>JGI24698J34947_10000155_pt1 | contig 26159 bp, 23 predicted proteins | sample TergutMp193P3_FD_34947 | JGI IMG/M metagenome (IMG submission 34947) | reverse complement strand
CAAGGACAGCCCTTCGGGCTGCCAATTCTACAGGTCTCCTTTGCCGGAGAGCCCAAAAAGAGGTTTTCTCGCGTCACTTGCCCACCCATCTACCAGCATTATTCGAATTATAGCATGTCAACTGCCCGACATATCAGAGTTTTTACATGGGGAAGAGGATATTAATCTCATTCCATGGTGAAATACCACTGAAAACAGTTAAATTGCCCGCTTGCGGGGTGAGATGAGAATGCCACTCTTAGAAAAACCTGATTGTCGGCTTGATCGTCTTGTTGTCTGACATATCTTTGTCGCGGCGAGAGCGGGGAGCCCTGAGGACAGCATATGGGCGTTGTTTAAAAGAGGTTTCACTTTTAGAAAAGTTCAACGCCCATCGAGCTGTCCTCATGGCTAGCCCGCTTCGCCGCGCCGGATCAATATGTCTGATATCATTTGCGATCAGAGCGACAAATCAGAGTTTGGGAGCCAGCGCCCTCTCCACCGTCGCGAGTTTCGCGGCGGCGCAGAATACTTCTATTGCGTTTTCAAGTTCCGCAAGCGACGGGAACGACGGCGCGATTCTGATGTAGCGATCCTCCGGGTCGTTTCCGTAGGGGTGCGTCGCGCCCGCGCTTGTCATGAGGACGCCGGCTTCTTTGCAGAGGGCGACGATGCGTCTGGCGCAGCCCGTTTCCGCGATAAAGGTGATGAAGTAGCCGCCGTCGGGTTTGACCCATTCCCCCGCGCCCAGGCCGGAAAGCTCTTTTTCCAGTTTATTGATGACGGCGTCGAATTTGGGCCGCAGGATTTTCGCGTGCTTTTCCATCTGACTGTAGATTCCCGGAACGTCTTTCAAAAACCGGACGTGCCGCAGCATGTTGAGCTTGTCCCAGCCTATAGCCTGCATGGAGAGCTGTTTCCCGGTGAACGCGATGTTTTCTTTTGACGCCGCGAAGAACGCGACCCCGGCGCCCGGAAAGGTGATCTTGTTGGTGGAGCCGAACAGGTAGATCATGTCGGGATTGCCGGCTTCTTTGCAGGCCGCGAGCGGATTCAGCAGCGGCACGTCCCGGTAGACCAAATGCATGGCGTAGGCGTTGTCGCAGAAGATGCGAAAATCTTTCGCGGCCGGTTTGAGCGCCGCGAGTCTCCGGATGGTTTCGTCCGGGTAGGTAATGCCCAGCGGATTTGAAAACTTCGGCACGATCCAGATGCCTTTTATCAGCGGGTCGCTTGCGGCTAACTTCTCGATCATGTCCATGTCCGGACCCGAGGCGGACGTGGGAATGTCGATCATCTCGATGCCGAGGAACTGACAAATCGCGAAGTGACGGTCGTAACCCGGGACCGGGCAGAGAAATTTCACCTTTTCTTCCCGGACCCACGGCTTTTCCGAGCCGAGTACGCCCGTCAGCATCGCCCTGGCCATACAGTCATTCATAAAGGTGAGGGAAGCAGAACCCGCGATAATAATTTCATCCGTGGAGACGCCCATGTACTCGCCAAAAAGTCTCTTCGCATCCATGATGCCGGTCAGTTCTCCGTAATTCCGGCAATCGACCCCGCCTTCGGCCTTAATATCGCTTGATGAATTCAGCACGTCAAGCATGGGCATGGACAGGTCAAGCTGATCCTTGCCGGGCTTGCCCCTGGCCATGTTAAGCGAAAGACCCTTGGCTTTATGCCCGGCAAAAACCGCGGAGAGCGATTCTCTTTCCCGCGACAGCTCTTCACCGGCCATTTCGTTATACGGTTTCATCGTGACATCTCCCCTACTCCCTTACTCCCCTTTTTAGCTATCCCACTTGTCCATGTCAAGCATACCCATATTTTTGGAAACGACCGCCGTGCAGACAAGGTCGCCGGTAACATTGAGGGCGGTACGTCCCATGTCAAGCAGGGCGTCAATACCGAGGATCATCGCATAAGCGCCCGCCACCATGCTCCCCGCCGTTACGCGCAACCCGACGGAATCAAGCACCATGAGGAGCATGATAGCGCCCGCTCCCGGCACCCCGGCGGTTCCTATCGAAGCCAAAGTCGCGACCATGACGATAGTCCCCATTTGTCCTATGCTGAAATTATGACCCCACACAGTCAGCGCGATAAAGATGGCGCATACGCCCTGATAAATCGCGGTGCCGTCCATGTTGATTGTTGCGCCTAACGGAAGGGAGAAGGAGTACACGTCCTTCCTGATGCCCATATTCTCCGCGCATTCCATGGTAACCGGCAGGGTGCCGTTGGAGCTTCTTGTTACAAACGCGGTAAAGAAGGCGTCTTTTCCGTCCCTGACAAACCGCCCGATACGCATACCTCCGACAAATTTCAACAGCCCAAAGTAAATGAGTACGACATGTACGGCGTAACCAACAAAGCATGCCGCCGTTACCACTCCCAAAGAGCCGATAACCCTTGGTCCGTTTGTGGCGAATACCCCGGCGACAAGGGCGAATACGCCGATGGGCGCGTACTCCATGATCCCCTTGATGACTTTCATTATCACTTCCGCAATGCCGTCAAAGAATTTGAAAACCGTATCCGCGGCGTTTTTAATGCGCTCATCCGATGAAATTTTTAAATACGAAAGCGCCAGCCCGAAAACAAGGGCAAAGAAGATGATTGGCAAAATGGTTACGTTTACTATCGACGCGAAAACATTCGTAGGTATCAGGTTAAGCAAAATGTCCGTAATGCTGGTCTGGGTGATGTCCCTGCCGGCAGCTTCCGCGACGCCCGTAAGCTCCGCGCTGGGGCGGAAAATTGTTCCCATGAGCAAACCGATTCCCACCGCCACCGCGGAAGTTATCAGGTAGAAAATGATGATCCGTATGCCGACCTTTCCCAGGTTCGCAGGGCTGATCGACGAAGCGCCCACGATGAGGGTCGAGATGATGATGGGCAGCATGATCATATTGAGAAGCCTTACAAAGATGTTGCCAAAGAAGGTTGTCCAGACAAGCACTTTTTGCAAGTTTTCGCCTGACAGGGAGCTCGTGATTACAAGCCCGAAAACAGCGCCCAGCACAAGTCCGATAAGAATCCTGTAGAGCAGGTTAGAATCGAAGTACCAGCTCAAAAAATTCTTCTTTTTTTCCATACATAACTCCTTGTGTATATGTCCTGCCATTATAGCTTTATATCCGGCATTATGCAACTTATATTTTGGAGATTTTAGAACGCAGATCAGAGGATAAGAAGAGGATATGATAAGCAGACATTTATTTGATTAACTGGTATATTTATAGATATTCTTTTCGGTGGAAGTGTATCAATAATGATTGAAAATGATATGTCCAAAGGAAGCGTACTTGGGAAGCTGATAAGGTTTTCGATTCCCTTCCTGATTTCCAATTTCGTACAGTCCCTTTACAATGTGGCGGACATGCTCATTGTCGGACGGTTCTGCGGCGCCGAGAGCATGTCCGGCGTGAACATAGGGGGGCAGGTAACCTTTATCCTCACCAACACCGTCATTGGGCTTTGCGTGGGGGGCACCGTGCTTATTGGACAGTACCTTGGCGCCGGAAACAGGGAGGCCCTTAAAAAAGCAACCGCCACGCTCATCACCCTTCTCGTGCTGCTGTCATTGGGCATAACGCTGATCATGATGTTCCTCAGAGTGCCGGTACTGCGTCTTATCCGTACTCCGGCGGAATCTTTTGTTGAGAGCGACCGTTACCTGACGGTGACTCTCACCGGAGTTATTTTCATCTTCGGTTACAACGCCTTCGCCGCGATACTGCGGGGCATGGGCAATTCCAAACAGCCGCTTTACTTTGTCACAGCCGCCTGCATTACCAACATTGTCCTTGACCTCGTTTTTGTGGCGGTCTTCAAGTGGGCCGCCTTCGGCGCGGCCCTTGCCACGGTCATATCCCAGGCATTGAGCGTTTTCCTCTGTATTAATTATATGGTAAGGAATAATTTCCAGTTCGATTTTAAACCGGGGTCTTTCAGGATTGACGGGGAGCAATTGCGCCTAATTTTCAAGATTGGGATTCCCACCTGTATCCAAAACGGCATTGCCAGTCTTTCGTTTATGTTCATTACCACGATAGTGAATATTGTCGGCGGGGTGAGCGCGTCAGCGGGCGTGGGCGCTGTGGGGAAGTTCAACAGTTTCGCCTTTATGCCCATCCAGGCGATGAGCGCCTCAATTTCCGCCATGAGCGCCCAGAACTTCGGCGCGGGACGGGTCGACAGGGCCGTGTCTGCGTGCAGGATCGGGACTTTTTTCTCGGTTTGTGTAGGCTATGCTTTTTTTGCCCTGGTGATGTTCTTTCCCGCGCAGATCCTTATGCTTTTTGGGAATGACCCGGGAATGATCCATGACGGGGTTACGTATCTCCGCTCTTTCGCATTTGACTTTCTTCTCATTCCTTTTATTTTCTGCATCAACGGCTTTCTCATCGGCGGCGGGCATACATTCTTCACTCTTGTTAACGGTGTGCTTGCTTCGGTACTGCTGCGTGTACCGGTATGTTACATCTTTGGCATAACGCTGGACTGGGGCCTCAGGGGAGTGGGCCTGGGAGCGCCGGCGGCCAGCGCCGGGGTGCTTCTGGTGATCATCGTTTACCTTTTCACCGGGAAGTGGAAGCATAACGTTATACGCCACGACAGGATAAATTTGCCGGTAGGGGAACTTGTGGTTCCCGAAGTCTTTGAAGGCCATACCGAAAGGACTTACTGGTGGAAGGACAGGATTGCCTATCAGATCTACCCGCGGAGTTTCCAGGACTCTAACGGCGACGGCATAGGCGACATCCCGGGGATCATTTCCCGGCTGGATGAGATCAGGGAACTCGGAGCGGGGATTATCTGGCTTTCGCCGGTATATAAATCCCCCGACGCGGATAACGGCTACGATATAAGCGACTATTATTCAATTGATCCAAAATTTGGGACAATGGCCGACATGGAAAAGCTTTTCACCGAAGCGGAAAAGCGCGGCATAAAGGTCATTATGGATCTGGTGATAAACCACACTTCCGATGAGCACGAGTGGTTTCAAAAGAGCCGCGATCCGGGAAGCCCCTACCGGGATTACTATATCTGGCGGCCGCCCAAAAAAGCGCCTAACGGAGATCGGCAGGGCCGCCGGCAAGACCGAAAGCTGCCTCCAAATAACTGGACCGGATTTTTTATGGGCGAGGTCTGGGAGTACGACGAAAAAAGCGGCGAGTATTACCTGCACCTGTTTGATAAAAAGCAGCCCGACCTGAACTATAAAAACCCGAAGGTAATTGAGGAAGTAAAGAACATTCTCAGGTTCTGGCTTGACAAGGGAGCCGCGGGTTTTCGCTGCGACGTTATCAACATCCTTTACAAAACCAGCCTTGCGGATGGAAAGAAAAGCATGGCCGTGCAGGGCATTGAGCACTACAAGTCCCAGGAGGGAAACCACGCCATACTTCGCGAGCTGCGGCGCGACGTGCTGGACAATTACGACTGCTTCACCGTCGGCGAAACCGTCATGGTCGAGCTTGAGGAAGCGAAACTCCTCTGTAACAAAAGCCGCAAAGAACTGGACACTCTTTTTTATTTTGAGCACCTTGAAATCGACCGCCTCCTTGTCAGGTTTGTCCCCAAAAAATTCCGCGCTTCAAAGCTTCTTGCGGTTTTAACCAAATGGCAGCGCGGCCTTGAGTGGAACGCCGTGTATTTTGAAAACCACGACCAGAGCCGGATCGTGTCCCACTTCGGGGACGGAACCTGTTCCCCGGACGGAGAGCCCTCCCGATACTGGGAACGCAGCGCGAAGATGCTCGCCCTTCTGGAATTAACTCTTCGCGGTACTCTCTTTATCTATCAAGGCCAGGAAATCGGCATGACCAATTTCGATTTCAAAAGCCTTGACGAGGTCAATGACGTGGAAAGCCACGGCCTCGATAAACTGATGAAGAAAATGCGTATCCCCGCCTTCTTGCGCTGGAAGTGGATAAAGGCAAGTTCCCGCGACAACGCCCGCACCCCCATGCAGTGGGACGACACAGCCAACGCTGGGTTCAGCAAAGCGAAACCATGGCTTGGCGTTAACAGCAACTACAGGCGGATAAATTACGCATCACAGAAAAAAAACCCCGCATCGATCCTGAATTTCTACAAAACCCTCATCGCCCTGCGGCAAAAAACCGAATGCCTTAAATCCGGCGAGTTTATACCCATTTACGCCGACGACAGCCTCATGTTCTATCAACGCAAACTCGGCGGCGAGGTCTATACAGTTGCGCTTAACTTCTCGTCGAAGGAAATGAGAGTGCCGAAAAAGACGGCGGGCTTCATGGCTGGTTCTTTGGTTATTGCCAATACCGACCGCAGGGAACTTGACGGAGTTTTACTTCCGTGGGAGGGCTTGCTGGTTAAAGGCTCTTGATTGGGTACGGATTACCGAACACAAACGGCCTGAACTGTACGGGAAATTCTATGTCCGTCAAAATTGTCGAATAAGTATATTTTTGCCGGGAAATGCTTTATTAATGATCCTGAATCCGTACAAAAATGACACAACTTAATGACAAAAACATTTAGCCGCGGAACATCCGTTCAACTAATGGCAATACAAACAGAGTTGCCGTAATTTTCGGTTACCTCGAAAACACAATCTATGCCGGCAAGGATTTCCCCCTTCTTCCTCGAGTGCATCGGCACGGCGCCCACCCAGACTTTTTTCCCCTTCCTCGACTCGACCCGTTTCCCATGCCTTTTCGCCCTCCCAAGCCATTTTCGTCGCTTTCCCGCCTTTTGTTCCGCTTTATGACGTAATAATGCCCCTTCCCCCCGTCAGTTATCGCCTTAAGGGTGTCCCACGCTTCGTTCCCGCTGTCAAGGCGGAATCGAGTAGGAGGCCGTTCATTAATTGGACGGCTGTCCTCTCACACCACCGTGCGTATCGTTCGGTACACGGCGGTTCAACAGGTTCCGTGCAAAGTCTCTAACCACTCGGCTCGTTCACGCAGTTCTTCGTACCGCTTGAGCAGATTTGGAAATCCAAGCGTCTCAAAATAACGGTTGTTCATTGTGGTGGTCAGAATCCAACTCCCGGCTATACACCAGTAGCCTTTTCGGGTGTTCGCCCATTGCCATGCTTTGTCCTTGGATACCCCTAATTGAATCAGGCTCTAATATCGCGTTCGCACCCGTTTCCAGCGTTTCCAATAGAGCTGCCTTATCCGCCGTCTAAGCCATGCGCTTATTTCTCGTAAATACTCTCGCATTTCTGCTATACGGTAGTACCCTAACCAGCCATTCATAAGTCTGGTTATTTCTCCCAATATCCGCTCTATCCTTCCGCCTCTACTCCGGCTCGTCATGGCCTTTAGCCGTTCCATAAGCCGATTAAGTGCCTCCTCATGTACCCGTACCCTGATTCCTTCCTTGCTTCCGTACAGACTAAATCCAGGAAACTTAAGCTTTAAAGAGCTTCCGGTCGTGCTCTTCTTTCGGTCCAATCCAATCCTGGGTTACCCAACGAAACAATGAAAAAAGCACGGTTCGTTGGCAGTTCAGTACCGCCGACGCTCGGATAAAACTTCAGCATTTATATCCGAAGATTTAGGCTTCATGAGGTACTAGAAGTCTGTCGGATTTAGGCTAAAAACAATGCTAATAGAGTGATTTTTAGTGAGTTTTTACTTCATTCGATAAAGAAAATCAAGCTATTATTATGAATTTTCTTCTAAGTCCGACAGACTCCTAGCCGAAGTTTTTATCACCTTAAAGCCCATCAAACCATCTGTCTTCTATACTATGGGGCCACAGCTACGAATTTGTCGTAGACAATAACTGGCAGATATTATAGAAAATTTTGCCGCGTTGTTTACCGCAGGGATGATATTCATTACGCCACTAACGCGCAGGCGCTTTTTGGCATCTGATCTTCCGGTGTTAAAAATGACTTGACAACCAATGGAACAATATGTCAAAATGATATTTGGAATTTCTGTTCATGAGGTTTTTCATGCTATTGGACATTTTAAGGATAAAATTTTAATGATGATATTTACCCCCCTCCCCCCCGAAATAAATTCCACAGAAATCAACAAAATTTGCCCTATATGTGCCTCCTCATTGCGGGTGATTACTTGGTGTGTAAAATGTGCGGATATATGATGTCCTTTGAGCAGTCTGGCGCAGGGGCAGATGTTATATCAGTTGATGCGGCAAGAGAGATTAGCTTTAGACTAAAACGTAAAAGTTACAATTTAGCGATTGTTATGCATGCTGCTGACAATATATTGGAGTTAAGCACACAAATCGCCAATTATTGTTTCGTTTTATTTCATCGTGACAAAGTATCACATCCTGTGCCGTTATTAAATCTTCCAATTAACTATCTCCGGGCATGGAATATGTCAGAGTATATGTTGAATATTATATCTTTTCTTGAAATAGCAAAAGACTCACCTGATGACGTTTTCCCGAAAAATAAAGGAAAGGATAAAGAATGATTGATCCCAAAAGAAAGGAAAAACTTGAAAGAATACTTAAAATCATTTCAATATTTACAATAATATGCTGTTGTGCGTTGTTGTTTCCACAGACGAGGACTTTTTTTGTTGAAATAGTGGAAAAAGCTCTTGGCCGGAATCTGCGCGATCACGATAAATGGATGAACTTTTTATTGATACGCTCGTTATTTGCAATTTTTGGTTTTGGGATTATTCTGTTATTTTTAAATGCGTCTGTAATAATTAATCGAGTATATAAAATTTGTTATCGTTATAAAGAGGCTATTACCTACATCATGCTTTTTTTAGCTGTTTTCATTTTGGAACTCATTTTTTTTCGCGGCATGATTTTCAACAGCGATAATCTCGTAGGAAACAATGGGGACAGCAGATATGATTTACTTGTTATGGAACACTGGTATAAAGTATTTTGCGGGCAGGAGGCAATAAGGGATTTTTCAATGTATTATCCAGTTAAAAATACACTTGGCTATGCTGAAACTTTATTTCTTTTATCATTGCCGTATTCTTTCTTGAGGGTAATAGGCTATCAATGGATGACAGCCTATCAGCTAACCCTGATTGGCACGCAATTTTTCGGTGGCCTTTGCCTTGCATGGTTTTTAAGGAAGGGCCTAAAATTGTCTTTTTTTGCGTGCGTCATTGGATTGATTATCGGAAATTTTAGTAATTCTTATTTCATAAAAATAGGTCAAAGTCACACAAATTTTATTACGTTCAGCCTGGTGCCATTGTTTTTTATATTTTTGAAGAATTTCTATGACTGTTTGACCCCTGACCTTACAAGAAGCCGAAATATTTACGGAATAATATCAATATTTCTTTTTGCGGGAATTATGTTGACAGGTTTTTATACAGGTTTCTTTTTGGCCCTTTTTTTGTTGATATTGCATATTGTTATAGTTATTTATCTTCTTAAAAACAGTTGTTTTAAGGTCAAACGAGCATTGCAAATTGTAAAAGATTACAAATTCGAAATATTAATGTATATTGTTTGCGGTATAATTGCTTTGTTGCCATTATTCTGGATATATTTGCCTGTTTTTAATGAAATAGGGGGAAGAAATTGGGAAGAAGTAGCTAGTGCTTTACCTTACTGGTATGATTTATTTAATGTTTCACCTTCCAATTTAATTTGGTCTTTTCCCATTACATCTACCGCGAGTCAATTTGGGTTTCCTTTAATAACGGGTATTTTACTGATAGTTAGCTGTACTATTTATATTAAGCGGTATTTCAACAGTCGTTCACAAGGTAAAAACATAACTTTTTATATGACCATCGGCTTTTCTTTGACAATTGCTGTAATCATATTATTTATACCCAAATTCGAAATACTAAATGAGAGTTTTAGTCTGTGGTATTTTATTTATAAATTAATACCCGGCGCTTCCGCTATTCGACAAGTTGCCAGATTTCATCAATTCTTGTCTCTTCCGGCAGGTATATTAATTGCGATTTTTATATCTGAACGAATCCATTTTTCTGATAAAATAAACAGAAAGACTTTCTTGACTTATATGATATTAATCGCATTGATATTTTTGGAACATCAAAATACAGCAAATTATTATCGTTGGTCTAAATCAAGTATGAACGATTACCTGGATAAAGTGTCTCCACCGCCTGTTGATTGTGAATCTTTTTTCCTTGTAAATGATATTAACTTTAGACCATCTTTTCAATCTGCATATCATTTAGATGCCTGGAGTATTGCTACCAGATTTAATATAAAAACAATTAACGGATATTCCAGTATAGCTCCTAAAGGTTACGGAATCATACTGGAGATGGAACAAAATAAAAATTATACTGATCTTTCGTTTTGGATTGATAGATATAACCTAAATAATGTATATTTATATGATTATATAAACGATAATTGGATTAAATACACGGAAAATGCGTTGGAAGAATTTCAATCAAATGCCCGGATTGAGTATTTTAACAATATAAGAGTTGAATATTACAATCTAGGAGAAAGTATAGAACCTGGAAAGGCGAGAAGCGGATATCAACATATTGGCTGGTCGTGGCCCGAGGGATTGGGTAGGTGGACTGTAGGTAATGAAGCTGATTTGAGTATGATTATTAACAGTACCAAAGATTTATACTTGCATTTGAATATTCCGATGATATTTAATACTGACCCTGTTGGCATATATATAAATGACATCTTACTTGGTAATTATGAGTTCGTTATTGGTCATAACGTAGTCCGTATTCCTGACGATCTTTATCCTGATAACAAGCTTGTAATACGTTTTGTATTCAACAATCCCATGTCTCCAATGGAATTAGGGCAGGGAAATGATTCACGAAAGCTTGGTATCTTTATTAGTTCCTTTTATATAATTGAATGAATATTTCCTGAATCCGTAAAATAAATAGCTAAATCTTTATAGGCCAAAGAATTAGACAATAAATAAAACAAATTATGAAAAATAAATATAGATGATAAAGAACACTCATATGACATATATGGCGCATAACGGCAGCAGGATCTTATCACCCAGTAAAACCGATGTCGGATCTCCATCGCTATCTGTTTCAATATCCAGGCTATATTTTAGCAATATGATAAGTATTAATGGTATAGTGTAAACAAACGCGAAAGTATGAAAACTTTCCATGGTTACTGAATCGACACTCCAAAGGGCGTAGAATACCACACAGAGAGCCTGACACACATACATATTTTTATCCAGAAAATTGTGAGAATAAAACCGCATGACTTCCCGTTTTTCATTTTCGTTGTCGCTTATCTCGTTTTTTCGTTTTCCAAGTCCTAAATAATACGCTCCCAATGTGATTACAAGGTATAGCCAAACGGAAATATTCTTTCCGAGTATCATCGCTCTGAACATAATACGTATCACATACCCCGATGCAAGGATTGTAATATCAATTATAGGAATATTCTTTAATCCCCAACTATAAACTATATTCAAGAGCATATACAGCAATAATAATCCGACTGCTTCAATGTATTACATACGCTCTCCATAAGTCCACAATGCCATCAAGAGAAAAACCAATAGCGCAAATAAAACAGCAAGAGCGATAATTGCACTGCGTACAGATATTTTGCCTGAAGCCAGGGGCCGACGGCATTTGGTGCTGTGCTGGCGGTTTTTTCATTATCCCTTATATCGTTGAGTATATAAATTATTGAAGATAATACAGAGAAACAAATAAAGCCTAAAACAGTAGCATTAATAACTGAAAAGTCAAAGAGATTAATGCTAAAGAATAGTGGGACAAAAACGAGAATGTTTTTTATCCAATGATGAACCCGGAGTAATTGCAAATAATGCTGTACTTTGACTGCCGAATTTAACACCGCCATGCCCTCAAATAGGAAAGGGGCAAGCGGCAAAAACTATACCCGGAATGATAAAGAGTTGCTTGATCCAGTGATCAAAACGGGCCATTTGGAGATAAAGAAAAAAATCGTTTTTTCTGTCCAAACACACCTAATCAGATACCTTACTAATTAATTGCTTTATGCAAACGTTGTTACTCAACGGATCAAAGCCCAGTGATTTACGAACCGACTTCTCCGCCACAAAAGCCAGTTTGACCCAGGCAAGCACTTCAAGCTGATTTTTATGCATCAAAAGGCGAAAAATCGTAAGTAACTTTTCTTCTCTCTTTTCAAAATCTTTCATGAATAGTCCTATTATTAAGTTTTAGAACTTTTATTGACAAATTATATCTAAAATTTAATATTAGTCAAGAAGTTATTTAACGGAAAAGCATTTTTTATTGTCGATTCATGGTATATTTGTTATTCTAAGTACTTGAAGATGACTATACTTGACCGGATTCGGCTTATCCGCAAGGAATTGGGCTTAAATCAACACGACTTTGCCGACAGAATTGGTTTGACACAAACAAGCATGTCAATGATCGAGGCAGGAAAAGCCACCCTAACGCAAAAGAATATGAAACTAATATGCGCTACTTTTGGTGTAAGCGAGAATTGGCTACAGACCGGACAGGGCGAAATGTTCGGTTCTGTTTCACTTTATGAAAAGGAGTTATTGGAGATTTTTGGTAAACTTACGGTCGATACTCAGGAATTCATTCTGGAAATGGCTCAGAATCTCCTAAAGAGACAGGAGAATAAACGCCCTGAATAAAAACCTCACATCCTGAACTCACTTCCCAGGTAAATCTCCCTGACCATTTCGTCGGCGAGGATTTCGTCCCTGCTGCCCCGGGCGACGATCGTGCCTTCGTTGATGATGAACGCCTCGGTGGTGATCTCAAGGGTGTCCCTCACATTGTGATCGGTGATAAGTATGCCGATGCCCTTTTCAGCGAGGCGGCGTACGATTTGCTTGATCTCATACAGGGTTTTGGGGTCTATCCCGGCGAAGGGTTCGTCCAAAAGGAGGAACTTCGGTTCCGTGGCGAGGGAACGGGCGATTTCCGTACGCCGCCTTTCGCCGCCGGACAGCGTAAAACCGAGCTGTTTTCTGATCCCGACTATGCCGAATTCCTCAAGAAGCGATTCCAGGCGTTCTTTCATCTGTTCTTTGGTGATGTCCGTGCGGCTTTCCAGAATGGCCCAGATATTCTGCTCTACGGTGAGCTTCCTGAAAATTGACGCCTCTTGCGGCAGGTAGGCGATTCCCTGCCGGGCGCGGCGGAACATGGGCATGGTGGTAATATCCACCTCGTTCATGGTAACGATTCCCTGGGTTGGCTTGTAAAAACCGACGATCATGTAAAAAATCGTCGTTTTACCCGCGCCGTTTGGTCCCAGAAGACCGGCGACTTCCCCGTTATGCATGGTGAAGTTTACTCCACGGACTACTTCCTTAAGGCCGAATTTTTTGTGGAGGTCCTTTACCGTCAATGAATAGATGTTATTCTCGTCATTGATTACCGCCGGCGCGGCAGGCCGGGATGGGAAAAATTTATTAATGAAAGGGACAGAATTCAGTTCCATGGTATTAGTTTCTTATGGTACCTTTCACGTCACCTTCCATAATAACGTCATCAGTGTCGAGATCTACCCTTATTCTATCGGCCCTGTATTCATCATCCTTTTTGTAAACAACAGGAAAACCGGAAAGGACGAGGGTCTCTTCTCCCCGATTGTATAACGCGTATTCGGAACGGCATACCAGGTTGTCTTTAAAAAGCCTGACCGAGATCTGCATGACCGCGATTTCGTTTTCATCATCGTACTCAATGAAGCGGCCCCGCGCGACAAGTTCGTTTTTCAGGTCTTCCATGGTGGAATTTCCTTCCAGACGCGCGATTTTCAAAGTCCTGTCGTAGCGCAAACGATCGGTGATGAAGAGTATATTCTTGTCTTCTTCATGTCCCCGTACATTGCCGGTGCAGTCGACGAACCTGTTATCAGTGCCATGTATCTCGATTATGTCCGCTCTAAGCAAAAGTTTATCGGAGCGCACTTCGGCGTTTCCGGTAAGCACCGTTACTTCCCTGCCGGTTGCCCTGCCGCCGGACATGCGGTCGGCCCTGAAGGTAAAAACGTCTCCCCATGCCGCGGCGGCAAGAAAAAGGAATAACAGGCTAAAGATTTTCATCGTCCTCATTCTATCTCATTATCCTCTTCTTCGTCATCCTCTTCATCTTCTTCGTCATCTTCTTCTACATAGGTACCCTCGACTTCTCCTGAAAAACTCCATGTCCGGCTGCGAATATCGGCGAAAACTCCCATGCCTGTGAAGTTGGTTCCATCCGAGCGCTGTATGTCCACCCTTTCGCCTGCACCGCCTGTGAGGGTTTTTTCTTTATCCTTCCAGTCAACCCTGTTGATATGGATTATTACATCTTCCGATTCAATCTTGATTATGACTCCGGCGAAAAGGGTGATGTCGCCGGATTCGAGTTGTACCTCCGCGGCTCCCGCGCTGCCTTCGACATTAACGGTTGCTCCCTTGTCTTCCATCTGCTCAAACGTGAAATTCGTGATTAGCATGATCTGGTTATCTTCCCATCGTTCTGCGTGTTCCCCGTGGAAACGCGCAAGGATATCGCCCCCCCGTACACGTGTATACTCAATATTTTCCATTACGATATCCGGCCTGCTTCTTTCAGATCCCTCAGCGCCATAATCGAAGGAACAGGCAATCGACAGGAAAGCGTATAACACGCAGGAAAACACCATTGGGAAAAGAAAGCTCTCTTTTCGTTTTTTATCGTATATCAATACACTTCTCCATATAGTAAATCCACAAACTCTTCTCAGGTTACGCCTGGTTTCTCTTTGCCTTTTCGTCCCGGGAAGCCGCGATGAAATCCCGAAAAAGCGGGCCTGCTGCCGTGGGCCTGGATTTGAATTCAGGATGAAACTGCACTCCCAGACCCCAGGGATGATCCGGCCATTCCACACATTCCACGAGGTCCTTTTCGGGATAGAGGGCGCTTACTATGAGTCCCTTCCCGGTCATCTCGTCCCTGTACTTGTTGGCAAATTCGTAGCGGTGCCTGTGCCGCTCGGAAACTTCCTTTTTACCATAAGCTGCGAAAAATTTGGTTCCCGGCTCGGCAATTGCAACGTATTTCCCGAGGCGCATGGTGCCGCCATAGTCCTTGATTCCAATCTGTTCCGCCAAAAGACTTATCACAGGATGCTTTGTGTCCTTGACGAATTCGGTAGAATCGGCGTCTTCCCAGCCCATCACGTTTCTTCCCCAGTCGATAACCATAACCTGCATTCCCAGACAGATGCCAAAGAAAGGGATTTTGTTCTCTCTGGCCCAGGCCGACGCCCGGATCATTCCCTTTATTCCCCGCCGTCCGAACCCGCCGGGAACGAGAACCCCGTCCACGCCGCCGCTCGGCGCGTTCCTTCCCAGCACCTGGTCTACCGATTCGACATCATCGAGCTTGGTAGAACCAATCTTGACGAGTTCCACTTCCACGCCGCATTCGAGGCCCGCGTGAAAAAGGGATTCGTAGATGCATTTATACGCGTCGTGGAGTTCAATATATTTCCCCACAATGCCGATCCGTACCTTCCCCTTCTGAGTGGTTGCCTTTACCAATACGGCCTTCCAGGGCTCGATATTGGCATGCCGGGATTCAATACCCAGTTTTTTCAGTACCACCTGATCCAGTTTTTGCTCATAGAATATAAGAGGTACTTCATAAATCGTAGTACTAACATTTACGGAAGTAAAGACCGCTTCGGTTTCAATATTGGTGAAAAGGGCTATTTTGCGGCGGGTCGCGTCTTCAAGCATNACCGGAGACCGGCAGATGAGTATATCCGGNTGGATTCCCATTTCCTGTATGGACTTGACAGAGTGCTGGGTGGGCTTGGTTTTCAGTTCCGCCTCGCCNACTTCGGGGATGAGGGTGAGGTGCACCGAAATGGCGTTGCCGCGGCCTGATTCGAGGATGAGCTGCCGCGCCGCCTCAAGAAACGGTATGCACTCTATATCCCCGACGGTTCCCCCGATTTCCACGATAACAATGTCGGTTTCCGGGTCTTCTTTCGCTACCGCCACTATGCGGGACTTGATTTCGTCGGTAATGTGCGGGATAACCTGGACACAGCGGCCGAGATACCCGCCTTCGCGTTCTTTGCGGATTACCGAATTATATATCTGGCCGGTGGTTATGGAATTCGCATTGGAAAGAGGGCCGGAAGTAAAACGGGCGTAATTCCCCAGGTCAAGATCCGTTTCCGCGCCATCATCGGTTACATAGACTTCCCCGTGCTGATATGGGCTCATGGTACCCGCATCCACATTGATATAGGGGTCGCACTTTACCATTCTGACATTAAGCCCGCGGCTTTCCAACAAAGCCCCGATGGAAGAAGCTGCAACGCCCTTCCCAAGGCTGGAACACACCCCGCCCGAGACGAAAATTAACTTGTCCATGTAGTAGTATTATCCAGAACTGAAGGGCTTAGGTCAATAGCAGCCATAGGGGACAGACCCCTGAAAGCGGGACTGGAGCGGTATGAGGGACAGACCTTTCAGGGGGCGAGATGGGGGGGACAGACCCCTGAAAACGGGACTGGGGGACAGACCTCTAAAGGGCTTAAGAGGTCTGTCCCCCGCTAAAGGCTTCCCGAGAGGCAGTCAAAATAGCCTCGATTTCAGCATCGCCTATCCAGTAATGAGTTACAAATCTAAATTGCCCCTTTTCCGGTGGATTAATGATGATCTTATGCTTTTTGAAGATTTCCACAACTTTAGCAGCCGTTTTTTTATCTTCCGCAGGAGGCCAGGTAAAGAATACCATGTTGATCTCCGTTTCATGGGGTTTAATGATAATGCCGGGTAATTTTATTAGTTCAAAGGCAATTTTTTTTGCCCGCTTGTGGTCTTCTCCTATCCGAGAGGTCTGTCCCTCAAGGGCTATAATCCCCGCCGCGGCAAGAATACCTACCTGGCGCATACCACCGCCCATTATTTTTCGTTTGAGTCTGGCTTCCTTAATAAAACTTTTCTTCCCTGCCAAGAGAGAACCTACCGGTGCACATAGTCCTTTAGAAAGACAAAACATTACAGAATCTGCTCTGGATGCTATGTCCCTCACATCACAGCCCAAAGCAACAGCGGCATTAAATATCCGAGCCCCGTCCAGGTGAACCGGTAATTTCCATTCATCAGCGATATTTCTAACATCTTCCATGGTCGACAGGGGGACAGACCTTCCCAGGGAATGCGCATTTTCGATACAGATGAGAGAAGTAGGCGGCATATGGAGATCCCGTTTCCGTAACCGTTCTTTGAGAACTCCGGTTGTAAGCACCCCGTCAGGAGCTGGAATTGGCCGTGTTTGTACCCCGGCAATGATTGACGCCGCTCCGGCTTCATGTTGCATGATATGGCATTCTTCGCCCAAAAGTACCTCTGTCCCTCTGGGACACCAGGTAAACAGAGCCAACTGATTACCAAAAGTCCCTGATGGTACAAATAATGCCGCATCTTTTCCTAACATCACGGCGCCAAGTCTTTCCAGCTTATTAACTGTTGGATCGTCTCCGTAAACATCATCTCCTACTTTCGCTTCGGCCATAGCCTTCCGCATGGCATCAGTAGGTTCTGTGACCGTATCACTTCGTATGTCTATCATTTTTCTTCCTTGAAAAGCTTTAAAAGGGACAGACCCGTTTTAGTTTTTCGCTCTTACCGAATTTAGTAGGTCACGATGATTGCGTGGAACACCAGAGGGACAGACCCTGTATTTTTGATACTGTGCGAAGCGCCATTTCCGGTAATAACCGAGTCTCCCTGCTTAATCTGGACTTCCTTGCCATCGTCATTTACAGTCCCTGTCCCGGAAAGAATAAAATAATACTCGGTTTCTGAATCATGCCGGTGATATCCGATAGAACAGCCTGGATTTAGAGTAACCTCCGCAAACAGCCGTGCATTTTTTTCCGTACTTCCATCAAGAAGATACATCATATGAGTATTGCCTTCGCCATCCCTCAAACGCTCTTTATCTTCCACTTTCATTTCATCGCGATTGATAACCATAAAGACTCCTTTCAATAAATTCTTTACCCAAAATATTAGCCAAATAACTTGACATTGAATAGCCGGTGGCGTAAAAGGTAAGTTATGATACAAGGGGACAGACGAACATGGATATTATCATTATTATACCGAGGCTTATTATTATGCTTAATATTATTAAGTATAATTATCATAGGAGGTACTCTTTATTGGGTGTTTTTTCATGATAATCCTCCTGGTCATGAACAAATAGACGTTTTACCTGAAATCGGTGAAATCGGGGGACAGACCTTCACAGGCATAGGCCGTATCAGGATCTCCACCACCGATCTACAGCCTGGGATGGTGATACTCTTTGTTTCATTCATTTACTATCCGGAAGACAAGGTGTTTTCAGAAGAATTGGTGCTCAAAATTAGAGATTTTAGAGAAATTATTATAGACTATATCGGTTCTTTTTCGGTTGAGGACCTTCAAAAACAGGAAGAGGAAAGTATTAAACTCGAGTTACTCAGAAGGTTCAATGCGGTTTTACGGCTGGGACAAATAGAAACATTATTTTTCAGTGACTTTATGATCATCGGGTAAGAACCGGTGATTTGGGAAATACTCAATTACTGCCGGGTCTAACGGTCCCATGATATCCATAAGCCCTTTTTTATGATGCCAAAGCCCCCCATACTCCCATTGCTCCGACTCTTCAACCAGTCCCGTGAAAACAGGATTATTATCAATATATAGAAAAACCCGTAGAAAATCCAAAAGTCCCAGGATTATCCTGGAAAAGAATCTGTCTCCCCATAAATGACCGGATAAACCATGCTTTTTATTCCATACTTGAGCAAATACGCCTAAAAGCCACTGCATGATCTTTGAAAGAGATTCTCCGGCCGCAGGCTTTATTAGCAAATGAATATGGTTCCCCATAATGCAGAAGTTTTTGAGTGAAAAATTATACTTCTGCTTTGCTCTTTTAAGGATACTCATGAAAAGTTCCCTATCCTCACGAGCCAGGAAAATTTTTTCCCCTCGATTTATCCGGGCAGTAACGTGATATTCTGCCCCTTCCAGTAGTTGTCTGTTTTTTCTCATACAAACCTAATACTGCACGGACTTGAAGTTTTGGCTTGATTTTTCGGCTTTTTTTTACTTTTTTTTCAAAAATTTTACAAATAAAGGGACAGAGCATAAGAATCAAGAAAATATTGTATATATCAAAACCATAGGGAGGGGACAGAGCAATAAAAATTATGCAACCATCCACATGACTCGGTGTCAAAAAATGGCATAGGTGACAAAGGTAGACTTTAGGGATAATAAAAGCTACTATTTAGGGACAGACCTATATGCTTTTTAAATTTGGGCTTGGAGGTTCATAACTTAATACCGTCTTCAGAGGAGTCAGATTCGAGTGGAACAAACATCATCTCCGGCCGCGCAGGTAATTATTTCCATAATCCCCATTGTGGGGATCGTAATGGGGTCAGTGGTGGTGTTTTTCTACCTCCTCTGGAATCACAAACGCAGGACTCTGCTCATAAAAGCCGGACATTTTCAGCGCCCTGACTTCGATCTGCTAACCTTCAGCTTGCTTGCGGGGTTGCTGCTTGCCTCAGTGGGCCTTGCTTTGACTGTTTTTCTCGCTATTGCTCTCGGGGTAAATTTCGGCCTTTTGGGCGGGATAATTCCTCTGGCTATTGGAATCGGCTTATTGGTTTATTACGGGATAAAGCGCGTCGACAGGCATTTATGACCTCCGGAGAAGATTTTTTTCAGGGGGATGATGAGGATCGGGCAATCGCCGCTCAGGTTGTCTCAGGTCAAAAGGAACTGTTCAGGTTGTTGATAAAAAAATATGAAAGGCCGGTTTTTGGGATGGGGATGAGTTTTTTCCATAATTCAGAGGACGCGTCAGATTTTACTCAGGATGTATTATTATTAACGTTTCGTAATTTATCCCGATTCGAAGGACGATCCAGATTCTCAACATGGTTGTACAAAATAGCCTATAATACGGCAATTAACAGTGTTACAAGAAAAAAGGACTATCACAGCCTTGTAAAAGAGGAGATTGTCCCTGATAACGAAACACCGGAGCGGAATTTACTGAAGAAGCTGGCCCAGGAGGCGATTTTGGAGGCGATAACCGGGTTACCTGAACGATTCAGGGTATGTATTGATCTCTTTTTTTTCTATGACCGTTCTTATCAGGAAATAGAAGCGATCACCGGATATCCGATCAATACGATAAAATCCCATGTATTCCGGGCAAAAAAAATCTTGCGCGAAAAACTCACGGGTTATGAAGGATACGTTGAAGGAGGTATCATTTGAAAAAGCATTTTTTCATGGATTGTCGTACCTTTATGGAAACCGTTGATCTATCCGAAAAGGACGACTTTTTTCCTTTATTGACACGGTTGCGCATGGAATTTCATCTTTTGTTTTGTCCTGAATGTGCAAGAGAGTTAAGGAATTTGCGGTGTCTTGAAGATGTTATGAAAACCGATTTTTTCCCTCATTGCCCTGATTTTGAGAAACCTGTGATGGAATGTTTGCATGAGGAAGCCGATTCGGAGGAGAATATCGACGCCCCGGCCGGTTTTTCCTTCCGTGGATGGGTCCTTACCGGTTTTTTTGTGCTTCTCTCCCTTTCCAGTTCCTTTTTTGGAATTAGTTTTGGGGTTATTGCCAATGAAGAGGGATTATCCTTTCTATTGCCTGTCGGAATCACTATTGGAATTGTGCTAACCTGTTATGGCGCGCTTTTTATTGGCAGCCATCTGAAGGAGCTTTCAACGCGTTTTGGGCTGCACTGAGAATATAGATTTTTAATGGTCTATCCCTCAAACACCAAATAGGTCTGTCCCTCTTTATGTTACAGGTCTGTCCCCCCAAAACCCCTCTTTAGGGGTCTGTCCCTCCAAATCACGCTTTTTTCGGGTCTGTCCCCCAAGCAGACTTTTTAGGGGTCTGTCCCTCTAAACCAACGCTTTCTGTTCAGACACATTGACAATCCGCCCAATGGGGCATACTCTTATTCTATGAATATTTCTACATATACTGTAAAACCAAAACTTCCCGGCCCTTTGAAACCTTTGGAGGAAATCGCCAGAAACCTGTGGCTTTCCTGGAATTTTGACGCCGTCGAACTCTTTATCCGCCTGGATTATGATGTCTGGCTTCAATCCCAGCAAAGTCCGGTACGAACTCTTGGTATGGTCAGCCAGGAACGGCTCGCCGTAGTTGCCAAGGATGATTCCTATTTAGCGGCGCTTAACGAAACATACAACCGGTTTTTGCATTACAAAAAGGGTAATACCTGGTATCACGGCTCCCGAAAAGACGTAGTCGCCTACTTTTCGATGGAGTATGGTATGGATGTGTCCCTTCCCATCTATTCAGGAGGGCTCGGGATACTTTCCGGGGATCACATGAAGACTTCCTCCGATATGGGGCTTCCCCTGGTGGGAGTGGGGCTTCTCTACCGGCAGGGCTATTTCAGGCAGTACCTCAACGCCGACGGGTTCCAGCAGGAAAGNTATCCCGAAAACGACTGGTACAACATGCCGGTTGAAGTCAANACCAACAAGAACGGTGAAACGATTAAAATCTCCGTTGAGATGGCCGGGCGGATTGCGATTGCCCAGATTTGGGAAGTCAAGGTCGGGCGCAGCTCCCTCTACCTCTTGGATACAAATATCCCGGAAAACGCCCAGGATCTGCGGAACATTACCGCCTCGCTTTACGGCGGGGAAAAAGAAACTCGCATGCAGCAGGAGATACTCTTGGGTATCGGGGGAATCAGGGCTCTGCGAGCCCTGGGTATCAACCCCGCCGCAACCCATATGAACGAAGGCCATTCCGCATTCCTGGGAATTGAACGGATACGGGAACTCATCTTGGAGAAGAAATTCAGTTTTGATGAAGCCCGCGAGGCTGTGTGGCCAACCAATATTTTCACTACCCATACTCCCGTACCGGCCGGAAATGAGCGGTTCGATATCGGCCTTCTGGAGAAGTACTTCAATACCTGGCCGCAGATTTTGGGTATCACCTGGAGAGACTTTGTCAGTCTCGGGCGGGAGCGGCCTTATGATGATCATGAGGAATTCTGCATGACCGTCCTTGCCTTGAAGCTGTCGGCATATGCCAACGGGGTAGCCAGACTTCATGGCGTGGTTTCCCGAAACATGTGGAAAAACCTTTGGCCCGGTCTTCCTCTGGATGAAATTCCAATCCAGCACGTGACTAACGGCGTCCATCCCAGAACCTGGGTTTCGAGCAATATGAGTGAACTCCTTACAAGGTATTTTGGTCCTCACTTTGATGAGACGCCCACGGATCTTTCGATATGGGATCGTATGGACCGGATATCCGATGAAGAACTCTGGCGCACGCACGAACGCCGCCGGGAGCGGATGGTGGCCTTTGTTCGTGACCGCATCCGCGAACAATACAAGCGCACCGGCGCCGTTGAACGCCGTATACGGCAGGCGGAAGACACGCTTTCGCCTTACGCCCTCACCCTGTGCTTTGCCCGCCGCTTTGCCACTTACAAGCGGGGCAATCTGCTGTTGCGCGATCCGGAACGGCTGCTGAAACTGGTAAGGGACAACGACAGGCCCGTCCAGCTTGTCTTCGCCGGTAAAGCCCATCCTCACGACATGCCGGGTAAGGAACTGATCCGCGAGATTGTCCATTTTGCCGAAAAGTACGACGTCACAAGCCGCATCGTTTTTGTGGAAAACTACGATATGACCGTCGCGAAGTACCTTACGACAGGCGGAGACGTGTGGCTTAACACCCCGCGGCGGCCCCTCGAAGCGTCCGGAACCAGCGGAATGAAAGCCGCCATGAATGGCGTCCTCAACTGTTCCATACTGGACGGTTGGTGGGACGAGGCTTACAACCCGGAGATAGGCTGGGCCATCGGCAGGGGAGAAGAATACGAAGACACCCATCTACAAGACGAAATTGAGAGCAAAGCCCTCTACGACCTTCTGGAACGTGAGATAATCCCGCTTTTTTATCAACGCGGCAGGGACGGTCTTCCGAGGGAATGGATCAAGCTGATGAAAACCTGTATGCGTGAAATCGGCCAGTCAATGTCGTGCCACCGTATGCTGATGGATTATTCAAATAAGTTCTATTTCCCGGCCCTGAAAAACTACCGCCGGATCATCAAGGACGATTACAAAGAATCCAAAGACCTGGCCGCGTATCTGACAAAACTACGCCAGGCGTGGGACAACATCACTATCAGCAAGATCGAATCCAACGCGAAACCGGTTATGCAGCGCGGCGATCTCCTCACGGTAAACGCGCAGATTGTCCTGGGCCCCCTTACTCCCGATGAGGTTCTCGTGGAACTGTACCACGGTTCTATCTCCAATCAGAGAGCCGACATTAAAAACGCCCGGCGCTCCGAAATGAAAGCCACAGGCAAGGAAGGAAACGCATACAAATATCAGGTTAAAATCGAATGCAACGATACAGGTTTCCAGGGACACACCATCCGCATCCTTCCCAAGCACGAAGCCTTGGTACACCCCTATCGAAGCGGTTTTATCAAGTGGGCGTAAACGTACTATAAGCGAGTTTATACCCCGCTTTAGGGCGGGGTAATTTTCAGCCTGAGTACCTGACGAAGAATCAAGTATTCAGACGGCGGTAGCCTAGCGTAGGATCTGACCTGACCACTTAATTTAGCAAAAATTGTTCGATTTTGACGAGCAAGACAAGATTAAGTGGTCAGGTAGACTCTCACCCGCCTTAACAAAACAAGGATATAACGTGTCAGTTTCCAATTATCGCAATTTTGATCTCGTGATGGCCTTCTTTGTGGCCGTTCTCATCACCAGCAATGTGGCTTCCTCGGCAAAAATCGTGGATTTGGGGGTCACCCTCTTTGGTTTCGGGGCAATCCCCCCGGTTCATCTGGCTTTTGATGGAGGTACCCTTCTCTTCCCCATCGCTTACGTCTTGGGGGACATTCTCACCGAAGTCTATGGTTTCCGGGCGGCTCGCCGTGCTATCTGGACCGGTTTTATTGCTCTGTCCCTCACGGCGCTGTTTTTCTTTATCCTCGCCCTCCTGCCCGCCGACGCGATCTGGGAAGGCTACGCGGGGACAGACGCTTTCAACGCCATCCTTGGCGGGATGAGCACCGGCGGCATCGCCCTGGCAAGCCTTTTGGGCTACCTGGCTGGTGGATTTTCCAATTCCGTGGTCCTCTCCCGGCTGAAAGTAATGATGAAAGGCCGCGCCCTTTGGGTTAGGGTCATTGTCAGCAGCCTCGTGGGGGAACTCCTGGACAGCCTGATTTTTGTATTCGTGGCAAGCCTGACGGGGGTATTCGGGTGGGAACTCTTTGCTACCCTGGTTTTGACTAATTACCTTTTTAAAGTCTCCATTGAAGTAATAGTAATCCCATTTACTTTCCTTGCGGTTCGAAAGTTAAAAAAGGCGGAGGGGCTTGACACCTACGATGTAGGGGTTAAATTCCGGCTTTTTGGCAGAAACTAACAAGAACAAAACGGGTCTGTCCCTCTGGGGCGCCCTTGAAGCGGTGAACCGGGGGACAGACCTACTTCCAGAGGGACAGACCCCCTGTAGCCGCTTCAAGCAAACAGGTCTGTCCCTCAGGGGCGCTCTTGATACGGGGACAGACCTACTTCTAAAGGGACAGACCCCCGCCGATTGCCATCTTGAGGGACAGACCTGTTTGCATTACCCCGCCGTCAGTGTATAATTCCCATAACCCACGATAAGGACACTCCGATGGACAATGCATTGGTACTATTTGAAACCGAACCGGCTTTCCGCGAAGAACTCAAGTCTATTCTAAGCGGATACAGAATCGTTTTCAATGAAAGCGACGATACCGCTTCCATTGACGCGGAAACCGCGGGGAATACGACCATCATTTTTGGCAACCCAAGGGCAGCTTTTATAAAGCTCTGTCCCCGTCTCAAGTGGCTCCAGCTTCAAAGCGCGGGCACAAACGGTTATGTTGGCGGAGAGCTGGACGAGAATGTTCTGCTCACTTGCGCGACCGGCGGATACGGGCACGCCGTTTCGGAGCACATGGTGGCTCTCACGTTTGAACTCTTGAAAAAGCTGCACCTTTACAGGGACGAGCAGTCCAAAACCCGCTGGCAAAGCCGCGGAAAGGTCAAAAGCATTGAGGGCGCGGTGATTTTGGTTGTCGGCTTTGGGGACATAGGCGCCGCCTACGGCCGGCGTATGAAAGCGCTGGGTTCCTATGTGATCGGCGTTCGGCGTACAACGCAAGAAAAGCCCGATTATCTGGACGAGCTACTTCTTTCCGCCCAGATGGAAGAAGCCCTCCCCCGAGCCGATGTAGTCGCCCTCGCCGTTCCCGGAACCAAAGAGACCGCCGGTCTCATCGGCCGCCCGCAACTTGCAAAAATGAAGCCGGACGCGGTGATCATCAACGTTGGGCGTGGTTCCGCCATCGACACTGACGCGCTCTGCGACGCCCTTGAATCGGGCGCCCTGGGCGGCGTCGGCCTGGACGTGACCGATCCCGAACCTCTCCCTCCGGGGCACCGTCTCTGGAAACTGGAGAATGCCGTTATAACTCCCCACGTGGCGGGCGGCCGGTTTATGAAAGAGACAGGCGAATACATTATGAGACTTAACCTTGCGAACGCCGGCCGTTTTGTCCGTGGGGAAACCCTGGAAAGCATGGTGGATTACAAGACGGGCTACAGGATTCCTCGAGAGTAAACCTCCATCGGGATTAAATACCAGTCGCGGGTGAAAGTGAAAAGAGTAATCTCACCAAATTTCTTCATCTTCGATGCGGCTTCTACTCTTTTTTAATATGATTATCAATGCCTAAAATGTATACGTTTTCAGTAATGTGGTCTAAGTATACCTGTAAGGCATGGAAAATTATAGAAAACAAGTATTTGATACCGGAAAACTAAACCGTATATAATTAAGATGGGAAAAATTACTGGATAGGAGCAATTATGGACTATATAAAACTTGGAAACACGGGGCTTGATGTGTCGCGTGTATGCCTGGGGTGTATGTGCTTTGGAAGTACGCCGGATGGGTCAATGCCCTGGCTTTTGAACGCGGACGACTCAGGCGTGATTATCAAACGTGCATTGGAATTGGGCGTCAATTTTTTCGACACCGCAAATTGTTATGCCAACGGCACAAGCGAGGAATTTCTCGGAAAGGCGTTGAAGAATTGCAATCGGGA
>JGI24698J34947_10000154_pt1 | contig 26206 bp, 17 predicted proteins | sample TergutMp193P3_FD_34947 | JGI IMG/M metagenome (IMG submission 34947) | reverse complement strand
CCGTAAAAGCTGATGCCAATGGTGTTGCCCATGAGGCGCGGAAAGTAGTATGAGCCCATGAATTCCCTGAAGTACTTAAGCCCTGCCCAGGGACTGCGCCAGAAGCCCAGCCTGATCATATAGTCCTTGAACGCCATCTGGAGGCCGTACATGGGGACATAGCTAAAGATTATGATATACACAAGGGGTGGTATGAGGAGGAGATACAACTGCCAGTGTCTTTTTATGTCGCGTACAAGGTATTTGTCTTTCTCTTTTTTGGTTGTTTCCTTTAATTCCGGTCTCATCTATATAATTTATGGTCTAAATTCTGTACTGTCATTGATTTTTTTTATCAGTTCTATTGACTTTTTTTGACCTATGCCTCCCGTGTCTAAGGTCTGGAAAAAGAGCCGTATGGCACCAAGGAATTTTGCCGGTATTGACCGGGCGTTAATCCGAAAGCCTTTTTATAACCGCGAATAAAGGTTTCCTGGTTCTTGTACCCCAGCGAATAACTAATATCCTGAATTTTCATATTCGATGAAGCGAGCAAAGACTGGGCGTGCCGCAAACGTATACCGCTTACGAGGTCGGTAAACCGTCTTCCTGTCTGTGCCTTGATAAAACGTGAACAGTGGGAGATCGAGATTGAAAAATGCCTCGCCACCTGGGCCAATGTGACGGTCCTGAAATTTTCGTTAATGTACGCGATGTAACGATACCATTTGGTATCATTGCTCGTGCGCTGTACACGGGGCGTATTCCCGTGTTTTCTGACAAGAAGGGCCATAAATATTGAAATCTGGTTATCCATAATGCGTGAAGAGTATTTATCATTTCGCTCTTGTTCAATAATCAGGGCATAGAGCTGTTCCATCATTTCCGTATCGCCGCCGATGTCAAAAATGATGTACTCGATTGTCTTTGGCTTAAGGCCATAGATAGCATCCAAAAAAAATTCAGACAGGATATCGTCATCTATAAGCAGGTTGAAAAATACTTCGTCAAACGTCGTTTTCCTGATATGGATAATGATCACAATGCTGTCATCGTCAAAAACTTCAATATGATGGTTTATTTGAGGAGCGATAAAACAGAGACTTCCGGCGGACATGGTGATTCGTTTCCCTTCAATAAAATTTTCGCAATGGCCCTGATACGCGTAAAGAACCTCAAAATAATCATGACAGTGTTCAAGCGGCGGGATATACCGCTCCTTTTTCGAGAGGAACACGTTTTTCCCCCTGTCTTCGGAAAACCGGTACGTTTCAGTTTCCCTGTTTTCCGTGGAATCCGCGGTAAGCGCGATTCTGCTCTTTATTTCTTCTTTTTGATCGGAGTCGTCAATATATTCCTTCAGGGCTCTTTTATCGGAGCCTAATTCATAACACCGCTTGTAGAACAACTCAACATCGCTAAAGCGCGTCAGATCGGCGATAATTGATTTGATATCCATTTTTACATTATACTTTACAAAAGTCAAAAATTGTCAATAAAAATGACAATTTGAATCATTGGAGATTGTCATGCTGTATCCGAAGAATTCCCGCCCTTTAACCGCTGAAGACTTTATGTTCCCCACAAGCGAATACCGGGCCGCGCCTTTCTGGGCATGGAACACGAAGCTGGACAGGGATGAGCTGGTCAGGCAGATAGGGGTTTTTAAGGAAATGGGTTACGGCGGCTTCCACATGCACGTCCGCATCGGCCTGGCTACGGAGTATCTGGGCGACGAATTCATGGACATAGCCGCCGCCTGTGTGGAAAAGGCGCGGCAGGAGAAAATGCTCACCTGGCTCTACGACGAGGATCGCTGGCCTTCGGGCGCCGCCGGGGGCCTGGTCACGAAAAACGAGGATTACCGAATCCGCCACCTTCTTCTCACCCGGCGGCCCTACGGTACGCCCGCTTCATCCGCCAGGGAGAGATGGTCCAGGGCTTCTTTCAGGAGAACCGAAAACGGCAGGCTTCTTGCCTGTTTTGACGTGATCCTGAATAAAGAAGGTAATCTGATCTCATATAACATGATAAATGAAAATGATACGCCTCATGGTTTCAAGCTCTACGCCTATGCCGAAACAGCCCTTTCCAGTCCCTGGTACAATAACCAAACATACGTAGACATCCTGAACCCCGAGGCGATAGGGGAATTTATCCGTGTTACCCACGAGCGTTACGCGCAACGCTTTCAAAAGGATTTTGGGATTATCGTCCCGGCCATTTTTACCGACGAGCCGCAATTTTCCCAGGGCTGCCTTCAATATCCCCTGGAGGACAAGGACGTTACCCTGCCCTGGACAGGGGATCTTCCGGAGACTTACGGCAAGGCGTACGGAGAAGACCTGATCGCCAGACTGCCTGAACTCCTGTGGGATCTTCCGGAAGGGAAAGCCTCCGTTATCCGCTATCATTTTCACGATCATGTAACAAACCGCTTTGTGTCCGCCTTTTTCGATCAATGCGGCCGGTGGTGCGCGGCTTACAATATTCTGTTTACGGGCCACATGATGGATGAACCCACGCTGGAAGGCCAAACCCACGCGGTGGGGGAAGTCATGCGCGCGTACCGGGCCTTCGGGCTTCCGGGCATTGATATGCTTGGCGACGGGAGGCAATTCACCACGGCAAAGCAGGCGCAGTCCGTCGCCCGGCAGAATGGCTGCCCCGGCGTCCTCTCGGAACTCTACGGGGTGACCAACTGGGATTTTGATTTTCGCGGCCACAAGCTGCAGGGCGACTGGCAGGCGGCCATGGGCGTAAGCGTCCGGGTGCCCCATCTTTCCTGGGCCTCTATGAACGGCCAGGCCAAGCGGGATTATCCGGGTACCTTCAATTATCAGGCGCCGTGGTACAGGGAGTACCCGTATGTCGAAAACCACTTTGCGCGCCTGGCCTCGGTGCTTACCAGGGGCATGGCGATTTGCGCCGTCGCGGTGATTCACCCCATTGAGAGCTACTGGCTCCACTGGGGGCCGACTGAAAGCACCGAGGCCGTGCGGACGGCGATGGACGAAAAGTTCCTGGCGTTATGCGATTGGCTTTTGCGCGGTTTTATTGATTTTGATTATATCTGCGAATCAACCCTTCCTGACCTCTGCGGCCTTTCAGGAGTGGGTGCGCGATTTCCCGTGGGGAAGATGAGTTATGACGCCGTTATAATCCCTGGAATGGAGACTATTCGCTCAAGCACCATGGAAAGGCTGGAAAAGTTCCGCGACCGGGGAGGCAGGCTTATCTTCCTGGGTTCCCCCCCGGTTTATGTTGACGCAATCCCCAATGACGGCCCCCGAAAACTCTGGGAACAGAGTGAACACATCGAATTTGACAGGCTGGCGGTTTTGAACAGCCTTGAGGAATTCCGGGATCTGCGTATGCGCGACAGTTCAGGCTCTTTTCCCCACGGCTTCCTTTATCAGCTTCGGGAAGAACCAGTTGACGGCGGTTCCGCCGGTGGACCGCCTGTCCGCTGGCTCTTTGTTTGCCATGCGGACAGGGCAGCCAATAAAGACAATCCCCGTTCAGATAATTACCGCATAGAGATCCGGGGCGAATGGCAGGCTGTTGAATACAATACCATTAATGGGACGACGGACAATCCTGAAACAGAAATCTCAGGAGGCTGGACGACGTTACACGCCAGACTTTGGGATCATGACAGCCTGCTCGTGAAGCTTATTCCTACGAAAAAAGCCGTTCAGGCAAAACCGGTTGTTGAAAGCGAAACCATGACGGCGGCGATGCTGTATAAGGCGGCTCTTTCGACTACCCGTTTTACCGGACCGGTTCCCGTTACGCTTCACGAACCGAATGTCCTGCTCCTGGACATCGCCGAATTTGCGCTTAACGACGGGAACTGGCGTGGCAGGGAGGAAATACTCAGGCTGGACACTATTCTGCGATGGGAACTTGAATGGCCGTTACGCGGTGACTCGGCGGCCCAGCCCTGGGCGGAGCATGACGACTCCACGCCTCACGCTTTGCGCCTGCGTTATACGTTTGAAAGCGAACTGCCCATAGCCGGTACGGAACTGGCCCTGGAAAATGCCGCCGTAACCAAAGTTACGCTTAACGGCGAAGCCGTCGGCCCGGTTCAGGGCTGGTATGTGGACAAGTGCATGGAAAAAATAAAGCTGCCGGACATAAAAGCCGGTACCAATACGCTCGAATTAATTCTGCCGTATGGGAAAAAAACCGACGTGGAAGCCTGTTACCTATTGGGTGATTTCAGCGTCAAGGTCCAGGGGACGCTCAGCACCCTTGGAGCGCCGGTAAGATCGCTTGCCTTCGGGGACATTACGCGCCAGGGCCTGCCGTTTTACGGCGGCAGCCTTGTTTATCATCTGGAAGCGGAATGCAGACCTCCTGCCGGAAGCGCTGCCGGTTCCATTACAATCGAGGCTTCTTCCTACAGGTTCATGCTGCTGAGAGTTGCGGTTGACGGTATTGACCGGGGAGTGATCGCCTACTCGCCGTACAGGTTAACCGTCGACAGCCTTTCCGCCGGCATGCACAGGATCGACCTTACCGGTTTTGGCTGCCGCATAAATACCTTTGGGCAGCTTCACAATAACCAGGGACACGACGGTTTCTGGTGGGGTCCTGGTTCCTGGCGTACCATGGGCGACGCCTGGTCTTATGAGTATAACTTTTGGGCACAGGGAGTTTTGAAGTCGCCTGAAATTTATAGTTGATTGTTTCCTGTTACGGGTGCTAAATTGACATAATGAAAAACCTGATTATTAACGCCGATGATTACGGCATGAGCCAGAGCACAAACGAAGCCGTTGAAGACCTTTTTGAAAACGGCTATATCACATCGACAACATTGATGACGCCTTGCCCCTGGGCGGAAGACGCGATCGAAAGGGCTAAAAAGAACACAAAAATGAAAATGGGTTTGCATACCACCCTTACCTCGGAATGGGGACGATACCGCTGGAAGCCGGTCAGCCGAACGCCCGTGCCCAGCTTGCTGGATAAATACGGGTATATGCATAAAAATGTCAAAGGGCTTCTTGAAGCATGCACCGAGACGGATGTTGAAACGGAACTGAACGCGCAACTGGATTTTATGCTGGAACGGGATTACAGGCCCACGCATATAGACAACCACATGGGCAGTGTATACGGCCTTGAAGGGAAGTCATTATTGGAAGTTATTTTCAAGTTATGTTCCAGGGACGCATACCCCTTCCGTCTGCCGCGCTACACCAGGATGCTCGGTAAAATACCGTTTTACGCGAAAATTTTTGTTAAAATGAAACTGAAGCAGGCGGTACAAAGCGCCGAATCAATGGGCATCGGTATATTGGACTACCTTTGGGCAACCCCCGGCAGGTTCAGCGAATCGGACGGGTACGACGCGTTAAAACGCCGTTATCTGGAATTCATCGCGAAGCTGCCTGACGGTTTAACGGAAATCTATATGCACCCGGCCGTTGATTCAAAAGAGTTGCGCGCCATAACCGGGAGATGGTATATCCGCACATGGGAATACCGCTTTTTAAAAGACCCGGATCTTAAGGAAACAATAGACGCGGCTGGAATCAAGTTGACGGCATGGACGGATGTAAAACCCTCCGGGAAGACGGATAAAATAAAAAGCAAGGAAGGACGACAATGAAAAGAGAATTGGCAAATTACACCGTGACGCCGAAGATCGTATTGGCAGGCGTTGAGACCGGGATAACAATCAAGCCCCTTGGCGCCCACGTGGTATTCAAGGACAATAAGTACCAGGCGATGTTTGTTCCCATGTGTATGTCAAGGGAACCGGAATATGATTATGACGTGATACCGGTATGCGTATCGGAGGACGGATGCCTGCGGTTGAAATATGTTTTTTCAGGCGAGCAGGAGTATATGCTGCGTTTATTCAAGGAAGACGCGGATCTGTCTGATCCCAAAAATTACAGGTATAACAAAAATAACAAAATGGTGATCTGCTTCTCCCTGTATTCCCTTTTTGAGGATTTATACGCGAGGCGTCCCTATAAAGGCGATTTGCACGCCCACAGCAACGCTTCGGACGGCAAGGAGTGCCCTGAACTAACCGCCGCCAATTACCGCAAAAACGGCTTTGATCTTTTCGCGCTCACGGATCACTACCGTTATTGGCCCTCTGTTCAGTGCAAGGCGTATTATGACACGAAGCCCGTCGATTTCATTACGTTTCACGGCGAGGAAGTCCATGCGCCGGGTAATCATGTGCATATCATCAACTTTGGCGGGCGATACAGCATTAACGAGATGATCGAAAAAGACAAGGAAGCATACGACAGGGAAGTCAGGCAGTTGCTGGATACGCTGACCGTCCCGGAGGGCATCAGGAGCGGCTACGAATACGCGGCGTGCCTTTGGGTCTTCAGGAAGATCAGGGAAGCCGGGGGGCTTGCCATTTACGCCCATCCGCTTTGGAAATCCGATGCCTACCATGTGCCGGACGCCTTATCCGACGCGTTGTTCAGGAGCGGGGAATTTGACGCTTTTGAATTATTGGGCGGGTGTACATTATACGAAAACAATCTGCAGACAGCTTATTGGAATGAAAAGAGGGCGCAGGGAGTAAACGCCGCCATAGTCAGCTCAAGCGATTCTCACGGTTCAGAGGACGGGGATAATTGGTTCAAATGGGCTTATTCCATAGTGTTTTCAAAGGGGCTTGAGCTTGCAGATGTTCAGGAAGCAATAATGAAGGGCTATGTAGGCGCGGTGGACAAATACCCCGGCAACGATGCCAGGGTACACGGTTCGTACCGGATGACGCTTTATACGCAGTTTTTGCTGGAAGAGTATTTCCCCCTGCATGAAGAACTGTGCTTTGAGGAAGGCCGCCAGATGAAGGCGATGTTTTTGGGGGACGAAAAAGCCGAGGAATTGCTGAGACTGATGCGCGGCAGGACGGCAGCGCTGTTAAAGCAGTATTGGGGAGAAAATTAATTTTTCTCCATANGCGCTACCTGTTCCTTTGAAGACGGCTTGGCGGAAAACCGTAGAGCCGCCTGAAACTGCGGTAAAACGTGGTGGTGTTTGAAAAGCCGCAGGCCTGGGCAATCCGGGTTATGCTGTCAAAACTGCCGGAAAGAAGGCCGCAGGCCTTGTCTATGCGGAGCTTTTCAACATAGTTCAGGAAGGTTTGGCCGGTACACTGCTTTACAAGCTTCTGTAAAGTTGACGGGGAAATATTGAAATGGTTAGCCGCCATGGCGATGTATAAACCGGGATCGCAGAGGTTTTCGTTGATGTACGCCAATATTTCCCGGCCCAGGGCGGGCATGCTGTTCTCCTTGTGGGCCTGTACATTTTCGCATATCAGGGCAAAACAGTCGGGGTACTGCTTCTCAAAAATTTCCTCCTGTCCGCCGGGGGCATATTCAGGCGGATCAAAGGCGGGAACCATGTCCGCCAGTTCTTCGCCCACATCCCTGAGCATGGCGTATAACATTCCCGCGAGGAGGCCGGCAATCAGGGGATCCTCCGGTTTGGGCAGGGCGGCGTAGCAGTCACGCAGGACGGTTCGTGCGGCGGCTTCGTCGCCGGAAATGAGGGCGCTTCGTATGCGGTCAATGGTCTGTGTGCGGATCAGGGCGGTCTGCGTTTCTATGGTTCGCATCGAGGCGTCAAGCCGGCTGGTAATGCTGTCCGCCAGGTTGCCGTAAATCTGCTTCAGGCCGGTAAACACATTAAGGCCCTCGGCGGCAGGCGTGGTAAAAGCTGGGCGGAAGCGTTCCAGAAAATCCCGTTCAGGCAGGGAACTGCGCCACGCGAACAGGAATGAAATTATTATTACGAGGACAATCGTAATGCACATAAACAGAAGAATCAGGTTTCTGACAGGCTGTAATTTTCCGGTGATGAATGAATCGGGTACGAGGATTTCATACCGGGTCGAATTGGCCTGACTCCCACGGCTTATTACATGGAAGACCCCGTCGATTTCATTACCTACGGAAAAAATCATCTCGCCTTCGCCGTTGTACATCCTGATATGCGCGGCCCCGGCTACGTCGTCGTCGGCAAGCAGGGCAACAATGTCATTCACCGGCAGTATCGCGAAAAAGACAGTCTCCTCGTGGTAGCCGGAATAAGCCCATGTTGCGGAATAGGTAATCGCGTCGCGCTCGTCATAACTAAGGCTGGTATACGCCATTGCGGGCAGAAACGACCTGTTTGAAACCAGAAGGCCGCGCCATTCCTCAAGAGTCAAAGCGCCGCCCCATAAAACAAAGCCGTAATAGCGGACAAAGCTGGGAGAATAATATATACTGGTTCTCGTAATGGCGGTTCCGTCCGGAAACAGAAGCCCGGCATCTATATCTATGGAATACGGGGCGAGCGCCAGATTAATGGAATTCCGTAGTTCCATCAGGGTACTGTAATTTACGTTGATAATTTGAATCCAGTCCGGGGGATTAACGGCCCTTGATTTCAGGAACGAGAAACGGGAATCCTGACGGAGGGTAATACTGACAAGGTCAAGGGCGGAAAAAACAGAATCAAGCGACACAATCCCCTGTTCCATCCGGGTGCTTATGTGGGACAACTCGTTGTTCACTGTAAAATCCATGACGTATCTGTACACAGGCACAAAGAAGAGGAGCGTCAGAAGCGAGAAAAGAAGGAAGATAACCAGATACCGGACCAGAATAACGTTAATCTGCTTCATTGATTAATATTATAGTACATGATAATGATGAAAATGGCTGTTCGGGAAACCGCTAATTACCGTAATTGTAAGCAGATTCTTTTTTTTGTACGATCCAAAATGTCCAATATGGGATAGAATCCTTTTCAAACTCGGAATAACGGGTTAAACCACACAAAACCGGAGGATTTTATGAGGACTAAACTGAATAAAATGGCGTGCATTGCCCTGTTTTTCTTCTTGACGGGGGCGATGGTTTTCGCGGTTGGAGGCAGGCAGCAGCCGGCGGCAAGCGCAGGCGGCAGACCTACTTTGCAGATAGCATTAATTCCCAGTACCAATGTCACAGATTATAAAGACAATTACTTTACCCATTACATGGAAAACCGGCACAACGTCAATCTGGAATTTCTTATGCTTCCTTCGTCGACGGGGGACGCCAGGACAAGGTTATCTTTGCTGGCGGCGGCCAACGACCTCCCCGAAACTATTTTAGGTAATATTTTAACCGCCGTAACAAGAATGGATTACGGCAGTAACGGGGCACTGGTGGCGCTTAACAGGTATTTCAGCAATCCCGCCGTCACCCCTAACTTCAACAGAATTTCCCAGGATGACAGGAATAGAATGCTCGCGGATACCCGGAGCTTTGACGGCAATAATTACGCTTTTCCCAAGTATAGACCGGAGACCTGGAATATGACCGCGAACCGGAGATATATAAACCGGGAGTGGCTCGCCAAGCTTGGCCTTCAGGTGCCCACGACCACAGATGAATTAAGGAACGTGCTTATCGCGTTCCGTGATCGGGATCCCAACGGCAACGGCCTGCGGGATGAGATAGGCATATTTGGCCGCTTCGCTACCAATAACGACAACCCAATCGTGAATTTGATCAACGCCTTTGAATACTATAATCCTGGCGAGCATCTTGCCGTGGATCCAACGGGAAGAAACATAACCGCCCCATTTACCCTACCGGCGTTCCGCAGGGGCCTGCAGTACCTTAACGGCCTTTACAGGGAAGGGCTCCTGGACGCTTCCACATTCACCGTGGACGCGAACACCTGGCGCGCGGTCCTAAACGCCCAGCCCATGGTTGTAGGGTTTACCTGCTTTCAAAGCAACGGTAATTTCCCCGATGCCAACAATAACCCCAACTACAAGGCCCTTGTCCCAACGCTCCCACCCCTTAAAGGCCCCGAAGGTGTAGCCTGGCATATTTATGGCGCATACTCGGCCACCGCCGACGCATATATTACCAACAAAGCCAAAGACGTGGATCTGGCGGTAAGGTTCCTGGATTCCTTCTATGACCCTGAGATATCTACCATGAACCGTTTTGGAGAGGAAGGCGTTCACTGGACACGGGACCCCGCCGTTCTCGCGCGGTATTCAAACGCCTCTGTGGATCTTGGTATTTATCCCCGTCTCTCTTTGCTTCAGTTGCAAAACATATGGGGAACTCCCCATAACGTGCATTGGCAGGAAGCCGGCCCCCGTTACGCCAGCGTGGAACAGGGAGAAACGGTCGGTGATGTGTTATATGATCCGAGTTTACCTTCGGCCCCCGATGGCGGTCTTAATCTTCTCTATAATTATCCCGCGCATCCACAGTACACATTGCCGGTCAACCTATCGTCATTGTACAATGAGGCGGACGGGATAGCCGTGGCACAGTTATTCACCGACATCGGCGATACCTACTTGTGGCAGACCATTCCTGAATTTGTCATCGGCACGCGGGATCCCAACAGCGACGCGGCCTGGAACGCCTACCTCAGGGAGCTGGACAACATGGGCCTGCAGCGGTGGATTAGTTTGGTCCAGGCGGCGTATAACAGGCAACGGTAGAAAGAAGTAGGAAGTAGGAAGCAGGAATGAGAAGTTAGGAAGGAGGAAGGAGGAATGGGCGGTAAGGTCGTTAAACGGGCGCGCTTGTGGGACAAGGTAAAAGCGCGCTGGCAGATTTATCTACTCCTGTTACTGCCCGTCTCCTATATCCTGATTTTCGCGTACAGCCCCATGGGCGGACTTGTACTCGCCTTTAAGCGTTATAATTTCGCCCTTGGGATCTTTGGCAGCCCCTGGGTGGGGCTCGCGAATTTCAGGCGTTTTCTTGAATCCTACAGATTTGTTCAGGTACTGCGCAATACCCTGACTCTTTCTTTCTACAGCCTTCTGGTGGGTTTTCCCGTTCCCATTATCTTTGCCCTGCTGCTGAATGCCATGCCCTTACGTGGGTATCAGAAGGTCATACAAACCTTTACCTATATTCCGCATTTCTTTTCCACCGTGGTAATGGTGGGGCTCATTTTCCAGCTCCTCAATAACAGGATAGGCCTTTACGGATCGTTGATGCTTTATTTAACCAAGCAGTTGCCCCCGGATATTTTCGCGGTCGGTACGAATTTCAAGCACCTGTACGTCTGGTCGGGTATATGGCAGAACACCGGCTATTCTTCAATTATCTATTTTGCCGCCCTCTCCAATGTAGACCCGACGCTCCATGAAGCGGCGCTGGTAGACGGCGCAACCCGGTTTCAGAGGGTTCTGCATGTTGACATCCCGACGATCCTCCCCACGGTCAGCATCATGCTGATTCTGGCTATCGGGGGCATTATGAACGTGGCCTTTGAAAAAACCCTGTTGATGCAGAATCCGCTGAATCTTTCTTACAGCGAGGTGATTGCGACTTATGTCTACAAGGTAGGACTGGCGAGCGGATCGAACGACTTTTCCCTTTCTACCGCCATAGGAATGTTTAACTCGGTGATCAATTTTTTGCTTCTCGTCATCGCCAACTGGGGAAGCAAGAAACTATCGGGAAGCGGTATTTTTTAAGGGGGGTATATGAAACGCGGTCTTGCGCAGTACACGACAGGGGACAAAATTTTCTATATCGTTATTTTTGCGGTTCTCACCCTGTTTTTTATCGCCGTCCTTTACCCGTGTATTTTTGTGATCTCCGCTTCTTTTTCGTCCTCCATGGCGGTTCAGTCCGGCAGGGTTGTTCTTTTACCGGTCGGCCTTAACCTGCAGGGATATAAAATTGTTTTCAATACGCCCGATGTATGGGTAGGCTTGAGGAATTCCTTTTTTTATACGGTAGCGTCAACGATTTACAGCGTCGCGATGACTTTGACCGCGGCGTACTGTCTTTCCCGTAGCGATGTTCCGGGAAGGAATTTCATCATGCTCCTCTTTACCTTCACGATGTTTTTCAGCGGGGGCCTGATCCCGTACTATCTTCTGATCCGGAACCTGCGAATGCTGAACACCCCCTGGGCGATCATCATACCCGGCGGCGTCGGGATTTATTTAACGATAGTCGGGAAAACGTTTATCCAGCACAACATACCCGGGGAAATGCTTGACGCCGCGAAGATCGACGGGTGCGGCGACGCGTATTATTTTGTTCGAATCGTCATTCCGCTTTCAAAGGCGATAATCGCGGTAATGGTACTGATGTACGCGGTAGCCAACTGGAACGCGTATTTCTACCCCATGATTTTCCTTTACGACAAACGATTATTTCCCGTGACCATATTTTTGCAGCAGATACTGATGGCTACCCAGATCGACATATCCACTGTAACGGACCCGGAAATGCAGATGCGGGTCGCGGAAGCGGCGGCGGTGATCAAGTACGCCCTTATCGTGGTAACGGTTGTCCCTGTAATTATAATCTATCCTTTTGTGCAAAAATACTTTATAAAAGGTATTATGATAGGATCGGTTAAGGGATAAAACCCGTGACATGTCGACATGATTTAAATTTACCCGCGTGGGGTCCGTATACAAAATGGTATGCGGGTATTTCCCATATTGCGGACCAGGAGAAAGGTCTACGTTTTGACTTGAGCGTATTCCCCGGTTACTACAGGCGCAGCAAGATCGATATCCCGAACGTCATGTGGGAATCCGGTTATCACCCGTGGGAAGCAGCCTCGGACCTGGGCTACTACAGTTACCGCCATGAACTGGAATGGAAGGATCAGGTTTACGCGGATGTTTCTTTCAGCAAGATTAACGACAATGCCCGCCTCATCAGATGCGAAATGGTAAACAACACGGATCAGGAATTGAACCTGGTTCTGCATTATATGGCGGCGCTTTGTTTTGACACGCCGGGCATGAACGGCGGCGCTCACGGCAATGAACCGCCGCATAACGCTGTTGACGTGAATGCGCCGCGGGAAGTGTTGGCGCTGCACGCGCTGGATTATTCCCGCATGGCCTATGCGACAGGCCGCCCTACGGACAACCTGATGCCAGACGGCCTTTTCAGGGGCGAAATACGCAGGAACGATTTTACTGAAGGCTCCGCTTTGGGAAGGGGGGACTTCGGTCTTGAAGCGGGCGACATGGTCGCGTACCGGTTTACTCTATCATCCGATGTGCGGGACTGCGTTGTTCAAATCAGGTATTTCGCCCTTCATGGCGGTGCGCAATTCTCCGTGTCAGGCGATTTTTTAGGCGGCCTTGACTTGGCGGAAGGGAATGGGCCCCAATTTGCCGTTATTGAGTTAGGTGATATAAAAGCCGGGCCTTATGAAATCGTCCTGACATCCGCAGGCAAGGGTAGCGCGATCATGGACAGCCTGCTCATCGGCGCGGCGCAGGAAGTCGCGAAGGCCGAATACATACCGCGAAGGATCGATCACACGCCACAAATGCTTGACGGGCCGGTCGAAAACAGCGTCGTGCTTAAGTACGCGGCGTCGAAGCGGTACTATGGTTTATACTGGGATTTTCCCGATTATTGGGTACGGCAAATAAGGCACGGCGAACTGGATAAATTCCTGCGTTTTAATACGCATGATCATGTAAGGAAAATATTAACCGGAGATGGCAGAGGCCATTTTGCAAATGTATTCATGCGTCCTGTTACGATAGGCAAAAAATCTTCGCAGGCGATTTACGGTATTGTACTTGACGCCGAAACATCCGAAAAGGCGTTCAGCCAAATCAAAACGCTAATAGAAAACAAAACCGAATATGACGGTTTTTACGAAAAAGCGCGTAAGGGGCGTTTTGAGTTTCATGCCGCGCCGCCCGGTGAAACATTCCGCAAGTCCCAGGAATTGATGGCTGCCGTTAATTTGACAAATGTGGTGTTCCCGATATATACGCGGCGAAAATATGTCCGTCATTATACTCCGGGCAAGTGGTGGGACTGCCTTTACACCTGGGACAACGGCTTTATCGGTATTGGGTTAAGCGTCCTTGATATAGGGCGTGCGATAGATACTTTGAATATGTACCTGACGCCTGACGGCGATACCCATTGTGCGTTTATACACCACGGTTCGATGGTACCGGTTCAGTTCTATCTGTTTCAGGAAATCTGGAATAAGACCCGGGATGAAAAACTGCTGGCGTATTTTTACCCGCGGCTGCGTCAGTATTACCAGTTTTACGCGGGGAAGTCAGGCAGTTCAACAACGGCTATGCCGTCCGGCCTTTTAAAGACCTGGGATTATTTTTATAACTCAGGCGGATGGGACGATTATCCTCCGCAGTTTTTTTCACACGCCAACGGACTGACGCCCAACAATGTGACTCCCGCTTCGAACACGGCGCATGCGATCCGCTGCGGCAGAATACTCGCCATGGCGGCCAGGCGCATGGGCGGCTTTGACGCCGACATCGCCGAGTATGCCGCCGATGAAAACCGCTTCGCCCAGGCGCTGCAAACATATTCCTGGGATGAAGAAGCCGGTTACTTCAGTTATACGCTGCATAATGACCACGGTATACCGAGCGGTATATTACGCCACGAAAGCGGGCAGAATTTCAATATGGGCCTGGACGGGGTGGAACCCATTATCACGGGAACCCTTACACAGCGACAGGAGGAACGTCTTGTCTCGCATATACTTGATCCCGGCGGATTGTGGAGCGAAATTGGCTTGTCAACCGTTGACCGGAGCGCCAAATACTACAAAAAGGACGGTTACTGGAACGGCGCGGTCTGGATGCCGCACCAATGGTTTATATTCAAGGCAATGCTTGACACGGGGCGCGGGGATATAGCGTATAACATCGCGGACAGAGCGCTTGCCATCTGGAAAGATGAAACTGAACGTACCTATAACTGCTGCGAGCACTTTATCATCGCTTCCGGGCGCGGGGCTGGCTGGCATCATTTCGGCGGGCTTTCCAACCCTGTATTGTACTGGTACCAGGCCTATTTTGTTCCCGGTAATTTGACAACCGGCTATGACGTATGGGTCGATTCCCTGGAATTTTCCGAAGGCGATACCTCCATGTCAGCGCAACTGATCCTGTACGGAGCGTCCCGCCTTGAAACCGTGTTAATTGCACGTATGTCACCGGGCCGCGGGTACGCCGCCTCTTTCAACGGCATAAACGTCAAGGTTCAAAACCGCCTCGACGGCGCCGTGGAGATTACGATTCCGAACACCATGAAAGAGGGGAAGCTTCTGGTTTCCAGATAGAACGTTAGGGGGAATTTTTCCATGCTGAGTGATAAATTGAAAACAAGCCCGGTTATCAGGAGATACGAAGGCAATCCGGTTCTTTCCAAAAAGGATGTGCCCTACAAGGCGGAGCTGATATTCAACGCCGGGGTCGCGAAGTACAACGGCAGGTATGTCATGGTATTTCGCAACGACTACGGGTATGGGGAAAAAAGACCCGGCCGATTTGAGGGGACGAACCTGGGACTGGCGTACAGCGATGACGGCTACAAATGGACCGTAGAGCCAAAGCCCCTTTTTGTAATGGAAGATGAAGAAATCGGGCGCATATACGATCCGCGTCTGACTGTAATGGACGGCCGCTGCTATATGACTTTCGCGGCGGATACAAGACACGGGCTGCGCGGGGGAATCGCCTCTACGGAGGACTTTGTGAAGTTCGATGTTTTAAGCCTTTCCGCGCCGGACAACAGAAACATGGCGCTGTTTCCCGAAAAAATAAACGGGAAATACGTACGTCTTGAGCGGCCAATGCCCATCTATAGCCGCGGGGGAAGCGTCCACAGGTTTGATGTCTGGTTGAGCGATTCTCCCGATTTGAAGTATTGGGGCGGAACCAGGCTGGTGTTAGGTGCAGAGGACGTACCGTACGCCAACGACAAGATCGGTCCCGCCGCGCCGCCCGTAAAAACCAAGGCGGGCTGGCTCACGCTGTTTCATTCAGTGGATGTCGACCACTCGCGCGGTAAAAACGGCTGGGAGGACAAATGGCAGAAACGCTACACCGCCGGCATAATGCTGCTTGACCCGGACGATCCTTCAAAGGTCGCCGGCATGTCGAAGCTGCCGCTTATCGCGCCGGAAACCCCCGAAGAAACGGACGGTTTCCGGTCGGACGTTATCTTCCCCGGCGGAATGGTACTGGAAGACAGCGGTGAAGTAAAAATCTACTACGGCGCGGCCGACACGGTTGAAAACCTCGCGCTCGCCGATGTCAATGAGCTTATCGCGTTATGCGTCGATAAACGTTAGAATAGGGATAATTCCCCCAATGCCCCGATGATCAATCCCGCCGTAAGCGGCCCCACCGAATTGGTCTCCTCGTAGTGGCTTCTGCCTGATCCATCGACGCCCCGTTTCGAATAAGGGTTGGTCTCGTCCAGGAAAAAATCACTTGGCGGCACAATATAACCTATCTCGTCGTTGCACAAGCCGAAGATAAGAAAGCCCTCTCCCGCAATACCGGTAAGCACAGGCGGATTAAGCGCGGTATCGCCTATCGCGCCGCCGTATGCCAGTTCGGGAAATAATTCACCGGGTACCAAAAAGATCCTTAAATCACCCAATTTCAACAGGCCGGCTTCAGTCACCAGGGAGATGTTGTGCCTCCCGCCCCGGGGCAGGGTTTTTGCCTCCATAACGCCTAACGAAGCTGCAAGGACAAACAGGTCGTTGTCCACAGGCAGTATGACTTCTTTACTGTGTAAAGCCATGTCAGGTGCAAGCTCTCTTTCGTTTGTAATGCCCAGCGCCAGGTCTCCAAGACGCTGCCCGGTCAGTACCGTGCTTTCCTGTCTGGTTAATTCTTCGCCGTTGTCCCCGGTCATGTGCCTGGTTGCGATAAGCCCGCCAATCGCAGCGGGTATGTATATCGTATCGTCGCCTGAGGCCTGTTTGATACGCGATGCCAGATGCACGGGAAAATCGGCGCTTATCAAGGTGTTCTGCCTCCCCAGGGCTTCCGGATGGGCCGCGTAGTTGATTATCCGGATCCCGCCGCCGCTGTTAGGCGCAAAACGCAGGGAATGAAGCGTTTTGTCAAATACCTTGGGCGGCCGGTAATCCTCCTGCATATCCCCGCTTACGGCTGTACCGTAGAGCAGCCTGCCGTCTTGCCGTGAAGCATAAGCCTGCCTGACCGCGCTTACCGCCCCGTCGCACACCACACGCATGAATTCCAGCGAACGCCCGCTGACGCCTGTGGGTCCCCACAAACCCAGTGTGTCCGCTCCGGCGTGGGTGTGGGTGGAAATGATGTTTATGGAACGGCAGCCGGTCTCTTTTTTAAAATCCTCCAACAAGCCGCGTATTTTTTCCACATAGGCGCTGGACAGGCCGACACAGTCAACAACGGCAATGACAATCCCGCCGCTTCCTGAGTTGTCGTCCAGCCATAACGCCTTTGCCATTTGATAATCAAGTACACCTGTCGCCGGATGATCCGCGGAATAGCCCGCCATGTAATAAGTTTTGGTGTCCATATCCGGCGGTATCAATTCCGACTGCCCGTAGCCTGCCGTCCACCCGTTCTTGTTCGCTTTCATATTTTTCATCTCCCTGAATAATAAATTACATTTTCTTTATATCCACTTCCTCAAGATCTGCGCCAAATGTACTGTTCAATAATCTTTTCAGGGCGTTGGCGGAAGTGGAAAAACGCTGGGCATCGTTTATGTCTTTCAAGTTCCCCAGGTGTGGTTCCAGCGAAAGGAAATTGTCAAATCCGTTTTTGTAAGCGTCATTGAGGATTTCCGCGATATGTCCTTCACCTTCTCCCGCGGGAACAATACGCCTCGGGTCTCTGGTTGCATCTTTTATATGGAAATAAGTTACCCTGTTCTTAAGCAGATTCCATGCCTGGAGGCAGTCCGCTTCATTCATGATGAAGTTTGAAAAATCAAAAACGAGGGAAAGCCCCGGAATCCTTTCAGTTACATAAGCGCAGCGGGAGGGCAGATCCGTAAAGATCCCCGATTCGTTTTCCAGAACATAACGTTTACCGCTTTTCTCCGCGGTTTTGACCAGCTCCGTTAGTCGAAAGACAACCTCGTCGGCCCATTGCATGGGATCGGTTTTCCCGGGAATATAAAAACTGAAAGCGCGGATATAGGGGGCGTCAAGAATTTCCGCGGCTCTAAGGGCTTTTTCAAAGGCCGCCCTCGCAAGGCTGAAGTCTTCCTCAATGGGTGTCTTGCCTATGGGCGAACCTATGGCGGAAACCGAAAAGCCCCTTTCATCGTATTCTTTCTTTAGCTTCCATAATTCGTCTTCGGAGAAATCCATCACATTTTTCCCGTTTATGCTTCTGAACTCAATACTGTATATGCCGTTCAGGCTCAGTACTCTCATCTGTTCTTCGGCAGTTTTGCCCGCCTCGTCCGCGAAACCGCTCAATTTGTATTGGTACATATTCGTCTCCTGATTAGTGCTACGTTTCCCGATATCACCGCCTATACCCTCTCGTCGATATACTTTCGCCATATCCGGGAGATATATTCTAGCATATACGGCGGTATTTTTTCAAACGTGGCTTCGGTGCCGCTTACGCAGTACAGCGCGGGCACACCTATGGACGGCTGGGCCAGCATATACTCAAACCACATGTCGAGGTATGACTGCGAGCCGTTGTCGCAATCCATAAGCTCCCAACCGGCGATGCGGGCAAGCTTCGCGCGACGGCGCATAACGCCGGTTACGTCACGTGTGGCGAAATATATGTCATTTAACCGGAGCATGTCGGATGATTCGCGGAACAGCGGGAAGGGCGTCTGGGTCTCAACCAGCGCGTCCGGCTTCCATTTGTGGGCCTCGTCATGCAGGATGAACTGAAACTTACGCAGGAATTCAATCCCAATCATCGGCTTGTGCATTCTGTAGCCTTTTTGCGGCGGGAGTCCCCTTAGCCAGTCTTCCTTGAAACCATCCGCCCCAACTTCGGATACAAGCGCCTTTATCCGCCCGCGCAGAAATTTTTCATATTCCGGGTTTGTCACATCAGCGCAGACCGCATTCCCGTCCCGGTCAAGCACGCAGAACTCCTCAGGCAGTCCTTCTTTATGGTATACGGGTACCCACAGCAAAACATGCCGCCCCTCGCTGTGGCGCTCTTCCATAAATTTCTTCATGTCAGGCCATTTACCGTTGTCCACATCAAACGTGCCGTAACCTTTCTGCCACTTGTCGTCTATGACTATAGTGCCCACAGGTAATTTGTGGCGGCCAAGCTGTTCCAAATAATTTTTATATTCGGCCTGCGTTGCCAGGGAACTTCCCGCCACGTCGCGAAAGTGCGCCAAATGGGTCTGTTCGGCCCAGCCGCAAAAAATCGGCATTCGGTGCCACTTTGCGGGCGGGAATCTGAATTGTGTGGAAAAGCCGGAGCCGTCAAGCCATTCCACGTATTTTTCAAGCGCGGCGTATTCGCCTTCCGCAAAGCTTATCACCGCGACAGGCGATCTGAATTCCCCTTCAACCGAAGTATACCCTGCATAATTTACATAAAACGACGCGCCCGCGAACCTTGCCCCGGTGTATTCCAGCGCGTTGTACCGGTACCTGCCGGGAATGTCCCCCAGTCCTATACCCGCCCATTCGTCATACGAGCTGAAGCACAGGCACAAGAGCGGCGGACTGAACAGGCCCTCGTCGTGCTGCTCGGGCGCGAACGACGGCGGGGGCGGGACTTCCCTTCGTATGCCCAGCGACTGCGGAGTGCCTATGTCGTAGTAGTGTACGTTTCCCTCATTGGGCTTTGGGCTGAATAATTTTTTCGCGTATATCATCGTGTTGTATTCAAGACCCAGGCTTCCGCCGTTGCCATGTGAACCGGATATCCCGTTTGAGAAAAAGAAGCAGCGTTCCATTTCGCCGCCACCCCCGGCGGTATGGTAAAATTCTATCGCGTCCTCACGAAACGTCCAGAAAAACTCGCGGGCCTCCCATAAATTACTGTTAGCCGCAAGTTTTATTTTGACGCATTTTTCACCAGTTACCCAGTTACCGTATTCGATCCCGGATAAAAGCTCGCACTCGGCTTCCCCGCGTGTCAGACCGGAAACAAACGGAATGTCGAACATGTCCGTGTTTTTCGCCCTTAATCTGAATTTGTGGGGCTTACCGCTTTCAACGTAAACCGAGTATTTTTTTGTTTCAATTACTTTGCCTTTGGCTGTTTCTCTTATATCCATTATACACCTCTTTAACCGATACTCTGTCTGCGTTCTTACTTATTTGATTACCTGTTTTTCCCTTCAAAGGCGTAAATACCTTTTCCCACTTCCCGCGATTGTCCGTCAATGATTATCGTCGCGGTATTTGGTACTTCAAAACTATAGTTAACTATATTGTCACCTATTGCCCATTTAGACGATACCCTGCCAAACTTCGTATCAATAGACGCTTCAAGATGTTCCAGCCTCGCGTCTATAACCGGCTTTAAGACAACGTGCTCAAATCCCGGTTTTGTTTCATCTATCCTTATACCGGCAGCCACACTGTACAACCAGTCAGCCACCGCACCGTAAGCATAGTGGTTAAAGGAATTCATTTTGGGGCTCCACATCCCGCCTTCTTCGTTTATGCCGTCCCAATGCTCCCATATTGTAGTTGCGCCCTGATTGACTGAGTACAGCCAGGACGGGAACCCCTCCTGTAAAAGCAGGTTATACGCAACGTCCGCATGGCTGTTCTCGCTGAGGGCGTGAAGCAGGTACGGCGTACCTACAAAACCGGTGGTGAGTTTGTTCCCGTTCTCAATAACCATTCGGGCAAGGGCGTCAGCGGTTTTTTGTTTGTCAGCCGCGAGATTGAAGTACACGGCGAGCGCGTGTTCTGTTTGGGTTTTGCAGACAAAAGTTTTTTGAAATTCCTTTACGGTTCCGTTGTAAAGTTTTTCATATTCACGGTAATCATAGCCCAGAACTTTTGACGACTTGATCAGCAAGGAAGTAGACCAGGCGAAAAATGCCGTGGCGATAAAATATTTATCCGACGAACCCGTATAGCTTCCCTCAGGACCGTCAAGAGCGAGCCAGTCGCCAATATGCTCTCCTGAGTTCCACAAAAATTCGTTTTCGCCCTGACTTCTTATATAATCCACCCATTTTTTCATACTGGCGTATTGCTCTTTCAGGATTTCTTTATCGTTATACGTTAAGTATATCTGCCAGGGACAGATAACCGCCGCGTCACCCCACGCCGCGCTGCGGCCGCCGCCCAATACATTGGGAATAACGTTCGGAACTCCGCCGTCCGAAAACTGATCGGCAGCCAAATCGCGCAGCCATTTCCTGAAAAATATTTGAACGTTAAAGTTATATGACGCGGTTCGCACAAAAACCTGCGCGTCGCCGGTGTAGCCGAGCCGCTCGTCGCGCTGGGGACAGTCGGTCGGCACGTCGAGGAAATTCCCCTTCTGGCTCCAGATGATATTCTCAAATAGCTTATTCAGTTTTTGATTGGAACACTTAAAGTAACCTGTCCGTTTCATTTCCGAATGGGTAACTATGGCGGTGAAATTATCCGCCTTTACTTCATACGGATACTCGTCAAGCCGGATATACCGGAAACCCATAAAGGTAAAATGAGGCTTGTATGCCTGCGGGCCGTCCCTGCAAATATACTCTATCTGCTGTTTCGCGCTACGAAGGTTTTCGGTGTAAAAGTTTCCGTCTTTATCCAAAACCTCCGCGTGGGATATTTTGATGACATCTCCCGCTTTGCCGTTAATTTCAAAACACAGCCTTCCGGTCAGGTTTTGCCCGAAGTCGACGACCCTTTCGCCTTTCGGCGTCGTGAATATCCTTACCGGCTTCAGCTTTTCATGTTCGCAAACCTTCTCGCCGTCATGGGGAAACAGGTTGTCGGCAGCGACGGCAAATGTCCCGACCTTCTTCCATTTACCGGGGGTGACCCTCGCGTCGTATTTTTCGCCGTCGTATATGTCGCTGAAAAGCACCGCGCTTTTGGCGCATTCCCAGGTACTGTCCGTGCGAATCGTGTAGATAACGCCGTCTTCGCGGGTAATTTCAAGCAGCGCTATAACGCCGTATTCTTTTCCGTAGCAGCGATTCCATTTATTCCAATTAGAGGGGCCCAGGTACCATCCTTTTCCCACCGTGATTTTAATAACATTTTCTTCTTTAAGCAGCGATGTAACATCATACTCCTGGTATAAATGACGCTTATGGTAAGAGGACCAGCCGGGCGCCATAAAAAAAACACCGGCGGCGGAACCGTTAATTGCCGCCTCATACACGCCCATCGCGGTGATCAAAAGCCTCGCGTTCGCTATTTTGCCGGTAGTCTTAAAATGTTTGCGGAACACCGGGCATACATCGCTTATGTTAATAGCGGGTTTTATCCAACTGCTGTTGTTCATTTCGCCCTTATAAATTACTGCTTGACCGAACCCAGGGTGATCCCGCTTATGAAAAAGCGCTGGAAGAAGGGGTATATCAAAATGATGGGAACCACAACAACCACCGTAATGGCCGCCCTTACCGTGACCGGCTGGAGATTTCGCATAGCCTCATATAACGCCATTTGCTCGGTCATCATGCTGATGGCGGAGGATTGGGTTAAAAGCCGGTAAAGGATAATCTGGAGGTTATCCCAGCGCCCGTCCTGGGAATAGATGTTTACGTCAAACCAGGAATTCCATTGACCGACGCCGATGTAGATGGCGATACAGGCCAGCATGGGAATGCAGAGGGGAATAACGAACTGGAACAGTATCCTCATTTCCGACGCTCCGTCGATGCGGGCGGATTCAAAAAGTGATTCAGGGATGTTCTGGATATAAGAGGACGCGAGGATCATATAGTAAGCGGAAAACAGGCCCGGAACCCAATAAACCGCAAAGGTGTTGACAAAGCCAAGACGGACCATAAGCAGATATGTGGGGATGAGGCCGCCTGAAAAATACATGGTGATGATAAACACGACGCGGATTAATTTACGTCCCATGAATCGCCTGCATGTTACTATGTACCCCAAAAGGGCGGTGCAAACAACGCCTGTTACTACCCCCACGGTAGTCCGCATAACCGAAACCATCGCGCCGCGAAGCATACCGGGACTGCGGAAGGCAAGCTGGAAATTGGTCAGGGTAAATTTTCTGGGCCAGAGGTAAATTCCTCCGCGTACGGCGTCCATCCCTTCGTTAAGCGAAATTGCCACGGTATTTATAAAGGGATAGAACATAACGATCACAAACAGTGTCATTCCCAGGGCGTTAAAAACATCGAAGACCCGCCCCGCGAAACTCTGGTTCATATAAAGAGGACGTTTCATTTTTTTTTCCTTAAAACAGCGCGATGTCCAGGACTTTCCGCGAAATCCTGTTGGTAAGATAAACCAGGGCAAAACCAATCACCGATTTCGCCAGGCTTACCGCCGTAGCCATTGAGAAGTTTCCCTGCTGGATGCCGTAACGGTAGACGTACGTATCAATTACATCCCAATAGGCCTGGGTTGAGGGGTTCCCCAGTATTAAATGCTGATCGAAACCGGCGCTGAGTATTCCCCCAAAACTAAGTATCAAAAGCATAACAATAGTCGGCCGGATGGCCGGAAGTGTTATGTGCCACATCATGCTCCAGCGGCCCCCTCCGTCTATGGAACATGACTCGTAGAGGGAGGAGTCAACGCTGTTAATGGCCGCAAGGTAAATGATGCTGGACCAGCCGATGCCCTTCCAGATATTGGCAATGGTAAAGATTGCCCAGTAGTATCTGCCGGTGGCCAAAAAAGGAATGGCGTTCTCTATTAAACCAAAACGCTTGCCCAGGTCATTAACGAGGCCGTCGCTGGAAAGAAAGGCGTAGATCATGCTTCCCGCCGCGATCCAGGAAATAAAATGGGGAAGGTACGATATGGTTTGGATAGTCCTCTTGACATTTTTTGAGCCAATCTCATTCAACATGAGCGAAAAAACAATGGGCGCGACGCCGCCGATGGTGGTTCCAAGGAGGCTCATTACCAGCGTGTTTCGCAAAAGCTGGAAAAACATCCTGTTGGTAATGAAACTCTTGATATGGGCCAGCCCCACAAATTCCGAAGCGAAAAATGCCTGCCCCGGAACGTAATTGTAGAAGGCGATGAGGACGCCGTACATGGGATAGTAGCAAAACAGGCCCACCCAGAACAAAATGGGTATTGAGAGGAGCCAAAGTTCTTTCTCGGATTTAAAGTTCCTTAAAAGATCCCGGATAAATTTCTTTTTGTCTGTTCCTGCACCCATAAAACCCCACTGCGATTATGCCGCCGCTTTTGTTCCGGCGGCACGTAAGCCAAAAGCGTCTACATGCTTATATTATTCCGGTAATTTTCCGCCCGTATCTGCTCGAAACGGTGTATTCCCGCCGCTTCCAGGGCATTCTGGAGATTCCTCCAGGCGGTCTCAAATTCCGTGTCGTTCCGGGCCTGTACGCAGGGAGGCCAGAACTGATCCCTGGCATCCTCGATAGCGGTCATCAGTTGTGTTGATTCGGCGGTTGTATTACGCAGGAAATAATCTGTGGCGCTGTAACTAACTCCAAGTCCGGCAAAGTTGTCAAGCATTATCCCTTCATATTTCATTTCGTTGTGAAACATCTGGTGTAACTGAATGGCATGGATGCCGTCAGGCCAGCGGGTAAAATCGGTAAGCATGCACATGATACGTCCCGCTCCCATATAATCACTGAGGGAATAATCAAAGGTGTTGTTAATCAACTGCTGTTTTGTTACCGGGTTGAATTCCCAGCGGCCGTTGTCATAGAGGTCCCAGATGTGTGCGGTCTTGCCCGTATTACCCGCGGGGTATGCGCCGGGGAAACCCCATCCCACCAGGGCCTGACCAAGTTCACTGGCCACAAAATTGGTGAAACTTGCGATACCCGCGACATCCTTTGCCTTGTTTGTGATAAAATTCTGGTCGTTGCTGACATCATTATATGCGGTAAGATAAAGCGTCGAAATCGCGGGATCTTTAAAGCCGAACCCCATAAACCTCTTGTCAGGCGACCAATTGGGATCTGTAACTGACCATACTTCATGGCCCGCGTTAGCTCCGGTCCACGGGCCGCCTACGATGCAGACTACCCTTTCGGACGAGACTTTCGCCCTCCAGTCATCCCACCTGTTAATGAAGGCATCGGGGTCCATGGTTCCGTCCCGGTAGAACCGGTTGAACCAGCGGGTCATCATCTTCCCCTGCTCGGTAAAAGCGAAATAAGTCCACTTGTTGTCGGGTGAAATATCGTACCCGAGACGCAGGCCCCATAAGACGGATAAATCTTCCGGATTGCGCTGATTACTTGCAAAACTGATGGAATACCGCTGTCCTCCGTTTGGGGTGCTGGGGTGCAATCTCAGAATCGTGTTTACGGCATTGTAAAAATCATCGGGTGTTTTTATTTCAGGCGAACCGATCTCCAGCCATTCGTCATACCTTATCATCCCTGATACGTCCGGGTTTTCAGAAATAGAGCCCATATTAATGGGGATGCCGTAAAACCTTCCGTTAATCAGATAGTATTTGAGGTTGCCTCCGATGCGGCTTTTTACATTCGGCATATGGGTATCAAGGTAGCCGGTAAGGTCTACGGCGATTCGCAGCTCCGCGGCGCGCCTGACAACCTCCCGGGCGGCATACTGGATTACATCGGCATAGATCCCCGACGCAAGTCCAAGGTTCAACGCCTGCGTACCGCTTCCGCTGGTGGTTCGGTAGTCAATTTCCACGTTAAACTGGTTTTTCAGGAATTGCTGCCACAGTATCATTCCATTTATCGTTGCTTCTGTAGGCGCCCAGCCGCCGCGCGCGTTGAACATCGAAAATTTGAGGGTCTCTTCGGGAACGGTCCATCCGTATTTGTTTGTCTGGCCGGGAGGAACCACTATGTTCCATTCATAATTGCCCTCTTGTGGGGTGAACCCTCTCCGGCTCCGCGCCTGACCGGTCCCCCTCACGAAAAAGATGCCCAGCACAATAATTAAGCAAATAAACAGGACCACGCTTGAAAGCAGTATTACTATCTTCTTGGTTTTCATTCTTTATCTCCCTAAAATAGTGGAATAAAGTGTACGAGCTCCTTTTAAACCCCAGCTTTTTTCACAGTATATCCAAATTTAACATTCTAAAAGATAAATCCTGAGCTGCCTATTGTTATAAACGAGAAATACATTGCAAAAAACGAGATTCAGCGCCCTGGATTGGTATTCCCACACGTATTACATAAGCGGTGTGCTATATTTGGGATAATACCACGAGCAAAGGATAATGATCGGAAGCATAGTTGTCCTCGGAACCATTGACAAGAACCTTGTAGCTGTCCACGCGAAAATTTCCGTCCGTATGAAAAATAAAGTC
>JGI24698J34947_10000153_pt1 | contig 26364 bp, 22 predicted proteins | sample TergutMp193P3_FD_34947 | JGI IMG/M metagenome (IMG submission 34947) | reverse complement strand
TCGTCGTGGCCGTAAGCGCCGATCATGCTCCGGTCAAGCCCCACATCGCGGGCCTTGAAGGCGGGAACCATCTCAATTTCAGCGGAGGCAAAGTCCTTTTCTGTCAGGCCGTATTTTTCGTTGAGTATCGCGAGGAAGCGCAGCTTTACCTTCTCCTTTACCTCCTCGTCATCGTAGGGCCGCGAACCCGCAAGGATATCCAGGTCTTCCCCCTCAACAACTTCGGAGGCTTTCTTCTGAATCTGATCCTGCGCAAGGTGGGGCAGAAGATCCGTTATGGTAAACACCGGGTCATCATCATCTTCGCCGATGGAGATGTGTATCTTCTTCCCCGTTGAATCAACAAAAACCCCGTGCATGGCGAGCGGCATGACTGTCCACTGGTATTTTTTAACGCCGCCGTAATAATGCGTATCAAGAAGGGCAAACTCATTATCCTCATACACCGGGTTCGGCTTGAGATCGATTCTCGGCGAGTCGATATGCGCGCCAAGAATATTCACCCCGTCCTCAATGGGCTTCTTGCCGATCACCGCGGCGACAAGGGCCTTTCCATGTATATGCTCGTAAACCTTATCGCCCGGTGAATAAGAGGCGTTTTTGGATCTGTCTATTTCCTTAAAGCCCTGTTTCCTGAGCTGTTCCGCCGCGACGGAAGAAAACTCCCTTTCGGTTTTCCCCAGATCAAGCATCTCCCGGTAGGAGCGGCTAAAGAACTCTATTTCATTTTCTGTAACATTGTCTACGCCTTCCCATGCGTTCTTAAGTTTAAAAAGCAGTTTATCCGCCAGAAGCTGGCCCGGACTCTTTGCCTTGGATTTTCCCGCTTCTTTTTTTTCANCGCCGTTTTCACTGGAATTGGTCTCTTTCGCCATGACACNCTCCTTACAAGATGGTAGTAAAATCGCNTTCATTATGATAGCGTTGAATGCATGAAAGTACAAGCACGTTACGCGCCCTCCCCCACCGGAAACCAGCATATCGGGGGCGTGAGGACCGCCCTCTTCAATTACCTCTTCGCCCGCTCACTGGGGGGAAAATTCATACTCCGCCTTGAGGACACCGACAGAACCCGCTGTGACGAGAAGTTCGTGCGGAACCTTTACGATACTTTCGACTGGCTGGGCTTTCATTGGGACGAGGGCCCGGATGTCGGCGGCCCCAACGCACCTTATATCCAGTCGCAGCGCAGCGAGTTATACAAGAAGTACGCCTGCGAGCTTCTGGAAAAAGACAAGGCCTATTATTGTTTCTGCACAGCCGAAAGGCTGGACGAGGTGAGGAAGGGGCGGGAGGCTTCCCATTCTTCGGAATCGGGCTACGACAGGTTCTGCAGAGGCATTGCGCGTGACGAAGCAAGCCGCAGGGCCGCCGCCGGAGAAGCGCATACAATACGCCTGAAGATTCCCCTTGGAGGGGACGGAAACGAAACGCCTGTCACCGCTTTTTTCGATCATGTACTTGGAGATATCGAGTGGAAAAACGACGCCGTCAATCCCGATCCTGTGCTTTTGAAATCAGACGGCTTCCCGACTTACCACCTTGCCAATGTTGTGGACGATCACCTCATGGGAATAACCCATGTGCTCAGGGCGCAGGAATGGATGCCCTCCACCCCTCTTCATGTGATCATGTACAGGGCCTTCGGCTGGGAGATTCCGCAGTTTTGCCACCTCCCCATGGTGATGGGCACGGACGGGAAAAAGCTCTCCAAGCGCCACGGTTCAACGGGAATCGACGAATTCCGCCTCCAGGGTTTCCTCCCCGAGGCGCTCATCAACTACATCGCCCTTCTGGGTTGCTCTTACGAAGAGGGGAAAGATTTTTATACACTGGAAGAGCTGGCTCTGCGCTTCAGTTTGGAGAAACTCTCCAAAGCCCCGGCGGTTTTTGACTACAAAAAACTGGAGTGGTACAACGCGAGTTATATCAGGATGAAAAGCGATGAGGAACTTGCCGCAATGAGCCTGCCTTATGCGATTGTGCAGGGGCTTTTCGGAAAAACCGGCGAGGGGCCCGATTCGGCGCAAAAGGCGCTTTACACCTCGGCAATGCCGCTGGTAAAGGAAAGGGCGGTTTTCCTCGCAGAGCTTCCCGCCAAGTTAGGTTATCTTTTCACGGAGATTGAGCTTCCCCCAAAAGAAGAGTTCTTCCCCAAAAAAGCGAACCTCGAAGAAACGATAGAATTGCTTAAGGCAGGGCAGAGCATTGTTGCCAACCTCGCGGCGGCTCCAGGCGACGAGGAAGCTGAGAACATCGTTAAGTCTTTCGCGGAAAAGGAAAGCTTGAAACTGGGCGATCTCATGATGCCGTTGCGCGTTGCAATAACCGGGACTCGCGTGAGCCCTCCCCTCTTCGGGAGCCTTCGGCTTTTGGGGAAAGAGAAGGTCGAAGAGAGAGTGGAGAGGGCGCTGGTCTTTTTAATGTAACACCAGGTAAATCACCCGCAAAATTTCCCTCTTCTCTCTTCACTTTTCCCTCTTTCACCCCGTCCCCAGGTACAGCGGTATCGACGAGAGTTCCTTGTCATCAACATAGAGGGTGAAGTTTATAACCCCGGCGGTTTTGAAGTGGAGGTTGGAGATCGTAAAAACGAGGTGGGAAACGGCGGTGGCGTTGTCGGTTCCCTTTACATCAAGGTTTCCCTGGATTGGGTTAATAACCATTGCGCCGTTCAGGTCCCTGGTCTCGATCCTGAACTGGTGGTTGGCGAATTCCCAGAGATCGAAGCGAAGCCGGATGACGACCGAAAGTTGGGGATGAATACAGGGGAAATTCCTGGAGATAATGGTATCGAAAGTTCCGACTATCGTGAGTTTCCCCGAATTCTCCTGGGCGAAATCACAAAAGGTAAAAAGTTCTATTTTCATGCTTCTCTTCTTTTTGTTGTTTTGTACAGTAGCAAGATTAACACAAACATTGCTATTATACTATCATGGATACCAAATATTTACAGACCGCAAGATTACGCCTGCTTCTGGTTATTCTGGGCGGGGTGCTGATGGCCTTTAACATCAATACCTTTGTCCATGCCGGAGGGCTGCTCCCGGGCGGCTTTACCGGGCTTGTCCTTTTAGCCCAGGAAATTTGCCTGCGTTACGGTAATTTTGAAATACCCTTCAGCATACCGTACTATATCCTGAACGCGATACCGGCGGCGTTCTGTTTCATATATATAGGCAAAAACTTTACCATATATTCGGTTATCATGATCCTTATTTCGGGCTTCCTGACCGACTGGATGCCCGCGATGTTTACCGAACACCTGCAGCTCCACGATACCCTGCTTTCCGCGATCTTCGGCGGGCTTTTGAACGCGCTGTGCATTTCCCTCTGCCTTTACGCCGGCGCGACCTCGGGAGGCACGGATTTCATCGCGATTTTCATATCCGAAAAATACCGCAAAGATGCCTGGAACTACATTTTCGCCGGAAACTGCGTCATCCTGGGCCTAAGTGCCATTCTGTTCGACCTGGACAAAGCCCTTTATTCCATTATCTTCCAGTACGCCACTACCATTGCCCTGGGCGTCCTCTACCGGAATTACCAGCAGAGGACCCTCCTTATCATCACCAACAAGCCGGATGAAGTGTACGAGGTCATAAACGCGATGACCCACCACGGGGCGACTTCCTTCGAGGGGCACGGTGTTTACGAGAAAAAAGAGCGCATAATGCTTTACTCGATCGTAACCGCCACCGAGGTGAAGAAACTTATCCCTGCCATTCGAAAAGTCGATGATGGAGCCTTCATCAACGTGCTGAAAACAGAACAGCTCAACGGAAGGTTCTTTCAACAACCGAAAGATTAGTCCCCTATTCCCTTTCTTTTGTCCCTGATGTTGCGGCTAAGGGACTTGTGGAATTCCTTCTTCTGCTTCAGGTATGCCGAGTGGTTTAGCACAAAGGCGCTTTCCCTGATCTGGGCCTTGTAGTTCTTCCATTGCCTGGGTGAAAGGCTGCCGTCTTCCAGGGCGGCGCGAACCGCGCAGCCCGGTTCGGTTTCGTGGGTGCAATCGGAAAAACGGCATCGGGAGAAAAGCTCCTCCACGTCCGCAAAGGCGAGGCTGATGCCTTCCCGCGAATCCCAAAGGCCCAACTCGCGCATCCCCGGTGTGTCTATGACAAGCGCGCCTGACGGAAGGCGGAAGAGCTGGCGGTGGGTTGTGGTATGGCGGCCCTTTGAGTCATCCTCGCGTATTTCCTTTACTTCCATAAGTTCTTCACCGGCAAGGCGGTTGAGAAGGGATGATTTCCCGACCCCGGAAGAACCAAGGAAGACGACCGTTTTGGCGGGCTCAAGAAAGGGCGAAAGCTCTACCAAACCAAAGCCCGTCCTGCTGCTTATGGGGATAACCGGGACATCACGCGCCATTTTTCTTACCTCCGCGACCTTGCCGGCGATATCGTCTTCACCTAACAGATCTGCTTTGGTTAAGACAAAAACCGGAAAACCTCCGCTTTGAAATGACGCCGTCAAGTAACGGGCGAGGCGGTTCAGGTTGAGATCGAAGTTAAGGGACGAAAGGATGAAGACATAATCAAAATTCGCGGCGCTTACCTGCTCCCTCACGTTTTTCGCGAAGTTTTCTGCATGGCCCAAAAAATCCACCCTTGAGAACCTTGAGCGGCGCGGCAAAACCGCATCGATCAGGGAAGAACCCCCGCTGTTGTATTTGACAATGACAAAATCCCCCACTACCGGGTAAAGGCCGCCTTCTTCAAGCCCGTGAAGAAAACTGCCCTTTAGTTCCGCGTTCAGCTCCCCGTAAGCAGAGACGACCTTGTACCTTTCCCGCCTGCATTCTGTCACCCTTCCGGGAACGAATTCTTCCTGATTTTTTTCGTTTAATAATTCATGTGAAGCGAAAAAATCCGACTGTGTAAAACCGTAATCTTTTAAATCCGTAAACATGCAATTCTCCTGTTGATCCTTTCCGGGACTTAATAGCCCGGTCTAATGAGAAGACCCGCATGTTTGGAATGAAATTTCCCCGGTTTGCCTTAATCGAACGAAGTGTAAAGGGAGAGAAGGAGAATCCGCAACACGCGGTTTTAGTTAAAGAGTACCACCCTGGCAAGCATAAATAATCCTCCTTACGAAATAGGTTTGTTTTATTATTGTAAATAGAGTATAAAAAAGTTTTAAAGTTTTGTCAACCAGAGTCTATACATTTTTAGAAAAAAAATTTATTCTGAAACAACAAAACTTAAGGAATTTATCATGAGAAAACACTTGATCCCTGTTCTTCTTCTGTTGGCCCTGACTGGAATGACGCGTCTGTCTGCCCTTGATGTCACACTCATTCCGCCAAAATATAGCGGGGGCCCAGCCGTCATCGTTGATGCAATTAACGGGTTAATCGAAAATATCTTCGCGCAATATGGCGCCGAGATAGGGAATGATCTTCGGGACATAGAAATCGATTCAACGAAACTGGTCAACGCCTTCGCGAATTCTTCGGTATTCGCGAGTACAGGGGCTTCCCAGCGCGGCTACATAGGTTATGACAGGTTTGCCGTAACAATCGGGGCAATGGGCGGCATTATGAATCCCGGAAGTATTTCCTTGTTTACCGGTGAAACAAACAACATATTTAACAACGTGGAACAGCTCAACGACATAGACATTGGGTTCAACCCACAGGTTTTAAACGCCCAGATAGGCTTCAATACATCATTTTTATTGAACAATCTTTATTTAGGGCTTAAGCTGGGCTTTTTTAGCTTTAGCTCCAGCCCAATAACCTTCACAACCCCTTCAATTGGGTTGATGGCGAATTACCAGTTGATATCTCAAATAAGAATTCCGACGGGTATTATACTGTGGCGGGGGATCAACCTGGGAACCGGTCTCATCTATCAGTATACAGATATGGAGATCGGTATACCCTTGCCTTCCAAAACAGAACAGATCAATATTTTGAACCTCTATTCCACATCGATGAAAATAGATTCCAGGCTCATCCTGAAATTTGTTGAAAACACTTTCACAGTGCCCCTGGAGGCGGCCACATCACTGCGCCTCTTAAACTTCCTGAATCTTTCCCTCGGTTTTGGGGCAGACATCGGGTTTGGGATCACCGATTTCAAACTTACCGGAGAGGCGGCCGCTACCTTTGACAATCTGCCGGATTTTCTCACCCCGGCACAGGCCCCCGGCTTAACAGCCTCAACGGGAGCTTCAAACTCACCGGACCTGTTCAATCCGAAAGTCATGGCGGGACTTGGTTTCAGCATCGGGCCGGTGATCATTGACATTCCCGTTACATACTTTTTTATGAATAACGGGTATAACTTTGGAATTACCCTGGGCTTCATACTGTAGCCGGGACAGCGCTGCCAAATTGCGCGGTGTAGAGTTCTGAATACATGCCGCCCTGCTTAAGCAGCCACTCATGCGTGCCCTGCTGCCGTATGCCTTCGTCGTCAATTACCACAATGCGATCCGCGTTCTTTACGGTCGAAAGCCGGTGGGCGATGACCAGGGTGGTACGCCCGCGTGACAGCTTTTCCAGCGCCCGCTGTATTCGCAACTCGGTGGCGGAATCCAGGGCGCTAGTCGCCTCGTCAAGGATGAGGATGGGAGGGTTCTTCAGAAATATCCTCGCGATTGATACACGCTGTTTCTGTCCCCCTGAAAGGGTAATGCCCCGCTCCCCGACGACCGTGTTGTAACCGTCTGGCATCTTTTCGATTTCCTCGTGTATCTCCGCCCATTTCGCCGCTTCGATGATCTCTTCTTCAGAGGCGTCTACCCTGCCGTAACCGATATTCTCGCGGATCGTTCCGGCAAAGAGAAAAACTTCCTGTTGGACGATCCCGATGTTCTTTCGGAGGGATTCAAGGCTAATATCACGGATATCATGGCCGTCAATTGTTATGCTGCCCTCAAGGATTTCATAAAAACGCGGAAGGAGGTGGCAGATGGTCGTCTTGCCGCCACCGGAAGGGCCCACCAACGCGCAGCTTGTGCCTGCCGGGACGGAGAGGTCTATGTGGGTGAGTACCGTCACGCCGTCGTTATACGCAAAGGTGACGTTCCTGTATTCAATCGCGCCTTTTACTTCCGGCAGCGTGATTGCCCCGGGCCTGTCCTGAATCGCGGGCTGTATCTGCATAATCTCCACAAAGCGCCTGAAGCCCGCCATGCCGGTAGTGAACTGCTCCACGAAATTTTGCAGCCGCCTTATCGGTTGTAAAAAAGCCATGACAAAGAGATTGCACGCGATGAGTTCCGCCAGGGTCATCTTGTCGCCCATTATGAGGATGCCCCCCACGGCGATAATTATCACCAATAGGATGTTTGTCGAGAATTCAATCCTGCTGTTAAAAGCCGCCATTGCCTTATAGTAATTCCTGCGGGCGTTCTTGTAGTTTTCGTTACCGCCCTTGAACTTGCGGTTTTCGTAGGGCTCGTTGGTGAAAGCTTTGGCGACCCTTGCACCGGAAATGCTCGATTCCAGCGAGGCGATTATATCGGCGGTTTTTTCCTTTACCTTTCGGGAGGCGTTTCTCAGGTTCTGCCTGGAAACAAGGGCGATTGCGAGGAGCAGGGGGACCGCCACCGCAAGGGTGAGCGCCATTTCCCAGCGTATGGTCAACACGAGGATGAAGGAACCGACCAGGGTCAAAAGCGAGATGAAGAGGTCCTCGGGCCCGTGATGCGACAACTCGGTAACCTCAAAGAGGTCCGTGGTTACCCGCGACATTATCTGCCCGGTGCGGTTATTGTCGTAAAAAGAAAACGGCAGTTTCTGCAGATGGTTGAACAGGTCCCGCCTCATGTCCGCTTCTATATTTGCGCCGACGGTATGCCCCCAGTAGGTGACGAAGTACATAAAGCCCATCCTCAACAGGTAAATAAACACCATGATGCCGATAATGACGAAGAAAAACCTGAACAAGCGGCCCGGAAGGAGATTCTCGATAGCGTACTTTGTCAGCATGGGAAAGACCAGATCGACGCCGGCAATCAGGGAGGCGCACAGCATATCAAGGGCGAAGAGCAAACGGTGCGGCCTGTAATAAGACACGAATATCCGAATAAGGGATTTGTCAAAAGATGTTACATGCGTCATAATAGACAGTATATCAATTAAAGGAGCCAATATGAAGACAGCGGTAATCTATTATTCATTCGAGGGGAATTGCGCCCTGGTCGCGAAAGGTATCAAGGACGCGCTTAACGCAGATATCTTTGAGATTAAAACCGTGGACAGGAAAAAACGAACCGGCTTTGCCAAGTACCTCTGGGGCGGCTTTCAGGTAATCATGAAAAAAAAGCCGGAACTGGAGCCCCTTTCGCTCGACATAAACGCTTACGATCTCATCATCCTTGGAAGCCCGGTATGGGCGTCTTCCCCTGCCCCGGCGATCGTTTCTTTCCTCGACAAAACAAAAATAACCGGGAAGAAAATCGCCCTTTTCTGCTGCCACGCCGGCGGCAAAGGGAAGGCCCTGGACAAATTCAAGGCGCTGCTACCGGGCAACACGTTTGCCGCCGAGATCGACTTCTGTAATCCTGCCAACACAACAAAGGCGGAGAGCATCCCGGTGAGACCGAGAATCGACGAATGGGTAAAAACCCTGGTATAAATTGCCGATGATGAGACTCGAACTCATACCCCCTTACGAGGAGAGGAACAGGTTGGGGCATCATCCGGAAGGGTTAAATTGAACTGTGAGAGCCGAAATAGAATGGCTTAACAGGGTCTTCCAGGGCTTGTCACGAAAAAAAGTGAAAAAAAAAGTGGTTGACAAATTTATTTTTATGAGTATACTTTACATATATTTAGTAAAATTTTCTACCAAACTTTACTAAATATGAAGTTCTTGCGGTCGACTTGGGAGGGGAAGCGGCGTATCTTCATGTCCTTGAGGTTTTGGGTAGGGGTGTTGATAAATATATCCCCTTTTTCTTTCGTGTACAGCCAGGGTATTAAGCTGTTTTCAAGTGTAGAGAAGGGTGGTAACTATGTCAGATGTGGCGGTTGACGTAAGGATAAAAAAAGCCGGTCTTTTAGATATGTCTGGCGATGAATCCATGACCCCAGAACTTATCGAGGACGCAATAGATGGCACTATTGAGGTTCTTGATAGCATTGATATTAACAGTCTCGCTGATGAGATAAAAAGGGATCAAAGTGCCTCCAGCGGTGAATCGCAATGAACAGTGGGCAATTGACCAATTCCGCCCGTTACTAAATGAGATAGATATTTCTCATATTCCGGCATCTCCGAATCACCTCTTACTCAAGTTAAGCAGGCACGGGCATTTAAGAAAATTGGGATTAGGCGACTGCGTTTTAATTGTACATCGTCGCATTTTTAAGTCCACTGTCAATGGTTACTATACTTTTTGTTACCGTATGGCAGGAGATCAACCTATATTCTTTTTATGTATATTCCTTAACGAGCAGCTTTTTGTTTCCAATACCCCCGCACAAAAAATAAAACGGCGGCAGGCATTGGTGCATGAGTTCACACACTGTATCGCCGCATTTCTTTTGATGGAAATGCCAAATAGGGAAAAAAACCTAATAGATAAATTAACCCGTGATCTAGTCGCCCACACAAAATTAAATATCAGAAATCACTACCAATCCTTAATAATTCAATTTGGTAGCGGTCAAATACCCATGGCGAATGTCCTTGGTGTTTTTCCGGACGAGCATTTCAGGCTTGATGGTGTGAATTTTCAAGGTAGTTTTGCTACGCTTTATAAGCATCTTATTTTGGATTTTTCAATTTTCGAAAAATATTTTACACAAGAGTATCGTAATCAGTTCAAAGAACATATCCAAAATGGAAATGTTGATGATGCACTAATGATACTAAATACTGTCTGTTTTGCATTAGTATCTTGGGAATTCATTTCAGCAGATTTTGTGAAAATGCGGGTACGAGAACAATTGTTGCAGTATTATTATTTGGAGGCCATTAAAGAATTTCTCTAAACTATATACATGAAAGGTATTCTTAATCTTGCGATTGGTCTTTTTCTTTTACCCGACAATTATCGCATTTTAAGCTGCCATATTCTTCACGGGTCGGCTGTTTTGGTTCCATTGGACCGGTACTGCCCAGATATGTGTGACAAACGGTACAATAGCAATGATGATACCGTCTGCCGCCAATGAAGTATTCTACGAGCGATTCCTTCGACATTTTATCCTCCCCTGGTAATTTTTTGGTTAAATATACTATAAATTAAGTACTTAAAAACCCTTAAAAACCATTGCTATTTAAATAAACCCTTATAATATAAGGATTTATATGATGCCGATGATGAGACTCGAACTCATACCCTCTTGCGAGGAGGGGATTTTAAGTCCCCAGTGTCTACCATTCCACCACATCGGCAGGTGCGCCCAGTCAAGGGCGTTTCATGAATAATTTATCATGAGTTGGCTTTCAAGGCAATGGGTCGTGGATATCATGGGCAAGTCTTGACAATCCCACAAAAAAAAAGTAAAATAGCACCAATGAGACAAAAAATCGCCGTAAAAAGCCACGAAACCACAAGCTTAAAACCGCCATCAGCGTTTTTAAGCAAGGCAACAAGCAATATTATACACACTTCCCAGACAATCATGTCAACTACCCAATTGTGTAATATGCTTTCCGGTTGCTAAAACAGCGCCATGTGGGTGCAAATCCTGTCAGCCTGTTTCGGCGGCGACGGGGTTCATGATAATAAACGCGAAAAGCCAGCCTTGTGATGGCTTGGCATAGCTATGCCCGGATCTTTGTGAATAATAGAAAATTGATATCCAGCGTTTTATAAGTACGGTAAGGAATAGAGTATTATCATGATTCCGTTTAATGTTCCACCATATCTTGGGACGGAACTGGAACAAATTAAGCAAGTTCTTGAAAAACGCAAAATGTGCGGCGATGGGCATTTTACAAAGGAATGTCACCGGTGGCTCAGGGAGAATACCGGGACAAATCACGCCCTGTTGACGACTTCCTGTACCCACGCACTTGAAATGTCCGCAATTCTGGCTGATATAAAACCGGAAGATGAAGTTATTATGCCCTCTTATACATTTGTGTCAACCGCAAATGCTTTTGTATTGCGGGGAGCAAGAATTGTTTTTGTGGACATCCGCGCCGATACATTAAATATTGATGAAAAACTAATTGACGATGCAGTAACATCAAGAACAAAAGCCATTGTCCCGGTACACTATGCCGGTGTTTCCTGTGAAATGGATACAATTCTTGAAATAGCCAAAGAGCATAATTTATGGGTCATTGAAGATGCCGCCCAGGGTGTTGGCGCAAAATACAGAAATAAAACACTTGGAACAATCGGGGATATGGGCTGTTATTCCTTTCATGAAACAAAAAACATATCCTGCGGTGAAGGTGGCGCCCTGTTAGTACAGGATGAAACTCTCATGGAACGCGCTGAAATTATCAGGGAAAAGGGTACCAATAGAAGCAAATTCTGGCGTGGGCAGGTTGACAAATACACATGGGTTGATATAGGTTCTTCGTACTTACCCAGTGAGTTTAATGCGGCCTATTTATACACACAAATGCAAAGCATAGGGCAAATTAATGAAAATCGAATAAAAACATGGAACCTTTATCATGAAGGCCTGCTGCCTCTGGCACGGAAGGGTTTTATTGATCTTCCTGTTATTCCTTTGGAGTGTCAGCATAATGCCCACATGTTTTATATCAAAGTAAAAAATATAGAAGAACGAGGCAAGTTGATTGAATACCTAAAGCAAAATGATATACAAACGGTATTTCACTATGTTCCATTACATTCATCACCGGCAGGAAAACAATATGGAACATTTTTCGGTGATGATAAATATACGACCAATGAAAGCGAACGATTATTAAGGCTGCCGATGTATTATGAGTTGGATGAAAAATTTGTCATGCTAATTATTGAGAAGATCTCAGAATTCTATACATGAAGAATAAACTAAAATGAAAGGCATTATTCTTGCCGGGGGTTCCGGCACACGGCTTTATCCCAGTACAAAAGTCGTGTCCAAACAAATTTTACCTCTTTACGACAAGCCCATGATCTATTATCCCCTTTCGGTACTCATGCTTGCGGAAATACGGGAAATATTGATCATCTCCACCCCAAGGGATATCCCGCTTTTTAGAGAATTGTTCGGAACCGGAAGCTGGCTGGGCATGAGTTTTGAATACCAGGTTCAGGAGAGCCCCAGGGGCCTGGCAGACGCATTTATTATTGGGGCGAATTTTATTGGCCGTGAGAACTGCGCCCTTGTATTGGGGGATAATGTATTTTACGGCCGGGGTTTCAGCACTACCCTCAGGGATACGCGAAACCATGTGGAAAAGCAGGGAGGGGGGGCAATTTTCGGTTATTATGTTAAAAATCCCGGTGCTTACGGGGTAGTGGAATTTGACAAAACCGGCAAGGCGCTGTCTCTTGAGGAAAAACCGGCTTGCCCCAAAAGCCACTATGCCATTCCTGGACTTTACTTCTATGACAATGCGGTGGTAGATATCGCGAAGAATACCCAGCCTTCCGCCAGGGGGGAAATTGAAATTACCTCGGTGAACAAGGCGTATCTTGATTTAGGCAAGCTTTCAGTAGAGTTTCTGGGCCGAGGCATGGCATGGCTGGATACAGGCACCTTTGACGGTCTTTTGGAAGCCGCCAATTTCATAGAGACCATCCAGAAGCGTCAGGGCATGTATGTTTCCTGTATAGAGGAGATAGCCTATACCAAGGGCTGGATAAGCAAGGAAGATATCCTGCGACTTGCCGCAGGATATAAATCCGAATACGGCGACTATTTAAACCATATTGCGGAGAATGGTTAGCGCCCCTGGATGCGAGTGGGTTTGAGGAATTTTCCTATTGCGTAAATTGACGAACATCCTTGTTACCGGCGGCGCCGGGTTTATCGGTGTAAATTTTATCCGTTTTCTTTTTGGGGAAGCCGCCGTAAAGCCTGGTTTTTCAGGCCGCGTCATTAACCTGGATGCCCTTACCTACGCGGGAAACGCCGCAAGCCTTAAAGGGATAGATGATAAATATGGAGGGGTACGGTACTTTTTTGAGCATGGCGATATTTGCGACCACAGCTTTGTTGAGAATATTTTCCAAAAATACGCCATAGATACGGTGGTGCATTTTGCGGCAGAAAGCCATGTGGACCGTTCTATCCTTGAGCCCGAGGCCTTCATAAAAACCAATGTCCTTGGAACTTTTACCTTGCTGGATGCGGCGAGAAATTTCTGGAAGCAAAGCGATGGTTCATTCGGGGACGATGTGCTGTTCCACCATATCAGCACCGATGAAGTGTACGGTTCTCTGGGGGAAACAGGGTATTTTACCGAAACCACCCCTTACCATCCCCGCTCGCCCTATTCGGCGAGCAAGGCGGCGGGAGATCACCTGGTAATGGCTTATCATCATACCTATGGCTTGCCGGTTACCCTTTCCAACTGTTCCAACAATTACGGCCCCTACCAGTTTCCGGAAAAGCTCATCCCCCTGATGATCCTCAACATGCTTGAAGGCAAACCGCTTCCGGTATACGGGGACGGGAAAAATATCAGGGATTGGCTGTACGTGGAAGACCACAGCAATGCAGTTTGGATCATCATGCAAAACGGCGGGACGGGTGAACATTACAGCATAGGCGGCGAAAACGAGTGGGAGAACATCAAACTTCTCAATGTACTCATTGATATTACGGCGGAAAAGACAAATCGAGATGCCGGGGCGATACGTAATACCATCACCTATGTCAAAGATCGCCCAGGCCATGACAGGCGTTATGCCATTGACTGCTCAAAAATCAAGAACCAACTCGGCTGGAAGCAGGGCGTCAATTTCCGCCAGGGCCTTGAGCGTACCGTGGACTGGTATTTGGCCAACAAAGAATGGACAGACAACATACTCAGCGGCGAATACCAGCGCTGGGTAGCTGCGAATTATGGGGAACGGTAATTGAATTATCTATATATAGCGGGTACAATATTATTTACGATTTATGGGCAAATCATCCTGAAATTGAGAATAAAACACTTAAATTGGGTAATGATCGAAGGCAGTTTATTTGAAAAAGTAAAGTGTTATTTTGGACTGCTTTTTGATCCGTTTGTTTTTTCGGGGTTTGTATCCGCTTTTATTGCGTCTGTCTTCTGGACACTGGCTATGTCTAAAATTGAGTTAACTACGGCATATCCCTTTACGAGCCTTTCGCCTGCGATTGTCTTTATTTTAGGGGTTTTTATCCTTAATGAGACGCTTACTATTGGGAAAGTTGTGGGGCTTATTTTGATTATTTTGGGGATCATTGCTACCGTAAAGTTATAATGAGTATGGAGAACTGCCCGCATATATCCGTAGTTTCCCCTGTATATCAGGCGGAAAAAATTGTCGTGGAATTAATTCGGCAGCTTAATGAAAACCTGTTAAAAATTACACGGGATTACGAAATTGTGCTTGTAAATGACGCTTCGCCGGATAATTCGTGGGTAGTTATTGCGAAGGAATGTGAAAAGGACAAGCGCGTAAAAGGCATTAACTTAAGCCGTAACTTTGGACAGCACTACGCTATAACCGCCGGCCTACACTATGCTAAAGGAGAATGGGTAGTAGTAATGGACTGCGATCTGCAGGACAGGCCGGACGAAATTCCCAATCTTTACCGGAAGGCACTGGAAGGCTGGGATATTGTTTATGCGAGACGAACAGAGCGGAAGGATACTATTATAAAGCGTATGTCATCTCATGTATTCAGGGCTATATTTAACTTTTTAACCGGGATGAAACTGGATAATGTCGCCAATTTTGGCATTTATCATTCAAAAGTAGTTTCCGAATATAACAAAATGAAGGAATACGCCCGCTCGTTTGGCTCACTTATCCAATACCTGGGTTTTCGCTCGTGCATAATGGATGTAAAACACGGGGAACGTTTTGAGGGAAAAAGCTCTTATACATTTTTAAAGCTATTTCGGCTGGCGACTGATGTTACCCTTTCAAATACCAATAGACCGTTAAAATGGACGGTCGGAATTGGTTTTATCATATCGTTTATTTCATTTTTGTTGGCATTCTATAATGTAATTGCAAAATTGACAGGGATGATTCAATTGGAAGGTTATACCACAACTGTATTTTCGATTTGGTTTGTAGGCGGTATGATCCTGTTTGTACTTGGAATGTTGGGTTTATATATCGGGAGAATTTTCGATCAGGTAAAAGAACGGCAGTTGTTTATTGTAAGAGAAATATTAAATATAGAGGATTTATCATTATAAAAATAATAATAAGGAGAGCTAAATAAATGCCAAATAAAATGGATTTAGTTTCAAAATTACATCAACCGAGCGAGGTGAATTATATAAAATCGTTAAAACTTCATGATTATAGTTCTAATCCACATGTTGTCGAATTAGATCCGACTGAAATATGTAATTTAGCATGTCGTGGCTGTATTAGTGAAGATGTATTACATACTGGTAATTCGTTTTCTGAAGATCGACTACTTAGGATTGGAGAAGAATTATATGATTCCGATATAAAAGCTGTGATACTAATAGGTGGTGGGGAGCCGCTTTGTAACTACGCTGTCGTAAGTTTTATGACATACCTGGGAGAGAGAGATGTTCAAATAGGAATAACAACCAATGGAACTTTGATAGATAAATATATAGAAATTATATCCCAATATGCTTCATGGACTAGAGTGTCCATGGATGCCGCAACAGAAGAAACTTTTGGGCAATTAAGACCAACAAAAAATGGTAAATCATTATTTAATAAAATAATAGACAATATGTCCAAACTCGCAAAGGAAAAAAAAGGTAAGCTTGGATATTCTTTCTTAATTCGAACAGAGGCTGACGGTTTCTCTATAAAAACAAATATTGACGAAATATATCCTGCAGCAAAGTTGGCCAAGGAAATAGGTTGTGATTATTTTGAATTAAAACCAAGTTATCGCCATGTAGATAATAGCGACCATTATTTAATTATTCATGATAAATCAAATATGGATAAGGCTAAAAATGAATTCCTTAGATGTCAGAATTTATCCGATGATAAGTTTAGAATTATTGCTTCTGCGAATTTGGAATATTCTTTTAATGGAACCCAGAACTTTCAAGAAAAAGATTATCATATATGTCCCAGTGCTTGTATGCGTACTTTAATTTGCCCATCTGGTGTATATGTGTGTCCTTACTTTCGCGGTAAAAGTAATATGATAATTGGTGATATGATAAAAAATAGCTTCAAAGAAATATGGAACGGGGAACAAAGAAAGAAAGTTATGCAAATGCTGGATCCTGCTGTCCATTGCAAAATGCATTGTATCAGGCATGACACAAATCTTGAAGTATTCAGGATGATAAAGGAACAAGATTTTAGAATTTTAGAGGAAAAGGGCGATAGGTTTATTTAATTCAAACCGATAAATATAGTTATTCCTAATTCGTTATTATACAAAATTATGTGGTATAATCCAATACTTTAAAATTTTAAACAGGAGAAGGAGCTATGGTAAAGGATACTTTGAAATCGCTTGTTTTTGAAAAAAGAGCGTTTATTGGAGGTAAATTTGTTACGTCGATCTCCAATAAGTATTTAGAAAAAGAATGTCCTGTTGACAGATCTGTAATTACCGGAATTCCCGCATGTAATAAGGAAGATGTCGATCTTGCTGTAAAAGCAGCACGTTCCGCTTATAAAGAGGGTATATGGAAAAACAAGCCCCTTAAGGAAAAAAAGGAAATCCTTTTTAAACTGGCGTCACTTATGTGTGAAAATCATGAACAATTGGCATTATTGGACACATATGAAACCGGCAGGGCTTATAAAAATTATTACATAGACTCCATTCCCAAGGCAATAGAGGTTATAACATATTTTGTCGAGAGTATTGACAAAATATATGACAATTGTGTTATACCCAATTCTACTGAATTTGCTGCAATCATTAGGGAACCATTAGGCGTTGTCGCTTGTATTACACCCTGGAATGACCCTCTCGTTCCTGCCAATTGGAAAATGATTCCTGCCCTCTTAATGGGGAATTCTGTTATTATGAAACCTGCTGAGCAGTCTTCTTTATCTATTATTTTAGAAGCCGCTCTTGCACAGAAGGCGGGGATTCCGGACGGAGTTCTTAATATTGTAACAGGTTACGGTGAAATCGCGGGAAAAGCATTAGCATTGCATAACGACATTGATGGCGTTTTCTTTACTGGATCGTCTGAAGTTGGAAAGTTGATCCTTCAGTACTCTGGGCAGTCCAACATGAAAAAAGTTGGACTTGAATGTGGCGGTAAGAGCGCGTTTATTGTTACGGCGTCATGCAAACATCTTAAAGAGGCCGCAAAGGTATTGGCGGCAAATATTTTCTATAATCAGGGACAAATATGTTCTGCGCCATCCCGTGCAATAATAGACAATAAAATAATGCCTGAATTTATGGAATATTTAAAAAAAGAAGCCGGCAATTATGTCCCACGGGATCCGTTTTCACCGGAAAATATTGTTGGAGGCGTAGTATCTAAAGTACAAAAACATAAAATTGAACAATACATTTCCCTTGGGAAAGAATCGGGATTAATATGCCATCAATTTGGAGATGATAATATCCCTCTTAATGGTGTATTGCCAACAATTTTTGAAGATATCTCGTCAGATTCGAGGCTTTTCAAAGAAGAAATCTTTGGTCCTGTCCTTGTAGTGATTGGTTTTGATACTTTACCTGAAGCTATTAGTATTGCAAATGACTCTGTCTTTGGTCTTGCCGGTGCTATTTGGACAGATAATTTGAATGAAATTAACTATGCCGCCCGCAGTATTGAAGCTGGGATAGTGCATATAAATTCTTATGGAAATGATGACAATAGTGTTCCTTTTGGCGGATATAAACAATCAGGGATTGGTAAAGATAAGTCGATCTATGCTTTTGATGAGTACTCACAAATAAAGACGATATGGATGAGAATATTATCATGAAAAGATTATTGATAACAAACTGTGGCCATTCTGAAGTTCCATTAATACTTGCGTCTAAACGTTTAGGATTTTATGTAATTTCAATTGGAAATAACCCACAGGCCTTGGGGAGAAAATATGTAGATGAATACTATCCTGTTGATTTTTCAAACATAAAAGAGTCATTGGAAATTGCACGTCATCTAAAAATAGATGCTATCTGTTCATCGGCAAATGACTTTGGGCTTATAACTGCATCGTATATTGCCGAAAAAATGAACCTTGGTGGACATGATCCATACGAAACAACACTTATATTGCATCATAAACACATGTTCAAAGAACTTATTAAGCATTGCAAAATACATACAGTACCCGCATCAAGCTATGAATCTGTTGCCACAGCATTGAGTGATATTAATGAAATTGAATTCCCAATAATAATTAAACCCATTGATTTATCAGGTGGTAAGGGTGTTACAGTAGTACAATCAAAGTCTGAATTGGAAAATGCATTATTACTGGCGTTTTCACTCTCCAAAGCAAAAAAAGTTGTAATAGAACGTTTTTTTCCAGGGACACAACACAGCATGACTACCTTTTTATTAAATAAAAAAGTCATATTCACTTATTCCGATAATGAGTATTCATATATAAATCCATTTTTGGTTTCTACTTCAGCCGGACCAGCTACGGATATTGATAAAGCAAAAAATATTTTAATTAATGATTCAGAAAAGCTGGCTAATTATCTAAATCTTGTAAATGGTGTTTTTCATATTCAATATTTACAGAACGGCGATGATCTTTCAATTATTGAAATAACCAGACGCTGTTCAGGAGACTTATATCCTTATCCGGTAAATCATGCAACCGGTATTACATGGGAAGATTGGATCGTAAAGGCAGAAACAGGCATGGATTGTTCAGACTTTCCACTAGTTCAACAACAGGGATTTTGTGGACGTCACTGCCTTATGGCTGATAAAAACGGCATCCTGGATAATATTATTGTTTCCCCTGAAATCCAGAAAAATATTTTCAGCGAACTTCTGTGGTGGAATAAAAATGATATTATAACTGATTATATGCAGCAAAAATTTGGCATTTATGTGCTTCGTTATGATTCTAAACAAGAGATGGTTGATAAAACAAAGAGGATAACAGAATTAATTAAAGTTTGTGTAGTGTAAACGAAATAACCTCCTCATTATTAATTATTATCTAATAATTCACAAAGAATGTATAATCATATTTTTTATAGTTTATGTTCAGTATCAATAATTACACAGAAAACTTAATTGAAAAAGATAGCATATATTTCGCAAAAAATACCGGCAAAATATCATACCCAACGGATGGTAACGATAATTGCTTCTCTCTCGAAGACAACAGCTTTTGGTTTAAGCACCGCAATAACTGTATTGTCACCCTCTTTAAAAAATACGCCAAAGACAAACTTCTTTTTGATATAGGCGGCGGTAATGGTTTCGTATCTAAAGGGCTGGAAGAGAATAGCATACAAACTTGTTTAGTTGAACCAGGTATTCAAGGCTGCTTAAACGCGAAAAAAAGAGGTTTGACAAATATAGTATGTTCGGATTTTAATAATGCCGGATTTATAACAGGGACAATTCCTTTTTTCGGATTGTTTGATGTTATCGAACATATTGAAAATGATGACGATTTTTTAAATCAAATTAATCTCAAGTTAACCGAGGGGGGAGGTGTAATACTTACAGTTCCCGCTTACAGATTTTTATGGAGTAAGGAAGATTCGGATGCCGGGCATTTCAGAAGATATACATTAAGTGGTTTATCGAAAAAACTCAACGAATCTGGATTTGATGTAATTTATTCTACTTATATTTTTATGTTTCTTTGTTTGCCTATTCTATTTTTCCGTACTATCCCAAGCCTGCTTGGATTATTCAAAACCGGAACAGAAAAAAGCAAAAAAGAGCATACAGTTAATGAAAAAGGAGTTGTCAGCCAGATATTAAACAGACTATTCACCTTTGAAATAAGACGAATAGAGAAAAACCAGAAGATACCATTTGGCGGAAGTTGCCTTATTTTGGCGAAAAAGAGATGAAAGCATTAACTTTAAACAGGATTTTGATCGTTATTTCTATCTTAGTATTATTCCTGTTTTTACTACTTAATATTTACACTCCATTGGTTCTCGATGATTATTCAGTTACCATTGGGATTCATTCTATTTCTGATATATTTATTGCTCCATACAATAGTTATTTTTATTGGGATGGAAGAATTATAGGAATTCTTATTCAAAACTTTTGGCTATTTGTTGGCAAACCTTTTTTTAATATTGCCAACACTCTTATATATGGCATTTTTATCCTCTCTATACAATTTCACATAACAGGGAACCTTAAAAGACCAAATCCTGGAATCTTCCTCACAATAAATATTGTATTTTGGTTTTTTCAACCGGACTGGGGCCAGATTTTTCTATGGCTTGTTGGTAGTGGTTATTTATGGACGGCAGTTATTGTTTTAATGTTTCTCGTACCATTCAGAAAAAGACATGATAATCCAGTCTATAAATTGAATATTCCATTGTCAATTTTGTACCTACCTATCGGTATTATCGCCGGATTATGTATGTCGAATGGAGGTGCGGCAGTATTATTTTTGTTGATTGCATATATAGCAATAAAAATTGTCAGAAAAGACAAATTCACCTTGTTTGAAATTCTTGGTACCATCGGATTTATTATAGGCTTCTCTTTGTTGATTACCGCGCCCGGGAATTATGTCCGTGCTGACTTTGCTCGGGAATTTGGATTTAGGTATGTTAATGATCCGTTTCCATTAAAATATATTGTCCGATTTATTATTATTACGGCAAGGTTTATTGAAAATCAAGGTTTTCTGCTTTTGTCTATTTCCGCAATATTGGGATTTGATTATGTATATTATCGTAAACACAAGTTACATGTCTTTTCATACTTTTATGCCCTGGCTGCCCTGGCAAGCGTTTACTCCATGCTGCTAGCTCCAGCTTTCCCACCTCGCGCTTTCATGATTAGTTTGGTGTTTTCTGTTATCACATTGGGAAATGTATTGGTACAGATGGAGATAAAATTTCCGGATATTATCAAGAGATATACAGCTGCTATTTTAATTGTCGTATTAATACCTTTGGCCTGGTCATTCATTCTTGCGGGTGAAGCTATTGTGGAATATTATCTAAGGTGGTATGATCGTGTGGAATATATTCTTACAGAAAAAGAGAAGGGCAATTTGACGATTGAAACAAGACCAATTTATACCTTGAGAGACAAGCATATGGCTGCGTATGGTCTGGGAGATCTTTCATCTGAAGAAAATAGCGGAGTTAATACAGCTGTTGCCTGTTATTTTAACATCAAATCGATAACTGGCAATGATAATATTCCCGAAAAATCACTATGGTTGGATATGAGAAAAAGAATTCGACAATTATTCACACCCCCATGGGAAATGATAGAAAGAATTCGCGAAATGAATTAAAAGTGATTATTACTGTGTACCTTTACTCCCCTACTTCCCTTTAATCAATACCACCTCTCCATCCTTCCCGCTCTTGTCAACAGTGACCGTGTCGCCTTCTTTGAACGTCCCCGAAATGATGGCCTTTGCCAGGAGATTCTCCAGCTCGGACTGGATTGTCCGCTTAAGGGGCCTCGCGCCGAAGAGGGGATCGTAGCCACGTTCGGCGAGTAGTTCCTTTGCCGCGTTCGTGAAGCGCAATTCAATCTTGCGCTCGACGAGACGGGAGCGGAGCAGTTGGAGCTGTATGTCCACGATTTTGGCGATTTCGGCTTTGCCAAGGCGGTTGAAGATTACGGTTTCGTCTATGCGGTTAAGGAATTCCGGGCGGAAACTCTGCTTCAGTAGTTCCATTAGCTTGTTTTTTATAGTTTGGGGATTTTCCTCTCCCAGTATCAATTCAGAACCCAGGTTACTCGTCATGATAACGATGACGTTTTTGAAGTCCACTACCCTGCCCTGACCGTCGGTGAGCCTGCCGTCGTCGAGGACTTGCAGAAACACGTTGAATACCTCCGGGTGCGCCTTTTCGATCTCGTCAAAAAGGATCACGCTGTAGGGACGGCGGCGCACGGCCTCGGTGAGCTGGCCGCCCTGCTCGTAGCCGATGTAGCCCGGCGGCGCGCCGATGAGGCGGCTGACGGAATGTTTCTCGCCGTACTCGCTCATGTCGATGCGCGTGAGGGCCTTTTCGTCGTTAAACAGAAACGCCGCCAGTGTTTTCGCAAGTTCTGTCTTTCCCACGCCGGTCGGGCCCAAAAAAAGAAAGGAACCCAGGGGGCGGCTCGCGTCGGAGAGGCCCGCCTTGTTGCGCCTGATGGCATCGGCGACCGCTTCCACTGCGGCGTTCTGCCCGACAACCCGCTGCTCCAGAACTTTTTCCAAATCGAGGTACTTCTGCAATTCCCCCGAAAGCATCTTTGAGACAGGAATGCCCGTCCACACTGACACCACCCTCGCTATGTCCTCCTCGCTCACCTCCTCCCGAAGAAGTGCCCCTTCTCCTTTGCTCCTGCCCTCCATCCGGTCGGTAAGGTCTTTAAGTCTTTTCTGTGCCTCGGGGATCCTGCCGTACGTTAATTCGCCGGCTTTATCAAGTTTATGGTCTCGTACATAGCGGGTTTCTTCTATTTTGAGTTCCTCTATCTGCTGCTTGATCTCGCGGATCTTTTGGACATCCCCTTTCTCCTTTTGCCAGCGGGCGTTCATCGCGTCACGCTCGGCGGTAAGATCCGNGATCTCCTTTTCGAGTTTTACAAGCCTGCTTTTGGAAGCCGGGTCTTCTTCCCTTGTCAGGGCCTGCCTTTCAATTGAGAGCTGCAGTAACTTCCGCTCCAGCTTGTCCAGTTCGGTGGGACGGCTGTCAAGCTCCATCTTGAGGCGGCTCGCCGCCTCGTCCACAAGGTCGATGGCCTTGTCGGGGAGGAAGCGGCTCGTGATGTACCTGTTCGAAAGGGTCGCCGCCGCTACCAGCGCCTCGTCCTTGATCCTCACCCCGTGGTGAACCTCGTAGCGTTCCTGAAGGCCCCGCAGTATGGCGATGGTATCCTCGACCGAAGGCTCTGCGGTGTACACCTGCTGGAAACGCCGCTCAAGGGCCGCGTCCTTTTCGATGTGCTTGCGGTACTCGTCCAGGGTAGTAGCGCCAATACAGCGAAGTTCGCCCCGGGAAAGGGCGGGCTTGAGGAGGTTGCTCGCGTCTGTCGCGCCCTCGGCGGCCCCGGCTCCCACCAGGGTATGGAGTTCGTCGATAAAAAGTATGATCCCGCCGTCCGAGGCCTGTACCTCGTGGATCACCGCCTTAAGGCGATCTTCGAATTCGCCACGGAATTTCGCGCCGGCAATCAGGGCGCCCAGGTCAAGGGCAAGGAGCTTTTTCCCCTTGAGCCCTTCGGGAACGTCGCCCGCGACAATACGCCGCGCAAGGCCTTCCACGATGGCGGTTTTCCCAACGCCAGGCTCGCCGATCAACACCGGGTTGTTCTTCGTCCTCCTCGACAGAACCTGCATGCAGCGGCGTATCTCCTCATCCCTGCCTATCACCGGATCGAGCTTTTCCTGCCTCGCGAGCGCGGTGAGGTCCCGGCAGTACTTGTCAAGAACCTGATACTTCCCCTCGGGATTTTGATCATCAACCGTGGTATTACCCCGAACCTGCTTCAACGCTTCAAGTATCGCGGCCTTTGTAATTCCGGCCTTTTTGAGGAGCTCTGCGGCCTTGCTGTCGGAAGCGGCTATCGCGATTAGGATATGCTCGGTGGAGACAAAGGCGTCTTTCAGCGAAGCGGCCTCGGTCTCCGCCTTGTCAAGAACCCTCGTGGCGGCAGAAGAAAGGTATACCTGCGCCGCCTCCCCGTAAATTTTTGGCTGTGCGTCCATAAGGGCTTCGGCGGATTTGACAAGGCCGGCGGATTTAACGCCTATCCTCTCTATAACGGGAAGTACTATGCTGTCTTCCTGACGGAGGAGGGTCACGAGTATATGAATGATATCAATCTGGGAATGATCTTTCTTGCGGGCAAGGGAACCTGCCTCGTTCACGGCCTCCTGGGCCTTGATTGTCAATTTCTCGTAGTTCATTCCATAAGGATAATAAAGGCGGTAAAATATGGCAACCACTCAAGCTGCATTACACGAAACTACATTGCCTTAACTCAGGCAACCTGATATAATTCTTCCATGACGATTGACGATCCACGGGTGGACGAAAACCTGAAGGAATTGTCCCTAACCCTGTCCAGGGTCAAAGACAACGTCCTCATTGAGGAGTTTTTGCAGTGCCTTTTGACCCCCGCGGAAATAGCCGATGTTGCCGGACGCTGGGCCCTGGTAAAAGCGTTGCGGGAAAAAACATCCCAGAGGGAAATCGCGAAAGACCTGGGCGTCTCCCTGTGCAAAATTACCAGGGGTTCACGGGAATTAAAAAAAGATAATTCCGCCTTTGCCAGGATATTGGAACATGTGTAAAAGGCTTTAATATGTCCGCACCAACTAAAAGATACGTCCCCTCTTATGTCGAAGACGCGTATGCCGTACAGGGCGTCCCGCCTGAGGAACTTGTTTATGCGATACACACCGACCTTGCCCCGGATGGGGATTTCGCCGACACTTATGCCGCAGTCAGCAAGGAGAACCTGTACATCCTGTATGGCGAGGAACGCGTGGTCAAGACCTCTGGTGCGCGCAGGATCGTCGCGGACTACAGGGCAGACAGGCTTGAAACATTCGCGCTCGCCGACCTCGGCAAATTGAAAACCGAAAAGCTGCTTGCGACAGGCCGCCTGGTCAGTACTAACGAAGACAGGGAACAGATGATCCTGACATACTCTATCGGCCTTACGGTGTACATAGAACGCCTCGTCAAGGTCGTCACGAATATCCGCGAAAACTCAGAGCCGCTTAAGGACGTGCTGGTAGACGATGCGCTGTTCTGTCCGAAATGCGGTACACGCTACCCCGAGCCCGACCGGAAACTCTGCCCCAGGTGCATGGACAAGGTTTCCATTACAATGCGGCTGATGGATTTTTTTAAACATTACAAAGCCAAAGTCTTTACAATAATGACGGTAATGCTGTTAAGCACCGCCTGCACAATACTCGCGCCATACGTCGGAACAAGGCTCTTTCTCGACGAGGTGCTGACAATTGGCGGGCGGTACTACGGCGCGATAGCCGCAATAGTGCTGCTGATTTTGCTGGTGAAGGCAGCTACGGTTTCGCTCAATATACTGTACTCGTATGTGCTTGCCAGGACGATCCCATGGATCGTATACGACCTGAAACTGCGGATCTTTGAGGCGATGCAGCGGCTTTCGGTCGGGTTTTACACCTCGAAGCGCACCGGCAACTTGATGAACCGCGTCAGCCGCGACGCGACGAACATCTACTGGTTTTTCGTGGACGGCCTGCCGTTTTTATTTGTAAATGTACTTTTGTTCCTCGGAATCTTTACGCTGATGTTTGTCATCGACTTAAAGCTCGCAGTGATATGCATCGCGGTGATCGCAATTGCGGTAGTGTTCTTTCGCCTGCTCTGGAGCATATTTAGAAGGTTCCACCACAAGAGCTGGGTTTACAACTCGCAGTTGAACTCGATGGTCAGCGACTCGGTCAACGGCCAGCGGGTAATCAAGGCGTTCGCCCGCGAGGAAGACGAAGGCGTGCGGTTTTCCGCAGTCGGGATGAAACAGACCCATGTTGATATCACGATGTCCAACACCGCCTTTACCGCGTTCCCCCTGATATATTATTTATTGTTCATAGGGCAGATCATCGTGACGGCGATCGGCGGCGTGATGGTTGTAAACGGCGAAATTAGCCTCGGGACGCTCTTAACCTTTGTCGCGTATTTCACGATGATGCACGGGCCGCTGGAGTTCATGTCATGGGTATCGAACTGGTGGGCAAGGTGCGTCGACGCGGCGCAGAGGGTCTTTGAGATAATCGACTCGAAGGCGGACATCACGGAGCCGGAAAATCCGGTTACCCTTGACAATTTCAGGGGCGCGGTCGAGGTGAAGGATGTCTGGTTCGAGTATGACCCGGCAACACCGGTACTGAAGGGCATCAGCCTCTCGGTTCCGTCCGGAAAGACGCTCGGCATCGTCGGCAAGACCGGCGCCGGCAAGACAACGCTTGCGAACCTGATTGCGCGGCTGTATGACGTAAAAGAAGGGACCGTTACCATAGACGGGGTTGATGTAAAAAAGCTTTCGCTTTCACAGCTACGCAGGAATATCGGGATCGTTTCGCAGGACATATACCTCTTTATCGGCAGTATCGCGGACAATATCCGTTACGCGAAACCGGACGCCACGATCGACGAGGTGATCA
>JGI24698J34947_10000152_pt1 | contig 26408 bp, 17 predicted proteins | sample TergutMp193P3_FD_34947 | JGI IMG/M metagenome (IMG submission 34947) | reverse complement strand
CATATATTTCAGCAAAAAGCATACGATTCTTTGGGCTTATTGTTTTACAACCAAGAAATATGGGTAATAAGAAAATTAAGATGATCAACTTCCCTCTCATTCTATTCCTCCTATTCCTCTTGCTTTTCTTAATTTTTCGATTTCTTCATTCAATGTTTTATCTGTTTCTTCATCATTCAAAACTGCTCGTTTTCCTCTTCTATTTGAAATTTTTAACCCGATTATTCTGTCTCCTTCATCATCTTTTTCAGTGAAAATAGTTAATTCCACTTTTTCTATCCCAAAATGTAGGCCATCTCCATCAATTTTGACATTTTCATCAAAATTTAATTCCCCATCATCCATTACTTTGTCAAATAATGGCTTTGCATCTTTAATAATACTTGCAAGTAATTTAAAATGTTCTTTAAGAGTACTTGACCATGAGTGTTTAAGTAATGTTGCTGTCAGAGTCCAGATATCATCCGCATCTTTATTTGTCAGCTTAATTATAATAGCAAAAACAAGATCATCAAAAAAAACCCACTCTCCATTCGGGTCCGTGTACTTCACCGGGTTATTCCCCGCATAATGGTACACATGCAGGTTCACGTAGTTGAATACTCCTCCCATCCCCGGCAAATTCCCGTTGCGCTTTCTCGCCTCATCATTGACCGGCGCTTCCGGAACATACTCGCCCATAGCAGGATCACCACTGATCCACCTGCCCGTCCTGCTGTCCAGGTAGCGCGCCCCGTAGTAGTAGAGGCCGGTTTCCTTGTCGCGCTCTTTCCCGGTAAACTTTTTTGGGCAAAAATTTTCCCCGTGAATCGCTACTGCGGGTGGGGTTTTTACCCTATTTCTTGCTAATTTACGACCAAATTGCCTCATTTTTAGTGAAAAAAGCGGGTAATTACCAGTTTTGTATGACATTTTTTTCGTTTGTGTCATGCTATCCCTTCTGCCCCCAGTACCAGTTTTAACCTTTTTTTATATACTTCGTCTACTGCGTCAAACAAATCATGCTCCTGCGGGTGGTATTTTCGGTATATTTTTGTCAGTCCCGCATTCTGTGTATGCGTATATTGGGCGGTTGTTTCCGGATTCCGGTGACCAAGCAGTTCTTGCACATACCTGATTCCAGCCCCGTTGTCCAGCAGTTGGCTCGCACTTGCGTGGCGTATTGAATGTGCCGATAACTCTTTCTTCTTCATACCGTATTTCTTCAATAGATTAGTAAACCTTCTGCCAATGCTCCCTGGTTGCATTGCCCGTTGCGACGCCGCACCGTATATTCCACAGAATACCGGCCCGTCATTATTATATACCCTATTTTCCAAATATAGTGCAAGATAGTCACGGGCTATTTTTGAAATCGGCACTACCCTGTCTCTAGCGAATTTTCCACGGACAACCATTTCCCGTCGCTCCAGGCATATATCTTTTATCTGCAATTTAGATGCTTCTGAAACGCGCAGGCCGGAAGAATAGATTAATTCAAACAAAGCGCGATCCCGCAAACCCGCGGTAGTGTTTACATCCATTTTTTCAAGGATTTCCGACATTGCCTCATCGCTGAACGCCTGTCGTTTGAGTCCCTCTGTTTTTGGCAGTTCAAACTGGACGCTGTTTACAACATTTTCGCGTAACATACCGGTACGAGAGAGGGCAGAAAAAAGCATTTTTACGGCGGCGTACCGGTCTGAAAGCGTACCACGGGCAAGCGGTTTTCCGGTTTGCTCTGATACAATCATCAATAAGTCTTGTTGATAGCGGTATATATCCTGTTTTGTAATAAGAGCGAGATCGTTTATTCCCTGCTTTTCCATCCAATGCAGGAAATGTTTTTGCGCGCTGAGAATTGAATGATTGTATTTTTTACAGTAACCATTGCCGCCAAGTTCAGTATGCATTATTTTCACGGCAACATCCTGTGTGATGGCATTGGTATTCATACTGAAATTCTCCGCTGCACCGGCTGCCGGGGATGGTACCGATCAATTATATTTCTCAAGTCCCTGCGGTCTACCCTTGTGTACCGTTGTGTGGAATTGAGCTTCTCATGTCCTAAAATCATCTGAATATGCCGAATATCGCACCCTGCCCGTAACAGATGGGTACCCAGACTATGCCTGAATCCATGGCAGGTAATGACGGGTATTTTCAGTTCCTTGCAGACTTTGGATAGCCCGTGATTGACGGCGGATGCCAGAGTCGCAACGTCAGCGCCAAATAAGCGGTCACTGTGCTTTCGCCATCCCCGCATCAATAATGCAATTCTGCCGTATCGTATATAATAGTCCAGTACATCTGCGGCATAACCGGTTAGAAACGCGATTCTGCTTTTGCCTCCCTTTCCATTACGAATAACGATTTCACGTTTTTTTACATCAACATCTTCTGGAAGCAGCATGGCTGCTTCGGCAATGCGTATTCCCGTTGCGTACAGAAGAACAGATGCCACATGCAGACGGTATTTTTCAAGCTGCCCGCTTACGGTTTGTGCATTGTTAAATTCAGAAAGTGTTTCCAGCAGGCGGTTCATTTGCGATTCGTTCAATATATTTTTGCTGATACTGTCCGGCAGCCGGGGGTATTTCACCTCATAGAAGGGGTTTGTTTCTCTTTTTTCAAATTTCACCAAAAATCCAAATAATTTACGGCCCATCTTGAGATAGTTATAAATACTGCCAATGCTCAGTTTTTTATCTTCCGTAGGTTCATGCAGGCTTTTTCTGAATTCCATAACATCTTGAATTGAAACTGAAGCCAGCGGGATATCCCTTTTTTCAAACCAGGCTATTACCGAACGGCTTAAATATTTTATGGTCTGGTAACCTTGTAAACTTACCCGTGGCCGGTAATAATCAAGGAATTCGTGATACAGTTTTTTGTTTTCGGGACATAACACAGCTTCCATGCCCTTATTCCTCCGGTGTTTGTATTTGTCGAATTTTTTCCAGTAATTGTGATATTGAAGGATCATTGTTACCGGAAATAATCATGTTTTCCAGGATTGCCGCCGCTTCCGCGTTTTTGCCCTGAAAATAACAGACAATGCTTTTCAGGAAAAAAATATCGGGCCGGTTGGGTTCAAGCAGCAATGCCCGGTTCAAATAATTTTCCGCGATGGCATATTCGGCGTTATCAAGCGCGGTTTCCGCCAGAAAAAGTAATTGCTGGGCGTTTATAATTTTAAAATACAGAACCTGCATGGGGTCATATTGAAAAGATTCTTCGAATGTCTCATATCCCTTTTTGGTCAATTTAACGCGATATTCGCCCTTTTTCATTACGTCCAGAATGAACCGGCCCTGTATGTCAGAATCCACCATTTTTTTTCCATTTATGGAAACCGCTACCCCGCTCACCGGAATATTCTCGTAATCATAGATCATCGCGTACATCATGCTTTCATCTGATAACCGTTTGATTGGTTTACCGGTCTGGCATGAGATTAACAGCGTTATTACCAAAAAAATACCAAAAGTTCTTTTTATCATACGTCTTATCTCCTGTTTATTTCGTATATTTGATTATCAATATATGCAATTATACTGTCGGACGGCCCGAAGGCATACCGCATATTACCTTCATCAAGATTCTCAAGCTTCAATATCGCTCCGGTTCGGGTATTTTTTACATAAATAAAACTGCCGCCGTTGTTGTCGTTCACGCTGCCGACATATTCAAGCCAGGCGGCTCTTTCTGCTCTAGCCGGCACTGTTACAACCGGCACCTGTTCCTTAATTACCGGTTCTGTTGGTATGCGTGGAACCGGCGCGGGAACAAAGTAATTCCGGCTGATGTCAGCAACCGGATAGGGATTACCGGGTTCAGGAGACGCGGCATTAAGGTTGCCGGTTTTTGTAGGATGATATTCTGTCTTGATACGGACTACAATATCCAGCATATTGCGGGGATATAAATTTCGGATCTGCGTTAAGTGCACATCCCATAAACGGCGCGTGGTTTTTATCTCATGCAGCGCGTTAAAAAAACTGCTTCCCGATCCCCTCAGCGAGTATTCTACTTCCGTTTTTTGCGGTTCATTCATAAATTGATAACTGTTGACCGTACAGTCCCATTTTGAGAACAGCGCCTTTGCCGCTTCGCCGAAAGCGGAGGGGCTTAATTGGGTTTCTGATGAGGAAAAGTTTGTTTCTGCCGCGATCAGTTTTTCCAGTGTGGCAATTTGTTCCTTTGCCGGAAGCAATTCGTCAATGGGCGCTGTTTCTGTTTGAACCGTTCCACTCAACGTAAAAGTATCCCTGCTGGCGGCAGGATGAACCTGATGCAGTCTGACATTGCTTACCAGTCTGTGATCTTCAAATCGGTGCAGTAAATTTAAAGAATTATGGGTTATGCCTTCAATTTGAAAAAAGTTCCCGTTGAATGTCGCAGATTGTATTCTGGTTTGTTGATCCGCACATTCGGCGATGACCGTTGCTATATCAAACGGCGTCGCTGTTTTTGCAGTAATTATTTTCTGATATTGTATCTTGAGTTCTGAAAGCCGTTGGGTTTCTTGCTGCTGTTCAAGAGCCGTTTTTCGTAATTGTTCCTGCTCAAGCCGTAATTGGGCGCTGTACTCATCTTCGTTTTTGCCGCGTCGGTACAGCAGCCATGAACCCGCAATGATTAAAGACAATATGACCGCTACGGCAAGAATACGCCGCCGTTTTATCACGGGACTTTTTCCAGTGAATAATGATATTTTATGAACGTCAATTTTTTTCAATGCCGCGCGATTGTCAAGGAATTGTATGTTATTGCTTTCCTGAAGCGGGGCAAAGAGCGCCTTGTCGGCTTTATCGCAGTAAATTACCAAATCTGTTTCTGCGCTGCATAATCTTTTGACATCATAAAGAAACACCGCTTCATTTCTGCTTTTGACGGTTGATGACTTTATTACGCCATCCTCAATGCGGACATAATCAAGCCACTTTTTCCCGACATACAGTATGTTCGCTGTTTTTCGCGCGTATACATACTGGACAAAAAGAGGCGAAAGCGGGAGCATGGTATTGCCGGTATCTTTATCAAGTACAAAAACCAAATAGCTCCATTTTTTAGCGCCGTTTTTACGAATTTGTATATTACAATCATTGACACTTCCCGGATATAAACTGCTCAGCTTGATTTTAACTGCCGATACGAGTTCTTTGCCGCGCACATGGGGAATTTCAAGCACAAATAACCAGTAAGCGGTACGGTCATAGAACTCAATCATCTAGAAATCTCCTGTCAATAAGACGGTATGCTTCTATTTCCTGAACCGCTCCGTCTTTTTTCGGAATTGCCGCAACAATCGCCTCTACTTCAAGGGAGGGGCGCATGGCAAATTGTACTTTCCAAAAAGTTGTTTTAGTTCCGAAATAGCCCATCAACGGGTGGTTTACGGGGATTTTCAGGATGGATGAAATATCGGCGTGTAATACGGGGCCGCCGCGCAGTTTGCTGATTAAGGCGTCTGCTTTCTCGCCCGGTTTCTCAATTTTGAATGAATTGCGCATAATGAGCGGGCGGAGCATATCGGGGTTTACCATATTGACGTTCATGCGGGGGAAATCATTTACCAGCGGGAATAGTTTGTCAGGCGCGGTAACAGCAAACGATCTGACTACGCTTCGGAAGGCGAATGATTCCCTATCGCCCTTGTGCAGCCAGCCATAGGATACGCACGATTCCCATGCTTCTTCTTTTACCAATTCTTTCCAGTCGGACTTTGAGACTGACAGGCCGTGCGCGTTCCGCCATGTGACGAAACCGGAACCGGTGTTATCCAGAAACAGATATTTTGTTAAATTACCGTCCGCCATATCGGTGTCAGAAAGGAAATCAAGATGATAGCCGCTGGAGACATCGGTAAATTGCAGTCCGTAATCTTTATATTCCCGGCAGAGGGAGGTAATTATTTCACTGTTATCATCATCATACGGATACAGGCGTAACGGCTGTATTTTTTCGACTATCTCGTCAATCAGCAGATCGGCGGCCAGTTTGTTGTCGAAATCATGAGTATCAGCTTGTGAATAGGTCATTGCAGAGGAAGCAAACAATACGCCGCCTGAAATAATCGCCGCGATAAAAAAGAGCAGCAATACCGCGCTAAATTCGACAGCCCCTGAATCTTTTTTCATGGCGACACATCCATTATCACAACGGATGCGAATAATGCTACCGTCCGCATTTCGCGGTTGTTTACCATATAAATAACTTCAATGCCACGGGGAACACTGCGGCGATCGGAGATTGTTCTGACCGATTTGATATAAGTTCCCATTTTTGATTGGAATAATTCAGCAGTAACGGCATCAATATAGGGTTTTGTGTCCGCCCAATAGGGAATATGTACGGCGTTAGCTCTGGCGCGGACATGCCGGTCTATACGGGTAATCGTTGCCGCCGTTTTAACCGCTGTGATCGATTTTGACGCTCCTTGAAACGCGGTATTTGATGAAACAACCAACAGGCTTCCGAGCACCAGAACGATTGCGACAGACAGCAATGTTTCCATTAAGGTGAATCCGGCTTCGTTTTGATTCATTGGTTAACCCGTTTAAGAACGAACTCGTTTCGCGTGTTGATTTCCCGCTGTACATTTTCAAGCAGACGAGAACCCTGGCGGGACAATACCGCCATTGCCGCTATAACAGCTGCAAAACAGATAATAACGATGAACATAACCAGCAAGCCGCGCAGCATAATAAAACCGTCAGTCCCAAGAGGTAATATCCGCATTTTTACCATCTCCTCCTTCTCTGCCGTCGGCGCCAAGAGAGCGGATGCTAAACGGCAGTCCTTCCGCCCCCGGAACTTTGTATTCATAAGGGTTACCCCAGGGATCATTCGGGGTTTTCCGGTATATATACGGCCCTGTCCAATGAGGGCTTATCGGCTCAAACGAAGGTTTTTTCCAGAGGGCTTCCAGGCCCTGTTCCTCAGTTGGGTAACGCCCGCAATCTATGTAGTACGATTCCAGCGAAAGCGCAAAAGAATCAATCTGGCTGCGAGCCGCCGCCGTCCGCGCCCGGTCAAGATATTGAATTCCGGTAAAACCAACTATGGATGTGAGAATCAAAACAATCGCGATAACTATCAGGGTTTCCATGAATGTCCACCCTTCATCGCCGCGTTTATATGCGGATATAACGTTTTGTTTTTTCATTATAGCAGTCTCCCATACAAAGAAAATAACGGTAAAACAAATTGTAATACCATGATTAACACTATTATACCTACGGTCAGAATCAGACATGGTTCCAGCAGATTCATGAGCCTTTCCGACATACGTTCCACGTCCTCCTGAAAATATTCGCGAATCTGGGTAAAGACCGGTCCAACCGATCCGGTCCGTTCTCCGACCGCTATCCAGGTAGAAATGTAAGGGGGAAATTCTTTATAAAGGCCAAACGCTTTTGAAAGCTGTTCCCCTTTCAGCAGCATGGAATGAACCTCAGAAATCGCTTTACCGTATGCGCGGTTTCGCGCCACGGCAGCCGTTTCGCGTAACGCGGTATGGACATTGATTCCCGCTCCAGTCAGCATTTCCATTGCGAAGGCAAAATCCATTGTTTGAATCGCTTTTACATATCCGCCGAACAGCGGCATTTTGAGGAACATATAATCTAACATATACGCAAAACGATAGGAATATCTGCGAATCAGCACGGAACCAATCCCGGCGGCGGCAATTAAAATAAATATTATCGCCGAGACCCATACGGAACGGTAAATACGGGTTAGTTCCATGACAGCGTCCTGATCTGCTCCGACATTGAAAGCGGAAAATATTTCCGCCATGCGCGGCAGGATGAAGGCGATAATAGCGACGCTTCCGGCGAGGGCGGCGCAAAGTACCAAAAGCGGATACCAAATTACATTGCCGATTTTCCCCCGAATCTTTTTTTCATTGCGCAGGTATACGCCCATCCGCCGAAAAACCGCCGCTACCGACCCGGTCTGTTCGCCAATTCTGACCAGAGACTGGTACAGGGAAGAAAACGACGGCGAGTGCATCTTGAGCGCTTCATGCAGGGACAGACCGCTTTGTACCGCGCGGAGGAGGCTTTTGCTCAACCAGACTGTTTTATGATCAACTGCTATAGAGGCGCACAAGGTTATGGCGTCCTGGACGGTTAGGCCGGATTTAAGCAATGGCGTCATTATTTCTGTAAATTCCAGAACAATGTTACGGTTATAATTCTTTTTTGAACGCGCTATCGCATTATCTGCAATTTGTGTAAATTTAATTAGAATATGATCAGTATCATTAAACGAAGCAGACAAGGCGTATTCATCTGTGGCTTCTTTAACCAGAGTTGTTTTCTTACCGGCAGGGGTGATGATGGTACAGCGATAATAAGGCATTATAACAGCACCTCCCGTTCAACTTCATGCAGGGTCGTAATGCCGTCAACTGCTTTTTGCAAAGCGTTCTTCGCCATGCTGCCCATTCCCGTGTGCTCCATCGCATAACGCGCGATATTCGTAACCGGCTGACGGAGGGCAATCATTTCCTCAATAGCCTTATTTACCGTAAACACTTCGCTGATGATAGTCCGCCCTTTGTAACCGGTATACTCGCATGCAGGACAGCCTGCGCCCTCATACACGGAGTCTCCGGCTACCTTATATTTTGACAGTAATGACCGAGTCTGTTTGTTTATTGCAGCTTCTTTTTTGCATGATGGGCATATCTTGCGCACCAGCCGCTGCGCGACAGAACACCGGAGTACAGCCGCAATGAGGTACGGCTCAAGCCCCATGTTTTCAAGGCGGGCTATAACCGAAACGCTGTCGTTGGTATGGAGGGTAGACAGAATCAGATGGCCAGTTAGGGAAGAGCGCAGGGCAAGTTCCGCAGTGGCAGTATCCCGGATTTCACCAACCATTATGACATTGGGGTCCTGCCGCAGGACGCGGCGCAGCATACCGTCAAAAGAAAGGTTTATCTCATCATTTACCTGTACCTGGTTTACACCTGGGATAAGCTGTTCCACCGGATCCTCAATGGTAATGATTTTTAGTTCAGGTATTGGCAGACCGGCAATGAGCGCATGCAGGGTAGTCGTTTTGCCGCTTCCGGTTGGACCGGTCAGGAGAATGAGGCCGAACGGCTGCTGTACGGCAGTTTTTATAGCGTTAAGATCATTTGGATAGAAGCCCAATTCATCCAGCGACAGCAGTTTAGCCGATGTGTTAAATATGCGCAGTACTATGGATTCCCCATTGGCGACCGGAATAATAGAAACCCGTACGTCAATGGATGTGTTTTCAATAGTTACGGACATCCGCCCGTCCTGCGGAAGCCGCTGTTCCAGAGGGTTCAGATTCGCCATAATTTTGACCCGGTTTGAAATGGTCAAAAAGACCGACTTGTCGATTTTTTTGACGGTCCGCAATACGCCGTCTATACGGTAGCGGATATGTACCGAGTCTGCCTGGGCTTCGATGTGTATGTCCGATGATTCCAACCGTATTGCTTCGATGCAAATAGCGTTGATAATATTTACTACCGGAGCTCCCTCGGTTATGGCATCAAGCGCAATATGCCGTTCCCTTTCCTGTCTGGTATCTGTTGGCGTCGGCTCTATGGCTGTAGTCTCGCCGATAAAAGTTGCAAGTTCCGCCTTGCTGATACTGAAAAACACCGCTTTTTTGGGAATGTGATAATTTTCGAGATCATGGCATAACTGCGTGTCGCTTTCATTGGCAATGGCAATATGCACTTCATCAGCTGCTTCCATAATTTTTACCGCGCCACGGCGGCTGATAAATTCCCTGCTGTATTGTTCTTCAAAATTGAGATTAATTTTTATATCTTTTAACCTGATCCGTTCCATGCTATTTCCCGTCTTTATGGATATATTTTCTGTAGTATTCATCAATTTTTTGGGTATAATCTACCGTCTGTACCTGACCGTTATGCACATAGGGGACTATGTAAATAACCATCTCGGTAGTATTGTCCTGCAAGATAATATCTTGAAACAATTTTCCCAGCAGGGGGATGCTTCCCAATAAAGGCAGTTTCTTGATGCTTTCTATTTTTTCAACTTGCAGTAACCCGCCGATAACGATAGGCGTGCCTGATTTGGTCCGTACCTGCGTATTGACCACCCGCTCGGAAGTGGGCGGCGGGTTAGTAGTCGCGCTGGTATTAATGCCGCTTTCGTCCTGCTTTGAAACGGCGGCGTTGACTTTCATCGTTATCATCCCGTCACCGGAAACCCAGCCGTTAATATTAAGCAGTAAACCCGAAGTTATTTCACGGGTTACGCCGGTATAGAAGGGCTTACCGGTCTCGGGATCTATGGTGGTATCACGGTAACGGAACGTGGTGGTATTTTCAAATTTTATATCCTGACCGGAAATGCCGTTAAGAGTGGTATCGGCCAAAACTTTTGCTTTGTCTTCGCCAATCTGTAAATCAAGCTGAAGTGCAAATTGATACCCAAATCTAGTAATAATATCAAAATTGATATTAAGCAGGTTTGAAAAAGTACCCGCAAACATTTGGGGAATTACCGTATCTGGCGAAGACGTATCCGCATCTGAAGATACTTTCAGTCCCTTTGTCCAGGAAATGTTGTCGCTGCGCTGGTATTGCATGACCAATAGCTGATAGCGTATTTGCGGTTTCGGCTGATCGATCAGTTTGAGGTGTTCCAAAAACTGTTTTTGTTTCTCGTCTGTCCCTTTATAAAAAACCAGCGTAGGATCGGAAGACATCACTAACTCTTCTTTTGTCACGGACGGAGGCAAAAACTGCAACAGTTCGTCGCTTTTGATATACCGCAGATGGATGGGAAGCCCTATATTGCGTTTGTCAACCAAATTTATATACTGCTTGAATTGTTCTTCCTGTTCTTCAGTTATGTGAACAATAAAGGCATTGGAATCCGGTATTACCAGCGGCGAAGTTTTCGCAAGTTCCTGCGGAAGCAGCGAAATAAAATCTTTTACCGCCAAAAATTGTATTTCATAACGGGCAAAGGCTTTGCCTTCCGTCGGCACATCAAGCAGGGCGAAGAAATCGGCTATCGGCGTTATCTCTTCGGTGCTGCCGGTAAGATACACGGAATTGGAACTTTTGTCGGTTTTGATATACGATGAAGCTGAATATTCATTGGGAAGCAACGCCACCGCGTTGTCAACGGAAACATGCTGCAACTGTATAACTATCACATCTTTCAGCTTTTTAAGGATGTCCCGTCGCTGAACCTCAAAAATGTAATAGATTGAATTGCTGATGACATAATCGCAATTAGCCTGCTCCAGTACCAGACGCAGCAGTTGGTCAAAGTCCTTGTCCTGGAAATAGAGGTTGTCCAGCGAGGAATCGAGCCGCTGGAGCAGAGTGTATTCCCGGTTTCCGGTTCTGAACAGCAGGGGCAGGATTGATGAAAAGGCCGCCCTTTGAATGTTCATGGTATATAAATCGCCCCTTGCCGTAATTGAGTTGCTGCCCAGCCTGCCTGCGGTATTTTGAGAACTATCCACCGCGCGTTTGAGATAAAAAGCGCTGTTTTCTTCCACGAGCGAGTATTCGGGGTATCTTTTGATGATAATTTCCAGCAAATCGGTTATATTCGCCTTTTCGCTGTTAATACTGATAACGGCGCGGGGCAACTGATCATACAGAATTGTTCTGCCGATGTTTCGGGACAATGCCCTGACCAGCATTTCTATATCCACATTTTCAGCGTTCAGGTTGACGAGTTCCCCTTCGCGGCTGATGCGTATCCGTGACACGTAATAGGCGTTATTTCGCTCTTCCACAAAGAGATTACAGGCGTCGGTGAAGCGGTACAGAGCCTCTTCGAAGGAGGAATCGCTAAAATGAAAGGTAGCGGTTCCTATAATGGTTTCATCAACAATAATTGACTGTCGGCCGGCATCGGCCAATACCATGAGAATATCAGAGATATTCTGGTTGCGGAAATCCATAGCCTGGATAGTTTGGCTATGAACAAAGGCGGTTCCTGCCAGAAAAAGGTATATTGTCAGAAGTATTACCGGCAGCTTCATTGCATACCACCGGTGATGGACATGATAGCGCCCGCGCTCATAAAAGGCGCAAACGGAATCTTTGTTGTTTTGGGCCAGTGGAACAGAACAATTCCCGTCAGGTAGATTATAATGCCCAATACGGCGGTAATAAAGAAAGCGTGGACGAGCCCCTCGTAACCCAGGAGGTAACCCAGTACGGCGGCAAATTTTACGTCCCCAAATCCGATACCTTTCGAATGAAACAAAATAATAGCGAAAAGAAAGCCCGACAACATAGCTGCGGCAATCCGTATTAAAATAAGCGTATACAGCTGGTCCCATTCCGCAATTATCATAAAAAGAGCAAAGAAAACCAGCAAGGTGTCGGGGATCCGGTATGTTTTGAGATCAATAATTGCTATGATAATACAAAAACAAACCACAACTATATGGTAATACATACTAGATATTATACAACATTTCTTGAAAAAATAAAAAAATATTTGACAAAATTATCTTCTGTCGTATACTGTTCATATAGTGGGATTTATTAAGAAACGACGGTTTATAAAGCCTCTTTATCGATTTTTTATTCTGTTGGCCGGTATATTGGTCATTATTTTTCTCCAGATATTAAACTGCATATCCCAACAAAAACAGATATATTTACTTGATGCGGAAGCGGCCAGGACTGTACTTGTGTTGGAAAAACTAACGGAAATACAAAAAAACGAGAAACAACTGCCAGCAGGAGAGTTAAAAACGGTGTTAATCGAGCAGACGGTCGATGATTTTGTAGAAAAAATGGTGTTAGGAAAGCTGGCGGAGATACAAGAAGCGCTTGAAAAGATGCAAAAAAACGAAAAACAGCTGTCATCGGGAGAAATAATAGGGATGTTGACCGAGCAAATGGTCAATAATTACACGGAAAGCGCGCTTGATTATTTCACGGAAGAGGATTATGCGAATGCCGCGCGTGATTTCGGCAGGGCACTGCGGTATCAGCGAGGAAATACGACATTAATATTTTATCAAACGTATACATTGTACCTTGAACAGAGAAACAGAGCCTTAACCGAGAGCGAATTTACCGGTATACAGGCAAGAATCCGGGAATTACAGGAAAAAGGCTTTCGCGAAGAAGAAAAAATAGGTTTCAGTGTGGCTGAGATGGAGTATAAAGTACGCGAAATGGGCCAAAATTTAGGGGAACGAGAGTAAACCTCGGTGGGTTTGTTCTTATAATTACGAATGAAAGTAAATAGTTTTGAAATAATTTCATTTTGGTATATTCGTTCTGGAAGTTTCAAATGAAAGTAAATAGTTTCGATTGTAATCTTATAAAAAAAATTTGAAAAAAATATATTTTGTATGTATACTATTCATATAGCGGTAACATAGGAGAGCGAAAGTAAGATGAGAACACAAAGCGTTATACGGCAAGTCGTTTGCGGTATAGCGCTGCATATGATAATAGGTGTGGCCGTGGCGGAGGGGCTGGAGATAGTGGTGGTACCAATAACGTATTACGAGCGGCGCGGAGCCAATTTTGTACAGGGGACATACGAAAGGGATATAGCCGCCGACATAACGGAGCGCATAAACCGGTTTCATGATGTCAGGATAGACAAGACGGTGCTTAATGATCGCCTTGCAGGGGCGATGGACAATGACGCGCGGCGTGTAGCGGAATATTACCATGTGGACGAAGTATTGTACGGGGTGGTAAGAAACGACGGCAGCTCTCTTACAGCAGAACTGAAGATATACAACCGGCGGCGAGAAGATTACGGGCGTATATATGCCAGCGATACCGTTGACAAGTATGAACGGTTGATAGAAACGCTGAGCATGAACATATTGGACTGGTATCGTACCAATGTGGATAAAGTGGACGTATTGAGGAGCGAGGTGCGCGATTTGCAGGAAGAATTAGCCTCATTGAAGGAAGGATTGGACGAAGAAGCAAGAGCCGAAAGGGAGCGAGCAAGAAAGGAGGCAAGGGAGAGCGTAGAAAAAGAGTTTGTGCTGCGTGTGCCGGTAATGATGGGGTACTGGTCGTATACTAAACGGGAGTGGGCAAATGCGGTACAGGGGACGGTGGAAGCGACGGCGGGGATACAGATGTATCCACAACTGCAATTTCCATCGTTGTTCGACATGAAAAACGAAATGTCGCTGGGTTTACACATAGGGTACCGGAACGGGGTAACCAGGAATAAGGGTGATGTACTTATGAACGGGTTACTGATAAATCCCGTGGTCGGCTATCATTTAAATGTATATACAACGAACTGGTTATATATAGGGACGGGTGTATTTTATGAGTTAGGGATATGGGAGATAGAAAGTCTTAAATATCATCAGTCATTCAGCGGTTATACGGTAGTTTTGGATTATTCATACTGGTTTAACAGGCTGATTACGATAAACTTTGGCGCTGATGTATATGGGTATTTTACCCGCAGTTCATCGCCTGTTATACGAACATATTTAGGTACCACTATAACGGTATATGGAGGTGGTAATGGGAAGTAAGTTTTGGAATAAACTATTGCCGTGCATTACAGCAACGGTTATAACTCTGGTATTTATAAGCTGTGAATCGAATATACTCAACGAACGATTAATGCGGGAAGATCCTTTTAGCGGAAAGATAATGGTGCAGAGCATCAACGAGGGGAGATCGGCCCATCTGACATGGGAAAAGGACGAAAATGCGGACAAATATATAGTGATGAAGACAGAGGTCGGGATTAACGGCGTAAATTTTAATAATAAGAATACGTTAGATAGAATAGAGTTTGCAGGAGTGTACTCGTATATAGACAACGATATTGATATGGAGAAAAGTTATGCGTACCGTTTGGATAAAACACGCGGCAACCGTGTGTTTCAGGGCAGTCTTATTACTTTTCTGGGAAAGGGCCGTCCCGATCCGTTTCCCGGGATAATCACCATTCAAAATTTAAATAACGGCAAGTCGGCGTATTTAAACTGGCAGTCTGATGAAGGCGCCGACAGTTATCGTATAATGCGGGCGATCAATGACGAGAATGCGTTAGTGTTTATGGAACGGCAGGACGGCAAAGACGGCTTTTACTATCAGGGGAAAACATCGGCGATAGACAGTACGCTGGAAGATGATAAGGGGTATTTTTACCGGCTTGATAAAAAAAGAAACGACATATGGATATCCGGTCTGGAAATAACGGTATTTTCCCGGACCCGGCCGATGCCTTTTGGGGCGACGCCGGCTGTAAAAAGTTTTCGCGAAGACGGGAACATACTGATAAACTGGCAGTACGATGAGGGGGCGGACAGCTATATTCTGATGAGGAGTTTTGATAATGCGTTAGGCGATATTAATAATTTTATTCCGGTTTACGAGGGTATAGAATTACAGTATTTAGATACCGCCGTAAACGCCCAGCAGATGGAACGGTATGTATACAAGCTGTATAAGAGAAGGAACGATATTATATACGAATGGAACGACCGGATAGCGTTAGGGGTAGCTGTTCAGACGCAGGAGGATAAACATGAGCCGAACAATACGGAAGCCCAGGCAACGCTGCTTGAAACGTACCGGCTGGCCAATATCTACTGTTTTGGTTATTCAAGGCCCAATACTTTCCTGGAAGATATGGATTGGTATAGAGTAAATATCCCTCCCCATAAAATCGCTAATATAGCGATACAGTATTCCAATTCGGCAAACTCTGGATATTTTCTGTTGTATCTTCCCTATATGGATACGCTCAACATAATACATAATGTGGCATTTGAAGTCAGAAATGATGAGCCCGTCCAAAAATATGTTACATTTGCCATAATGCCCGACAGAACGAGATTTCTGTTGGGAAACGGGACTGGCGGGTCTGTAGTAGGTTATACCATAACCTGGGTATCAATTGACAATAATTAAGCCGGGAGCAGGTAAGGAAATGAGAAACGGAATTATTTTAATGTTGGTAATACTGACGTTTGCCATAAACGGCGGATGCAGAATGCCTGATGATAAATATGAAGATGATGATTCATGGGGAGCAGGCGAATTGGAGATAGACAGCTTTAGCCAGAAGCGGGTGATAACGGCGGGGTGGCAAGGCAGCGCGCGGATAGAGGAATATATATTGATGCGAGCCCGCGATGAAATAGACGGAGTCGGGCCCTATGAAGAGATATACCGCGGGCGGCGGACGCAATATTCGGACAGGAATGTACAGGATGACATCCGGTATGTATACCGGGTAGACACATTACAGGGAGGGAATGAGTACGAGGGTGAACAGACGGGAATCGGCGTAGGAAACAGCGCAGACATGGACATGAACGAACCAAATAACCGCAAGGGAGAAGCCACGACATTAAGTTCATTTAAGCGTGGGACGATGTATTACTTTCGGTTTTCAGATCAGCGTGAACTTTCTGATGTCGACTGGTATAAGGTAAAGGTTAAAGGAAACGGCGTGGCATACCTGCAAATACAGGAGGACGGCGTGGTAGGAATGACCACTCTGCAGATGAAGGTCGAGGGGCAGGAAGCGTTTTTGGTAGAGCACGGGAAATGGTATGCATTAAGGAATGAAGCGAGGAACGAACGGGAACTGTATATAGAGATATGTGCGGACAAGGGAAGTTATGTGGAAACAGGGTTAGCGGGCGGTATGATACGCGGGTATACGATAATCCGCAGCGACAACATGGAAGACGGCGGGGATGATCCCATAACGCAGCCTGGCGGCAATGGTGATAACGGCGGTGAAACAGGAGGGGGAAACCCTGGAGAACCTTTAAAACCCGGGGAAGGAATTATAGAAAAGAGCGAATTATTTGTAGCAGAAGGGACCGGGCGGCTGGTATTTTTGCTGAATGAGAAGCAATACCAGGGGAAGGGCTATACGTTCTGGAAGTACCTTGAGCGGGAATGGAAAGCGACTGAGGGGATGGAGATGGAACTGGCGAAGGAAAGCGGGAATTATCTTGGCGGGTATGGGTACTTTTTTGCCGGTGGGTATTTAGCAGGGTACGGCGAGAGTATGCTGGTTCTGTTATTACAGAAAGACGGTAACTATACGATTGGGAAAGTGATAGAGGGGAGTTACGAAGAACTGGTGCCGTGGAAGAACAGCGTGTATTTACGCAAAGGCTATGGCGTCAAGAACACCGCAGGGGTGCGGTGGGACAACGAACGGAAGGAGTATGTGGTGACCATAAACGGGGTTGAGCAGACGCGTTTTGTTGATGTACGGGAGCCGGTATGCGCGGGAGTGCGAACCGGGATAGTGGCGGTTGTAACGGGGATGGAACAATTTCCACAGACACCGGTAAAGGTAGGGTATCGATAATGACAAACTGGAGACGGGTAACCGGGGCAATACTAGTGGCGGCGCAAATCGCGGTGCTGTCGCCGGTGAGGATATACGGAGAAAACAGGGGCGAACACGAATATGAGATAGCCGAAAGCGCGGCTCTGGTTATCGGGGCACAGGGAGGGACAGTACGTCTGGGCGCGGTACAGCTGGAGATACCTGCCGGAGCGCTGGAAAAAGAAACGGAAATACGGATAACGCGGTTGAGAAAGGTGGCGGAAACCGGCGGCGGCCTTGACAACGTGACGCGCGGCGGGGGTGGATACCGGTTTGAACCTGCCGGACAGCAGTTCAAGACGAATGTAATAGTCAGACTGCCGTATGACGAGCGGATACACGAAAGAGAAAACGGGTTGGAAAACCTGCGGACCTATTATTACGCGACAGAGCGGAGCAGATGGGAGGCGCTGGAACTGGTCGGGTACGACGCGCAAGCGGGCGTGGTCGAAAGCGTGACAACGCATTTTACGGACATGATAAACGGGACATTAAGCCTTCCCGAGGCGGCCGGGCCGGTAGACGTGAACCTGAACAGCATTAAAGGGCTGGAAGCCGCGGACGCAAACGCGATGGTAGGAATGTTGGAGGGACTTGAAGGTACAAGCGACGGAAGCGCGTCGTTTCGGATAGCGATAACGGCTCCGGCTGGACGCGCGGGGATGACGCCGTCTGTAGCGATAACATATTCGAGCGGCGGAGGGTTTGGAATAAGCGGGAAAGGATTTGACATACAGTACGGGAGCCAGATAGCGATAGACACGCGGTATGGAGCGGCGCGGTATGAGGAACGATACGGCGGCAAGGACCGGTATGCGAAGGATGGGGTGCTGCTGGAAGAACTGGAAAGGACGGTGGGAGGAGATATAAAATACCGTACGCAGAGGGAGAGCGTACCGAGTACGATAATACACCGGAAAAGCGGCGGGAATAATTATTGGGAAGTAAGGGAGAACGACGGGCGCAGAAAGATATACGGACAAAACAACGAGAGTTGGGGCGGAATAGATTCGACCAAGAAGAATATATGGAATGTGGAGAAGGAAGAAGACGTATATGGGAACACGATAGTATACCGTTATGATACAACGCGGACTACGAATGAGCACAGTTATGTATATCCGAGCGAGATACGGTACACGGGGAATGGGGAAGAAGGCGGCAAATACCGCATAAAGTTTATTTATGATGAGAATGAAGAAGAAAGACTTGACGTACGGCTGGACGGGCGCGGAGGTTATGTACAGTCGATACGAAAGCGGCTGGACAGGATAGCGGTAGAAGCAGTGCTGGATGGGACAAAGGATGAATGGCGGCGGATAAGGAGCTATAAGTTTGACTACAAGCAAGGGGTAGCGCAAGAGAATTACGTGACTGCGCTGGCATGCAAAGATGAAAACGACGAACAGGCGTGGCAGTACCAGTTTGAATATGAAGAATTAACAGTACTCGACAACGGGGTGTTGGACTTTTTTAAAGGGCCGGAATTATGGGGCAACATGACGCTGTCGCAGGTACACAGTATGCAGAGTGGGACGCAAGGGGCGATGGGTGGCGGCGTCGGTATAGGGCCGGTACCGGGAAAAGAGGACATACGGATAAGCGGCGGAGGGAATATCACCAGTGGCAAGGGCGAGAGCCACAGTGAGTATACGGTGGCGGACATCGATGGAGACGGCATAGCGGACATGGTATGGCAGGATGGAGACAAGCTAAAAATTCGCTTGAATAAGAGAGATGGACTGGAAAGTAATTTATGGGAAATTAATGTAGGCGGGCTGGACAAGACGGCATTGGAGCATGAACAAAACAGCAGTTTTTCAAACGGCAGAAACATATATATGGGTGTGGGTGACACTGAAAGCGGAGGAGCCGGCATAGGGATAACAAAGACGGAGCAGAGCGGTACGACGAGATTGCAATGCAGTCTGCAGGACATGGACGGGGACGGGCTGGTGGACATCGTGGTGAGCGGAGAAAGATACTATCATAAAAACATAAGTGACGGGAAGAATATAAAATTTGAACAACGAGATATAACCGTTGACGGGAGTTTCGCCGAATATACCGAGAAACTGACGGACGAACAACGGAAATTATACAGTGAAGAATTCTACCAGCAGCGGCCATTCAGAATGTGGAAGGCGCCGTATGATGGAGAGATGCGTCTGGAACAGGAAGTAACCAACAAAGGCAAGGGCAGCGGGACCGTTACCGCGTCCGTATATGATCAGAAAGATGAGATAACCGAGGCCCAAGTACGGATAAACGGCGCCGTAAAGCAGAATAATCGCACGACCGGCGGCGTTGCGGTCAGCGGACGTGACAGACTGTATTATATACACCAGATAGAAGGGGCCAATGGCAAATGGGACGACATCCGCGACAACGACATAGAGTGGGATATCAAGAGCGAGTATACGCGAGTGAGGCCGTGGTACCAGTATAATGAACTAATACGCTATGTACTTCCAGAGCATGGCTCAGGCATACCATACGCAATACGTAGCAAGTTATATAACCCTCCGGTTAATAACCCTCCGGTTGATGACCATCCGGTCGATGAGGATGCCCATTGGACATTAAAAACGAATTGGAGGAATATTGTAGCCTCAGACAGTGAAAAAGAACTTAGGCAGACATTGCATGAGAAAGAGTATTATATACCACTGATAATGCAGAAGAACGATTTTGAACAATTCCTGGGCATAATGAATAGCGCAGATGCGAAACGAGCAGCGGCGTTGTTTTATGTATATGACACAAGCATACAGGCATACCGCGAGCGGGTATGGGGTGAGAAAGGTGTTCTCGGAAACAAAGACAACCGCCTCACGATAGAACGGACGATAAGAACTGCGATGGGAGGGCGGCAAGCGGCGTATGTAAGCGGCATGAAGATAAACGGGATAGATCCATCGTTTGTGGATGGGGAGATACAGTACCGTCAGCAGGTAGACAATTTCCCGATAGACGGCATCCGCGGCGTGGGAGTTGAGGGAAGCGTGTTCAATAGGGGGAATACCATCTACTTGGGAATGTATGATGGGAACACGGTCTATATTAATAAAGAAGATGGCACATGGGTTTATTATGATCCAATTCGCCGTGATTACAAAGTTGAAGTAAATAATAATGGAAAAACGATTCATGTAGACAAGGAGTTGAAAAGCGCCCGTGAAGCGGAATTTTTCTGGGAATTCAGTAATGCCGAAGCGTTGCCGTCTTATATCAGCGGTGAGGAAATGGAAATAATAGCGCTGGACGGTGTCATTTCGGTTCCCGGTTTTCCCCGGGAAAATTATTATCCCGATAGCTGGGTAGGAAAGGAGACTCCCGCACTGAAAGACTGGCTGGATATTCAGGTTGCCGACGGAAAGATAATCGCCGAAGAGCGGGACGCGGTATTGAGCTGCTATACCACTTCCCCAGTATATGAACTGAAAGATGGACAAAGCGACACGGCCCGCAGTTATTTAAAAATTATTGAACAGCTTGATTATCTGGCGTTCATGCAGGCGTATTATGCTCCTGACGGTGCGGGCGGGTATGTATTACAAAACAACAACAGTAGTCTAAGTGATGATTTTAAACAAATTATTGAAAACTACAAACTGATAAAATATGGAACCGTAAAGAAAGAAATACGCTATAACAGCGGGTATATGTATGACGTAACGGAGGACGGCGGCAGGAGATCATTTGTCTATACCGTATTGAACGGGGCGGCGCTGGAGAGCAGGCGTTCACAGATGCAGTTGTCGTGGGACAGCGGGACGGACTTTAGCCCGATCAATGAAGTTTTAGTTCAGGAGTTTCCTATAGGGAAAGATACGATAGAGATCAACAACGACGATATCCTATACGGAGGGCATAGCGGCTGGTATTACGGTATATGGATGGGCGGTGAAAAAGATAACCCGTTCAGTCATGAAAAGCTGTACGCGCTCACAAAGGATGCTGAAAGCCAAGAGAATAATAAAGAAGATCCAGATATAGAGAGCATGAGGGGAAAGGACAGAAAGGAAACAAATGATTACTATGAAGAGAATAAAGATAAAGTCACCTGGAAAGGGTACTATCTGGTAAAGCCCGGCGACACAGCGTATGAGGAATTGGGCAGGCAAACCGGCGGGAAGTCAATGGGCGAAGATGATTCCAAAGGGAATACTACCGATCTTAACAAGCAGCAGTTGCTGGTGGGTAACGTAACAGTGGCCATTGAACAGAGTTTCAAGTGGGCAGGCGGAAAACGCGTTCTTACGGATATTCCGGCGTATTATTTTCCGTACATAGAAAATAATCTGATACATACCAGTCGCTTTGGCGGGACATCGTACTATGACATACCCGGTATAGTCACCCCCGGCGGAACCGGCGGCGACGCAATGCCGGTGCTCAGGCGCAGCAGCAGTGAAGGTGACGATATCGCGTATTCATTCGGAGTCGTAAAAGGGGACTTAAACTACGGGTTTAACAATGGCACATCATGGATGGAACAGAATTTGCTGGATGTCAATGGGGACGGAATACCGGACATCGTGCAGGCTGAAAGAAAAGGCCCAAATATGATCTATGTATGGTACGGGCAACGTGGAACAGACGGGAAAATAACGTATGGCAAAAAAGAGCCGGTAACTAACGCCGGCATACTGGGTAGACACACGACAAGTACCCAAACCTTTGGAGCAGGAGGGGGACCCGGTGGCAGCATGATCCGTATTGTATCGTCGGGTGGAAGACTACAGGCAGTACTGGTAAAGCCCAAATCCAAATCCAAGTCTGAGTCTGAGTCTGAGTCTGAATCCGGAGATAAATGGCCGTCTTCGGGCGGGAGCAGGAGCGGGAGCGGATCACAAGCAACAACCTTCACCTATCAGGAAGCCGGGATGCTGGACGTCAACGGAGACGGTTTACCGGATTATATAGATAACGGGCAAGTACGGTTGGGAACTGGCGGAGGGTATACTGGAGAGCTCGTAGAAATACCCGACTATCATCTCAACAAGGGAGAAAGCAGCAGCTCCAGCATTGCCGTTTCGGCGAGCAGGAGTCTCGGGTTAGGTTCAGCCTTTGAAAAAAGCTCAGAGCCAATTTCAAGCACAAACTCAGAGCCCAGGTGGAAAAACACCGCCACAGTCAACGGGGGGATAAGCGGCGGTCTGAACACGAGTACTTCAACCAACAAGAGTACCACCATGATGCTGGACGTCAACGGAGACGGGCTGCCTGATTATGTAACCCAGACTGGCAGCAGTACTGACCATTTCTGTGTGCAGTTCAATACCGGTTCCGGTTTTACTGATTCAAAGAAAGTCTATCTGCCCGGATGGAGCGATCTGTCCCACAACGCAATAGATTTACTCAGCCCGCCGGAAATTTCTGACTCCGCCACACGGGATATGCCGATTCTCGATCCGCAAGACATTCCCTTTCCATCCCTTATGGCCATCGAAGAATACAAAGGGTTTAACTATCTAGACTACAGCTCGACGGTAGGCGTCGGCATCAACGGAGGAGTCAATCTAGGCGGAACGGCGAAGATCCATGTGTACCCGTCTGTTGCGCCGTCGTTTACCATCAATCTCACGCTAAACGGTAACATGGGAGTAAACGGGAGCGACAGCCATACCGGCGTAACCGTGCGTATGATGGATATCAACGGGGACGGGCTGGTCGATCAGGTGCTGCGCGTGCCGAATTACGGTACTTATGTAAAACTGAACAAAAGCGGGGAAGTCGGGCTGCTCAAGAAGATACATCTGCCGCAGGGCGGGGAATACCGCCTGACTTACGCGTCAGTGGGCAACACGTTTGACATGCCGCAACGACGGTATGTGCTGGCGCAGGTACAGCGCGACGACAAAGATCACGCGCGCGGCGGGGCGCATGTGTACACCACACGCTATACCTACGACGGCGGGTATTACGACCGCGGGTACAAAGAGTTTTTCGGGTTCGACACCGTCCGCACGTGGCTCGCCGACGGCAGTATGCAGGAAGTGCGGTATCATAACAAAGAATATTACAGTAAAGGGTTTGAAACAGACCGCCGCCTGTACAACGGCGGGCTGCTGAGCGAAAGTATGCAGACCATCGATAAAATACCGTATGCGCGGCCCATTTCCAGCCAGGAAACACAGTACGACGAGCAGACCAGACAGCCTATGCAGACCAGCCGCCAGTGGCGGTACGACGATTACGGGAACGTAACCCATTATAGCGAGTCCGGCAGCGGCGTAGATGACCTGCACGCGGTAATTACCTATACGTACCTTCAAGACAAGCATATCTTCAACCGCCCTGCGGGGATAACGGTTAGCGACCGCAGCGGGACGCTGCGGCGGCGGGAAGGCGATTACGACGTAAATGGCGCGCTCACGAAACTACGGCAGTACTATGAAAACGGCAAATATCTTGAATATACGTATACCTACAACAATTACGGCCTGATGACTTCAGTACAAGACCCCGCCGGGGTACGGCGCGAGTATGTCTACGATGGGGAGGCGCACCAATATATAGAGAAAATCAATCTGAAAGGAGCTTCAGGGACAGTCTATACCAGCTCTATACAATGGGACACGGAACGCGGCCAGAAGAAGCGCGAGACAGACGCCAACGACAACAGTATTTACTACGAATATGATAAACAGGGGCGCCTATCCAAAGTATACACGGACTATGACCGGCTTGACGGTACGGCTGCGGTCAGTTATCATTATTACACGGAAGGCTATATGGAGAACGGTCCACGCTGGTACACGATAACGGAAAACAAGCTGCGGTACGACGGCAGCGACACCAGCGTGCTGCTGACGGTAGCGGAACTGGACGGGCTGGGTCGCGTACGACGGACGGCGAAGTCCGGGACGGTGTATGACCCCGCCGGTCATAAACATCAGATAGGGTGGAACGTGTCCGGCGCGGCGGAGTACGACGGCAAAGGACGCACGATAAGAACCGGGCAGACGTATTTTATCGAAACAGAGGAAGGGTTTAAGGGTGTTGCCGCATTGTTGGATAACACGATGCAAATGAAAAACCCGACGCTGAACGAATACGACGCGCAAGACCGGGTAATAAAAGTAACGCTGCCGGATGGAAGCGTCAGCACCACAAAGTACGAGATAATGGATCTGAACGGGAACCGGCATTACCGGGAAACACAGATTGACCCGTTGGAAAATGTGGGCATACGTTACAGCGATGCGCGAGGAAATGTAAAACGTGTTGAACGGTTAGACGCGGATGGCAAACTTCTGACCAACGCACGCTACGAATACAACAACATGGGAGAAATGCTGCGGGCACTGGACGCGGCAGGCAACCCGCTTATTGTAGAATACGACATGATGGGACGACGCCTCGCGCTGGAAAGCGCGGACATGGGCCGCAACGAATACAATTTCAACGCCAAAGGCCAGTTGGAAAGCGAAACGACGAGCGAACTGCGCGCGCAGGGGCGCAGGATATTCTACGAATATGACGAGTTCGCCCGTAATGTAAAAATAGCGTACCCGCATACGAAGGACACCGTGTACGAATATGGGCCGCCGAATGCCGCATCGAACAACCTTGCCGGGCGATTGGTTAAAGTGACGGACTCAAGCGGCACGATAGAATACGCCTATGGCAAACTGGGCGAGACAGTACGCGAGAAGCGCGTGTTGCGGCAGGAGACGAGAGATATAAACATGACGCGCGAGGCGGTAATGGAATACATTGGCAACTACCTCGGGCAGATGGAGAAGATAACCTACCCCGACGGTGAGGAAGTGAGTTATGGGTACGACTACGGCGGCAACGTCACCAGCGTAACCGGTTATAACAAGGGAACGAATTTCACCTATGTGGAAAAGATAGGTTACGACGAATGGGGCCAGCGAGTGTTCCTGAAACTGGGCAACGGAGTGGAAACAACATACCAGTACGACGAGAAGCGGCGGTGGCTGGCTTCAATCAATACCGTTGGGAATAGAACAGTACTGCAGAACATCAATTACCGGTTTGACGCGGTAGGGAACGTGAGCGGCTACACAAACGTTTCCGGCACATACTCGACGAGACAGAACTATACCTACGACGCACTGTACCAGCTTACGAAGGTGGAAGGGGAATCGAAAAACTACGTCTCTGCCGTACTGGACTACACTGCAAGATATAATCAGGAATATCGTTTTGACGATATGGGCCTGGGGAACATGATATTTAAGAAAAGCGATACGGCGAACACACCCAAGAAAGTCGTCGGCGATTCGCTTGACTACCAGCTTGACTATGAATACATACCCGGCACGCGCAAAGCGCAGCGGATAGGGGATCGGTATTACCAGTACGACTTAAACGGAAATTTGACAGCGGAGCAGGACGGACCGTTTATGGAAGAGGAGCGCAAAGGCGGCGCTGATATAAAGCAAACGGACAACGGTACGTATTATGTTGAAGGCGCCTGGGGTTTGGATAAAAACGGCACAACAAACGGCGGAAAAGACAGCGCAAACAACCGGAGAGATTACCGGTGGGACGAGCGGAATCGTTTGAGCGAGAGCGCAGACGTACGTTACAGCGTAAAGTATACGTACGGGCCTGATGGAGAACGCACAAACAAGTACGCGGTATCCAGCGCCGGAGGGAACGAGAGCGAGACATTGTATTTCAACCGGATGTGGAACTGGAGGTACGATGGGTTATTAAGCAGCCATGCGGGTACAAACAGTAAGCATATTTTCCTTGGAGACACGCGAATACTGACAAAGGTGGTGTCGGCTGACGGCAGCTTTGTTCCTGCGGCTGAGCGTGTGGGACAGTATTATTATCACAGCGATCATTTGGGCAGTGCGCAATTGATAACGGACTACCGGGGTGAAGAATACGAACGCCTTGAGTACACTCCTTATGGAGAACTGTGGATAGAGAAAGCGTCGGCGGTGAGTGTGCTGGATATACCGTATCGTTTTACCGGGAAAGAGCGCGACATGGAAACTGGCCTCTACTACTACGGGGCAAGGTACCTGGATAGCAGGACTTCGCGGTGGATCAGTGGGGATCCGGCTGTGG
>JGI24698J34947_10000150_pt1 | contig 26576 bp, 22 predicted proteins | sample TergutMp193P3_FD_34947 | JGI IMG/M metagenome (IMG submission 34947) | reverse complement strand
TTTATGGGAAATGGTGGCAATATGAAATGAATCTTTGGGAAACCCATTCACACGGTATTTTCTGCTGTGGGGATAGGTTGTTTCGGCACCTTGATAAAGGGCAGCATCTTCTACGGTTTTAAGGGCCAGGAAAGCATCATCAAAACTTTGAATCGCTTGGGTAAGACTACTTAGGGTGTCTTTATCGGTTTCTTCACAAAATTGAAGCTCCTGGGATAGGAAGGTATATTCAACAAGTAGAATAATTTGAGGATCAGCAGCGGACTGTGCATCTTTGAAAGCGGACAATGCTTCAGATATACCTCGCTCGTAAGATAAACGTCCTTCGTGTTCTTTCCCTTTGGTTGCAAAACTTTTCCTGCCAAAATCAATAGCTAATGCCGCCTCAACAATACTACTTACTAAGCCAGTCTTGTCCAAATTCCGCCTCTGCTTCTGACAGGTTCCAACCACCGTCTATTAGAAACTCCGCACCCATTTTCTCCTTCATTATCTTAGCTAAATATGGGGGCATAGGGGCTGTCCTTATAAGGCGGCTATATCCTTCTCTGTCTCCGGCATCCAATAAGTCTAAAGCCTTGTTTGATATTGCAAGCTTTTCGTCCAGGGTCATGGTTTCGGTTTTCGGCATCAGTTTCTCCTTGATTTATAGTATATCGACTTCGAGATATCTTGCCAAGTAATGCGGTATTCACTTCCCATATCGGAAATAGGGGAATAAATCTGGGAAACTCCTGATAACTAATGACATCTATTGACAAAAAGGTGACATCTAGAGCATACTATTGATAGGAAGAGAATAGTGATAGCTTCGTCTCCGACTCCCGTTTCCCGCTGTTAATTGATTTCTTTATTTTCCTCGCATAAACACCCTAATTCCTCTTGCCAGGGCACACAATCTTCTATTTTGTTGAACCATTTTGAACTTTTTGTGAAGATAAAAAAGGCGTAAGTTTCCTCTGGTTGTCCAAAATATAAGTGCAGCCATTTTCCTTCCCCTTTAAAACCCAACGATCTATATGGTAAGCGGCAGGAATTGGGCAGAAGCCGCCAGGGGCCGGCACAGACGGAGAAAGTGTAATGTCGTTTTTTTACTTCACGATTTTTGCCGCTTCACGGATTGCTTTGGTCCAGCGTTCAACAAGGGCTTTTGGCGCGAGAGGACGGGCGCGCGGCGTCAGGGAAAGCACCCAGTCCAGCACCCTGTCAAGCTGGTTGCTGGTAAAAGATATCTCTATACCGTTCCGTGTTTCCTTAATTTTCTGATCATCGGCCCAGGTACGCTCCTTAATCCAGCGGGCGTCGCCGCTTATTGTTATCGCAAAACGGTAAGTCTTTACGCCGGAAAAGACCGCGAAATAGCTTAAGCCTTCAAGACCACGGTAATCGAAATTGGCGGGTATGTTGAATTTTGAATTTGTAAGCGCAAGGCCGGTAATTCTTGGAAGGGCGAAAATCCGCATATCATTTCTGTCTTCGTCAAATGCAAAGAGATACCAGTCGCTCCTGTCAAAAAGGAGCTGGTAAGGTCGTACACGGCGTATAAATATTTTTTTATATGGAGTTTTGCCTTGTTCGACCGGGCCTGTATTACCGCTGTATTGAAAAGTTATTACCCGATTTCTTCTCAAGGCCTCAACAATACCCTTCCATGTCTCCCCATCTACGGGGGCCGCGGCGATCCTCGGAATTATGATACGATCCCGAAACCACTCGTTATCTTCTTCATCCCTCAACGGCGCGGATATGCTCTCCAGAAGATTAAGGGCCGCGTCGTGGACAGGGGTATCCCTGTACAACTCCATGAGATTNTTCNCCATACCCAGCGCCAAAAGATCGTCGGCAGTGGCATAAACNGCGGTAAGGCGNAATGTCTTTTCGGTATAATAAAATCCTTTTTTGAAAAAATCGTATTCAATAGGCGCGTTCAGCATATCCCGCATATAGGCAATGTCGCGGTTGATTGTTGACAGACTGGTTTCGTATTCCCTTGCCAGCTCAGGAACATTTGGATAGTTTCCCTCGGCGATTTTCCGGTCGATGTAATAGATCCTCGGTAAAGAAGTCTTTGGAAGGCTTTTTCTCGACTTCATATTCTGATAATATAGCATTATTGAATTCATAGGCAAGATCACGGCTGAGGAATACAGCGAGCTATGCCGAATCGCGTTTTATGGGGAACCGCCGCCATGACAAACACTGCGAATAATCAAAGCCAAGCCCGATGTTTTAAAAGACTATATCCGTTTGTTTAAAGATGATATGAGGCCCTGGGTGGAATCCCTTTTTCTGCTGGCAACGATTTTTTTGGAACGGTAAGCCGTAAATACATAGGAGAAGGTTGAATAAGGGGGAAATTAGAATATAATGAAAACTATGAAGGAGGAATTTATGACGCTCAATATTGCTTCCGCGTTCAGGCTGCGGAACAAAATGAAGGAACGGATCAGGAAACTGTCTGGCATTGTTGAAAGAGCGGATATCACCAAGCAAGTCGGGACTCCGGAAAACACCTCTTCGTTTGACGGCAAAACTTTTAGTGATACTGTCGCGGAGGTAAGCCTTCTCATGGCCACCCTGCGGGATTTTAACATCGCCATTGACAAAGCCAACGCGGTAAACCGGGAAGACCTAATCAGCCTTGAAACCGCAAAGGCTGAAATGGCGTTTTACGATTCACTAACTCTAAACATCAGGCAGGCGCCTTTATTTACCTATGAGCCCAACAAGGAAGGCGGCCGGGACAAGATAGAAAGGGAATTCCTTTTGGATCAAAAAACGATCGTTTCCCGTTTTGAAAGCCTCAGAAAGAAAAAAGACGACCTTGAGGAAAAACTCGCGGAATCAAACCTTAGGACGGAGGTTAACTTTGACAGAACTGTCATAGAAAAACTTTTATAGTTGGTAGATTGGGGGGAGGGAAAGGACGCCTTTGACGAAAGTCGAAGGTGAGCCGGTCCGGCCAATGAGCATACCGTATTTCCTTGAACGGGAAATAGCTCTATTGGGGCAACCAATGTTCGGTCAAAACTCAAACTTTACGATTTTTAGTTGAACCAGACCCGAACACAAACCTTTAAAATTAAGCACTTTAACCTTTACCTTACGGCAGCTTATTTTAATGGATTTTCCGACCGGACATTTCCCTTCCCCTTTTTTATAAAGGTTTTTATAGGCAACGAAACAATCCGCGCTGGCTTAAAATTCAGGAAGCAATTGACGAAGCTTGTCCTCCTGAAGAACGTTTACATGATTATGTCCATGGTGTTCTGTAGATTGTTGACGTTTCCCCGGATGACCCCGCCTTTCATGATAAACTCCGCCAGCCGGTTACTGTCTCCGGCTGTGCGGATAAACACGCCCGCGCCGTTCTTGTAAATACTGGTCCCACGCGGGCTGCCTTTATTATGATTGTTCTGTAGAACGACCTTGTCGTACATCACCAGTTTCGCGTCCGGTCCGCTTACCGCAACCAGCGGGGTTTGAGCCTCAACCGGCGGGGTGTCGAGGCAGCCGCCGTCAACGGTCAATTCGCCTTCCATGCCGGGTTTACCCAGACTGAGGCTTGCGGCTTCGCCGTTCACCCATATAACCGGGTATTCCGCAAAGCCGCCGCCGCGACGTATTGTTCTGTCGCCGTCCGGCACAAGCCTGATGTGTTTTCCCTCATCGACTATTAAGGGTTCGTACACGGTGATGTCCGCAAGCAGGATGATTTCATCGGGGGCGTCAATAGACGTTCCGGCTGCGGCTTCAAAAGCTTCATGCAGGGCTGAGTAGTAAAATACCGTTCCACCTTCGGCGAGGTTGGCGTTTTGGGAGTGGGCAGCCGTAGATGCGGCAAGAATAAGGAAAAAGCCCAAACCTTTGAAAACATTGGGTTGTTTTATCATATTTTACGGAGTGAAAAAAGAAGCATTGCAAGCTTTCATGCTCCGGGTTTTTCACGGGTAAGTTCGTTCATTATTATGCTAAATGCGTAAAAACGGCGCCAGGCACTATTCCTAAAATCGTATATGTTATATAATAAGTAAAATTTTCCAAGGAAGGAGTACAAATTGAGTGTAAGAGCGACAGAACGTCTAATTGGTGATTTAGTAGTTGTTACGGCGATGCCAAATAGCCCAAAAATGGTTGTTCAGGCTATTGAGGAAGAAACCAAGATTATCACTACAGTATGGTTTACGGACAAACAAGAGTATCAGGAAGGGTTTTTCCCCGCCAGTGCCCTTGATAGGGCAGAAACAAAAAAACCCGCGCAGGCAGTAAAAGCAAAGAAAAGCCAAAAGGGAAAGCCCAGCGCGGTACCGGCAAAGAAAGGTAAAAGATAAAGAACGCAGCGGTATCAGATACCATAGGGTAACTGATACCGAAACCACTCGCTATCCTCTTCATCCCGCAATGGCGCGGATATGCTCTCCGGAAAATTAAGAGCCGCGTCGTGGACAGGGGTATCTCTTTACAAGATTGATCAAATCGCTTAAAATATGATCTGAGGACATTAGAAGGCGAAATAATGCGTCTAAAGAAATTTTGCGGGGATTCCCATTTAAAAGAGACTTTTTCGGAGGGTAAAAAAATGATAACCCTCGTCGCTGAAGATTTTATATACGAAAAAGAATACGCGTTAAAAGAAAAAACCTCAGACAAAAGATTAATTGTAACCCCCGATAAAGAACATGTAAAAATGATGCTTGGTTTGCTTTCCGGTGGGAATAAAAACCACAGGTATTCCATGGCATATTTTTTACTAAATGGCGGTAAGGACGCGCTGGGCAAATATCAGACGGCAAAGGCGCTTGCCTGGGACGAACTGGAAATTTTTTGCGAAAAATATTCGGATTATCTTGAGACGGACGCACGGCATAATTTTGGGATAAGGGATATTGAAACAAAAGACACGGTTATATATGACAATCATAACGTATTATATGTTTTTGGAAATCTTGAGGAAAAAATTAAAATACTGGAAAACAACGGTTATAAAAGAGTTGAAAAAATAGTTATCCCCAGACCTCATACTCATTTTTATTATAATGACGTTAATGGCGATATTGAGGATGATTTATTAAAAAGCAATGAATGGATATTTACCCCGGTAAAGATTCGGGATGATGACGATGAAGATGATGATTGGGATAAAGATATCCCCAAAAAATCATTATTTGACTTAATGTTTGATTATCTGGAAACGGAGACGCTATGAGTAAAGACACAATTACCATTATTTGCGACAATGAAGACTGCCGTACGAAGTACGCTCTTTCAATGGACACCCTGCGGACAGTACGCATGGTCACTATTACCTGCAAAAACTGCGGAGAAATACAGCAGATTAAACTAAATGAGGATGCAGGTATTGAGATTTACCATGTCAGATAACAAAGAGAAACAATGGAACATCAGGCTGATATAATAGTATACGGCGGAACTTCCGCGGCTGTGATCGCGGCGGTCGAGGCAAGGCGTTTGGGCAAATCCGTGATCCTCGTAAGCCCGGAAACCCGGCTGGGCGGATTGTCGGTTAACGGTCTTGGGTATTCGGATACGGGAAGAAAGGAAGTAATCGGCGGCCTGGCAAAGGAGTTTTACCATCGCCTTTGGCTGGAATACCAGAAACCTGAAGCATGGAGATGGCAGAAAAAAGAAGAGTACGGAAACGAGGGGCAGGGAACCAGGGCTATTGATAACGAGGATAAAACCGCCTGGGTCTTTGAGCCTCATCTTGCGGAAAAAATTTTCCTTGACCTACTGCACGAATACGATGTTGAGACAAGAACCAATGAATGGCTTAACCGCTCCAAAGGACTTGTCAGGGAAGGAAACGTTATTCGTTCAATCGCGTCATTGAGCGGGAATATATACAAAGCAAAGCAGTTTATTGACGCGACATATGAAGGCGACCTTCTGGCTGAGGCCGGAGTGTCTTTCATTATCGGAAGGGAGAGCAATAGGGCATACGGTGAAAAATGGAATGGGGTTCAGACAGGGACCTTCCACCATTCGCATTACTTCAAGCACAAAATCGATCCGTACATTGTTGAAGGTAATCCCGCGAGCGGCCTTCTTCCCCTGATCGACGCCGAATCGCCGGGCGAATACGGAACCGCGGACAACCGCGTTCAGGCGTACTGCTTCAGGCTCTGCATGAGCGATCATCCGGGAAACTTTGTTCCCCTTGCGGAACCCGCCGGTTATGACAGCAATGTTTATGAGATCCTTGGCCGTTTGGCCGCGGCAGGATGGGACGAGTATTTTGACAAATACGATCGAATTCCCAACCGCAAGACCGACACAAACAACCACGGACCTGTAAATTTCGATTTTATCGGCATGAGTGATGATTACCTCCGTGCGTCGTACCGGCGGCGTCAATCCATTACCGCCGAACATGAACAGTACCAGCGCGGCCTCTTATGGTTCCTTCGCACCGATAAACGTATTCCGGAAAAAATACGCGAAAAAAACATCGCGTGGGGATTGGCCGCCGATGAATTTGCGGATAACAACCACTGGCCCCGCCAGCTTTATATCCGTGAAGGCCGCAGGATGAATGGCAGCCATATTATAAGCGAAGGCGAGATTCTGGGGGAAAGGCCGGTTGAGGAAAGCGCGGGCATGGGCTCCTATTCGCTTGATTCCCATAACTGCCATCGTTACGTAGATTCCGGCGGTTATGTGCAAAACGAAGGTGATATCGGAGTCGCGCCAAAAGACCCTTATGCCATACACTGGCAGGCCATGTTTCCCAAAAAGGAAGAATGCGTAAACCTTACCGTTCCTGTCTGTCTTTCCGCGACTCATAGTACTTACGGTTCGATCCGCATGGAGCCTGTTTTCATGATTTTGGGGCAAAGCGCGGCGGCTGTTGCGGCAATAGCGGCTGGCGGGAATTGCGCGTTACAGGACATTGCCTACAGTGACTTCAGGAAAGTTCTCGAAGAAGGCGGACAGATATTACACTTCCCTTGACAACCAATTGCATGAGTGGTATTCCGTAACAAGAGGTGAATAAAGTGAATAAAAATCATAACAAGCCTGTCGGTATTGACGGAAAGATGTTCAAGCGTTCCGGAGCATGGTTCGGCCTCTTTCAACGTGGGAGCGCTTTTGGCGATGTTTCGCTGTCTCTTGGTACATGCCATGGTATGGCCGCCCTCGCGCCGGAAAGGAACCGGCTGATTAATATATTCCCCACATATAAAGGGAAGAAAGTCCCGTTCACCGTTAGTGTATATCCCGCGGAACTGACGCTTGTAACAAACCATGGAAACGTCAGGTTCACCTTTGCGGATAAGACAAAGTTAATAGCGGAAGGGGATCCGGAAATGGGGCTGCGTTTTGAGAAGACGATGGTCCAGCATGAAAGCGTACATCCCCGCAAAAACGGCGCATGGGAGGCCTTTTTTCGTTTGACCTGCGCTATCGTCTTTAAGGGGTTGGAGGGTTCCTCGTTTGACTTCAACGCCGGTGAAATACCCTGGGATTGGGAAAAACTCACAAGCGGCAAAATTTTCGGGCAAACCTATCCGGGACCCGACGACAGGTTTACCCTGGTGATGGAGGAATCCGTCTATGACGGGATAGTTCGCGACACGTATCCCTCATACAAAGAGGCCAAAGCTTCAATGCAGGAGGAGTGGGACGCGTTTATTCAAACCATGCCGGTTTTTGTCGAACCATATGAGGAAAAACGCGAAGAATGTGAGTACTTGCTGTGGACATACCTGTTGGGCCCATGCGGCACCGTAAAATACCCAATGATAGAAATGTTCCCCGGCGTTATCGCTTCCCAGTGGCAGATGTGCCAGAATGCCGTGGCACTGCAGGAGCACATGGACCTCGCGCTCGATCTCATGCTCGGGCCGATTGATCGTATCAGCCCCGAGGGCCAGCTTACCGACATGTATGACGACATTATGTGCGAGTCGCTGATGATTAAGCCGCCAGTGCATGGCTGGGCGGTAAAGGAGATTGCGAAGCATCATGATCTGGTAAAAGAGTGGCCTCATGAAAAACTTGAAAAATTGTATGCCGGCATGGGCGCGTGGGCGGACTGGTTCATGAACCACCGCGACGACGACGGCGACGGTCTGCCGTCGCTGGTCCATTGCGATGAAATGGGACAGGACAATTCGACGCTTTTTGTTAACCACCTTCAGATAACGACTCCTGACGTAAGCTCGTACCTGGTGATCCTCTTTGAGTGTCTCGGCGACCTGGCGAAGCTGCTGGGCAAGCCGATAGAAGAGGCCGGGGGCTGGTACAAAAAATCGACCGATTTGCTTCAGCGCTTGATTGGAACCCTTTGGGACGGGGAGCATTTTGTCGGCCTCGTGCCTCAAACGCGGGAGACGCTGTTCTCCTCCAGTATTGTGCATTACATTCCCGCAATCCTCGGCAACCGCCTGCCGAAACAAATCCTTGCCAAGCTCGCGGACGACCTGTCCGATACAGACAGATTCTTGAGTCCCTGGGGGCTTGCTTCCGAGGAAATGACCAGCGATTACTTCCAGCCTTCCGCCTTCGGACGCGGCTGTGTCCTGCCGCCCCCGATGCTCTTTATATGTACCGGCCTTTGGGAAACGGAGCGCCGGGATACGGCCAGGAAGATCATGGAAAACTACTGTACCGCGCTCATTAAATTAAACTTCCCGTTTTTTATAGACCCAAAAGCCGGAGCCGGCTCGTATTTTGGCTGCAGCTGGGAAAATTGTGTATACACCATCTTCGCGCGAATGCTCAGTGAGGATAAATGAAGCTCTACATGGAGGCTTGATTATGTCCGATTTTTCGTTTGAACATACCAATCTCACACAGGAGCAGGTAAAAACCGCCGTTAACGCCTTCGCGCCTGCCGCGCCAGCCGCCAGCCCGCGCTTTGCGGACAAGGCTTTTTATTTTGCGCTTGACGGCGGCGAATCCCTCCGTTGCGAATTCAACAAGGACGGCTCGAACATCACGGTACGGGGGCTCGGCGCCTCCAACGGGAAAGTCCCCTACGCGGCGCTGGAACTTGGGAGCGTATTCCTCATCGCGTATCAGGTTCCGGGCGCTTTGACTTCGCACATTGCCGTATGCGACACGGAATCAAGGCTTGCGACGGTCTACGAAACCTGGCTCTGCGGCGAGGGCGTACCGGCTCGCGAAGTCTGCCGCGAGGTCCACCATGGTTATATAACAGGCCGCGAAGTCCCAAACCATCGGCCCTCGCCGACCAAGCGCCTCGTTGGAAAGGCCGTCCGCTGGAACGGAGACCTTGGCTCGTCCCTCTCAATCTACGCCACATTTATGGCATCGTCCTTTGTGCCGGACGGTTCCAACCAGACATTCACCGCCCCTACCGATTATTTCGAGTTTGATTATCATACCTACCTCTACTCCCGCTGCGANGTNGAGTTNTCAGGCGAGCTTGTTTTGGAGGTATTCGACCTCCACACAATGAAGCTCATCGGGGTACGCCTTGGAATCACAAAGAACGATAACTTTGAATTTCGCCCTTACACCGCTTCCGGAAAATTACTGGGGCAGTTTGCCGCCTACGGTCCATTCGGGCTTGAGTATGATCAACCGCCCAGGTTCTCCCGGCGTCCGTCCGGCGGCGAAAACGCGGCTCCGCCGCCGATGCCGAAAGGAGCGCGCATAGCCTACCGTCCGTTTCAAATGGTACACAAAATGACGCTGGAGGAAGTGCGCGACCTTGCCGCCCGTACCGGGGCATGGAAAGGCGCCTTTGCCGGAACCGGCAAAGAAAAACGCTGCATGCCCACCAGTGAAATTATGCTTGGCCACAAGGTGTTCAACCTCAACTTTGACGGCAAGGTATTCAGTTACAGGATAACAGGCAAATTTGAAACGCAATTCAAACTCGCTCCCGGCGATGATTGGAGAACCGAACGCTGTGAGGCGTTTGAGGCGGACGAGGGCCTCGCCTTCTTTACGCACGCTTTCGACGGGCAAAAGCCGACAGAGGTCTATCAGTACGCGATAGACTTCAAAACAGGCCTTGCCACCTGCCTCATCTCGCGGCTGAATAACGAGAAATACCCGCGGGAACCAACCCAGGAATGGCTCTTTGGCTACATCGACAGTAATGAGAAAGGCTTTAAAGCTCCGGCGGAACGCCACAGTTTCACCGACGAACTCGTCGGCAGATCGTTCACATGGACATATACCGACGATATGTGCTCCCAGCACATTTATTCCACCGGAGAAAGCTATTCATGGTCAATTTTGATGAACGGCATCCCCGGCATGATGTGGAGCAGCCCCTGTAAATATGTAAAGATCCGTGACGACGTGTACATGATGTCGTGGATTGAGCACAGAAGCGCGGGTACTCAGGGTTTGTACCTGTTCAACCTGAAAACCATGCACGACTGCGGCACCTGCTTTGGCATAACTCACGATCAGATATTTGAGTATAACACTTTCGGCGCCGAAGCCCGCAGCGCGGGATCGATTCAAATGGACGCTAAATTATGAGCAATCGCCCTTGTCGCGACAACATCAATATTTAATCCCTTCCATCCCCTTATTACGACATCGCCGGATTTAACGGGGAGAGAGACCGTCGCTTTATAAATATCGTCCAGCAAGGCGGGAATTTTTTCGCGGGGGCAGGGAGAAGAAGTTTTTACCGGAAGGCGTCTTACGGCGCCCGTATCTCCTTCTATGCCGCATGTGGCGGTTACGACGCGTTTTGGTGCGCGGATTTCCTCCCTTGCGTAGACCGCGCCGCGGGGACAGCTATTTCCCGTAACGGATAAGCCCTCTGGCGCCGCCGGATCGTCTTCGACATCCATGGAACAGCCGATGGGGCAAACAATACAAGTCAAGTTTCGCATAACATCACTCACTTTAATGAATACTGAATTCCAAAACCGAATCCGAATTAATATCCATGTCCCTGAAATCTTCGGGGCCTAGCTTCAGGCTGATCATCTCCGATGGCTGGACATGCCGCTCCTTTCTGCCGCGGATTACGCGGTTATCAAGGCGCAGTTCAATGACGGCGTCATTTTTTACCACCATTGAACGCATATAAACGTGGTTTTCGCGATCGGGGGCAATCCGCGCCGGGTTCACATAACGAACATTGGGACCCGCCGCGGCGCGTATTTGCAACGTAGGATGCTCCCCTCGGAGCCACCGCGCGGCATAACGACCGGCGCGGCGGCTTTCCTCGCAGACCCAATCAACGAGATCGTGGACATGGAGCACATTGCCGCAGGCAAAAACTCCATCTATGCTTGTCATCAGGCTTGAGTCCACAACGGGTCCGTTCGTCACGGAGTTCAATTCCACACCCGCCGCGCGGGAAAGTTCGTTCTCGGGAACAAGACCGACCGACAGCAGTACAGTGTCGCAGTCTATGCGAAACCTTTTTTCTGAAACAAGAACGCCGTTTTCCATCGGAGTAACTTCAATTCCTTCTACGCGATCATTTCCGAAAATACCTGTAGTCTGAGACGAAAGGTAAAGCGGAATATCGAAGTCACGCAGGCACTGAACAATGTTACGCGTCAGACCGGCGGGATACGGCATTATCTCCACCACGGCCTTTACCTTGCAGCCCACCCAGCTCATACGCCGCGCCATTATCAGGCCAATATCGCCCGAACCAATGATGGTTACTTCCCTGCCGGGAATGTAGCCTTCTATATTCACAAGACGCTGCGCGAGACCCGCGGTGAAAATTCCCGCCGGGCGGGAACCGGGAATCCGGACGTTGCCCCGGTTGCGCTCCCGGCAGCCCATTGCGAGTAACATGGCGCGGCATTTGATCCTCATCGCGCCGGAGGGAGAGACGCAGTGGAGTTCTTTATGGGGATTGGGGAAAGAAGAATGACCAGTTCCGGTGAAAGTTGTCACAGTGGTGTTTAAATAAACGGCGATTTTTGATTTTATTACGCGCTCGATAAAACGTTCCGCGAATTCGGGGCCGGTGAGTTCTTCAGAAAATTCATGAAGCCCGAAACCGTTGTGGATACACTGCATGAGGATTCCGCCGAGATGATCTTCCCTTTCGATGATCGCGCAGGTAAAACCTTCCGATTCCAGTTCGAGGGCCGCCGCCATTCCCGCGGCTCCGCCGCCGATTACGACCGCGTCGTATTGCAGTTCTCTCATGGCGCCGGCCTTTTAATTTCGTCCAATTTAATTTCGTTCAATTTAACTGCGTCCAATTTAACTTTATTTAGGGATGCCTCAAGCAGGCGGCTTTTTCCGCCGTGTTTTGTAACCTCATTCCATGAAAGACCTGTTTCCCTCATTATTATTTTGATTATCTTGTAGGTGCAAAAGCCGCCCTGACAGCGTCCCATCTGCGCGCGCGTAAAATATTTTACCCCGTCCAGGGTAACGTGTCCCAACTTTACCGCCTGCACAATTTCCGCCTCGCTCACGTTTTCACAGCGGCAGACAATGTTACCATAGGACGGATTTTTCATGATGAGGCTGTCCTGTTCATCCATGCTGAGTTCCCTCGAAAGCGGACGATCATCAATATAGGGATCCCAGTCCGGCTTTTCCGTTAACTGCAATCCCATCTCACGTAAGATGTTCTTCACGTATTCGCCGATTGCCGGAGACGCGGTAAGCCCGGGACTTTGAATGCCGGCAACCTGCACAAAAGCCGGTGCTTTTTCCGAGGGAGCGATATAGAAATCCTCACCCAGGCAGGGGCGAAGGCCCGCGAAGGCGGCGATAACGTCATTTTGACTGAGTGAAGGTATCATTGTCTTTCCGGAGGAGAGGATCTGTTCCAGATGTTTCACGGTGGTTGAAAAATCGCTTTTATCCTCGACAGCGTCCGCGGTAGGACCGACAAGCACCGTTCCTTCCACCGTCGGAATAACAAGCATTCCCTTTGAGACCGGTGTCGGAACCGGAAAGACCACCTTTGACGGACAGGCTTTGGTTAAGCGATCCAGCAGAAAATACTCGCCTTTTCTCGCGTTGATTGTAAATTCTTCAGCACCGAATGTTTTTGACACTTCATCGGCAAAGAGCCCCGCGGCGTTTACCGCGTAACGCGCCATGATTTCCCTGCCGTCTTCGGCGTGAATAGACCAATGATCTCCGTTACGCGACGCCTTGTCCGCCCTGAAATTCGTGAAAAGTTCGACGCCGTTTTTCCGCGCCGACTCAACCAGAGCGAAAACAAAGCGGTACGGTTCAATAATTCCGCCTCCCGGCGCGTAGAGCCCTCCCGCCGTATCCGGTGACAATTTCGGCTCAATTTCAAGAATCCTGTGTCGGGAGCAAAGCTCAATTCCGATAGCCCCGTTCTCTACCCCCTGTATGTAAAGATGCTCAACCACCTTCATCTCTTCCTCATGAAGTGCCGCGACGATTATACCACAGCGGTAGAACGGGAATTTTAATTCGCGTTTGAGCTGATCAAACATCATTGCGCCCTGAATTTCCAACCTGGCTTTGAGATACTTTTTATCGTGATGAAAACCGCCGTGTATTATCCCCGAGTTTGCTTTGGAAGTTCCAAAAGACACATCCGCGGCCTTTTCCAAAATCGCGGTTTTTATGTTGTACGCCGAAAGACGGCGGGCAATATTTGCCCCCGAAACTCCACAACCAATAACAGCTACGTCAAATTCCATTTTTTTTGGAAGTATAACATCGGAATTTTCCCCTGTCAAGCAAAAGCCGGGTAAAGGGTATTTCCCGCGCTCTTTGCATATCCCACCCATTGCTTGCAGGCATAAAATATGATATGTTTGTTATATAACCATGGAAAAATCGAATGGAGGTAAATTATGGGCAAAACGTTGGTAGCATATTTTTCATGCGGCGGCGTTACGGAGAAACTGGCAAAAGAGCTTGCTTCGGTAGTGGACGGGGACATTTACAGGATTGAACCCGCCATTCCATATACAACCGCCGATTTAAACTGGCGTGATTCCGGCGCCCGCAGCACAATCGAGATGAAAGACAAAAAATCCCGTCCCGCCATTGATGGTAAAATGGATCGTATGGAAGAGTACGACACGGTCTTTATCGGGTTTCCAATCTGGTGGTATGTTGCTCCCACAATTATCAATACCTTTTTGGAAAGCTATGACTTTTCCGGGAAAACGGTGATTCCATTTGCCACCTCAGGTTCGAGCGGTATGGGAGAAACAGACAAGTGGCTTCATTCCTCCTGTTCCAAAGATACTAAATGGCGTCCATCCAAAAGATTAAGCGGAGACGCTAAAGCCGCCGGCCTGAAAAAATGGGTGGAGGAGTTAAAACTGCAAGAGAATGGAGGCAAATGATGAAGCTCAAGCTTTCAATTAGTGTAGTGTTAACGGCCCTTTCACTGGCCGGAATGCTCGCAGTCACCTCGGCAGTATCCGTAATTTACACAATGCGAATGCGGACCCTTTCCGAAGAACAGATAAAGACCATTACGCAGGAAGAAAATATCAATATTAGGGACAACGTGATCGATCAGTTTACTGCCCGTGAGCAGGCGCTGTATCAAATCTCGGCAGCCATTGCCGCCCTCTATGATAAATCGGGGGCCCCGGCCTTTGACGCGGAGTCCATTCCCCTGGAGGAAATGCGCGATTTTCTTACCCGCAGCAGATCGGTCATGAGCGACGTGACCCAGGTCTTTGTAACGAACCACATACCTACCTTTTTGGAAGGCGGATACGCGGTATTCTCCCCGTACTGGGGGTTCCCCTCAAATTACGATCAGAGCACAAGGCCCTGGTACGTCGATGCAGAAAAAATACCCGGCTCGGTGAGTTATACCGATCCGTATATGGCTATGGCTACCGGCATCTTCTCAACTTCCCTTTCCACGGTGATCTTCGACAACAACAAGAATGACATAGGGATTCTGGTGCTGGACATAGCGGTAAGCACCCTGACCGATATGGCAAGCACGGGAAGAATTCCCGAAATGGATAGCTGGCTGCTTAACAAGGAAGGGATTTATATCAGCAACAAAGACCCGGCAAAGGTAATGAACGTCAACTTTTTTGATGATCAGGGTATTGGGCAGTACCGCCAAAGCATATTAAGCTTCGAGACATTTTACGCGATGGACAAGCAACGCATCATTATTTCGTCAGAAGTCCCCGGCGCCGACTGGATAGTTGTTTCTACAATCCCCCACGCCGCTGTGTTCAAGGAAATTAACGAAACAATCCGCAATACCGTGTTTATTGTGGTAGCCCTGATGGCCTTGATAGTAGCTGTCCTGGTAATTATTATCAACCGGATTACCAGGCCCATTATAGCCATCACAAACGCCCTCAAGGACATATCCGAAGGCGAGGGGGATTTGACCCGAATGATCAACATAGAGGCAAATAATGAAATCGGCGATCTGGCTCTTTTTTTCAACAAGACGCTGGGCAACATCAAGAACCTTGTTGGGGTGATTAAGTACAAGATTCACGCGCTGACAAATACCGGCCATGAGCTTTCCGTCAATATGGAAAAGACCACGACGGCGGTTGATAACATCGCGGCTCACTTCGAGGAGATAAAGACCCTGGACGCCAGGCAGCAGGAAGAATCGGTCGAGGTGAACAAGGCGTTGGATAAAATCAAGTCTAGCATCGAGCGCCAGGATAAACTGATAGACGAGCAGACTGAAAGCGTCAACACGTCGTCATCGGCAATCGAGGAAATGACGGCTAACATTCACTCGGTGAGCCAGACGCTTGTGGAAAACAGCAAAAACGTGGAAGCCCTGACGGAAGCCTCGGAACTGGGGAGGACGGCGGTTCAGGCGGTCGCGCAGGAGATACAGGAAATCGTCAAGGAGTCGGAGGGGCTGCTGGAAATCAACCTGGTGATGAGCAAGATCGCGAGCCAGACAAACCTGCTTTCGATGAATGCCGCGATTGAGGCCGCGCACGCGGGAGAGGTGGGAAAAGGTTTCGCGGTGGTGGCGGACGAAATCAGGAAGCTCGCCGAGTCATCCAGCCAGCAGTCCAAAACTACCTCGGCCATGCTGAAAAAGATCAAGGCGAGCATAGACAACATTACCAAGTCTTCGGATGAAGTGCTTTCCCGTTTTGGGGCGATAGATACAGAGGTAAAGACAGTATCCGAGCATGAGATGAATATCCGCCACGCGATGGAAGAGCAGGAAGCCGGGGGGAAGCAGATACTCGACGCGATAGGGCGGCTTAGGGAAATAACCGTATCCGTGCAAAAAGGGTCGGACGAAATGTCCAATTCGAGCGGCGATTTAATCAAGGAAACAGATGAGTTCATAAAGATCAGCAATGAAGCGATAACGGGGATGAGCGAGATAGTGAACGGTGCGCTGAGGGAGATAAAGACCGCGGTAACGCATGTAACCGAAATGAGCTCGGAGAACAANCGGAACTTCGCCGAGCTGAGATCNGAGACGGACAAGTTCAAGGTTTCCACTGGNGATGAGAAGCCTGTGATCCTTGTGGTGGACGACGATGAAATCCATCTTGAGTTGACAAGGAACTATTTGCAGCAGAACTATGACGTGACCACGGTTGAATCGAGTGAAAAGGCGCTGAAGCTGCTCTACCAGGGCCTGGCCCCGAAACTTATTTTCCTTGACCTCGTGATGCCGGGAACGGACGGGTGGCAGACTTTCGAGAGGGTAAGGGGGATCAGCAATCTACACAACGTGCCAATAGCGATATACACGGCCTCGGAAAATCTCACCGACAGGAACCGGGCGAAGACGATGGGCGCTGTCGATTACATAACGAAACCCTGCTCACGGGACGAGTTGTTAAGGAGAACGAAAAAGCTTCTGGGGTGAAAAAATGGTATCCCAAACCGCAATATATTAAGGAAATGGAGATTTTATACATTCCGGAAGCGGTAACACTAAACCACGCTATATATAGCGTAAAATCTCCATTTTCCCTTGACAATACCTCCCTTGTAGCGGTATAATCTCGGTACAAAAAAAATTGGGCAATACCCATTGATGGAGAAATGCTATGAGACAAAAAAACAATGGCAAAAGCGCCGAAGCTTTCAAATTTCTTGTTTTTGTGTTGTTTGTTCTTCTGGTTTCCGAAACCGCTTTTGCGCAGGTTTCCGGTTTGACGCTGAATAATAAATCGGATATTCGTTATGAAGCGGTTTACGCGAAAAATTCCGCAGCCGTAACAGGGTATAATCTTTATGTGCGAAAAAAACCGGGTATGGAATCCGTAATGCTTACCGAACCGTCAGGTTATTACGCTTTGCGTACTTTGGAAAGACACGCAGCCAATGACGCAATTCGGAATCTTTCCGGCAAGCGGTTGACCGACACTTATTCGCGCTATAGTATCATAAGCTCAACACCAATTCATGATGGGCAATTTGGCAGGGCGTTTAAACTCTTCATTCCGTCAACAGTTTTTTATGGCAACCCGTCAGCCGCGTGCGGAATCGTCCCGCTGAATACAACAAGGGGAATTCATTTCAATATAAGAACCTTTGATCAAAAATATGGGGATCCAAACAGGAGCACGTATAAAAATACTTCATTCACGATAGGCGCCCAGACGCATAATACGATAGGCGCCCAGGCACATAACACCCGTGGGGCCGGTCGTTATGAATCTGCTCCGCCTAATCTCTATACCTCTCCGCATAACGCGGATGCCTTGAAACAGGAATTGTATGACAAAATAACAAGCGAAAAATTCCTGGAAGAATATAATGATGATTTAAGGGACTTCTTGATTTATATGTTTTGGGAACTGGAACGCAGGGGGTTGTGATTAACGCAGCACCTTCCGGTCAAGCAGCAGCATAAGAAACCCCAACGCCGCGAAGACAACGGCGAAAACACCGGAGTATCCGAGCATACGGCCCCACCCGATCGCGTCAACGTCCAGGAAAAAGTACGGAAACCTGGAGCCCCCACCCATTACCCCGCCGATTTCGGCACGGATGAATGTAAATATGGCGTATAACAACGGGATTAACAGCCAGAGCAGCGGATCGAATACGCGGAATATGCGTCTGGGGTCGAACAGAACCCAGTCGAATATCACCATCGCCGGGGCGGCATAGTGCAGCAGCGTGTTCGCCCACCACCGTTGTGTCCCGTTGTACGCCGGCGCCTTCCCGCCCGCAAGGATGAAGTGGTAGACCAGAAGGGTTATGGTAATCATCAGGGTAAAGGCGCCTTTCAGGCGCGGGAGAAGCGTCACGTCGCCGGTTACGCCGTCCCGTATGTGAATCGCCATAAGCGCCGAGAGCACTACAAAGTACAGCATACAGAGCAGATTGCTCAAGTTCGTGTAGTATATCAATGATCCCATATCAAAGCGGCCTTGCCGGATAAAGAAGTTCAGCGCCAGTCCCACGGCGCAGACAGCGACAATCAAACAACGATACACAAGGGCGGCGACCCGGTTTTTTATGTACACCGGTTCACATCTTCCAGAAAAACAAAAAAAAGCTTTTCACCGTATTATGCTTGTCTTCGAGGGACTGCTTCGGCCCTCAAGATTCGGAAGGCGGCGCTCCAGGGCGGCAAGGGAAATCTCCACGTCCTCGTGAACTTCATGCTCGTTGATACAGCCCACGGTGATCATGTCCTGCGGCCGTAGTACGTTCCAGTTAAAGGTCAAGCCCACATAGGGGGAAACACGGCCCGCGGCCATGGGCTTGATTGTCATTACCGGTTTTTTCGCGTCATGGATAATCCTGATCACCGACTCTATTTCAACCTGCATTAAAAAACCCATGCAGTTGAAAAGCTGAATATAGGTTTCGATATCATAACCGTTAAGATCGGTGTATTGGATGACTTCCGGCATATGGGCTGAAAGGCCGGGGATGAGTCCCGCGTCGCGGATCATTTTCGTATAATCGGGAAGACGCTCCATGGTTCTTTTGTTTTTGTTGATAAGCTGCTCGCAGCATGAATGGTGAATCAGGCAAAACGTGGAACCGATTTCGGCGCTTTTCTTGATTATAGCTTCTGCTTCCTTACGCGCGGTCTCATTGTCGTCCATCCTTAAAACGGGCGTGTCAATAAGGATCAATTTTTTCCCTATTCTGTCCTGGATAGCTTTTATTTTATCAAAGGCCTCCGGGTAAGATGAAAAAGGCGCCATCCACGCGTCGATCCCGTACTGTAAGAAAGCGTCAAGTACCGACAGGGTAGCATCCACCGTGGAATGCTGTTCTTTAATATATACATCAGCCGCGTGCCCTTTGTGACTCCAGCCGAAAATCCAATTGGATCCGATTAATAATCTTGGCAAAGAAACCCCTGCCACGGTTGTTCTGGGAAATGCCATTTTTTTCCTCCGTTAATACTAATTATATCACAACAGTTTTACGTTAACAACTATTTTTTATCTCGTGTTTTACTCAGAAAAGAAAATTCTCCATCGAGTTGAGTATGGTTTCCAGACTTCCGAAACAGGTTTTTGTCTCGGGCAAAGAGGCCATGAAAATCTCGCCGTAACGCTTATGCAACAGCCGTCCGTCCAAAACCGCGACCACTCCGTGATCGCTTGAACGCCGCATCAGGCGCCCGAAGCCCTGCTTCAGCTTCATTACCGCCTCGGGCAGGGAGAGGTCCATAAAGGGGTTCCCGCCCCTGTTTTTCAGGGCTTCGCAGCGGGCCTGGAAAACCGGATCGTTGGGACTCCTGAAGGGCAGGCGGCAGAGTATCACAAGACGCAGGGTGTCCCCCGGAGCGTCCACGCCTTCCCAAAAGGAGTCCGTGGCAAAGAGAACCGAGTTTTCATCGGAGAGGAAAGACGCGAGAAGGCGGTTTCTGTCGTCGTCGCCCTGCCTGAGAAGGCGAATGCCCTGCTTTTGCAGAACAGGCCGGGCCGCTTCGTACGCGCTCTTCAGCGCCTTGTAGGAGGTAAAAAGAACCAGCGCCGAACCTCCCGCAGCCTCTGTCAGAGACGCCACGGCGTTGTCCACAAACGCGCCGTATTCGCCGTCGTCCGGCAGAGGGGCGTCGCTGGGAGCAGCCAGAAGCACTCTGGACTGAAAGGGAAAGGGCGAGGGGAAAATCCCGGTCAGGACTTCCCTCTCACCGACGAGATTGAGGCCGCAGCTGTTCTTCCAGTACTCAAAGGAACCTTCCCCTCCCCGGGAAGATCCCGTCGTAAGGGTGGCCGAAACGCAGACAACGGTTTTACCCGGATCAAAGAGCGCCTCCTTGAGCGAAGGGGCAATGTCAAGAGGCGTAACGTTAAACGCAACCCAGGGAGTGTCCCCGCGGCCGCCTCCGCGTTTTTCCATCCACATCACTTCATCGCTTTTTTCCATGTACTCGATAAAATTCGTGCAGACCGCGCCCACCGCGTCGAGCCTGCGGAGTACGGCGCGAACCTCCCACACCGCACTGTCGTCGCCGCTCTCTTCCGGAACCTCATCAAGCAGGCCGCGCACGATGCCGGCAAGCGTACTAAGCGCCTTTCTCATCTCCGCGAATTTCGGGAGTAGATCGTCCTTTACAATTCTCTCCTTCTGCGGCGTCAGGCGGAATACGCCATCGCCGCCGCAGAGTAGCAGGGCCGTCTCGTCAAGGTTATCCGCCGCGTTCCTCGTGGTTTCAATCGCTTCTTCAATCCGGTCAATACGTTCATCCGCCTGATACTGATCTTCCGTTTTTACCGCCTTTCCGGGCAGCATGGAAATGACGCGGAGAAGGAGGCCGCTTCTGGTAGCTCGGCGTTTGCGGTAAAGCCTGCCAAGCTGCCTGTAAATACCCAAGCGGCTGAACTCCTGTGAAAAGAAGGAAGTCGCCGCTTCTTCCGTCTTGTGGGCTTCGTCAATAATTACCCGGTTGTACGGAGGAAGCACCACCGCCACGCCGTACCCTGCCCCTTCATGCCTCGCTGCAAGATCGGCAAAAAGAAGATGGTGGTTTACCACGAGAACCCTCGCGTCCGACGCATCACGCCGCAGGAGCATGACAAAACAACGCTCCCGTTCCGGGCAGCGCATATTCATGCAGGTATCCGCTTCGGAGCAGACCCTTGACCATAGGCCTTCGACCGGCAAAAACGAAAGGTCGGATACGCTTCCGGTTGCGCTTGTATCTGCCCATTTGGCGATATCCTCAAGCTGCCCTTTTTCATCATCGAACAGGTATATTTCCCGGAGCGCGTCGTCCAGCCGCCTTCTGCAGAGGTAATTCCCCCGGCCCTTCACGAGGACGGCCTTGATCTTCTTCCCAAGCCCGGCGGTAACCAAAGGAATGTCCTTGCCGTAAAGCTGTTCCTGCAGGGTGATTGTGGCCGTTGAAATGACTATCCTCTCGTCATTCGCAACCGCGTAGCTCAAAGCCGGGAGCAGGTAGGCGAAAGACTTGCCGACGCCTGTTCCCGCCTCGGCGGCAACCAGGGCGTCGTCATTGAAGCCACTGATGATGAGCCGCATCAACTCGAGCTGCGATTCACGGATTTCATAGGAAGGCAGGCGGCGGCTGATGGCGCCGCCCGGCTCAAGGGCTGCGCTGATAGCCCGGGGATCGAGGCGTGACTTCTTGCGCCTCTTAACCGGCTCGGCCACCACGTAAACGTTCTCAACCGGGTTGTCGACAATATAGCAGCCTACCCCGGCCTCCGCCGCCCTGCACGCGATGGCCAGGTCATTGTCGCTGGGGGTAAGAAACCCCGACGGGTGATTGTGGATAAGCACATCCGCGCTCGCCAGCCTGTCCTGTACGGCCGGGACGGCGCCTTCGTTCCCCCTGGCGCTGACCTCAATTCGCGCTATCAGCTTGCTTTCAGAGCTGGGCTCAGCGGAATTGGCCCCGTCGAAAAAGCCTAAAGCGAAAACCTCGTTGCCGCCGGCTTCCTCAATTTCCTCCTTAAGTCTTTCTATCGCTTTTTCGGAAAAACGTTTTGCCGCCCGCACTCACCCCTTCCTTTTGAAATCCCGTATATTGACAACAGGGATTGTATCGGAATATTCTTAGCAATTATAAGACAGACTAGCTCATATGGATAGAGCGTCAGCCTCCGGAGCTGAAGGCGGCGGGTTCGACTCCCGCGTCTGTCATACTTAATTCTTTATGTAGTAAAGAATTAATAGTTGTTGACATCCGGAACGAAGGCGTTTATACTTTAGTGTAGCATTCACTGTAGCATTAAGGTAGGAGCGTCAAAATGCAGGATATTACACACAACTCGTACAGCCTATACAAAAGAGAAACAGGCTCTCGTACAATCTGGTATGTCCGTTTCTGGGATGATGAAACCCAATCCTATTCCAGCGGTCGTTCTACAGGGCAAACAACGAAAACTGCTGCTGACCGACAGGTAAAAAAATGGCTTGTTGATGGGCTTCCCAAAGTTCAGATAAAGGACTTTATGNCCACCAGAAACCGCCTTATGGGAGCGATTNCTAAATACCTTGGAGATTGTGAAGTAACAAAAAAAGGTGAGACTCACGATGACAGCGAAATAATCAAACTCTTTTATACACAGGTAACACAGCAACAGATGTCTTCCGGTGAACGGTTTGTCGATTACCTAATTAGGTTCTGGGATTGGAATGGTGATTATGTCCAGGGACGCCTTGAGCGCGGTAAAACCATCGGAAAGAAATATGTCGATGATTGTCACTCCAAGATAAAGANGCATATAGAACCATTTTTCAAAGATACCCTGCTTTGTGATGTAACCACAAAGTCACTTGAGGATTTTATGAAGTCAATTCCCCGGCGGGATATTGACCCTGAAAATGGGTATGCCCGGAGAACCATCAATGTTATAATTAAACTCATTAAGAAGGCTATGAAAGAGGCAGCCCGCTTGGATATAATCCCCCGGAATCCTGCCGAAAAAATCGAACTGCTTGCAGACGACAAACGGGAGCGTGGGATTTTGGCTCCTGACGAACTGGAACGTCTGTTTCAGGAAACATGGCCGGATGAACGAAGCAAAGCAGCGTCTATTCTCGCTTCGGTATCAGGGATGAGAATTAGTGAAATCACAGGTTTGCGAATAGAGGACCTTGATTCAGAGCATAATGTCATTCATGTTCGGCATAGTTTTTCAGCCTACGAAAAACGATTAAAGGGAACAAAGAATGAAAAATCCAGGTTCATTTTTACCGACGCTTCAATTCTCCATATGCTGTCTACACTTCATAAAAAGAATCCCTGGCAAAACTCTTTTATCTTTTGGGGGATTACCTCGAATAAACCGATGCGCTATGAAACGATAGAGGCTCATTTAGAAAAAGTCCTGGCAAAAGGAATGGGAGAAAAATTGAAATCCGTTGTTAACAAGGATTATCAAAATCTTGCATCCGCATTGGCGAAAAAAACCGGCATTGAAGCAGATGAGATGATTGCTATACGTTTGGATAACCTGAATACCAGGGAAGATACTTTGTGTATTCGGTATCGGTATAGTAGTTCAAAAAACAACCTGGAAACAATTAATTATGATGAAGAAAAAACTTTTCCGCTTGAAACATCCATGCTTAAAAAACTGTCGAACTTTAGTGGAAACAATCCATATGTTTTTGTGATTCGAGGTTCTGACCGTGAAGCACCTCTGGATTTTGAACGTATTGACCAGAAAGAAGCAGAAAAATTGATCATTATCTATGGCGAAATAGTCCGAAGGGAACGGAACATTTCATTCCACGGATTCCGGCATTTTTTCAACTCAACAATTCGAGGTACGGTCTCAGATGACATCTTACGCCTTCAGACCGGACATCTTGACCCGGATATGACAGACGATTACGACCACATGACCGATGAACGCGGGGAACAGTTACGGAAGGCGGTACAGAGCAAGATTCTGCCGTTCATCCCAAAAGCAGTTGGGGAATGAAATATCAATGTCAGGAAAGTTTTATAATTGCCGGGTAGCCCCGGCAATTATAAAAGGTTATTAAACAATCAGAAAACGTTCCAGTGATTCCCTATTTTCTGATTTCCCATCCGCCGATTCGACTTTCCACCTGGCAATACTGGCTTTTCCTCCATCGAAAATTGTTTTAAGTTCCATAGTCCCGTTCTCGGGGGCCAGTATAAGTATCTCAAAAAGAAGTCGTGTGAGAACTTCCAAATTGGCGTTGTAGTACGGAAGAACTTCCTTATTATCATGTTCCATTTTTGCCTCCAACGATGGCGGCAATGACTTGAGACAGAAAAAAGAAGATTTTTTTCAATGAGCATCTCCAACATAACCACCACCAAAAAATCAACGACTTCAGAAGCCGTTTTAAAATCTGTCCATTTAGCCGCCCGATTGAAGGTAGCAGCCGAGGTCTAGACTAAAACCTCAACAACTTTGACAAAATGGTGATTATATCGGCTGGAGTCCAGACCGATTTCAACAGATAAAAAATATGTACACTAAAACGTCAAAAAACGTTTTATTATTGGGGGGGTTACGCCGGCTGAGCATGGCTCCAGTTCCGACTGTGTTTGGCTTGCAAACGTCCGATTATTTTACATATATCTCAAACTTTAGTAAAAAAATAAAAATTGTCAATATCTTTCATACGAGCTTTTTTGCTGGCTCTTGCATTTACTTTTCATACTGACTGAAATAATACATTCAGGCTTGACATTTATAGTTTGTATCAGTCATTGGAGTCCGTTATAGAAATCATTTATTTTGGTTTCTAACTGTTCAGCAATCGTTTCTTCATGAACGCTGGGATTCTTAGGATATATCACAAGAGCGGTAAGAAATCTTACCAGCGTCTTTATTAATGACGGATTTATGAAGCTGGTATCCAGGATTATTTTACCATGAGTTTCAGCATTGCTTGAAAAGGCAGTATAATACAAATCAGCTAATTCCTTTTTTTCCAAGCCGAACCTTTTCACGCATTCCCCCAAAAAAACCATTTCCGGGATATTCTTTCCAGTCAAATAATTGGACAAGATTGCCGGTGATACCTCAAGTTCTTTTGCCAATTCCACCTGCCGGAGATTGTTCTTAACCATTAAGCCCCTTAGTATTTTACCAAAGTCAGTTGCATCTTGCATACTTTTCTCCTGTATGTCAATAATAGTAAATAATATACAATTATAATAAATAATTGTCAACCGTCCTGAATTATTTTTTGGAAATGTAACAAACATGGAATGGTGACTAAAATCGTCCGCAGTACGCTATGTGCCTTTTGCGTTCTTGACAGTTATTATACTTTGCTATAGAAGAAAGTGACCTACACTGAAGGACTGTATATGCCCTCATAAATTTTTTTGTGCTTTTTTTGAGAAAAGGTGAAGCCACATGAAAACGTCTTTTTATATTAAACAATCATTTAATAAAGCCTCCATCGTTTTAGCAGTTTTACTGTTCACAGGCTGTGCCAGCACCACGAAGCCATCAACACAGGGCATTCCTGATAATCAACGGTTTGCGATTAACGAGGCGATTAAATTCGCGGCGAGAAGCATTGAAGAAGCCTTACCGCGGGGTACGCTGCTGGCGGTGCTTAATTTTGTTTCCCCTTCCGAGGCGTTTTCGGATTACGTGATTGAAGAACTGACAGGCGAACTTGTGATGGGGAACAAAGTTACTGTTGTTGACAGGCGCAGCCTAAGCCTTATAACGCAGGAGATGAACCTTCAAATGTCAGGGGACGTGAGCGACGAGTCGGCTCAGGCAATCGGAAAACTGCTAGGGGCGCAGTCCATTGTGTCCGGGTCTTTGACTAACCTGGGGGCTTTTTACCGATTTAGAATTAGAGTGATTAGCGTGGAGACCGCCAGGATAGAGACGCAAGTATCTTTGGATTTGCAGAACGACAGCCAGGTTGCATACTTCTTGGGTGACACGTCCACACCGGTGGCCGGCACACCAACACCGACTTCACAGCCGGCACCCACCGCACAGCCCACGACACCAGCGCCCGCCACGCAACCCACGGAGCAGAACCGGCCCGGCCTCTATGTGAACGACACGTTGCAGGGCGCAATGGACCTTGAGGACGCGCTTGATTATATCAAAATCAACGCGAGAGGTAACGGTGACTTTGTCATCGTGCTGGGCAAGAACGAGACCGTAGCGTCCATCTCCTTTACCAATATGCAGGCACGGATAACCCTGAAAGGCGATGGCGTGGAGGAACGTACCGTGAGTTACGTGAGCGTGCGCCCTGGGAATCCCCTTTTCACCGTGGGGCAAGGCGCCACCTTTACCCTGGAAGACGGTGTGGCGTTGACCGGCCTCCCAAGCGATGGCAGACCTCTCGTTAGGGTGGAGGGCGGTACGTTTATCATGAACGGTGGCAGTATCAGAAATAACCACCACACTATTCCTAATTATCCAAGCGGGGGAGGGGTATATATGCAAAGCGGCGCTTTTACAATGAACGGCGGTACGATAAGCGGCAATTTTGCTGATCAAGGCGGCGGGGTGGGTGTACTTGGAGGCACTTTTACCATGAACGGCGGTACAATCGCAGGGAATACCGCCAATAGATACGGCGGCGGGGTGTATGTAGAAGGCGGCGTCTTTACTATGACAGGCGGCACAATTAGCGGAAATGATTGTCGTTTCTTCTATGGCGGCGGGGTATGCGTTATGGTCGGCACATTCACCAAGTCCGGCTCAGGCGGCGTCATCTATGGTTCCAACGCGCCTGACGACCAGGCGAAT
>JGI24698J34947_10000148_pt1 | contig 26603 bp, 23 predicted proteins | sample TergutMp193P3_FD_34947 | JGI IMG/M metagenome (IMG submission 34947) | reverse complement strand
TGACAAGAATATCAAGCAGTTCGTTGATAATTTCTTTCTTGGTGGAACCTTTCAGGTGAAGGTCAATAGTATCCGTTGTAATTACTGTCTTGAGGTTCATAATACTAAATTTACCCCATGATTCTTGAAAAGTCAATGGTTAAACTGTTGTTTGAGCCGCGCAGGATTCGAACCTCCGACCACCGCCTTAAAAGGGCGATGCTCTACCTACTGAGCTAGCGGCCCAAGACGCTCCCAAGGGAACTTCTTCTATAATATAGGAATAATAACGAAAAAAAACAAGCGTTACAAGAGAAAAACCTTCGCTTTTTAAGCAGGTTTTCGGTTTTTTAGCTCGTTTTCCTTCTTTTCGATTTGATCCTTGATAACCGCAAGTTCTTCCAATGTGGTTCTGAACTCTACCGTGTCGCGGTCAATTGTCGCCTGATCGTGTTCTGTAAAGGCGATGTAAGCGTCATTGCCCAGACGAGCCAGCAGTTTTTGTGCCTGGTTTTCAAGCTGTTTGATGTCCCACATCAATAGACCGCGTTCGCCTAAGTCCTGCGCTTTCGCGCCTGCTTTAACGGCGAATTCTTTTGATACAGTCCAGCCTTGATCCAAAAGGTCTTTCATTCGTTCACTAAATGTCATAGCTTTCTCCTATTTTCGTTTTATTCCCAATATTGTCAAGTCGTCGTACTGTTCGTCTTCCTTAACATGGGTGTAATACATATATGCAGGGTTATCGGGATATTCCCGTGTGTGCGAACAGTAGCGCCTGTATTGCAAAAAATGTTTCTTCAGAAATTCGTCAACTTTCTTGTCTACAAGAACGCGCGAATCTTCTCCGACGTTTGGCGGCTTGTAACAGCGGAACATTTTTTCCGCAGATACCATCGCCATTATTACATCTTCCACTCTGCTTTCGCAGGTTGTAAAGTCAAACTGCAAATCGCCTGAGCCTTCCTCAGGGTTGTGGTATTTATGCATGGTGTAAACTTCGCACGCCATTACCGCGTTGATTATCGCCTCTACACGTTCGGGGCTCATTTCCTCATCGGCTTGTCCGCAAAGATGATTCTCGTGCGGCGTGTCAGCAGGTCCTTCTGTGCAAATTATTTCCTTAAAATCTTTTGAGCGAAATTTTCTTTTCGCTTCTTCAATACCGTCAGTGTAGAGCAGGAGTATGTCGCCCTTGTCTATTGTCAGAGTGTGAACGTTGTAACCGCCTGAGGATTCAATCATAAAGTTGGGAAGTACGCCGGTGGCTGGCGACTGCGGCAGAGTGACGAGTTTTATTTTGCGTTCGGACGCATCGTAGTAATGGACGACGTTATCTCCGGCGTTGCAAAAACGGGCTGTTCCTGTTACGGAGTCAAAGAGGCAGAGGGTGAAAGCTGCGAAACGTCCTTTGAAAGCGAGCGTTTCAATAAACTCGTTTATCTGATAGACAACTTCCTCAATGTGCATTCCCTTTGCGTTTGGTTTCCACTGTTTAAAATAGTTAAGGAACATTGTCGCTACCTGAATCATAATGAGCGCGGCAGGGATTCCTTTACCGGCAACATCGCACTTGATGATGGCGTAGTAACGACCGTCTAAATCCCTGTAATCAAAATAATCTCCCGATACGCCTTTTGCGCCTTCGTAATAACCAAAGAAGTGAAGATTGGGCGTGTCTTTAAAACCGCTTGTCTGTTTGTTGCCCTCGTTGTCAAGTTCCAGCGGAATAAATTTTTTCTGTATTTCTTTACCGATGGAAAGATCGGAAGCCGCGAGCGCCGCTTTTACAAGACCGTGCGTCATATCGTTGATTGTGTTTCCAAGTATGGCAATTTCGTCTTTAGTAGCGATGTTAATTTCCACTCCTGCGAGTTTTGTCTTGTCCTCAGTGTCGCGGATTATTTCAATATGATTAGCCAGTTTTTGGATTGGCTTGATTATCAGACCGGAAAGAAACAATGCGCCGATAACGCCGATTGCCAGAGCTATCAATGCAAAGATTCCGATGGTGTACAACAAGCCAATTTGTTCGCGGTAAATTGCGTCTATGATCAAATCCAGCGATACTTCAAGACGAATCAAACCGCGAAAGAAATTATTGTCGGAGCCTTGACGGAACATAACCGGTTTAAAGAAAATATACACACGCTCTTTGTTTCTTATATTGCCGTCTGTTGAGAAATTCGGTTCCGAGCCAATTTCGGCTCCTGCAATTTCAGAAAGCACTTCTGTAAGCCTTGTTTCCAGAGTACTGAGCGTTACCTGAATATCATTGAGGCGCTGTCTGCCTGCGGTGTCGGTGCGGAGCGCAAGAGACATACCTTCCTGCGTAAGATCAGAAATACTCTTGGCAAGGTCAGCCGCTCTTTCCTTCGCCTGATTGTTAAGTTCCACGCTGAATTGTTCGTAACGCGGCGTGAGGTTGTCAGTGATCCTTGAGACGCCGGGGCGGAATTCGGTTGTATCGATCTTTGAAAGAATATCGGGATCATTTGTCGCCATAACATGATCGGTGTATATTGAATCCGCGCCGTAACCTGTGATTGTCACATAATGCGCTTCAGGAAGGGCTGCGGATTGTGCAGGCAGGAATCCCAATTCAAGCATACCGTCATTTCCGCGCGGCATATTTGATCTGGTGCTGTACGCAAGCCCTTCAAGCAATACTTTTGAGCGGTCGTACAAGCCGCGCAGAAGCGTTTGACTTTGCGATTGTGATATCCGTAAATAAATAGGCGTAGAAATCATTATTACTACTAAAAGAACAAGACCGATTGTAAACGACGCAAGTTTTAAGCGCAGTCCTCCGCCTTTCTTTTGTATCTTCACCATTTTTTGTTTCTTTTCCATTGGCATAAAATCTCCTGTAATGATCGCAAGCGCTTCCTGTTTCACTGCCGCGCTTTCCGCAATAACGCCGCCTATTCCCCAGATCGCGGCAATTGATCCGAGTGCGCAGAAAATTATCAGTATCATAGCAAGCGCGTTAATCGGGTTAAACATTATCTTTCCACGGGGCTGAATGCTCCATGAAGGTTTCCATTCATTTCTATAATCGCCGAATTTGACAGTTCCTGTTCTTGCAACGGAAATGGACTCGGCGGCAGTGTACCATCCTCTTACTGAATGTTCCAATCTTAAGCTGTACCGTCCTTCTTCCAAATTTTCAAATCTTATTCCGCCGATTTCCCTGTCCGACAAAATATTAAAATTGCCGATCAAATCGGGATTACCTTCTTGCGACAGAACAACCGAAGTTATGCGTCCGCCTGTTTCAAAACCGCGCCCGATTATTCTGATTGCAAGTATTCCCTGTTCGTCCTGCGATGAGTCAACATAGCTTACGCTTGTATAAGGAACAAATTTATTGGTTCTGAAAATCATTTTTGACGGCTGTCCTATATTGCCGGCTTGATCAATGGCGGCAACGGTAAATCCCCATATACCGTTATCCTGATTTTCATAATTAACCGAAGTTTGATTTCCCATAATGCTTGAAGGAGGAGATGCAACAGAGGCATTTTCATTTGTACCAAGATATTGAAGGTTCCATGTGTAGCCTGCTGTGAATGGATCGGACGACGGCTGCCACCGCATAATAAAATTATTGGAAAGAAGGAAACCGTTTGCATCAAGTTCAGGTTCAATGATAACTACTTCAGGCGGCGGCAGTGTTTTTTTGTTATACGCAATTTGTCCCGTCGGCGACCAGTTGCCTGCGTAATCCTGCGCCGAAACATTAAAATACCATACGCCGTCTGTTTCTGCGCTAAGTTCCAGATTCAGGTTTTGGGTATTGCCGGTATTGTAAATCATCACCTCTTTTGGCGGAACCGCGTTTGCATCCTTACTCCATACCCATGAAAATCCAAAAATACCGGAAGTGTCCGAAGGAATGTTCCATGCGACGCGGACTCTTTCCGCTCTGCCGGGTCTTGAAGGAGTGAAGTTTACCGCAGTTACTCTCGGGCTTGGCGCTGTTCTATCAGGCGAAAGCAAATAGATGCGCCCCGTATCGCGGACTGTGTTTTGCCAAAAAATATACGCGCCGTCTTGGGTTACAACCGGACGCGCAAAAGAAGATTCTGTGGAAGCGCTTGAAAGAGGGTAGTTCTGCCAGTTAAAATCTCCGCGCTGTGCGAGAATAACGCTGTTATTTCCCCTGCGGTTATCAGACCAGACAACTGTCGGGAGATCTTCATAAATAAAACCGATTGGATTGTTGCAATAAGCTTCGTTTGAATTTACCCGTTCGACAGGACCTGCTAAATCGCCGCTTGCAGTTATTACCGCGCTGTAAATTTGCGGCGATTGTGTAGTGTAACGCCGTTCCCATACCAGAAATAATCTATTTCCGTATCTTGTCAAATGAGGACGCTGATTGTCAAAATTGTCGGGAGATGACTGAGTCTGCGTTACAGGGTCGTTAAATGTAGTAAAACGCCTTGCGTTTGACCATGTCGCACCGCCGTCATCGCTGGTTCTGTAATAAAGCTGGAACGTTGCCATTGCGTCAATGCCCGTAACACGGGATTGATAGAAAACAATGTCCCTGCGTTCTGTGCTTGCGTGGCTCGGCAGAAAGTTAAGTGAAGGGCTGTTTCCCGAAGTAAAGGAATCAAAGGACGACCATGTAATACCGTCATTTGAACGTGAATAAAAGATTGAAAGGGATTGCCCTATACTTCTTGTCATAAAAAGAAGGTAGCCGCCGTCAGCGCGTACAAAGATACGCGGAGCAACTGAATTTTCCGCGCCCATATTGATTACACTGTGCGAAAAATTTCTTCCTCTGTCATTTGATATAAGAATTTCTGTCTGAGCGCCGCCTGCGGCAGCGGCGATTACAATTCTGCCGCTGTTATCAATTACCATGCTGATTATAGACGGTTCGGTTCCTGAAAAGGCATAGGGACCAGCCGCTGTTCTTCTTTGTTCCCAATTGCCATTCGGTTCTTTAACGGCAAGCTGAATGTTGATATAGCCGCTTGCGGCAACACCTGTGTTTGTGTTAGGTGTAACTTCCTGCCACGCGACAGCCGAAAACGCGGTTGAATACGCGCTTACGGGAAAACTTCCTGAACGCGAAGTAAAAGGCACGGCTTCTTCCCAGAAAAAGTCCTCTGCCAAAAGAGGGGATACAGTTAGAAATGTGAGAAACGCAAACAGTAATAACTTTGAAAGTTTTTGTATCATAAGACTGACTGTATCCTTCGCTGTAATTCTATAAGCTTTGACATATTGCGGTTTCTGGGATTCTGCATGAGTCTTTCTACAAGCGCGAATGCCACAAGATTGTTGCCTGACTGCAATTCGCGAAGCGCGCGCTGATAATCTTCTTCGTCCTCTCTTGAAAGTACGATTGAACCCGGAACGCTCATTCTGTTAAGAAGCCTGTCTTTTACGCGCGCCGCTTCAGCGTTATCGGGGTTAAGTGAAATGGCTTGGTTTATCTGCGCCAGTGCAACTTCGTATTGTGTCGATATATTTCCTTCAAGGATACGGTTTGCGGAAGCGGTTAGTTCTCTTGAACGCGCGATGTTAGCAGGATTTGGCGGAGGAGGGCGCAGTCCCATATCTATTTCCGCCTGATTTAAAATAGCCCTTATATTGGGATATCTTGGATTAATTTCCGCCAAGTTCTGAAGATCGGCGAAAGATTCCATTGAACGCCGTTGGGTTCCTGCGATTGCGGTTCTTAAGCGCTGTTCAAATGATGCGTTAAACGCCGTAGGATCGGTAAATTGTTCCATTCTAAGTTCAAGAATACCGGCTTCCTGATTGACAGGAAAAATCAGCCTGACCTCGCTTGTCAATTTGCGCGCTTCGTCAAATTTCGTAATTCCATCCGTGCGCCGTCCTGAGTTTATAAGACGCACGCCTTCTTCAAAATTTTTCTGCGCATGGCTTAAAAGCTGGCTCATCTCCGCGTACAACGGCGCTGTTGCAGGAATTACCCTTCCTGAATTTGCGGACATAGCACTGCGCACCATGCCGAGCCAGTACATAACTTCCTCGTTTTCTTCCACATTTGTTACGCGCCATCGAGTTCTTGCTCTTGTTAGGTTATCTTCCGCCTGTTGAAAGTTTCCTGAAAAGTACGAAGTACGCGCGTTGTTTACCAAATTACGCACTTCTGTAATTATCGCTTCGTTTTCAGCGCCGGCTATTGCCTGTCCCAGATTGACCATCTGCGTGTCCCATGACTGCCTAAGGGAAACGGATTCCTGTATTTCCAGAGAACTGGTAAAACGTTCCGATGCCTGCTGTAGTCTTGCTCTGGCATTTTCATAGTTACGGCTCTGATAAGCGCTTTGGGCTTCTCTTAAGAGCCGTTCTCCTTCCTGCCTGTGCGTTTCGGCAAGAGAGCTTTGACTGCGCGCGGTTTCTGCGAGCGCAGCGCCCTGAGTGCGAATATTGTTCAGTTCGTCGACGGCGTTTTGATAATTCGCGCTTAAATTGGAAATTTCCGAATTTGATGTTACTGTCTGCGGTTCATTTCTGAATTGTCCCAAAACTGAATTTCCGTTTTGAATATCAGTCGTTAATGACGAAAGCATTGCGGTAAGCGTTCTTAATGCTTCGGTGGGATAGCGGTAAACTACAGTTACGCCGTAATTGTTTGTACGGCTCTGTCCGTTAAGGAAACCTCTCCCCCTTTCAAGTTCTTCCCTTCTGGTTTTCAGGCTGTCCTGAAGATTGTACTGCGCGATTGTGTAAAAGCGCACTGCCGATTGTTGTTCTTCCAAAGCGAGAGAAGAGCGAAAACTTTCAATCGCGCCAATAGCGTCCGTAATGCGCGTAACATTGTGATAAGTATTTATTTCCGTATTTGTCCGATTGGCTCTTGTATTTATATCATCAATTGCGCGCTGTGAATTCGCTATGGCGTTTCTTGTCTGCTGTTCGTTTCTTTGCGCATCCGCCGCGCTTATGTTTCCGTTCTGCCAGCGTGTAAGAGAAGAACGATCGATATTTTGACTTACCGCAATATTTGACGCTTGTGTAAGAAAGTTATTTGCTTCTAACAGCGCTCTTATATCTAAATATGACGGTATATCTTCATTCATAACGGTATTTCCGTACAGCCTGAGCGTTTGCGGTCTTGCGCCTCTGTTAAACTGCAAATGCTTTTCAAAAAACTGCGGAGTTAAATCGACATAAGCCGTAATTCTGTTCTGCGTTCCGACAATGCCCGCGTAATTTTTCTCTTTAAATGCCGTAAGAGAAGATGAATAAATTTTTTCGATATTCGATGTAATTGCGCTGACTGAGGAACCTACGGAATTTTTCCAGTAAACTTCAAAAGCGCCCAATATTCCTTCATGCGCCTCTTCCGCCGATCCGTTAATTATAGCCGAAACAAATGCAAGGTGATTGCGATCGCCCATTTCAGGATCGATTCTTTTTATTTCATTCAGAAGCCTGTTAAAAACATCGATGGAAATATAAAGATTCTGTTTCAGCGCGATAAACCTATCCATCGCAGGCGTCAGCCGTCCGATCATGCCGTTGACGCCTGTAAGTTCGCCTGTGTTTATCGCGCGTGTCAATTCAGCGGCGATTGTCCCCATCGGTTCGCTTATTTGCTGGAAAGAGCCGGCCGTCGAAATAACCCTTTCCTTCTCCCTTAAAACTTCTCTTTCAATGTCTGCGCCGTAACCTGCCGCGAAAAATTCATCGCTCATAATATTCATGCCGCTCAAATATGTTTGAATAGCGGCTATGCAATCGCCTCTTTTTAACTGTTCCCGTCCTCTTTCAAGAATATCCCTAAGCTGGTTCCTGTTAAGGTTAAACTGCGCGACTTCTTGTGTTCTGGAAACAAAATTTGACATAAGCGGACTGGCTTCGTTTTCAATCACATTAAGGCGGCCTGTTAAACCGCGTATTTTATCCGAATTGTTCGGGTCATTTAAAAGGGTGTCTATTAATTCTCCGGCGGTGCGGTTAAATTCATCGCGCAATTTGGAAATTTTGCGCAGTCGCTGTTGCGCCTGATCGAACTTTTCCGGGTTGCGCCTGGCATAGTCGCTTAAAATCAATGTTGCTTCGTCGTATTCGCGCTTCTCTATAAGCGCATCTGCCTTTGCCAGATCGGGGTCTTTACTGCCCTTGCCGTAAACGGGGGTAAGGGATGTTATCAGCCAAAAGAGCGCGAAAAAAATTGAAATAGTCGATCTGCAGGCGAATTTTGCCATTTTATTACTATACTATATTATCGTATTTTTCTTAATAAAGTTTTGCTCTACTGTATTTTTTTATGTTTCCGATATATATTGTAGTAGATGATTCGTCGAAAAACAGCGGCTTTTTTGGCTGTCTGCCTGATATTTATTCCTCTTTTGCCCCTTTATTCTGAGGAATCGCAGGATAGCTACGGTAATACAGCGGATTATTTGAACAGCATTTATGGGATTGACGATAACGCAGGTTTGACCGCTTTTCCTATACTGAATATTCCTATGGGGGGGCGTTCGGAAGGCATGGCGACCGCTTTTTCCGCGATTTGCGACGATGTTTCTTTTATCGAATTCAATCCTGCCGGCTCATCGACGCTTGAAAAGTCGGAATTGGCGTTTTTTCACAACAACTGGATAGCCGACACAAAGATTGAGGGGCTGGCTTATGCCGCTCGTTTTGGGGATTTAGGCATTGCGGCAGGGGCAAAATGGCTTTATTCGCCGTTTACCGAGTACAACCTTTACGGAGACCGTGTTTCCAGCGGTTATTATTCGGAAGGGGTGGTGATTCTTAACGCTTCCTACAACTTTTTTTCCGGTTATTACTTTTCCGGGCTGTCTTTGGGAGCGAGTTTAAAAGGCGCTTTCCGCATGATGCCGGACTATACAGGCGATAATGACGCGATTATCGAAGGTTCAGGACTGTCCCAGTCAACAGTGATGGGAATGGCTGACATCGGTCTTTTAACAAGGTTTAATCTTTTAAAAACTTATTCCTCCAGAGAGAGGAATGCGTCCGCCGCTCTTGTGATAAAAAATCTCGGTCCTCCTTCGCTGGACGAACCTTTGCCTACGGCAATTAACGCGGCAGTTTCATACAAACCGATTCGTCCCATAACGCTTGCCTTTGAATTTATTTTACCCATAAATATAGTTGATGTTTCTATTTCCGAATCGCCGTATTTTGCCTTTGGCGCTTCCGCCGATATTACGAAATTTTTGTCGATGCGGGCGGGCGTTTTGTACAAAGCCGGAAGCAGCCGCGTCACTGTCGGCAGTGCCGTTAGTTTGGATAGAATTGCCGTCGATATAAACTACACTCTTGACTTGCTTACTCAACTTCAGCCGCTTAACAGAATCAGTCTTGCCGTACGCTTTGATTTGGGAGACGGCGGAAGAAGGCAAAGAGCGGATAAAGTTGATGAATTGTACCTTTTGGGATATGAAGCCTATTCTATGGGAAATTACGCCGACGCAAGGGTATGCTGGGAAGAGGCTCTGCGCCTTGATCCCAAGTATGAACCTGCAAGAGAAAGTCTTGATATGTTGAACAGCCGCGAAGGATTGACGGAGCGGATTGAAGAACTGTACAAACTCGATTTATAAAATTTATTTCTTTCTTCTAAAGACACGGTAATTTATATTCGGGAAAATATTGTGCTTGCGTTCGAGCGTAGTAAGCCATTCAGTGCTGATGTAATTACTGCCTAAGGCTTCGTAAATAGTGGTAAAACTGCGAAGGGCGTTTTCCGCCTGAGCGCGCGCGTATTCGGTGGAGTCCTGCCTGTATAAATGAGAAGGCCAGTCTGAATCCTGAGCAAGAAGTATCTCGCGCGCGGCCTGATTTAAGGCGCGTTCTTTAAGACCTGAGTCGTCCGGGAAACGTTCAGCCAATTCTGTCATTCGTTCCATTGAGCGGTACAGGTGGCGGTAAATCCAGTCGTTTGAAACATCCAGCCATGTTTCGGCGTAACCGTTGACTCCTCCTGATGAAAATTCGGGAGTAACAACTTGAAGCGAAGAAAGGTTCTGTTTGAAAATGTATTCGCTTGGGGATGTAAATTGCAAGTCCCTGTATCCTGCAGCCATTCTGAAAAGCGCTTCGATAAATTGCGGACCTTCATGCCAAAATCGCCCGAAATAATCCGCGTTATGTGCATACACGCTGATAGGAGCCTCTTCCATGTGTTTTGACGCTTCTTCCAAACGGGCGGTCGTGTTTTCCAAAAATGCCCTTGCGTATTCAAGCGTTTTATCCGAAGCCGCCTGAGGATTGTAGACAGTGTTTTGACCGTTGCGCGCCCAATACTTGTATCCCGTTCTTCGCCGTTCGCCTTCTTCGCTTAAAAATGAGCTTACTATTTCATGCGGCAGTTCGTAGCCGACATCCCTGTCATTGTTGCGGTATATTTCATTATTTGATATTTTTTCCATTTCGCGGACGGAGTACAGGTCCCTTGCGAGAATAAAAGTGCCGTTAGGTGTTTTAACAGGATAAAAAGACCCTCTTTTCGGCATGGGATTGCCGAATAAAAGCCCGTGGCTGTTCACAATGGCGTAGGTGTAGTTGTAGGCTCTTAAATACGGTTCCAGCGCGGAAGTCCAGCCAAGTTCGGGCAGCCAGAAACCTTGAGGACAGCTTCCAAAATGGCGGCGGTAACCGGAGACGGGTATTTCCATCTGCGCCTGTAAAGATTCGGAGTTATGGCTGATAAACGGCAAAAAAGCGTGAGTTGCGCAACTTGCCAAAATTTCAAGCTTGCCCTTGCGCCTGAAAAAATCAAACGCTTTAAGGAGTTTTTGCTCATAACGTTCGGTGTAGGCAATTCTTCTGTCTACTATTTGGTTGTAGTAACCTTCAGCCAATTTATTAAGTTCGCCGCTGCCTACAGTGCGTTCCAGTTCCTGTCTGCCGAATTCAATTTGTTTGTCAATGTGCGCAAGGTATTTTTTTTGCAGATGCTCATCGTTAAGCATGTGGCACATAATTGGGGAAATCGCCAGAGCCAGCCTGAACGGTACATGATCATTTTCCAGCCGCGTTAATACTTCAAGCAGTGGAAGAAAAGTTTCAGAGACTGCTTCAAAAAAGCGTCCCTCTTCTCCTGCCTGAGAGAAGTCGTCATCTTTGTTAAATTCCCTGACAAGCGGCAGGTGGGCTTCAAGGACGATGGAGATCGCATAACGGAATTCCATAATTACTGCCTCTTGATTCTGGATTGGCGATCCGTATTTCTTGTTGTTGACAAATCCTCTACTCCTGACAGGCGGATTAATGGACTACTGCTCATTTCGGCAATGTTTTCATTTTCAATCAGTCTTGGCAGATGGAACGGCGCGGAAGATGCGATATGCAATTCAGAATCGCCGCGAAGCGCTCCAAGTTTTATTACATAACGCCCCGATTCCAACGAAGAGTGTTCGGCAAAGCCCAAATATCTGGCGCTGTCATTTGCATCAATCGACACGGTAAAGGAATTTTCGCGTGACCCTGATTCTGTTCCTCCTTCTTCGTTCAGCGGAATTACACGCAGACAATAGCCGTTAAAATCTTCCGCGTTTTCGTGCGCTTCCCTGTCCTGTCCCTTAATTTCCCAAAAAACAAAAGCCCAAAGAGGGTCCCTGATTATCACTTCTATAAAAGAAATATTGTACTGTTTTGGCAAAAGAACCGGCTCCGAGTAGGACGGGTTAATTTTGAGTTCTTCTTTTTCTTCCTGCTCTTGCGCGTTGGCGCATTCCAGCAGTTCTTCAATAATGAAAATCCTTTCCAATCCCGTAGGAATGTCAATACCGTAGCTGTCGGCAAGCTCAATCAATTCGCCGGTACTTAAACTTTCCAGTCGTGAACGCATTAAAGGACCATGAAGATTTTCTTCCATAGTTGACTAATTGTGAAAAAAAACGGCATTTAAGTCAACATACCGAAAAATGGAGAGAAATAATCGGGGAGGGGAGCGTGAATATCAAGGCGGACTTCGTCTATGGTCAGGCGCGAGGCGTGAAGGAGGAGGCGTTTTAGACCGATGGTTTTTCGTAATTTTTTGTTGAGGGAAAAGTCGCCGTATTTATCGTCTCCAAGAACGGGGTTTCCGTTCATGGCGAGGTGTCGGCGGATTTGATGCATTCTTCCGGTTCCCAGTTCAAGTTCAAGGACGGAGTATTCCTGCCCTTCTGACGGAAGGGTCTCGCTCTTTATAACCTTGTATCTGGTTTCGGAGCGTTTAAGACTGCCTCGAACCAAAAGTTCCTGCGTGATGACTCCCTTGCTTTTTTCGGGGTAGCCTGAACAGACCGCGATATACTGTTTTACGGCTTTTCGCGCGTTTATCAGACGGGAAAAGCGGGCTGCGGCTTCGCGCCCCTTTGCCGTCAGCAAAATGCCGGAAGTGTCCATGTCGAGCCTGTGAACCAACAGCGGCTGGGGAGTGCGAATTTCAGCCAGTATTTTATCAAGCGAGGTTTTTACCCCTTTTCCGCCCTGTACCGCCAGACCTGCCGGTTTATTGACAATCAAAATAAAATCATCTTCATAGAGAATTTCTATATTTTTCACTCCGATAATAATATCATGAAAAAGTTTTGTTTTTTACTGCTCATTATTCCGTTCTTTGCCTTTGCCGAGCCCATGTATTCGCCGACATGGGGTTTTTCCCTCGACCTTCCCGAAGGTTATGAATACTCAGACGGCGACGGCAGAGACAAATTTTCCTTTGAAGGTCCGGAAGGGGCGATGTTTGACATTGTGGTTTACAACGGGAATTACTCGGAGATAAGGCAGTTGGTTGATGATGTAAACAAAAGGATTCAAAACAGGGGCGAAGCCGACTTTTTTCAATACAACGATAAACAAGCGGCAATTATCAAATTGATTTTTGGCACTTACGACGGCTGGGGAATTGCTGTCGAATTAGAGGGCGGTTCCGCAGGGCGCGGACGCAAGCCTATGCTTCTTGCCATCGCCTACGGTCCCTCTAACAAAACGGAGCTGGAGTTGTTTCATGTATCGGCGCTTGATTCAATCGCTCCTTCGGCGGCGGAACGCCGTTATCCCGGACCGCTAGTTGAATACAGTTTTCCTCGCGGACAGGCAAGACCTTTCCCTATAGCAGCCGCCGGAACTTCTGTTATGATGCGCGAAAATGACGCCGAAGCCGCGCAGGTTTTGATAGAACGCGAATACAGCATCCTTCAATGTTACATTGATACTCCTTTTTGGCAGGAAGCGTGGATTCGATACTACCGTTTTATTTACCGCGATTCCTTTGATCGGGTAAAGAACGCGGCATACGCCATTGCGCAAAATTTTGGCGGTTACTCGGCTTCTACAGACGAAGAAAAGCGAACGTTTGGTCAAAAGGCGCTTGCGTTTGTGCAGGGTTTCCAATACGAACGTGATTTAAGCGGAAGCGATTTTTTGAATCTTGTAACCGCTGTTATAGAAAGCCGAGGGGACTGCGACAGCCGCGCTATGCTTTGGTCGATAATCCTTGCCAACGCGCAAATACGTTCCGCCTTTATGGTTTCCCGTCAGTACAGTCATGCTATGGGTCTTGCCGAAATTGTCGGAACCGGTGCGCGTTTTGAATGGTATGGAACTCGCTGGCTTGTTGCGGAAACTACTGCAAACGTAGATATCGGTCTAATCGCCCAAGATGTAAGCGATCCTAAAAACTGGATTGGAGTTGTTTTTGAATAGTATTACTTTATCAGCATTTCGTACACTTCTTGTTCGGTTTTAGCCTGTAAAAGCGAATCGCGCAGTTCTTTGTTTTTAAGGCGGTTGCTGAACCATGAAAGCGTTTGCAGATAATAGGCGTGCTGGTTTCCGGCTGCGGCGATCATAAAGACCAGCCGCACGGGTTCGTCGTCCATAGGATAGAAATCGACAATGTCCGTTCTGCTTATGCCGACGGAGACGACAAGGTCAGTTACCGACGAAAGGCGGACGTGAGGGATGGCGATTCCGAAGCCGATGGCGGTACTCATTAACTCTTCACGTTTTAGGATTTCTGTTGACAGTTCCTTGCTGTTCTTTACCTGCGGAGCGGCTGCGAGATTTTCCGCCAGCGCGAGAAGCGCGTCTTTTTTGCTTGAGTAATCAAAAAAAAGTATGCGGTGTACGGATAAAATTGACTCGGCATTAATCGGATTAGCCTGCGCGTTTAAATTAGCTGACATAATGATATTATCGCATGAAAAATTAATAAATGTCAACTCTTTAAATCATGCAGGGAATCCCAAGGAAGAAGCTCCCCAACGGTCGTATTTACCTGATTTTGCCCGCTGCCCGAAAATCGGACAGGGGTTTCAGGCGGCATAAATTCGCTTATCACCTGACGGCAGGCTCCGCATGGACCGACCGGCTCGCTTGAATCGGGGGTTGAGATTGCGAGCGCGAGAAAGCGTCTGTGTCCTGATGTAATCGCGGTTGTGACGGCGTTCCGTTCGGCGCAAATCGTCATGCCGAAAGAACGGTTTTCCACATTAACGCCTGTGATAACGCTCCCGTCCTCGCAAAGCAAAGCCGCGCCGACCCGAAACTTTGAATAAGGGGCGTATGCCATTTCCGCGATTTTTCGCGCTTCAAGAAATAAAGCGTCCATTTGTTCTTTTTCGATCATGCTTGCCTCCCGAATTATTCTATTGTATAATAAAACTCGTTAATTCGATAGTGGGAGGGCTTGTGGCGCAGAAAGGAAAAAAAGTCCAAGTTGTTATAATTTTTCTGATTTTTATAATTTATTTTCTTGCAGCCGCAAGACCTATCCCCCGTGAGACAATACTGTCGCCCAAATGGATCAGTTCCCTTGAAAGCGGTTCTGAAAAAAACGGCTCTCTTGAAGAGGGCGTTTTTTCCGGTCAGCTTCTTCCCTTTACTCTTGGTTCCCGTTTTGGCTATGTTGACGAATCGGGGAAATTTGCCATAAACCGAATCAGGGGAAATGATATTTACCTAAGCCAAAATATGTGGACTGAATATACGGCGGAAGGCGCGAATATCGAAATAAAAAATGTTTTTGAAGAAACGATAGTAAATATTGAGAACGCAGGCGGTTATCCGATTTTGCTTGATGACAGGGTTTTTATTCTTGGCAGTGAACAAAATGCGTTATCTGAAATTGGCAAAAACGGAAATGTTTTGTGGACGTATGAATTTGGCGCGCCGCTTACCTGTATTGACGCAGCCGCCGGTCTTGTTCTGACAGGTTCGATTGACGGAGCGGTCGAGATATTGAATTCGGGCGGAGAGCGTATTTTTTACTTTGAGCCGGGCGGTTCCCGTTACGCGGTGATACTTGGCTGCGCTCTTTCGAGTAACGGTTCAAGGATTGGAGTTATATCCGGTATCGATCAACAGCGATTTCTATTGCTTGAACGCTTTGGCAATTCAGGCGGCGAATATATGACTGTCTACAATGAATACGTTGGAACAGGATTCAGGCGGCCTGTGCGTATTTCTTTTATTGACGAGGACCGCCGCGTTGTTTTTGAACATTTTTGGGGTATCGGCTGTTACAGCATAAGGGCAAGGCGCACAGTTTTTATACCGCTGGACGGCGAAATAGCCGCTATTGATGAATTAGGCGACAAAGGAGTTTTCTTTTTGATTACTTCTCATTCGCCGCAGAGGAAAGACCTTGTCGGAATCAGGTTCCCGAATGAGGGAGTTTTTTCGCCTTCCAAATTCGCAAGCGCGCCGAACGCGATTTTTTTAAGGGCGTCATTTAAAAGCGACGATGTTTTTCTTGGCAGAACAGGCTCAATGCTTGTCGCCGGAGGCGGAGCGGCTTTGGTTTCTTTTAATTTGGAGGAAAAATAAATGAGTTTTCGTTCATTTCGCGTAACGTTAGTTGTAATTTCTCTTTTTTTTATTTTGTCAGGCTCTCTTTCAGATTCTCTTGACGCGATGAACTGGCCTTCCGAAACTGCGGTTCTTGTCCGCAACTTTGGCTCCAACAACAGCGGCAATCCTGTTCTTGGAATGGTTTTTAGCGGAGGGACAGAAGTTCTTGCAGCCGAAAGCGGAGAGGTGATTTTTTCCCGAAGAAAAAACGATCCTTCTTCGCGCCTTCCGTCTCCGTTTGGCGCGTGGACTGCCATTGATCACGGCGACGGCTTAATCAGCATTTACAGCCGTTATGCTGATGAGGAATCTCCGCTTGCAGACGCGCAGGTTGAAAGACTTCAGCCAATCGCCTCTTCGGGCGTTTCCGGCTGGTCGGCGCAAAACGGTTTTTATTTTATTGTTTTCGACAGGCGCGAACGGCGTTGGATAAATCCTGCAATGCTTGTAACTCCGGTGCAGGACACGCGCCCTCCGCAGATTCTTTCAGTGGATTTGAGAAACGCCCAAGGGCTTTCAATGCAATCGCGTAACTTGACGCAGGGACGTTATACAGTGGTTGTAAACGCGGCAGGAGGCACATTGCGTACACAAGCTGGAAGTTATTCTCAGCAGTACGCGCCGCAGAGAATTGTCTGTTCTGTAAACGGAGCCGAAGTTGGTTCGCTTAACTTTGAAGCGGTTTCCGCAAGAGACGGTGTTTTAATGGTTTACCGTAACGGTCTTGTTCCGGCGAAACAGATATACTCAGTCTTTCCGGCTTTTGAAACGGCGGAAGTTTTTCTTACTCGCGGACAAGTGGCGCTGGAAGTTATCGTGCAGGACATGGCAGGTAATTCCCGAAGCTATGTCAACCGCCTGATTGTAAATTAAAAGTGAAAACTTTTTCTATGCCCGTCAGCGACGGAAAAAGTGCGGCAGTTCCCTGCGCTATCTGCGGCGGCTTAACTTTCAAAGACGCTCTTGAGTGCGAAGGGTTTTCTTTTGTCCGCTGTAAATTCTGCGCCCTTGTGCAGAGAAACCCACAACCTGAAAAAGAAGAAATAATTGCGCGTTACAGCAGTACATTTGGGAAAGATTATTTATCGTACGAACTTGAGAACGAAACCGCTTTCCTTAAATTGCAACAACTCGCCCTGAAAGACGCAGGGTTTGACAAACTGGAAAAGACCCTGTTTTTACGCGCCAAAGAGCCGCCTTCATGTTTAGATGTCGGGTGCGCTACAGGCGCGTTGCTTGCAAATTTACGCGAACATGGTTGGCGCGTAACGGGCGTGGAAATTTCTCCCTGCGCGGAGTATGCCCAAAAAGAGCGAAAGCTCGATGTGCGAAACATTCCGCTGGAAGAGATAAAATTTCCCGATGGCAGTTTTGATGCGGTGTTGGCTTCTCATCTTATTGAACATTTAAACGATCCGCGTTCTTTTTTAACCGAAGTTCACCGTATCCTTAAAAACAACGCTCGCGTTTTTATAACCACCCCCAACATAAGCGGTTTTCAGGCGCGTCTTTACGGCGGCAAGTGGCGCTCCGCGATTTTCGATCATCTTTATCTGTTTTCAACACGCACGCTGACAAACCTGTTAGAAAGCACAGGCTTTAAGGTAGAAAAAATTCGCACATGGGGAGGATTAGCCGCCGGTCTTTCTCCAAAGTGGCTGAAAAAACCGGCAGACTTTCTTGCAAAACCTTTAAGTTTCGGAGATGTGATGATTGTAAGAGGAAGGAAAGTTTAATTTTTTAGAAAGACCCATGTCGCGCCTGTTCCGCCGTTAGTTGCTTTTTCATAACCGCTCTCTCCGGCAAAGGGACAGTGTTCTACAAATTCACGGACTATTTTTCTAAGGACTGCTTCGCCCTGAGAGCGGTTGCCCTTGCCATGAATTATGCGCAGTTTTTCATAGCCGTTGTTTTTCGCGTTTAAAAAGAAATTTTCGAGTAACAGACAGGCTTCTTCGCCTGTAGCGCCGTGAATGTCTATTACGTCATCAGGTTTAATGCGTAAAAGCCGCCGGCGGTATTCGCCTGGAACGTGCGCTTTTTGCGCGTCTGAGTCCTTGTCATAAATTGTGTTTTTATCAAGCCATGTTTGCATGGCATTTTTTTGGGAAACCGGCTGATCCTGTTCCCATTTTTCAAGAATATCCCCAAAATTCACGTTCTTCCCCTTTTCCTTCGAAATAAAAAACAAATAAAAGGGATAAAAATTACAAGAAAAATGATCAATGAAAGCAAGCCTATAACAGTTTTTTGCCTCCGTCTGTTTTCATTTTCAGCCTTTAAAATAGATAAACGTTCTTCCGTATAGGGGAATTGCGCTTTTAATTCGGCGGTATCTGCGGAAACGGCGGACACTGAACCTCCAACGGCAGGCGTTATGCGAATTTGCAGGGCAGGTATTTCAAAACGAATATTCTCATATTGAGCGGCGCGCGCGTTCAGGCGGAAATCTCCTTCAGTTATGGGAATAAGCGTAAGTTTGACGGCAATACCGTCAGCCCTTTCTTCCGCCGAAAGCGATGAAAGCGCAAGAATTACTCCCTGCGGAACAGACGGCATGAAAAATTCGGGCGGCGGCTGCATTGAGCTCCAGCCGTTTACGCGAAGCGTCAGCGTTACGCGCTCTCCTGCCGCCATTTGCCGTGGGACATCTTCCCAAGTCAGACGTGGAACGATGACCGCCTGCTGTTCATTTTCCGCGCGTATGTTTATGACAAATGTACCTGTTTCGGAAATACCGTCGGGGCTTATTACTGTAAATGAGTCTAACGTAAAACGTCCGCCTGAGTTTGGGTTAAACCTGTATTCTACAACGGTCTGAATCTGTGTTTCTGTAACCCTCGCGGTTTTTATAATACGCTCGGGAGAAAGCGCGGCAAATGGCGGCGCAATGACAGTAACGGCTTCAGGATCAGGATAGTTAATAAGGAGAGTGAGGGTGAACGGATTTTTAGCTGACGGCGTTATCGGGTTGATCGATACAGATACATTTGGGATGTTTTTCTCCTGCGCAAAAACAGCTAACGGATATAGCAGAAAAATAGTTATCGTTATGCAAAATGTAAACTTTTCTTTCATAATTAATAATCAGGATTAATAATCCAGCTCTCCATAATTTTCTTCAGGCGCCCATTCCCTGCTTTTCCAGCGTTGTTGTTCTGTCTGCATGATGTACTCAAAAAGAATCTCCCTTTGTTCACTGCGTCTTTCTGTTTTATTTTCCGAATCTGTTTCCATCGGAACAGACAAAAGGGCTAATTCAAGATTTCGTTTTGCGTCTAACCTTCCCGGTTCCGCCCTTAGAGCCTCTCTGAAAGCGGCTGCCGCGAATTGAAACTCTCCCTGTTCAAAAAGTATAACGCCTGAATTGTAATGATTCCTAAAATGAAGTTCGCGGTGTTCGTTTTCTGAAAACGTTTCCAGCATTTTTTGTGAATTGTCGTAACGCTTCAGCGCCTCAGTATTTTCGTCAAGCGAATAAAAGGCAAGGGCGAGACCGTATTCGGCATAAGGAGCGGCTTCTTTGTAATTCAAAGCTTCATAGTATTTAACAACCGCTTCATCGTATCTGCCGCGCGAATTTAAATAATTGGCTTCCATTAAAATCAGCTTGCCGTCGTAACAAGAGGACAGAAAAATCGCGATAAAGAGAATTGAAGCGAGAGACATCTGCCTCAGTGACGGAAGGCGCGGCAGGCGCGGAACAAATTTTGAGGCGGCGTAAGCTAGAATCGCGAGAATGATAAACAATGAAGTCCGTTGCTTTTGTTCTTTGTTTCTGTTTCCAAGACCGGTTTCCTGCGCAAGAGATAGAAGATTCGAGGCAAGAACTGTACTTGAGTCATCGCGTGATGCGTCAATGTAAATGCCGCCCCCTCTTTCGGCGGATATGCGCATAACGGTTGCGTCCCTTCGGCTGATTTGGGTTGAAGCCTGCGCGTCAGAAGCGACTCCGCCGGATTCCGCCGGCACCGGACGGCCTTCGTCACTGCCAACCGCGACAGTGTTTACTATAATACCGTCCGTGACACAGCGGTTGATCGCGTTTCTTAGACTGCCGAAATGCGACTCGCCGTCAGAGATAAGGACAATTACTTTCCTTGCCGCAGATGTACTTTGAAAAGCGTCCGCCGCCGCCTCAACAAGCGATTCAAGATTGGTGCTTCTTCCGCTCATTGAAGAGCCGTCAAGCGATTGAAGGAAGGACATGGCAGTTTCGCTGTCGTATGTCAAAGGGACTGACAAATATCCTTTTCCTCTGCCGACTGCGGCGGCATAACGCGCTCCCGGAACAAGCGCGATGCTTTCCTTTGCGATTGAAAGACCGCGTTCAAGACGTGATTGAAAAGTTCCGCCTGTTTGCGCGTCACGGATATCCATACTGCGCGAAATGTCAATCGCAAAAACAATGTCAAGACCGCGGCGGTATTCCCATGACGCAAATCCTGTTCCCCAACGCGGACCTGAAAGCGCGATAATAGCGAATATCAAAAATGCGCGGAAAAATAAAACAGAAGCGCGTAATTTTTTTTCAAGTTCTTCGGGCAGTTTGCGTTTGTTTTTGCCATTGACAACATCAAAAATAATCAGAGGGATAAAAACTACAAACGCGATCAAAAAATATGGGTGATCAAATGTCATAACATCGCCCCCAATATATTGCGTCTTATAAATGTGACTGCCGCCAAAAGAAGAACGGCTGGAATTAAAAATTGAAGCGAGCATGAACGCAGTTTGTTTATTACGCGCGATCTTTGCACTGTAATTTCATTGTCATCTAACTGTGAAAACGCGGCGGCAAAAGAGTCAACGGAAGGAGCGGCAATAAAAGTACCGCCTCCTGCGGCGCTTAGACGGCGGAGGTTTTCCGCGTCATAACGGGAATCAAAAATACCCGTCCTGCGAATTTTTGTATAGGGATCAAGATAATCTATCGGCACTTCTCCTGTGGAGCCGACGGCAATTACCCAAAACGACACTCCTATTTCGCGTAACATTGCGGCGGCTGTTTCAGGATGTATTGCGCCTGCGTTATTTTCGCCGTCTGTAATCAACACTGCCACTTTGCGCTTTGCGTTCGATTTTTCCAAATGAAAAGCCGCGACAGCAAGCCCCATTCCAAGCGCGGTTCCGTCTCCAAGTTCGCCGATGCGAAGTTGATCCAGCCTAGAGCTGAGAGTTTCCCTGTCAGAAGTCGGCGGAAGAAGAAGAACCGCGTCCTCGCCGACTGCCACAAGTCCGATGTTGTCGGATGGGCGTCTGTGCGCGAATTCCGCAAGAAGGTTTTTGCCTGTGTTAAAACGGTTGTTCCCGTCCATATCAAGAGCCGCCATGCTGGGACTTGAATCTAAAATAAAAATAATGTCCGCGCCCCTGTTAAGCCAAACAGTTTCAGAGCTTTTTATCGAAGGACCTGCGGCGCTTAAAAAAAGTAAAAGAATTCCTGTTAGCTCCATCGCTTTTAAAAATTTTACAACGCCGCCGATTTGCGAACTGTTAAATGGAACGCCGCCGGGCGCGCCTAAGGGAATTAGCGCGACAAAAGGATTTTTTAGCCGTGACAAAATAAACGCGGCAAGAGGAATAATTATAACGGCTGAAATTGCCAGCAGGGGAGAGTCGAAACTTAAACTCACGCGGCTTTTTCCTCCTCTTGTTTATTTTTTTCTTTTTCGGCGTTTTCTGTCTCATCAAGGAATCTGCGTAAATCACCTAACAGCAGAAATATTTTTTCCTGATCAATATCCGCGCCCGAAAAACGAAGCGTGTCGCAGGTTTGGAAAAAGCCGCCTAAAAAGCGGGCGCTGTACTCCTGCGACGGAAAAAAGTCGGGAGGCAGTTTTTCAAATTCACGGGCGGTCATGGCGCGGCAGTTGTTAGCTGTAAATAAAGAGAGGAAAACCCTGAACTCTTCCGAAAGTTTGTCGAGAATTACCCGTTTATCTATTCCTTTTAATATTGCCCTGTGCAGGCGTTTTTCGGTTTTTTTCATCGAGATAAAGAGCCGTTTTAGTTTCCATTTTTCTTTTAGTTTTTGAAAGAAAGCGCGTCCTTTGAGAACGAACCAGATCGATAACAGTATCAGAAAAACAATCGCCGCCATTGAACCGTAAATCATAAACGCGGTTCCCGGCATCGCAAGAGCGGAAGCCGGTCCTGACAGCATAGGCTGAGAGCGGCTGTCAATTATTGAGTTTACCGTAACGGAGAGTCCCGTAAAGCGTTCTCCTCCAATTTCAATCGGGGGCAGTTCAAGAACGCCGGGCACAAACGCCGTAAATTCGATCATCAATCGGCTTCCCCTAACGCGCCGTTCAAGTATTATTCTGTGAAAATCAATATTTGCGTCTAACGGAAAATTCGCGTCTGTGGGCATAAGTACAATGTCGGCGCTGTTTTGTGATGAACTTTGCGCCGAACTGTGCAGAGGCAGAACAAGGACAGCAGAGTCTCCTACAAAAATATGACGCGGTATAAGATAGGCGCTGTTTTGTGTTTGCAAGACATTTTGCGCGTGTAAAACGGTTACCGCTGTCAATAAAAGTAAAAATGTTAGCTGATATTTTTTCATAGGCGTTTGCGCCGCCTGTACTCTCTTAAACTGCGGCTGCCGAAAAATTTTATCAGGGTGGAAGGCGCGTCAGTTTCCGCAGATAGTTCCAAGAAAGACGCTCCTGAGCGCCGACATTGCGATTCCCAATTTGCCTTGCGTTCGTTGTGCCACGCTTCCCAACTTTCTTTAAAAGAATCGAGACCTGCCGGCGCTTCAACTCGTACGCCTGTCTCCGGGTCCTCAAGCGTTATCAGCCCATTAAAACTGAGTTCGCGCGAACCGCAGATTCTCAGCGCGATACAGTCGTGTTTTCCGCAGAGTTTTCCCATTTCCTGTTCCCAGCCTACGCTGTAAAAGTCGGAAATTAAAACTACAAGCGAACGTTTTTTCAAAAGACGCTGTGCGCCCGTCAACGCGGACGCGATATTACTGCCGCGCTGATTTTGGCGAGTCTTGTCCTTTCGCGGTAAAAAATTATTTTGATATTGAAGCGCTGTTGTTACAATCGACATGATATGTTTCCGCCCTTTGCGCGGAGGAAAAACTCTTTCGATGTCTCTGTCAAAGAAAAACGCGCCCACTTGCTGTCCTGTATGTTCCGCAGAAAACGCGATTAACGCCGATGAAATAAGCGCCTGTTCGTAAGGACTTCTTGCTCCAAGACGCACAATGTTTCCGCCGTGCATGGACGGCGAAATATCGATTAAAAGTAAAATTGTTAACTCTCTTTCTTCACGGTACATTTTTACAAACGGAGTGCCGAAACGCGCGCTTGCGTTCCAGTCGATTGAACGAATATCATCGCCGGCTTCGTAGTGACGCGCTTCATCAAACTCCATTCCCTGTCCCTTGAAAATCGAGCGGAAATTTCCAGCGAGCATTTCTTCGGCAAGTCCGCTTGAGATAAGGGGCAGATTGATAATGCTTCGCAGTAAATCGCCTGTTTCCATGTTTTTTCCGTTTATGGAACGGGAACGTGGCTTAAGATTCTCCCGATGACGGCGTCCGCGTCCATTCCTTCAGCTTCGGCCTCGTAGGAAAGAACAATCCTATGACGCAAAACAGGATACGCGCAAATTTTGACATCTTCGGGACTTACAAAATTGCGTCCTTCAAACATTGCTAAAACTTTGCAGCAGCGGAAAAGGGCGATTGAAGCCCTGGGAGACGCGCCGAATGACACATAACGGTAAACTCCGTCAGAAGCGGCTTTTACGCTCTGCGCGCTTACATCCGATCTTGTAGAAGCCGGACGGGTTGCCGTAACAATTGATACAATGTATTTGCTTATCTCTTCGTCAACATGAATTAAATCCGCGCAGGTACGCAAAAAATCAAGTTTATCCTTTTTTAAAACAGAAGAAAGAGACGTTCCTCTGTTAGCTGAATTATTCGTAAGAGGAGGGCTGTTTTTTACGATGTCAAGTTCTTCTACCGGCTGAGGATAGACCACAAGCAGTTTCATAAGGAAGCGATCAAGTTCAGCTTCCGGCAGTGAATAAGTCCCTTCATGTTCAATTGGATTTTCAGTTGCAAGAACGAAGAAAGGGTCGGGCAGTGGATAGCTGGTTTCTCCGATTGTCACCTGTTTTTCTTCCATTGCTTCAAGCAGAGCGGACTGCACTTTTGCAGGCGCGCGGTTAATTTCGTCAGCAAGAATCACATTTGCGAAAACAGGTCCGCGGCGCACGGAAAAATTTCCGCTTGCCTGTTCCCAAATCATCGTGCCCGTTAAATCAGCCGGCAGTAAATCAGGAGTAAACTGAATTCTTTTAAACTCAAGCCCCGTAATTTCCGCAAGACTTTTTACAGCAAGCGTTTTCGCAAGACCCGGCACGCCTTCCAGCAAAATATGACCGCCTGCGACAAGAGAAGTAAGAAGCCCGTCGATCATTTCCTTTTGTCCGACGATGCGCGAAGCCATTTCTTTTCTGCATTCGGAAATCAGCGCGGCGCATCGATCAAGATCATCTTTTTGTATCATAAAGATTTAATAAACATCCCTGTCGACGTTTTTACTATCAACATTTGGTTTTGCTTCCGGCGTGGTAAGTTCGCGAAGATACAGCGGATCGAATAACGCCGACAATTCTTCCGCCTGCGCTCTTGTAAAAAATATGGTGATAGTCTGACTGGTTCTGTTGTCACTGTTTGATATTGGAGAAATAAATTCCGCTTCACGCTGGTTTACGGTAAAGTATGGCGACCTGTCTTTGAAGTAGTAACCCAATTCGACATTCATATTCGCCATTGCCTTTAAAGAAAATCTGTGAAGCTGCCAGATCAGATAACCCTCTACGGTGTTGTATTTTTTCAAACTCTTCCAGCCGTTTCTGTCAAGTTTGCGCGCCTCGTAATCTTCGTTGTACTGCGCAAGCGCGTTGGTAAAAGCCGCCCGTCCGTCCCTGCTCCAAAATTGGTAATAAGTGATCAAATCGGACATATATCTTAGGCAGACAGCGTCCTCCTGCGGAAAATAAGAAACGACGACTCTTGCTTTTCTAAGTCCGCCAATGGAAAACAGCCTGTCGAACTGCGCTTCGATTTCGCCAATTTCAATTTTGGGCGTATCCATATCCACGACAAATATTTCTTTTTTTGTTCTTGTAGTGCCGCAAGCGCTAAACGCCAGACTGAAAGCGAAGCTAAAAGCCAGACTGAGCGCAAGGACACCCGTTAATTTATAGGTAAATTTCATAAGCTCAGTATGGGCTGTTTTTTGAGGAATAGTCAAGGATTTACCTATATTAAGAAGTTTGCGATTTTTCGATTTTTTCTTTTTCGGTCAAGCGCCGTGCATGCGCGCGCCCATATATAGGCATGGTAAATGAAAAATTTAAAAACAGCGTATTTACTACGCTGTTCAACGACCCTGCTTTGCTGCGGGAACTTTATTGCGCGCTTGAGGGTGTCTCTCTGCCTCCTGACGCGCCGGTGTCTATAAACACGCTTGAAAATGTGTTGTTTATGGAACAAAACAACGATATTTCTTTCGAGATAGACGGAAAACTGGTTGTGTTGATAGAACATCAGAGTACTATCAACCCGAACATGGCTTTGCGCCTTCTGATGTACATAGGGAGAGTGTACGAAAAGATAGTTGAAGGAAGCGGTAAATATTCCAGTAAACTCCTTCCAATCCCTCGTCCTGAATTTTTTGTGCTGTACAATGGGACAGCTCCGTTTCCTGATGAAAAAACAATACGGCTCTCAGGCACTTTTAAAAAAACTGAATCTCTTGGGCTTTCGGAAAAAGAGCCTCCTGCGCTGGAATTAACAGTGCGCGTAATAAACATCAACGAGGGCAAAAACGAGGCTATTGTGAAACGCTGTAAAAAACTTTCCGAATACAGCGCATTCGTGGCAAAAACACGCGCTTTTCAAGAAGAACTTGGCGACATGGAAGAAGCGGTAAAAGAGACTATTAAATATTGCCAAAAACATGATATAATGAAGGAGTTTCTGGAGACCCACGCAAAGGAGGTTTTTAATATGCTTACATCTGAATGGAACCTGGATGACGCAATCGCATATAGAAGCAAGGAAATTCGCGAAGACAGCCTGGCACAAGGTCGTGACGAAGGCCGCGAAGAAGGCATTGAGGAATGTCAACTCGCTATTGCGCGTAATCTGCTAACAGAAGGTTTTACTCCTGAATTTATACAAAAAGTTACCTGGCTTTCTTTGGATTCTTTGAAAGAAATGCAGGCTGATCTATGAATGTGCTTACATCTGAATGGAACCTGGATGACGCAATCGCATATAGAAGCAAGGAAGCCTACGAGGACGGCTATGCGCAAGGTCTTGATGTAGGCCGTGAGGACGGCATTGACGAAGGTCGCGAGGAAGGTCTTGAAAAAGGCCGCGAAGAAGGTCTAGAGGAAGCGCAATTTACTATTGCGCGTAATCTGTTAAACAAGGGCTCTACGCCTGAATTTGTATGCGATGTCACCGGGGTATCTTTGGATTCTTTGAAAGAAATGCAGGCTGATCTATGAATTTCCTTTGTTTTTGTACTTTTTTACTCTAAATTGTAGAATATTACGCTAAAGTGTGAGAGGGGAGGGGGTTTTTTCTTGGAAAATCTTTTTGCAAATGTTGTAGAAAAAAAAATAAATTTTGTTGACAAAGATCTTGATTAGTGATATAAATTTAACAAATAGTGAAAGGTGTATGGTAATCGTTGATTATCGCTTTCATATTTAAGACTGCTTAATTTAAACGTTCGTTTAAATTGAGCGGTCAAATGGAGGGGACA
>JGI24698J34947_10000147_pt1 | contig 26681 bp, 18 predicted proteins | sample TergutMp193P3_FD_34947 | JGI IMG/M metagenome (IMG submission 34947) | reverse complement strand
GGCTTGTTTTCGTATTTGATCATGTTCAGAAAGACGGTGTCGTTGACGAGGCTCGCGACATCGTATTTTGCCGGTATCAATTCGAGCTTTCCCGCCTCGATCTTGGACATGTCGAGTATGTCGTTGATGATGCCCAGGAGCAAATCGCCCGAACTGAAAATCCTGCCGAGCGCCTCCCTTGTTTCAGGCGGAAGGGATTTATTCTGCAGTTGGATTTCCGAGATGCCGATTATGGCATTGAGGGGCGTGCGTATCTCGTGGCTCATCGTCGCCAGGAACGCCGACTTCGTCTTGTTCGCGGTCTCGGCTGTCTTGACCGCCGACTCCAGGTCCCCCTGGAGCCTGACGAGCTCCCTGATCTGGTTGACGAGTTGGATCTGGTTGCGGACCCTCGACTGGACGATGCTGTTGCTGAAGGGCTTGTGTATAAAGTCCGCCGCGCCCAGCGACAGCCCCCTTTCCTCGTCCTGGACGCTGTCAAGCCCGGTGATGAAAATGATGGGGATGTCCTGGGTTTCCTCCGAGGCCTTCAGCGCCGACAGCACCTCGTAGCCGTCCATGTCCGGCATGAGGATGTCCAATAAAATGAGNTCCGGGGANTGCTTGCTTGCCAGCTCGATGGCCCCGAAGCCGCTCTTCGTCATGTAGACGGTGTACTCGGGGCTCAGGATGCTGCTCAGAATCTCGATGTTGGCCTTCTCATCGTCAACGATGAGTATACGGTTTTTTTCCGCCCTAAGCATTTTGCAAGAACAGGTGTTTGTATATTTTGTAGGTCAAATACTTTTTGTCGATCGGTTTCACGATGAAATCCGACGCCCCCGCCTGTATTGCTCTCATTAAGTACCTCTTTGTGGCGTTCCCGGTCAGGAAGATGATAGGGGCCTCGTGCCCGTTTTCCTTGATTCTTTCGGCAAGTTCGTAGCCGTTCATTTTTGGCATTTCGATGTCCAAAATGAACAGGTCAGGATCGTTGGTCTTGAGAAACTGCAGCGCGCTTTCGCCAGAGTTTACGCAGACCAGCTTGTACGGCTCCCCCTGCAGGCTCTTTTTCAGCATGGTCAGGGAAATCGCGGCGTCGTCCACCGCCAGGATGGTCTTTTCATCCGGGTTCTTCTTCGGAACTGCCTCGTTCTTCTTCGCGATAAAGGCGGTCTGTGTCTTCTTTTCCAGGTACTTCGCCATCTGTATGTCTATTGACAGCATCGCCGCCGACCCAAGGAAGACCGTGACGAACGCCTCGATTTTCTCCTGTTCATAATCGAAGTTTTTGAGCGCGTTAATGAACTCACGGCATTCCGAGGCAAGATCGATCGCCTGTATTTTCTCCAGTGTCGCGCACATCTCTTCAAGCAACGCCGCGGTCGATTCCTTGTTCTTCGCCTCCACTGCGTCCTTTATCTTCTGTTCGCTCTCGGGGAAGCCCTCTATAAACGAGACCAATAACTGCTCGTACTGGTTCATCTGCTCGTCGTTCAGCTTCTCTATCTTTCCGGCGAGTTTCAAAGCCGAAATCTCAAGCAGGAGTTTCTTGTCAATCATTGATTGCTGCCCCCTTAATTTTCTTATAATAGTCTATAAAAACGAAAAACACAAGGCATATAATCAGAAAACTCTAATTTGTCGAGGTGTTTTCATACTTATTTTTTTTAATATTCTTAATAAATGAACAGCAGGTGGCGAAGGGGCGGCTAAGAAAACTCCGGAAGAGCCTGCCTCCGGAGCCATCTGACCACAGAAAAAGGTGACAGGCACCCTTCGGGTCACCTTTTTCTGTGGTCAGGATTGCTTCCCCCTCTAAGGTTTTGCCTATTCTCGTCGTCTCCTACGGCAGGGAACTCCGGAGATGTTTTCTCAGCCGCCCCTTCGCCACCAGCAGATCATTTCTCCGAATTATTACTATAAATATGGAAACTGCCCGACAAGTTAGTGTTTATTCCACGGGGAAGAGAGCATTTTTCCCCTCTTATATGTGAACCCTGATTTGTCTCTTTGATCGATAGGTCGTCTGACATATCTTTGTCGCGGAGTGGGAAGCCATTCGTCTCCAGTATCAATTGCCCTTTTCTAGACATAACTATGTTGCGGTGGGAGGGGGAAATCCCATTCGGGCAGCATGGGCGTTATATAAAGACATTATGACTACCTGACGCAGTCAGGTGGTTAGGCCATTAGATAATGTCGTTCCGCCCATCGAGCTGCCCGAATGGGATTTACCGCTCCCGCCGCGCAGATAGATATGTATAGCGCCATTAAGCTGATCTCATGGCTAGCCCGCTTCGCCGCGACGATTTGATATGTATGACGCAGGTTACGAGTAGAACGACAAATTAGAGGCCAACATTTTTAATCATTTCTGTTGACATTTACGGGATCTAGGTTCAAAATAATATAGGCTTTTTGTTTAGGTTCAAAACCGCCGGATTTGTCCCTGTTTTGGAGGATTCAGGGAAGGATACCGGCTTTTGAAGATTTTTCTTAAATTTTACAGGAGGATTTTATGAAGAGATTGGTTCTACTGGTTGTGGGTATCATTATGGTATCCTCAATGGTATTCGCGGGCGGAGGCACACAGGCGGCCCTTCCGTCGGATCCCTACTATCCGATTGAAATATCGGTCTGGATTGACGCGGCAGGCTCCCCAAGGCCGACAGCGAGCAACAAACTGTACCGGTACATTCAGCAGAAGCTGGGCGTTACATTCAACTGGGACATTCTTGTCGGGGATCGCAACCAAAGACGGGGAACCATGGTCGCGGGTGGCGTTTTCCCGGATATACTCCAGGTGAACGAGACCTATTTTATCGACAATGGCGCACTGATACCCCTGGAGGGCCTGATCGATCAATACGGGCCGCGGATTAAGGCCCATTACGCCGATGTGTGGAATAAAATGAAGTCCCCGGACGGCCATATCTACCACCTTATCGATTACGGCGTCATCCATGGCGTGGAGCAGAACCCCTTCTACAACGGATCGGCGTTCTGGGTCCAGAAAGCCGTGCTTAAAGACGCAGGCTACCCAAAAATCACCACGGTCGATCAGTTCTTCAACCTGCTCTCGAACTACTATAGAAGTAACCCGACCATTGGCGGCCAGCCGGCCATCCCCTTCACGATTCTTACCTACGACTGGCGCGCGTTCGAGCTGTGGAACCCTCCCAACTTCCTCGCCGGCTATCCCAACGAGGGGAACGGTATCGTAAACCCGACAACGCATGAGTACAGGAACTTCTTTACCAATGATATTTCCAAGCGCTGGTTCAGGATGCTCAACGAATATGACAAGCAGGGCCTTATCGACAGGGCGGGCTTTACGGACAACCACGACCAGTACCTGGCGAAGATCTCCTCAGGGCGTGTATTGGGGCTGTTCGGCCAGCAGTGGCAGTTCGACTCCGCGGAAGCGGCCAAGACCGACCGCAACGAGCATATCCGCACCATGGCGCCCCTCCCGGTGGTATTTGACGCGACCATCACCCCCCGCTACCGCACCGAGTCCATCCCCAATATCGGCCGCGGATTGGGTATTTCCGTCAGCGCGAAGGACCCCGTCAGGATCATCCGCTTCCTGAACGACTACCTCGCGGAAGACGTACAGCGCACGATGCTGTGGGGTATTGAAGGCGAAGACTGGCAGTACAATGCCCAGCGTGTCCCCTACCGCACGGATTCGCAGCGCACGAACTGGGACAGCCGGACCTGGCAGGACGCGAACCGCGCGACCCTGTGGTCCAACCTTGCGCCCAAGATGGAAGGCTCCTTCGCGGATGGCTATCCCACCAACCTTTCCGATTATTATCCTGAAAGGGAAGCCATGCTGAGGCCCGAAGACAGGGAACTGTATGCCGCTTACGGAGTGGGAGGCTATGCTCAAATGATGGCCGCGGAGCCCCTGAAGAACTCCATCTGGTATCCCACCTGGAATATGCCGGAGCCCCCGACAGGATCGGCGGCCCAGATTGCCCTTCAGCGCTGTACGCAGTCCATGCAACGGCTTCTGCCGCAGATGATCCTGGCACCTACCGCCCAGTTTGACAGCCTGTGGGACGCGTATGTAAGGGAGATGACTGTTACCAACAACATCGCCGTATACGAGCAGTATATGCAGCAAATGCTCAACCAACGCATCAGGGAGTGGAGCTAAAATAAGGGACTAGGGGAATAAGGGACAAAGGGAATAGGGGAGAGTAAATATCCCTTAGTCCCCTTGTCCCCTTGTCCCTTTGTCCCCTAATCGGGGAGAAAAATGCCTGCTCTTACAGCTTCCGGTGGGAAATATTTTTTACATAAACTGGGGCGCCAGCGTCAGCTCATCTACATGAGCCTTCCCATAATTCTTTACATCATACTCTTTACCTACGTTCCCCTCTGGGGCTGGACCATGGCGTTTCAGAATTTCAGGGCGTCCAGAAGGTTTTTCCAGCAGGAGTGGGTCGGCTTGTACTGGTTCAGGTTCCTGTTCGAAGACAAGCAGTTCTTGCAGACCATAAGAAACACCATCGCCATGAGCGTGATAAATACCTCGCTCGGGTTTATAACCGCTATAGGCTTCGCGCTTCTATTGAACGAAGTCAAGAAAATACTTTTTAAGCGCGCCATTCAAACCATCTCTTACCTTCCCCACTTCCTTTCGTGGGTCATAGTCACGGGGCTTGTCTCGACAATGCTTAGTACGGACAGCGGGGCGATAAACAGCGTGTTCATGGCCATGGGCTTCATCAAAGAGCCGGTATTCTGGCTTGCCGAACCAAATTACTTCTGGGGCATTGTCGGCGTGACTTACGTCTGGAAGGAAGTCGGCTGGAATACGATTATCTACCTCGCGGCAATGGCCGGTATAGATCCCAATTTATACGAGGCCGCCGATATTGACGGCGCCAACCGCTACCAGAAAATGTGGCGCATTACGCTTCCCAGCATAAAGCCGACAATTATCATTTTGCTTATAATGAGCGTCGGACGCATCCTGGACGCCGGTTTCGAGCTGCAGTACCTTCTGCGAAACGGCCTCGTGATGGACGTGTCGGACACGATAGATATATACGTGCTTATTTTCGGCCTTAGCCGCAACAATTTCTCACTTGCAACCGCCGCCGGAATGTTCAAGAATGTGATAAATATCATGCTCATATTTATCGCCAACGAAATCGCCAAGAGGGCTGGTGAGGAGCGTTTGATATGAAAGCATATGTCGCGTCAAAGATAGAAAACATTGTTTTTAATACCCTTAATTCCGCTTTCCTCGTCCTGCTTGCCTTTATCACGCTCTACCCTTTCTGGAATACCATAGTCGTGTCGTTTAACGACGCAATGGACACGATCCGCGGGGGCATAACCTTCTGGCCCAGAAGGTTCAGTATGTATAATTATCAGACGCTGTTCCTCACGGACGCCATTCCGCGCGCCTTCCTTGTTTCCGTGGCAAGGACCCTGATCAACCTTGTGACCGGTGTGTTTTTCAACGCCATGATTGCCTTTGCCCTTTCCAGGAACGAATACGTTCTGCGAAAACCCTTTACGCTGGTTCTCGTGCTTTCCATGTACGTGAACGCGGGGCTTATCCCCACGTTTTTGTTAATGCGGAACCTGGGCTTTTTGAATTCCTTCTGGGTGTACGTAGTCCCGGGAATTGTCAACGCCTTTAATTTTGTCGTTATGCGAACGTATATGCGTACCATTCCCGAGAGCATCGTCGAGTCCGCGCGCATGGACGGTTACGGGGACTTCTTCATTTTCATGCGTATCATCCTGCCGCTTTGCCTTCCGGTACTGGCGACGATTGGGCTTTTCATCGCGGTCGGTTCATGGAACGCCTGGTTCGACACGATGATCTACAATTCCGGCAATGTGAACCTGCACACCCTTCAGTACAAGCTGATGGAATACCTCCAGGCAAGCCAGGCGTCGAGCCGGACCGCGAGCGAGGCCCAGGGGATGGCCTTTTCCCGGACCTCAACCATGGTAACGCCCCTGAGCATACGCGCCGCGATTACCGTAATCGCCGCAGCGCCCATCCTGGTCGTCTACCCGTTCATGCAACGCTACTTCGTCGTCGGCCTCAACGTCGGAGGCGTGAAAGAGTAAAACAAATAACCACGGAGTTACACGGAGTTTTGCTGTCCTTCGGACAGCTTCACGGAGGACACGGAGGGAAAAGAAATAGTGAGCGCGGAAAAATTCGATCACCGCAAGAGCAGGGTAAAACTTTGTTTTAAGAAACCTGACAGAAGCCCCCTTGCCCCCCTTGCAGCGGAAACCGTGGAGTTGCGCCAAACGCGGCACGAGTTCCTCTTCGGCTGCGGCGGTTTCGACGCGGTGGATTTCGCCGGTGGCAAACGTGATGGCGGGACTTTTGACGAAAAAGAAAAAGCCCGTCAGAAGGAACTCCTTGACCGCATCTTCGCCCTCTGCAACTACGCGACCCTGCCTTTTTACTGGGGCCGCTATGAGCCTGAGGAGGGGAAGCCGGACGAGAAGAGGACTATCGCAGCGGCGAAGTATTACGCCGAGCGCGGCGTCGTCACCAAGGGCCATCCCCTCTGCTGGCACACTGTCTGCGCCCCCTGGCTCTTAAATTACTCCAACGCGGAGATAATCAAAAAACAGCTTGACCGCATACGCCGGGACGTGGGCGCTTTCCGGGGCCTCATCGACAAGTGGGACGTGATCAACGAAGTGGTGATAATGCCGATTTTTGACAAGTACGACAACGCCATCACGAGGATATGCAAGGAACTTGGCCGCGTCAAAATGGTAAAAGAAGTTTTCGCCGCCGCGAAGGAGGCGAATCCCGGCGCGTCGCTCCTCATCAACGACTTTGACCTCACCACGAATTACGAGATCCTCATCGACGGCTGCCTCCAGGCGGGCGTGCCCATCGACACCATCGGCCTCCAGACCCACCAGCACCAGGGCTACAAGGGTCTCGAGTGGCTCGAGGAGATCCTCGAACGTTACGCGCATTTCGGCCTTCCGCTCCACTTCACCGAGAACACCATCGTCTCCGGCCACATCATGCCTGCCCACATCGTTGACCTCAACGATTATAAAATTCCCGAATGGCCGAGCACCCCCGAAGGCGAGGAACGGCAGGCCCGCGAACTGGTAGAAATGTACGAGACGCTTTTCGCCCACCCCGCCGTGGAGGCGATTACGAATTGGGACGCCACCGATGGCAGGTGGCTCGGCGCGCCCTCGGGCCTCCTCCACAAGGACAACAGCCCCAAGCCCGCCTACGACGCGCTCATGGCGAAAATCCGCGGCGAGTGGTGGACCACGGCTACCCTCAGAACCGATGAGCGCGGGGAAGCGGCCTTCGAAGGCTTCAGGGGCGACTACGAGGCCCTCGTGAGGGGAAAGGGGATTTCGTTTAACCTCAACAAGAAGCAGGAGCGGGTGGAGCTGCTCTCTAAATAATGCCATTAATAACTGGTATTATTTTGATTAACACACGAGAAGGCGCGGGTGATGGCTTAGCGAGAGCCTCTGGAATTCCCCGGCTTCGAAGACGAGCGGAATATGCAAGACTAAAGGGAAGGAAGGCCCGACACTTAAATTGATGCAATTAATTACAGGTGATCTTGAAATTACTTTGAAAAATCAAGTGATCGGGCGGCTTCGGAGCCGGGTTCTACAGGCAGCTCTCGCTAAGACATTGCCCGGCCTGCTTCGTGTGTTAATTAGGGTGTAATTATGATTTATGAACATATACTCAAGGCGAATAAGCGCTTTGGCACAAACCCGGTAGATGTAGCCCGTTCCGTATTGGGTTGTGAACCTGAGACGATTCAAAAGGACGTAATAATCGCCCCTGAATGGAAACCTGAAATTTTTGCCGATTATGCCGACGGTATTGATCAGGTTCATGACGGTATATATAAAATATGGAATTTGTCGGTTAACAAAAAACACATAACGTATATACGAACAGGCATCGGTGCCCCCAATGTGCTGGAGGCGGTATTGGCGCTCGGCTGTACCCCATGCGAAAACATTGTCTTTATCGGATCTGTCGGCGGCCTGGATGAGAAGCTGAAAATCGGTGACATTGTAATACCGGAGTACTCGATTTGCGGCGACGGCTCATGCAGGTATCTAACAGACAAAAAAGCTTCCGAGAATGATTGTTTCGGGACACAATATTATCCAAACAAGGAATTTTATGATAAAGTTATTTCGAAGACGGAAAACATAACAAAAGATAATAATGTCGATTGGCATATCGGAAAAAATTTCAGTATAGACACCGTCATAGCGCAATTCGCGCATTTGGATGAAATACTGGCTATGGGTTGTAATTGCATAGAGATGGAAACTGCGGCGTTATTCAGATCGGCGGAAATATGCGGGATTAAAGCCTGCGCGGTCTTTAATGTGTCTGATAATACGATACTGAAAAAATCCCTTTTGTCCGGAAGGTCGAAGGAAGAAATGGAATTTAGAAAATACGTGCGAAAGAATGTATTGACAAAAATAGTATTGGAAAGTTTTTTGTAAACGGAGGGTAATATGGAAAAGATAGCAAGCTTTCAGATAGATCACCTGCGGCTGAAACCGGGGCTTTATGTTTCCCGGAAGGATCGCTTTGGCGCGACAGAAATCACCACCTTTGACATGCGTTTTAAGGAGCCCAACAAGGAGCCGGTCATTGATCAGCCTGCCCTCCATACTTTTGAGCATCTGGGCGCGACATTCCTCCGCTCGCATAAGGAATGGGCGGAGAGGGTAGTGTACTTTGGCCCGATGGGCTGCCGCACGGGGTTTTATCTTATTCTTGAAGGCGATCTCAGGCCGGAGGCTGTTCTTCCCCTTGTCAGGGAAATGCTCGAATGGATAATCGCCTTCGAAGGCGCGATTCCCGGCGCGTCCGCTAAAGAGTGCGGCAATTGGCAGGAGCAAAACCTTGAAATGGCAAAATGGGAAGGACGCCGTTATGCCGCACTTCTGGAAAAAGCCGGCAAGGAAAACTTTATCTATCCGACGTAATTATTATCATTCCCCGATGAATGCTACTATTTCGTCGAGTGGTCTTCTTGGTCTCGGAGAGGGTTCGTCATCGGGATAGCCTAGAGGAATAATTGCCACAGGGCGCATATCCTTTTCCAAATGTAATACTTCAGACAATTTGTCTTCAGCAAAAGCGCCGCACCAGCAAGTGCCCAGGCCCAAATCTTTCGCGCACAATAATATATTCTGAATTGCCGCGGCGGTATCCTGTATGCAATACAGGTTTCTTCCTCTTTCACCATACCTTGGTTCGGTTCTCTTTATGTCGGCGCACACCACAATAAAAACAGGCGCGGAAAACATGAACTTCTGATTACAGGACTTATTGATTATTTCTGTCTGCATACCCTTGTCTTTTATTACATAAAAAAACCACGGTTGGCAGTTGCCCGCACTGGGAGCGGATTGCGCAGCTATTAATAGTTTTTGTAGATCGTCTTTTGAGACATCCTGTTCTTTGAACCCTCGGATGCTTCTCCTTGATTGCGATAAATCGTTAAATGCCATTTCAACACCCCCAATTTATTACTGAATTAACTATATATATTATGAATAATATTTTGTCAATGTCTTTATCAAATCCTATTGTTGCATACGCTGTTTTTATGTAGTATAGGTGAAAAAGGAAGCGCCAAATGAAAATCACAAGAATTGAAACCTGGTCAACACCGCAGTTGTGTTTTGTCGTGGTCACGCTTGACAACGGAATTCAGGGGCTCGGTCAGACGGCGCCTTTTGCCGCGGATATTTCGGCTATGGTCATGCACCGGCAGATAGCGCCGTTGGCCATTGGGAAAGGGCTACCCGTGGGTTCGGGCGCAGGCGAAATTGAAGCCTATTGCCAGAAAATCGCGAAGGATCCCCTCATGCCGGGCAGCCCCGGGGACGTTTGCGAAAGCATCATCCTGAGTTGCTACAAGCACCTTGGCTCGCATCTTTTCAGGACTGTCAGCGGATTGGACACGGCGCTGTGGGACGCGCTGGGCAAGGCCGCCGGGAAGCCGGTCTTTGATCTGCTGGGCGGGACGCGGAAGGATGTTGCGGTTTACGGTTCCAGCATGGACAGGGTGATGGAGGAAGACGAGGCCGCCCGCATGAAGGCCCTGCACGAAAAGGGCTACGGCGCGTTCAAGCTCCACTGCGCCCATCCGAACGGCGACAACGTCGACACCAGGCCCGGAAGAACAGAAAGGGTCGTGAAGCTCGTGCGGGAAGCAATCGGCAACGCAGAGTTGTACGTTGACGTGAACGGAAATTACTCCCCCGAATTCGCCATCTCAAAGATCCCCCTTCTTAAACAGCACCGCGTCTCAATACTGGAGGAGCCATGCAGATATTGGGAACTTGACCAGACGCGGCAGGTCCACGATGCCGCGAAAGGCATGGGCATTTCCATAGCGGGCGGGGAGCAGGATTACATGATGCCGCAGTGGCGCGGCTACTGCGGCATTTCCGGCGGAAGCGCGGCGGTGGACATCGTGCAGCCGGATATCTGCTATGTCGGCGGTTTCAGCCGCGCCCTCCTCGTCGGCCGCATGTCCCATTCAAAGGGGCTTTTGTCGACTCCCCATTGCGCGAACAGATCCATGCTTCCGGTTTTCACGTCCCATTACCTCTGCGCCGTCGAGAACGCCTTCCCGTTTATGGAGTACTCGATAGAAGACGAGCCATGGACAGACAATGTCGTTGTGGATTTACCCGTCGTGCGAAACGGGAAATATACCCCCTCCGAGTCGGCAGGCTGGGGGGTCTCAATCAATCCGGATTGGCTTAAGAAGGCCGAATACAAAGTAACGAATAACGGATGACGAATAACGGCGGCTAAAAGAAAGGCTAAAATGGAAAAGTGGTATGAAAAGTGCAGGCGTTACGGGCAGAATAACCTCACGGAAATAGACCCTGAAATTTACGATCCTGTCTTTTGGCGGGAATTCTGGAAAAAGACCAAAACCCAGGCGATCATTGTCAACGCGGGCGGGATAGTCGCGTATTATCCATCAAAGTTCGAGCATCATTACCGCGCGGCTCATCTTGGCGACCGGGATCTCTTCGGCGACATTGTCAGGGCGGGGAGGGAAGACGGCCTTGCCATCGTGGCCCGCATGGATATTAACCGCGCCGTCGAGGGTTTTTACCGCGCCAGGCCTGAGTGGTTCGCCCGTCAAAAAGACGGATCGCCTTATACCACCCAGGGGCGCTATTTAAGCTGCCTTAACAGTGGCTATTATAAAGAATACATTCCTGAAGTCCTTGAGGAAATTATCGGGCGTTATCATCCCGACGGGTTTACCGATAACAGTTGGACCGGTATTAATCGGGATTCTATTTGTTACTGCGAAAACTGCCGGGAAAGTTTTCATTCATATTGCGGAGAAAACATTCCTGAAACGGCGGATTACCACAACGCGGTTTACCGCAAGTGGATAGAGTGGAGCTATAAATGCCGCACCGACAACTGGGATCTGTTTAACCAGGTCACGAAAAAAAACGGAGGGGAAAACTGTCTCTGGCTCGGGATGATTTCGGCTAACGCTATCGGCCATGGTAATTTTACCGACTTCAGGGAAATTGCAAAACGCACGATTATCTTCATGGTCGATAGCCAGAGCAGGGATAAATCAGGCTTTGAGCAAAACAGCCTGAACGGTGCGCTGCTCCACCAGCTTGTGGGCTGGGACAAAATAATACCTGAGAGTTCCGCCTCCTATTCACGGGGCTTACAGGCGTATCGCCGCGGCGCAAGCCCGCCCCTTGAGCTGCACCTGTGGATGCTGGAAGGAATTGCCGGGGGGATAAGTCCCTGGTGGCACATCATCGGATCCGCCCAGGAGGATAAGCGCATCTTCGACTTGCATCAACTGGTGCTTGAATGGCATGCGAAATACGAAAAATACCTTTACGACCGGACGCCAGTAGCAAACGTCGGCCTTGTATGGAGTCAGGGCAATGTTGAGTTTGGCGGCGGCCTCTTGGGGAAAAACCGTGTGTCCGATGCGTGGCGCGGGATGGTAATGGCCCTTACCCGCGCCGGCATTCCTTTTCTGCCAATCAATTCAGGCGACATTGACACGCAGGCAAAGGGCATGGACCTTCTTATCCTGCCGGAATTCGCGGTCGTATCAGACGAGGACGCGAAGGCGTTGGAAGCTTTTGTCTCTAGCGGCGGCAGCATTTTTGCCTGCGGTGATACGGGCGTTTTTGACGCAAGCGGGGCGGAGCGATCTAATTCAGTTCTGGAATCTTTGCTTGGTTTGCGTTTTGGTAAAGGGCCGGATGCTACCGGAACCGGCGCAAGCTGGGAGAATCCCATACTCCACAACTACCTGCGAATTATGGCGGCTGACAGCCCGGTCTTCAACGGTTTTAAAAACACTGCCATGCTGCCCATGGGCGGCATTTTTAAAGAGATTGCACCGCATGAAAATACTCGTGTTCTGGCGACGTATATTCCGCCCTTCCCTATGTACCCGCCGGAATTCGTCTGGACTACGCAGCCAAAGACAGACAAGCCTGTGATCACCGAATACCCGCACCCGAAAGGCGGCAAGGCGATCTACGCGGCGTGGGATCTGGACGCGGTATACAGCCGGGCAGCCCATCCCGATCACGGGGATCTCATCGCCAATATCGTAAAGTACCTTCTTGGGAATAAAATCCCTGTTCTTGTTGAATGTGACGCCTATATAGACTTCAAGGCGTACCGGCAGGAAAACAGGCTCATCATCCACCTAATAAACGTCAATCACACCGGCTTTGCCCATGGCTTTGCCGAGAAGAATTTACCTGTAGGGCCTGTCACAATACGCGTAAAGCTGCCCGGCTTTACCCCTTCGAAAGTGTGGGCAACGGAAGATAACGCGGCGCCAACGTTCTCCCGCGATTCCGATGGCGGATTCACCCTCGGCCTTGAGCGTCTTGGCGTGCATCAGCTTATCATTGCGGAATAAAAAGCTATATCAGCCCTCTTTCAATATCTCCTGCGCCGCCAATACCAGGAACATATAATTCGAGGAACCGCCTCCCAGCACATATTCTGTCTGCTGCCAGAGATACGGGAAAACCAGAAGCTCCGGGAAGTCGGGACGTATCAGGGCGGTGCCCGAAATAACGCCGCCGGGGATATAAGACCAGTCGGCGCGGTTGAGCCCGTATCCGACGGTCGCCGATTTCGCGCCGACCCCCGATGCGAAGGAACTCGTGTTGGAACCGGGATGGCAGCCAAGGATGAAGTTTAACGCGTTGAAGATCATCTCCGGGTCGAAAATATCGGGATAGGCTTTGTGGAGGAAGTAGTACTGGAAGCCCAGCCTTTGTACTTCCCAGCCAGCTCCCCATATGCGCGGGCGGTACGGTATCCCGTAGGGCGTCTCGGCGGAGAGGTCCGCGAATTGTTTCTTTAATGCGGGCAGGGCGTTGCGGATTGCTTTCGTGAAAGCGGCGTCGTTAATCGCTTTTTCGGCGCGTGCCGTAAACCAGCCCGCCTTGTCTATTTCGCTTATGATTAATTCGGTTCTCGATAGCAAATAATTTTTATACTCATCATCGTCGGTAGTCAGGAACAATTCCACGGCAGCGTGTATCTTTGCTATTTTGGCGAAATTGCTTCCTTCCCCTTCGGTAACCCTAAAAAGTTCACAAGCGGCTTCAAGTGCTTTTGCGCCTAACGTATCGTTGAAGCCTTTCAGCGCGCGGGAAGCTGCGGCGAGGTGCGCTGCGGTCGAGAGTTCGCGCGGCGGGTTGTCCTCGGTAAACACCCAGCGGTCGTCGTCGTTTCCCCTAACGCCGTCCGTCATCGCCGCGCTGTCGCCTAACAGCACATATTGCCGCAGGTCGTTGGCGATGATGCCCCGGTAAAGCCGCCCGAGGCTGCCGTACGCGCCCACCACCGAGAGGACGCCGTGCTCTATTTGCTGCAAGATATCGTTTTTACCGTCGCCCTGGTGAATTTCGACTATCCGCCTTTCCTGGTCGATGGTTGTCGCGTCGTAATTCACGTTAAACGCTTCGTATGCCAGTGCGAGGATATAGGCTTCACCCGCCTGCGACTCCACGCGGAGGTCAAAATCCCCGGCGTCGTGCCAGCCGCCGGTGTTTAGACCGGGAACAATGTCGCCCGGTTTGTATTTGGTCAACGTGGAAGGTCCTTGCGCGTAACCGTCAAAGTGATTGTGATTTACCGGCGCCATTCTCGCGTCGTCGTCGTGGCAGAGGTCGTGCCATACTCGGTATTTTTCATTCACCCGCATGTGGCACATCTGCACGGGAAGGAAATACTCCAGCACCGGCTGCCAGACGCCACGATCGTAAACGTCGGACGCAATACGGAAGACGGACGATTGCGACTCGCCGTAGTGGACACGGTAAAGGCCCTCTTCCCTTATGTCAGTGAAATCGAATTTCAGGTAGTTGTAGCGCAGGAATTGCCCCCACTCATGCCCGTCAGCCGAAAGGACCCTCTCCGCGCCTGTCTCGGTTATTTTGTAAAGGGCGGGTTTTTCGCGATTTGTTTCACGTTTGTCCAGCTCAATAATCGCCATTTTCGTCTGGTTTGGGTGGTAGCCCACCTGCGATGTCTGGACAACGGGCGTGTATATCCAGTCTTCCACAACGTTAGGCGTTATGATCCAGTGAATCGCGCTTTTGGTTGTACCGGCGGGTACTTCGCTTGAGACCACAAACCAGCCGTTGTTATGGTTCATGCGCCCGTCGTAGAGTTTCAGTTCCGCGCCCCTTGTCTCAATGGTGAGCCTGCTGTATGGGTCGTCGGGGCGCGCCGTAAAACGCCTTCCGACGGCGTAAGGCTCCGCGATGATGTCGTCGGCGATGATCGGGTTGTATCCTATTTTATCGCCTGACAGGCGCTTCAAGTCGGCTTTAGTTTCGCCTTGATCGGTATCACAGAAATCCCCGGTATGATCATAATTGGGCGGCAGCGACAGGAGCGGCCCGTTGGGCTGCTCCGGGAAGATGCCCTGCTTCCCGTCCATTATCCACGGCTTTCCGAAAAGTGCACCGGGGAACAGTTCCATATTGAAGCAGATCTTGCCGGTAAACTTTTCGGGAACAGGGGTGTCCAAATCCACGGTAACGACGATCGATTTTCCCTCGCCCCTGACCGTGACTTTGTAATCGAATTTAAAATCCGGGTAGACCCTCGGATTGAAGCCCTGCAAATGCCTGGAAGGATCCGGAAAACTCAAAGCGGTCGTGATCGTATTCGCCGCCTCGTCCAGTTTGCGCTCGCCCTGTTTCGGCACCGGCTGCCATTGCCCCGGCGTCTGCTCAAAACGTATATCGCCGTTTGTGGCGACGCGGTTGCCGTGCATGATGACGCTCACGCCGGACTGATGCCCTTCAGGGTAAAAATCGTCGAAGGCCATCACGTCCACGCCCCTGTTCTGAAAGTAGCCGGATGAGGCGCTCAATCTGAATCCATGCTCCCCGGTGGAAGCGCAATCAAATTTTTTTCCCATGACTCTTATTAATTATTATGATATTATTATTATATAAAGTATAGGAGGGATAAATGTCACGTTACAGTTTCAGCGTTGCCACGTACGTACACGCGGATTACCTTTTCCATGCCGATTTGGATTCCATACGGTACGGGCTGGATTACTTCGGGCAATACTGTCCGCTTGACAAGGCGTATCTGGAGACCCACCGCGGCCTATACGATGTCCCGTCTGAAAAGATGAAAGAGGTGAAGGCGCTCTTTACGGAACGCGGTATAAAAGTTTCGGGGGGCATCACTTCCACGGTGAAGATCGACGGGGTGAATAAAAATATTATCTTCGACGTGTTCTGCTTCACGAACAAAAAATACCGCGAAGAGTACATGCGGATTGTCCGTGGTTGCGCGGAACTCTTTGACGAGATCATCCTTGACGACTTTTTTTTCACGGCGTGCCGCTGCGAGGAATGTATCGCGGCGAAGGGTAACAAGTCATGGGATCAATACCGGCTGGATTTAATGGAAGAGGTGTCGAAGGAAATCGTGGCCCTCGCCAAAAGCGTCAACCCCAAATGCAACTTCATCATCAAATACCCGAACTGGTACGAATCATACCAGGCGAACGGTTACAACCCCGGAAAGCAGAAAGACATTTTCGACATGGTATACACCGGCACCGAGACTCGCGATCCCAAGTTTGCCCAGCAGCACCTTCAACGCTATCTTAGCTACAGCCTGATGCGGCTGATGGAAAATATTGCGCCGGGCCGCAACGGCGGCGGCTGGATCGATCAGGGCGGCTCATCGGGCAACATGAGTTACTGGCTCCAGCAGATGGAGCTGACTCTTTTCTCGAAGGGCAGGGAACTCATGCTGTTCACTTTCAGTACCTTGATTGACGCGCAAGCGCTTCCGCCTTTGGGGCAGCAGTTCCAGCGCGTCGACAAGATCGTCAGGCAGCTCGGTAACCCCACAGGTGCGGTGATGGTAGAACCCTACGATGCAGACGGCGAGGATCAGCTTGTCAACTACATGGGCATGTGCGGTTTCGCCTTTGAGCCAAAACCCGAATTCGACCCAAAGGCATCGTCGGTATTCCTCACGGCAAGTTCGGCGCACGATCCCGCGATGATCGATAAACTGAAAGCGTACGTGTCCGCCGGCGGCGTCGCGCTGGTTACCTCCGGCTTTATGCGCGTGACGTACGACACGGGTTTCAGGGACATGACCAGCGCCCGTTTTACCGGCCGTTATGTGACAGGCAAGGACTACTGGGTTGATTCGTACTACGGCAACCATAAGACTTTTCACTCCGGTTCCGAGCCAATCGGCATTGAAATGCTCGACCACAAGACAAACGCCTCGTGGTGCGAAATCGCCCTCGTGTCAGGCGATTTCAGCGTTCCGCTTGTACTGCATGATTTCTACGGCAAAGGCGACCTTTACATCCTCACGACGCCGGACAACTTCTCAGACCTCTACAGGCTGCCGAAGGGCGCGTTAGGCTTCATCGGAAAGCTGCTCGCCGGGGATCGCCTGGTCTACCTGAATTGCGAGGCGAAATACAGCCTCTTTTTATACGACAACAATACGTTCGGCGTGTATTCGTACCGGCCCCATATGGACGATCTCGAAATCGTCGTTCGCGGCGAGAAGTTCAACGCGATTGAGGATATCGAAACCGGCGCCGTCTACAAAACCGAATACCCGCTATTCCAGCCGAGCAGGCGACACGACTCGACCAAGACGCTTAAGGAGCTGCCGGAACATATTGTGCGTGTTCCGTTCCTGAACGGGCGGTACAGGTTCTTCCGCCTAACCAACAAATAAAGGAGCATGAAATGAGTAAACAGGAAAATCTCGAGTTGATTGAATTGTTTAAACGGCTCAGGGTCACGGATGTCCGTGACGGCATGGACTGGATGGGTTACCATCACTACGGATCGGTTGATTACAGGATACGTCCCCTCTTCCGTCCAGAGACGAGCGTTATCGGCATTGCGCGGACTGCACGTTATGTGCCATACGAAGGCCCGGTTCCGGCCCTTCCGCCTGAGGAATACACCAAATGGGTGAAGATGTACTATACGGAGATTTGCTATGATCCCTGGACAAAAGATATAGAGGAAGGGGACTTTATCTGCCTTGATATCGCGAACCTGGACGTGGGGCTCCTTGGTTCCAACAATACCCTGAATTGCAAGAAACGCGGGGCGGTGGGATTTATGACCAATGGCGGCGGGATTCGGGATACGGATGAATGTATTTTGCAGAAAATCAATGTCTGGTCAAAGCATATTTCACAGCCCATGGATCAGGCGAGGATTCGTTATATCGACAAGGACATCCCGATAGCGATTGGCGGGGTCGCGGTCTATCCCGGTGATGTTGTCGTGGCGGACGGCGACGGCGTTATTGTGGTCCCGAGGAAAGTCGCGAAGGATGTGGCGAAGTATGCGTGGCAGGAAGCCAGTTCCGATAAAAAGGCCCGCAAGCAGCTCTATCTCGATCTGGGAATGAAGCTTGACGATAGTGTTGAGTAGGGGTTATGCGCCATAAAAAAACCGGACGCGTTTAATTCATCGCAATGATTTTGTCGTACGCGGCTTCGATGCAGTCGGTGCCGTTGTAATCCCACACGGTTCCATTTTCAAGTTCCCAGTACCGTTCCCCTCCGCTTTTGATCATAAGGCGCAGTTTTTGCCCATTGCTCAACTCGACCCATTTGTCCAGGGCATGCGCCTCCTGCTCATTACACATCCACTGGTTTATAATACGGATTTTTGAATTTTCCGCCTCAAGCCGGTTATGGAGAGCCATGATAAACGGATTGTAATGTGCTTTGTATCTCCAAAAAGCATGATAATCCCTTCCTGATTCCGGATCGATAAAAACCCGTGTCCAATCAATCCAGGGCGGTGATGACGTATAGTAGAATTCCAGGTAAACGCAGCCATCAGCTTTTTCTCCCGCATGACCCAGAAATTCATCATATTTCATAATATATGGCGCCAGGTCGGAATAATTCTGTTGATCGTTTCTCTTCTTTTCCAGCCAATCTTTTAGCTCTTTTTCCAGGTTCGTGAAAGACAGTTCGGCGCATTCCCGAATAAATCCGCGCACAGCATTACTCAAAAGGTCATTATTGGATGTCCACAGGTAATCCCCAAAATCCGACGGGCTGAAACCGAAGAAATATTTGTACAATCTGAATTGCTCTTCCTTGCCGTTCACTTTTGCCTGTTTCCAGAAGTTGTAATATCCATATGTGAATAACGTATTCTTCGACATCGCCTGTATACACTGAAGCAAAAGACCAGGATTTGATTCCTGCGTTTTTATCAACTGTTTTATTTGCTGCGGGGTAAGCCATAGCTTCCCGTCAAATAAAACATTGTGAATCTGCCCGCAAAAGCAGGGCATGTCTTCTATCTCCCGAATTTCTTCATGGCGCGACTGATCCATCTCGCCGTTTGGCAGGCAATATTCCGCTTTTTCTATTGCGTGACGGAATGTTGCCATATTGTCCGGAGTTTTAGTCATGGACTGAAGCAGATCAGTGTCATCGCCGCTTGTCTGAATGCCATTAATAAAATGCCTGAGGTATCCTATGAAACTACCGTAATTTGCTGCGTTGAGGGCATTCCCAAATTTTTTGCTGTTTTCATCCGCGCTGCGGTGACCGATAACAAGATACTTTAACATGCGAAAGAATGCATCGCTGGTTAGAACGGCAGGGTGCCGATTTCCGGTAATTGCGCGCTGCCGATTCCCATACGCGATCACGCCAAAGACAACTGCGCGCTCCAAAAATGTAGGGCTTTTATCTTTGGAGATTATACTTAAAAACATATCTTTGACAGGTTGATAACCGGAATATACTTTCCAGGCATCCAACGCATCGCACACAAATTCGAGATTTTCTTTGTCGCAGATCGTCTGAATATCATTTTTGGTATTGGTCTCTTCCAGCTTTCCAATATCCTCATATTCACCGTTCTTTTCAGCGGCAAGCGTTCTTAACAGAAAAAGAATATACATGAACAACCTGTCTTCGGCGTTTTCCTGTGGGGTTTCAGTTTGCGCCCAAAATGCGTCCAGCCAGTCATTGTCAATACTGTCCAACCATCGCTCACTCAGTTGTATCAGTCTGTTGTCATGCTTCAGTTTGTCATCATGGCGGAAAGATTCGGTTGCCTGTTCGACTTCGGCCTTGAATAATTCAAAGCGTGTAAGGCTTTTTCCCCGTGCGTTCATTTTGATGAACAGGTCGTCTGTCAGCCCGAACTCTTTTAGGGGAAGCCACCAGAAAGAAACGACGCCCTTCTCAACAAGATTTTCGTACTTGCCTTCCAGGCCGTAAAATCTTTCGTCAATTGCGTCAAGCATATTCAGCATTGACTGAACGGTCGGATCACTATCATACACGTAGTGATACCAGGAAGCGTTGCGGATTTTTTGGGAAAGGCTTCTGTCCCGCTGCGACAGGTCAACGCAGCCGGAAGCAAGCGCGTGGCAGAATTCCCGGGCGTTTTCGCGGATTTCATAGGTAAAGTTCTTTAAGTAACTGTATTCGCCCGGTTCCTTCTTTTCCAGAACAGCCAGATACCAGTGAAGCAGGAACAGGGTCGTAAGGCGCTGTTGCCCGTCAATCGGGATAAAGGAGTTTTCATCCATGGCGCCGTATACGAAGTCCAGGATAAGCGGATGAGAACCGTCTACCGCGGAAACCAGTTCGTCCAAAAAACGTTCACGGATTACTTTCACAGGCTTTTCATCGCGTCCCTGGGCGTAGTCCCTTTGTATGATGGGAATGGTTATTGTCATTTTCCGGCCGCTTAAAAATTCGTATAGGGTAAGCAGCTCGCTGTTCTTGCCAACAGGATCCGGCATTTTAATCCTCTTGTCCGAAAATTATTTCTTGCATATAACTTAAATACCGTTCCTCATCATCCTCGTTCCAGAAATCCAGGCTGGTGCTGGTATCCGGAAACGATTTCAGGAAAACACGCTCCGTGCCAAACGGTATATTGCGACCACTTTCGATCATCTCAATAATTTTTTCGCGTTTGTCATAAAACGTGTCGTTTTTAAGTGATTCATTATCTTTTAATCCAAGCAAAGCCAGATTGCGGATATTGTCAATATCAGTGCCTGCCGGTGTTTCTATTAAACTAAAATAATTTTCATAGAATATGTTAAAATCGACGCTACTGTCGTCTTTCATGTATTTTTCCATTTGCCCCAGCAGCGCTGAAATTTCAGTAACTGAAGTTTTTCCGGGATATTTTAGCTTGGACTTGACTACGCGCAGATGCCTTTCTACCCAGTCCTTTCTGTCCGGCGCGTCCACACTTTTTGATTCCCGGGCAAATACATGCTCTACGCTCCAATCTCCTTCCACTTCAAAATTAAAACGCCCGCCACGTTTATTCATAAGTCTAATATTGAACAGCATTAGCATCCATTTTATATTGGTTCTATGTTGATTGTAGTTCATCCGGCTGAAGTCGTTGCCGGTTATTTGAATTTTTTGTTTAAAGGCATCTATAATCGATTTTCGGAATTCCGATCTGCCGTGATTTGGGGATTCGTTGATGAGATCAAGCAGCGTATTCTTTTTCCCCACCCCGCGATAACGTACCCACAAACCTATATAATTATAGAGACTGATATCCCCGAACCAATCCTGTATCTTTCTGAACAATTCCAGTATTTCCCGCCAGGTGTATTGAATAGTTTCTATGCTTGTCAGCAGGCGCTCATAAAAAGCAGATACGGTATCTTTGTCGGAAACAGTTGTTTTTTTGCGGTATAATTCCAGCAAAAAATCCATCCTTTGTGAGCGCGGGCGCGGATCGCAGGAAATGAATCCCCAGAAAGCGTCGTCCTGCAGGAATCGCCCACAATCGTCCCAGACGCGGGCAATGCGTTCCTGGCCGGAATTATCCTTTGGGTAATGTTTTGAGTTGAGCATCATCGCTTTGACAAGCTCCGCGTCTGTCAGTTTGATTTTTCCGGCGTTTATATTGCGGAAAAGTTCACGTGCGTTGGTGCGCGTATCCGTACTCCCATCCTTGTCGTCCGGCAGCTCATACCAGATGACTTTTACTTTTTCAAGCAGGATCCAAAGAAGTTTTAGCCTGGGGCTTTTACGTAACTCAATGGTTTTCTGCTTCAGCCAATCCTGCGCGTTGTTATATGCCAGATGGATATAGTAAAAATCAGCGACATTATTGCAGTCGGTCTCTTTTTTCGAGGCGACATTTCGCAGAAACGTTTCTCTTTCCTCGTTTTGATTGGCGTCACGCTCATACGAAATTCTGAAAAGGCCGTCCTGCGCGGAATGTCCCAGCACGGTAAGGAGGATTAATATTGTGGTTAACCGTTGCTGCCCGTCAACGACCTCGTATCCAATCTCGGCCTGTCCGTCTATGCCCACGTTATCCAGCGCCTCCCGACGTTTCATAATTATGGGCTGCAGGCAGTAAAAGCTCCCAACGTCCAGGTTTTTCTTTTTCGATTCGGCAAACTCGTAGATGTCATCCATTAATTTTGTAACATGATTTGTCCACCGGTACCCGCGTTGGTACGACGGGATATGGAAACGGAGTCTCTTTTCTTCTTTTCCAAAGCATAGCTCAGCGATGTCTTTTCTTTCAAGATTTGTCTCCGGGTACAATTCCGTCATTTTTTTCTCACGTTGTCATTATGGGTGATTTTGGTACTATAAACAAGTATTTAGATTCGAGATTCATAAATACCTGTAAGTCGGCGGGAAGAACGCTTCCAGGGGCCTCTTGTAGCGGTCGTGTTCGTGGTTAAAATTCAGGCACCGCTCGTAGACCGCCTGCGCTTTTCGCATCAGCGCATTCTCGTCTATACCGATGAGCTTCTTGTCCTTCATCAGCATTTTCCCGTTTATAATCGTGTGCGACACATTGTTGCCAGTGCAGGCGATAACCATTGTGCGTATCGGGTCTTCGTGCGGCCCGACGGTTATGTCGTTTAAGTCGACGGCAATGATATCGGCCTTCGCGCCGGGCGCGAGTTTCCCGATGTCGTCCCGTTTCAGGGCGACGGCTCCGTTGATTGTGGCGGCATCGTAAAAGTCGCCCGCGTTCATCGGCTTGTAATCCGGCTCGTCAGCGAAGGTCTTTGTTACGCTGCCGTCCTCATTGTAGCGGTCGAAGATCACGCGATTGCGGAAGATAGCGTCCATATCGCGGGCGACGCGCATATTGCGTATCATGTCGAGCGGCTGGCAGTCCGTGCCGATTGTGACGTTTATGCCGTAAGACCTGAGTTTCGCGAATGAAAAGAGCGCCCCTCCCCAATTCGCCTCCGCGCACGGCGTCGTAATCACGCTAATCCCGTATCGCGCAACCGTTTCAATCTCACTGTTCCTCGCCACGCTGAGGTGGGGGATGAGCAGGTTTTTGGACAAGAGCCCGATTTTGTCGAAATACTCAATCGTCGTATTGCCGCCGAGTGTTCTGATGTACTCCCACTCGTTTACACCCTCGCAGGCGTGAAGGCGCATCGGCGCGTTTTTGCTTTCGGCGAAGCGGATAGCGCGTAACAGTATGTCCCCGGTTGTCCAGCGTATCTGGCAGGGATTGATAAACCCGCGGATCATGCCACCGCCGGAACCGTCAAAATCCTCAAAAAAGCGCATGGTGTCCGCGAAGCTCTTCTCGCTTCGCTCTTTGTCATAGTCCTTTCCGACGAATTTAAACGAGCGGAACGATGGCCCCGCGTAAAGGCGCATTCCCATGGCCTGCGCGACATCCGCCATGATTTCATGCTCGCGGTAAGTCTGTCCCCAGCCGTGGAACATCTCGCCCATGATAGGCATGGCGGTTGTGATGCCGTTGCGTATCAACTGAGCGATGGAATAAGTCTGCCGATCCCTGAAATCGTCGTCTGTGTAGAAGTCGACGGTGCAGTATTTATCGCCCAAGTCGCACCATTGCCTTCCCTCGGTTACATTCACATCCTGCAGGGCGTGGTCGGTGTCGATGTCGGCTTCAAGATCGATGAAACCTGGGCCGACAATCGATGTACCCGTGTCAATGGTTTCGTCCACATGGCCGTCGTAATCCCTGCCCACAAAAACAATGGAGTCGCCAGAATAAACAACTTCTCCGCCGCGATAGACCACATGGCTTTTCCCGTCATGTCCTATCACGAATTTTCCCTTGATTTTTGTCGTTTTCATCTAACCATTATATCACAGTATACCAATAAAATAAAGTTGCATAAAACACCTGTATCTGTTATAATAACCAAATGGTTGTCTGGATTGTAATCGCAATTTTCGTTATGTTGCTGGGCACCGGCCTTTATTTTGCTTCTCCGTTGCTTATGATGAAGCCCGTGAAAACCGGTCTTGTTCCCGGCACGGACATATACGCCGTAAGGAACGCCGTTATTACAGCGTTTCTGATAAAAACGGACAATGGATACATATTGATAGACACTGGTTTAAATGCAGGTCAACTGGAAAAATCTCTGAGAGAAGCCGGTATCAATATTAATAATGTCAAATGGATTCTACTTACCCATTCTGATTCGGATCATACAGCCGCGCTGTCTTTGTTTCCAAACGCGGCGATATATATGGGCAAAGACGAATTACCGTTGATCAATGGTACAATGAAAAGAAACCTTTTTGGGGGCAATAAACTGCCTTCCGGAATTGATGCAAACAAAATAACCCTGTTATCCGATGGTCAGGAATTGTCATTCGGCGGGACAAAGGTCAGGTGTATATCGGCGCCTGGGCATACAAAGGGTTCAATGGCATATCTTGCTGACGATAGTTACCTGTTTACAGGCGACGCGTTTATGATTAGCAATGGAAAAATAGGTGTTCAGCCGTTTTCAATGGACACGGAGCTGAATAGGAAAACAATTGATCAATTACGCAGTACAATCGAAAACAGTTCTTTTGTTTTTACATCTCATTATGGGTTAATTAAGAAAAATGGAAGCCAGAAATAACCGGATTGGCTTACCTATATTGAACCCTCATACACAAGCAGTTGCTTCGCGTCAATCGTTACCGTCAGCCCCAATTCAAGTTTTTCAATCGCGTGCCTTATATGGGTGAGCCATACAAGATTTGGATTGATAGCGCGTAATTCCTGTTCGCTCATATCCGAAATGCCTTCGCAGATGATGCCGCTGACGATGCGAATGATGGGCGTGTAGTCTTCTGTAAGCACCTTGCACACCAATATTTCGCCACCGAAAGAGCTGATTTTGTCGCGCGCTTCCTGGGGACTTGAAGCGCGGACGATCCTGCCCCTCGCGCGCGGGATATCGGGATTCGCGCAGCCGCCCGTGTTTGAACGGGCAAGTACAGTCCCAAGAATCAGGACGCGAATCGTGTTTATCATGTACGGGCTGTTGATCGGAAGGCCCGCCAGGAGCACGATTTTATCCGATATGCCCGCCATCTCCGCTTCCGAAGCGGCATTCATGACGTTTATGATCATACTCTGTGTTTCATCAAACAGCGGCCTGAGGCTGGTGCGTACCCCCCAATACAACTGCATAACCCGCTCAATATGCTCGTCGTGTGTTATGGCGAGTATGGGCTCGTTCGGCCTGAACGCGCTGAGTATGCGCGCCGTATTGCCGGAAAGGGTGGGTATGACCATTACCTTCGCGTTGACGGATGAAGCCACCTCCACGCCGGATCGCGACATGATGACGTTCAGGTTTTCCTTGTGGTTCCGCACCCCCGAAAGACATTCGCCGCGATAATATGCCATCCGGTTGCGGAACTCTTCGGATCGTTCGACGTTACGCGCAACTTTGTCCATCGTTTTTACGGCTTCTACCGGATACGCGCCGGCCGCAGTTTCGCCTGAAAGCATGACTGCGTCCGTTCCGTCGAAGATTGCGTTCGCCACGTCGGTTAGCTCGGCGCGCGTGGGGCGGGGATTGACAATCATCGATTCAAGCATCTGCGTCGCCGTGATGACGGGTTTCCCCAGTTTGCGGCACACGCTGATAATGTGCTTTTGCGCGAGCGGTATTTCCTCAATTGGAAGCTGCACTCCAAGGTCGCCTCGCGCCACCATAACGCCGTCCGCGAGGTACGCGATATCCCTGATATTCTCAAGCCCTTCGGTGCTTTCTATTTTGGCGATGACTTTTATCGGGGAATCGAGGCTGTCGATGTATTTTTTTATTTCGAATATTTCGTGGGGATAACTTAGAAAACTCGCGGCAACGAAATCAACGTTCATTTCGGCGCCAAAGGCAATGTCTTTCCTGTCCTGCTCACCCATTATCGGAAGCCCCGCGTGGACGCCGATGAGGTTGACGTTCTTTTTACTGCCGATTACAGCCGTGTTAGCCGCAAGGCAATTAATCGCGTTTCCCGTAACGTCAACCACTTCAAGGTCAAGCAGTCCGTCGGCCATAAGAAGATGATGTCCGCTTTGCAGCTTTGCCACGGCGTCTTTCCACGAAATTGAGATATGCGCCGGGGACTTCTTGTTTGCCGCGGTGGTAAGACAGTCATCGGTTGTTACCAAAACGTGGTCCCCTTTTGTTATCGTTACCTTTCCGTTATTTTCCACATTGCCGGTGCGGATTTCAGGCCCCTTGGTATCAAGCAGCAGGGCGACAGGAATCCCAAGCCTGCGTGAAACGGTTTTGACCGTCTCCATTAAAGCGCGGTGTGATTCATGGGTGCCCTGTGAAAAATTGAAGCGGGCGATATTCATACCCGCGAGAATAAGGTCCTGTATTACTGACTCTTCGGAAGACGACGGCCCCAACGAGCAAACTATTTTTGTTTTTCTTGTAAACATTCGTATATCATAAATAAAATCAGTATTTTGGGCAATCACAATATGCCCGTGGACAGGCAGGCCGCATAATTTAACCTCGTGGCTAATTTGTTATAATACAAGGAATTACGATTTTAATTCGCCATATTTATATCAATATTAATCAGGAAAATAAATATATTTATTTTTTTTCGGGCACTTGACAAAAAAAAATAAATTCATAGAATTACAAAAATATACAGCAAAGGCGCTGTGGACTCACTGTCCGCGGCGCCTTATTTTTTTGCCCGGACATGGNGGACATTGCCTTTAATTTTTCTTGAGGAGGAAGAATTATGGACTTTAGTATTTGGTTTCTAATTGGAGCGGCGCTGGTGTTTTTCATGCAGTGCGGTTTCGCGATGGTG
>JGI24698J34947_10000146_pt1 | contig 26723 bp, 16 predicted proteins | sample TergutMp193P3_FD_34947 | JGI IMG/M metagenome (IMG submission 34947) | reverse complement strand
GATACAGTGGTCATGCGGCTCCGGAAGCAGGTTCCCCAGAGTTTTCTCTGACACACCTGCGCCGCCTGATTATTTTTTCAGATTTTATCATGGATGATAGATATGATAACATCTCGACAAATCAGAGTTTACCCAAACAACCCCGTCAGGAACGTAGAAAGCGCCGGAATATACGTCACCAGCAGCACCACGACCAGGCGCACCGCGAGGAAGGGTAGCACATAACGGCATATTTCCGCGAAGGGCTTTTTGAAGCGGTAACTCGCGAGGAAGAGGTTCATGCCCACGGGCGGTGTGAGGAAGCCGGCCTCAAGGTTGACGATGAAAATGATGCCCAAGTGGACCGGATCGATGCCGTAGAGCTGCCCCAGGGGGATAATCAGGGGGAGCACCACCATGATGGCGGAGAAGATGTCCATGAGGCAGCCCACCACGAGGAGGATCAGGTTGAGTATCAATAAAAAGACGAACTTTGATTCGATGGTTTGCTGCATCCAGAAGACGAGGTTCTCGGGCACGTTTGAATCAACGATGGCGTAGGAAAGNGCTTTGGCCATCGCGAAAATGGAAAGTATTCCGCCGATGATCGGAACGGCCTTGAGAAAAACTTTTGGTATGTCNTTAAAAGCTATGTCGCGGTGGATTACCACTTCGACAATAAAAACGTAAACAGCCGATACGGCGCTCACTTCAACCAGCGAGAGGATACCGGTAAAATACCCCGCCACGAGGAGGATCGGAAGGAGAATTTCAAAGGCCGAGTTCTTAAGGGCTGAACCGGTTTCCCTGAGATTGAAGGGCTCAACAGGGATCTTTACCTTCACGGACGCGACGATGCCGTAGGCGATCGTTGCCACTACCAGAATGAGTCCGGGGACTATCGCGCCGAGGAAAAAGTCGATGATGCTGTATTTGACGTTTTCGCCCATGAAAAAGAGGATGCTGTTGGTGGTGGACCCCACCAGGATTATCGGGAGGCTTGGGGGAAACAGGATACCAATGCCCCCAGCGGAGGTGAGAAGCCCTATTGAAAACTTTTCCGGGTAGCCTGAATTACCCAACTCGTTCCCTTTGGAACCGGCGCCTTTTTGCAGAATTATCAACAGTATTCCGCCTAACGCCAGAATCGTAACGCCTGACGCGCCGGTGAAGGACGTAAAAAACGCGCATATCACCACCGTCGCGATGATCAGGCCTCCGGGCATCCAGCTAAAGAGCCGGCGGAAGGCCGTAACCAGCCTTTCCCCGGCATGGCTCTCGGAGAGGAAGAAACCCGTCAATGTAAAAAGCGGGATGGCGACCAGATCGGCGTCCGTAAGCGCGGAGTAAATCTGTATGGGAGCCGCGTCCGGCTCGCCGCCCAGGGCCTGGAGCATCACCATGGCGATACCGCCGATGGCCGCGAAAATCGGCGTTCCCGCGAGCGCCGCCACCACGAGGAAGATGATCATCGGCAGCTTGAGGTGATAGGCCAGATCGTAAAGCTGGTTTACCCATGTATAGAACGGTTCAGGCGGTTCAAAGCCCCAGAATACCTTGGCGATTGCCGGAAGGGCGGCGGCGCTCCCCAGCAGCAACGCCAGAACCGGAAGCCCCACGGAGAATAGCGGATTCCGCTTTTCCGTATCACCTGAATCTTTCGCTGCGCTTCCGGACTGAAACGCGAACCGGACGGCTATTACACAGTAGGCAATGGGCATTGCCAAAGCGAAAAAGCTGTCGGAAATAAAGCCGCCTGATCTGCCCGCAAAACTGTACTTGAGAAAGGAAATGGAATCCCAGAACAAAACCGTCGCGAGGAGAGCCGAAATAAGGCAGGTTACACAGGAGAGTATATTTTTCAGTTTATCGCTTTTCGCGTACTGCACTATGGCAATGGAAATATGATCCCTTGCCTTTGTGGTGAGCATCGCGGCGAAAAGCCCCGACACAAGGAAGAGGCGTATCATAAGAGGCCGCGAATACGTAACAAAGATGTTAAAAGGCCGTAATAAGGTGTCCACAACCGGCAGAAGCGCCATCAAAACAAGTGCGCCGAAGCAAATAAACTTTTCTATAATTTCTATCGTTTTGGAGAGGCCCCAACCGGTTTTATCCATATATTACCCGCTATCGTCCGGTACTGCGAACTCTTGTTACTATTGTGCTTATCCTGTTGTACAGGTCCCTATCGTAAGTAGTTCCCAAAAGACTTGGCATAGCCCTATCAAATTCGTTGTACCAGAGCTGCTCCTGGCTGGCGGAAGGGGTGTTAACCTTGAGGCCGGCCCTTGTCATGGTCTGAACGGCGTCGCTTACGGTTTTCTGTATGGAGCCGTCAAATTCCGTGGCGATGCTCCGGGTGGTTCTGAGCAGTTCCTGTTGAAACCGTGGATTCAAATCGCCGATTTTTTTCCATGTAAGCTGGTTTATAACGATCCCGCCCAAAACCGGCGCGATATTCGTGGACATCATATTTTTCAGCATCGTATGGAGCTGATAAGCCGCCACTGCCGCCGGGTTCTGGTAGGCTGCCGAAACCGTACCGGCATTCAGTTTATTACCCACGTCGGTCCAATCCGATTCGATTATCTGAAAGCCCATGGTTTTGAAGGCGGTGTTAATTTCCGCCGCTTCGGCGTTTGAGGCGATCCTCATCCTCCGTAAATCATCGGGGCTGGAAACCGGGTCTCTGGAAAATATATTGACAAAGCCCGATTTGGACCACGCGAGCATAAAATAATTGCCCCTGTTGAATCGGGCTTCCAGATCAGTTTGCAATTCCCGAATGACGGCGTCCAATTCCCTCTCGTTGCGAATCAGGAAGGGAGCGCTCAATGTCATTATGGATTTATCGATCTCGCTGAGCCCAAAGGGGGTGAAGATTCCCGCCTGAATCGTATCGCTTGCCAGGGAGAGGAGCATTTTGGCTTCGTTGCCCTCGATTCCGCCGTGGCGTATGCTAAGGCGTACCTGGCCGTTTGTAATGCGGCTCCACTCTGATGCAAGCCTGTCCAGGGTCCTGCCCCACGGCGATTCCCGGGGAAGGGGGGACGCGAGTTTCACCTCAAGCGATCCCGACTGGGATGATGTCCCCCGCTGCGCGAAAAGGTTTCCGGCTCCCAATACCAGCAAGACCAATACAAAAATCANAAAAACGGTTTTTCTTCGCATTCTTAACTCCTCAANTTTNTTTACGCCGTTCTATTCACTAATCCTGGGAAAAGGTAAAATACTCGTATGCCGTATCCAGAAGAGACCTGGCCTTCCTCTGGGAAATTACGTTTAGCAGCCTTGCCGAAGGATCGGCGTCGATATCTATCGCCAGGGCCTTCTGAAGATTTTCCTCAAAGGCGTCGTAATCCTGGGCAGGTATGCAGATCGACTTGGCGTAAGAGACATAGGGCCCGGCGCTGAGGTAATTTGACTTTTCGAGGGCCCGCTGGAAGTGAACCTCCGCCTTGTCCTTATCTCCGCCAAGATTCTCCGGCAGCGCGGCGTAGAACTGAATATACAGTTCATCAATCGCTCCGTTGTTAAAATCCGGGTCAAGTTCATAGGCGCGGGCAATCATCGCGTCCCATTCGGGGATCTGGTAACCAAGCTCGAAATCGAAAACATCAAGCGAGTAAGCCGCGATTCCCCCCGCCGCGGTCCAGTAGAGCAGGGGCACGTCCTCTTTTTTGAATTTCTTCAATAAACTTTCCAGGGAGCCGTCCTCAGCCGTCGCACTGCTGAAACCGGGGAACTTTTTATCCAGGGCCGTGTTAAGCAGCGCGTTACCCCGCAGGTACAGTTTTTTCGCCCGCTCATTGGCCTCTGTACGTTCGTAGTAGTAATCAACCGGATCCAGCATATCCGCCGGCCCCTGAACAAAGGCGTTCGCGTACATCACAAAGAGAGACCCCGTGGTGAGCATCAACCCCTCGTGATCGGGGTTCTGTGAGAGCAGGGTCTCGTAGAGTTTTATTGCGAAGGGAAGCGCGTCGCCGACCAATTCCGGGTCGTTGTCCGTCATGAATACGTTGGTGCTTCCGGTTCCGGTAAGCGCGTTGGAGACCATGTTAATGGCCATCTTGTTGATTGAACAGGATGTCAGCAACGGCAGCATACAGAGGAAACACAAAAGGCCAATTCTTTTTGTCTTCATAAAATCACCCTTAAAAATATACTAACACAATTAAACCGGATTTGTAACAAAAAAATCAAGGGGCAGATGAGAAAGAAAAGAAAACAACCACCTCACAAACAGAAAACCCAAGAATTTCACACGGAGTTCCACGGAGGAAGAAAAAAACCACGGAGGGACACGGAGAAGAACTAATTGAAAACTGTCGAAAACACTGATAAAATGGCAACTATAATTTAAGGAGCCATTATGAAAATGTATAGATTTATCTTGATCCTGCTGATAGCGGCGGCATTCGCCTTCGTCGCCTGTAACCGCAACAACAACGGAAACAGCGGCGCGGAACCAACCGGGGCCGAACTGCAAGCGGCGCTTGAGGCGCTCGAACAGATGGCCGGCGTTGGCGCGAATGCGCCGACAAGCACAACCGCATCAACGCCCGCGCCAGCAACAACCCCAACGACGACGCAGTCGGCGACGCCAACCGCCGCGCCCGTAAGCGGCCCTTCGACATGGACAGCCGTCGCGGACAGCCCATTCGCCAATGCCATCGACGCCATTGCCTGGGGTACCGCCGGCAACGCCGGCGGCAGGTTCGTCGCCGGGGACTGGGACGGCAAAATGGCGTATTCGACGGACGGCGCAAGCTGGACAGCCGTCGTGGACAGCACCTTCGGATATTCTGTCATCAACGACATCGCCTTCGGCATGGATGCCGCGGGCAACGGCAGGTTCGTCGCCGTGGGCATGAGCGGCAAAATAGCGTATTCCACAGACGGCGCAAGCTGGACAGCCGTTGACGCCACAGGCGCATTCGGTACGACCAACATCTACTCCGTCGCCTGGGGCAACAATAGATGGGTCGCTGGGGACGCTGAAGGCAAAATGGCGTATTCGGCGGACGGAGCCGCCTGGACAGCAGTCGCGGACAGCACATTCGACATGTATATCTACATCTACGACATCGCCTTCGCCAACGGAATTGGCAAAGGCAACGGCAGGTTTGTTGCCGGGGCTCTTTCCGGCCAAATTGCGTATTCCGATGACAACGGCGTAACTTGGACAGCCGTAGCAGACAGCAAATTCGGCAATTCCGGCATCGATGCCATCGCATACGGCAACAGCAGGTTTGTCGCCGTGGGCACTGACGGCAAAATGGCATATTCCACAGACGGCGCAAGCTGGACAGCCGTGGCAAACAGCGGATTCAACAGCAGAATCTGGGGAATCGACTTTGGCATCGCCAGCAACGCTGGCAACGGCAACGCCGGCGGCAGATTCGTCGCCGGTGGCGATAACGGCAGCATGGCGTATTCAGCAGACGGCGCAAGCTGGACAGCCGTTGGAGAGGGCATATTAGGCACATATACCACCCTCATGGGCACTGGGGCGACGGCTGATATCAGCGACGTCGCCTACGGGTCAGGCAGGTTCGTCGCCGTGGGTCAAGGCGGCAAAATCGCGTACGCAGACTGGTAGGGGGAGGGCGGCGCGGTTTTGGTAAACGGCGTCGCCGTTGACCCTGGAAAGAACAGTAACTGATACCGTTCTATACTAATCCGTGGAACCATACCTGACTTGTCGTGGATCGAATATCCGCCTTGTAGACATCGGTGAAACGGCCATTTCACACTGTTGAAATGGACTATTTCATACTGTTGAAATGGACTATTTCATACTGTTGAAATAGACTATTTCATCAAGATGAAACGGACTATTTCATCAAAATGAAACGGCTATTTCTAGCATAACCACCAATGAGGGTGCAATAAAGAAAATAGGCAATCTTCCATGTCCTCCCGTGGTTATCTTCTTTCTTCTTCTGTTCGTGGTTGTTCGTGGTTAATCTTCCCTCTTCCCTCCGTGTCCCCCGTGTCCCCGTGCGAGGTCTTCTTCCTTGCTCCTTACTCCCCTATCTTCCCCCTAATATCCTTTTTGATCGCGTCAAGTTTCCTGCCCGCCTCGGCTTTCGCCGCGGCGAGGCCTCCGCCGCCGATATCGGCGCAGCAACTGGCGTAGAACTTTATCTTGGGCTCGGTGCCGCTGGGCCTGGCGCTGACCACGGTCCCGTCTTTCAGGAAGAACTGAAGCACGTCGCTGGGCGCGAACCCTTCGGCGCCGTTCTTGAGGTCCCTGACCCGCTCTACCTCGATGCCGCCCAGGGTCTTTGGCGCTTTCTTCCGGTAATCTTCCATGATGCCCTGCATGATGGCCGGGCCTTCGGGGCCCTGGAAGTACTTGGAAATGCCTATCTCCTCCCAATAGCCGCAGATACCGTAGAGTTCGTTTAACCTGTCGAGGAGGCTCTTGCCTTTGCTCCGCCAGTAAAGGGTCATTTCAGCGGTCAGCGCCGCGGCGGAAACCCCATCCTTGTCCCTGACTTCGTTTTCCACCAGGTAGCCGTAGCTCTCCTCGGTACCGAAGACAATTGAGGCCGAGCCGTCTTTCTCGCATTTTGCCATCACGTCTGCGATCCACTTGAAACCCGTGAGGCACTCGAAGCACTTTGCCCCGTAGTGTTCGGCGACGCGTTTCTGCATGCCGGTGGTCACGATCGAATTGACCATTGCGGGGTTGGGGGGCATCTTCCCGGTTTCCTTGAGCGAGAGGAAGACGTAGTCCGCGAGGAGCGCGCCCATCTGGTTACCCGTGACGAGGGTAAACCCTGACCCAGTCCCTGACGGCACGGCGACGCCGAAGCGGTCGGCGTCGGGGTCGGTTGCCATGACCACGTCGGCTTTTTCTTTGATGCCAAGCTTAATCGCCAATTCCAGGGCCGCGGCCTCTTCGGGGTTGGGGAAGGACACGGTGGGGAAGTCGCCGTTGCCCTCGCGCTGCTCCGGCACGGTAATGACTTTGAGGCCGAGGCTCCCAAGCACGCTCTCCACGTGAAAGGCGCCTGTGCCGTGCAGCGGCGTATAGACGATCTTCACTTCCCCGCCTTTTTCTTTGAGAAGTTCCGGCCTGAAGAGGCGGCTGCGCACCATGGCCTGGTAGGGCTCGTCAATCTCCTTGTCGATGACGGCCAGGAGTCCCTTTTCAAGGGCCTCTATCCGGCTCATCTCCTTTATCTCCGTGACCGCTTCTACCTCGTCGATGATCCCGGTGTCGTGGGGTGGGATCACCTGTGCGCCCCCGACCCAGTAGGCCTTGTAGCCGTTGTACTGGGGCGGGTTGTGGCTGGCGGTGACGACGATGCCGGTGTCGCAGTTCAGGCGCCGTATCGCGAAGGAGAGTTCCGGCGTGGGACGCAAACTTGAAAAAAGCCAGCACTTGATGCCGTTCGCCGCGAAGATGAGCGCCGCCGCCTCGGCGAATTCCGCCGAGTAATGGCGGCTGTCAAAGGCGATAACCGCCGAGAGCGCGCCGGGCGTCCGCGCCTTTTCGGGAAACGCCTTCGCCAAATAAGTGGCGAGCCCCTGGGTGGCGCTTTTCACCACGAGTGTATTCATGCGGTTGTAGCCGCCCCCGATTACTCCCCGCAATCCTCCCGTACCGAATTCAAGGTTACGGTAAAATCTGTCTTCCAGTTCTTTGGCGTTCCCCGCCGCAAGGAGATCCTCCACTTCCTTTCTGAAGTTCGCGTCCTTCTCCCTGGCTATGTAATCCTTTGCTCTTTCGGTGATGGCTTTGGTATCCATATATGTACTCCTTTGTCCTTTTAGACAAGAATAGAAGAATTTGAATAAAGACACAAGATGATAAGATGGAGTGGTCAAAATAAATATCCATTTCAAGATTTTCTTGCTATACCCTCGATTCGGGGTTATTATTAAGTATGGGCGTGGAAAAAAACAAGATAGGCTTTATCATTTGCAATATCGACACAGGGTGGGCGCAGGATGTCTGGCCGTCGTTTGTCAGGATGGCGCTTGTGAAGAGGAAGAATTTCTTTATTTTCCCGGGCGGACGGTTGAATGACCCTTTGAATACAAACTATCTCCGTAATTCTGTCTATTCCCTGGCCAACAACGATAACCTGGACGGCTTGATTTGCTGGAGCGCGAGTATATTATACAAGGAATCCATGGATGCCTTTGATAAGCTTCACAGGGATTTTGACCCCCTCCCCTACGTTACCGTAGAAACCAAAATTCCCGGCCGCTACTCCGTGAATTTTGATTCCTACACCGGAATGAAGGAGCTGGTAACCCACAGCATAAAAGTCCACGGCGCCAAAAAGATCGCCTTTATCAGGGGGCCGACTTTTAATCCGTCCGTACATGAACGGCTGCATGGTTATATAGACGCGCTCCTTGAAGCGGGTCTTCCCTATGACCCGGACAGCCCGCTGGTAACGGATCCCTTTATCTGGGAAGACGGACGCCGGGCAGCAATCCAGCTTTTTGAAGAGAGGAAACTCATACCGGGAAAGGACTTCGATACCATTGCCGGTTCCAGCGATCGGATGGTCCTGCGTGCCGTTAATTACTTCAAGGAAAAAGGCTATTATGTGCCGCAAGATTACCACGCGCTGGGATTCGACAATTCCCTGGAAAGCCGTCTTAGCGAAAGCCCGCTCTCCACGGTGAAAGCTCCCTACTCGGGATTATGCAGCGAGTCATTACGTATTCTTGATATGCTGATTCGCAAAAGGGAAGAAAGCCCGTCTGCCGCGGCAAACGCCGGTTCAGATCAGGAGGAGGTGATAGACACAGCCGCCCTGCCTTCGGAGCCCGTGATCCGCGAATCATGCGGCTGTATAGATTTGCATTACTTCAACGACAAGCCGCGGCTTCAGAGCCAATCAGAAGCGCTTGATGATAAAGATCAGAAGGAACAGGTGAAATCGTTATCCGCAATGATAACCGATTTCCTAAAACTCAGCGACGATGAAGAACGGGTCTTCGTGACGCCCCTTATCCGCACGTGGTTCAAAATTACCCGGGAATATCATTTGAAAAAAATTATTCAATTTTCCCTTGAACTTTTTTTCATCCGCTTTGAAAAAGCCCTGAACAAGTTTTTCGGGATAAACAAGGACGCGGAACCGCTTATAATCCTGCTAAAAAATATAACAAAATCAAATCTCATCTCCCCGCAATTATTCACGGAGCTGGAAGGTGACATATTTCAGACAATCATAAAGATCAGGGAACAGAATGTAATTTATTCACTTAATCAAAAGGAAAGCCGAAACAGGGCGCTTAATGCCTTTATGTATACGATTCTGGAAATCCATGACAGGAAGTCCCTCGTGGAAAGCCTCGCGCGGTATTTGCCCAGAATCGGAATAAAAACCGCGGGACTGGCCCTGTATAACGATGACAAGACATCCACCTGGGTGGGAAGTTTTTCTCCCGAAGGCATAAGCCCGGTGAAAGAATTGTCTTTCCCCGGCAGGCTGCTTGTTCCGGACGAGTTAAAAGAACAGTTTTCCCGGGGCATCTTCATGGTGCAGCCCCTGTTCAACGAAAACAGGTCTCTCGGATATTTCGTTCATACCATATCGGGGACTGACGGGATTATTTATGAGGAAGTCCGTTCGGTGATCAGTAATGCCTTAAAGGGCATCTTCCTGTTTGAGGAGGTTGAAAGGGCAAAACAGAAAGCCGAGGAGAGCGATGAGCAGAGCCGCATATTGAGCGTGCAGAAGGAAGCGGCCCAGGCCGCGTCGGAGGCCAAGAGCCTTTTCCTTGCAAAGATGTCACACGAAATTCGTACGCCCATGAACGCTGTTTTGGGCATGTCGGAATTACTGCTTTCGGAAAACCTGAACAAGCGCCAAAGGGGATATGCCGAAGACATTAAAACATCGGCGATTACACTGCTGGATATTATCAATGAAATTCTGGATGTTTCCAAAATACAATCCGGAAAGATGACCCTCGTTCCCGTACATTACGATTTCACATCGCTGATGGAAAACATCGATTCCATGGTTCATTTCCTGATACAGGACAAGAGCATTGCGTTTAACATAACAATGCAGGGCGACATTCCCAGGTGTCTGTACGGTGACGATGTGAGGCTGCGGCAGATACTTCTGAACCTGTTAAGCAACGCCGTAAAGTTCACAAAAACAGGTTATGTGCATTTAAACCTCGTTATTACCGATACGGAGCTTCACTTCTCCGTTGAGGATACGGGAAGAGGAATACGGGAAGAAAATTTAACTGAGCTTTTTGAGGCCTTCAAACAGGTCGACATGCTTGAAAACCGCGATATAAAGGGAACCGGACTGGGGCTGTCAATTACCAAAACGCTGGTAGAAATGATGGACGGTAAAATAAGAGCGGAAAGCGTATACGGCAAAGGTTCGACATTTCACGTGACGATCCCAAAAGTATTGGGTGATGAAGCGAAGATTCCGCGCACAGGCTCGGGTGAAAGGGTTTTATGTTCGCCGGATACAAGAATATTGGTAGTTGATGACAATACGATAAACTTAAACGTGATAAGCGGACTTTTACAGTTAAGCAACATAACCGCGACTACGGCCGCCTCCGGCCGGCAGGCAATTGATATGCTTCGTGAGGATCGCTATGACATTGTTTTCATGGATCACATGATGCCCGAAATGGACGGCGTGGAAGCGTTAAAGATCATCCGCGAAATTGGCATCGACACACCGGTTATCGCCCTCACCGCAAACGCCGTCACAAGCGCGAAAGAAATGCTGCTGGCCGCCGGGATGGATGATTTTATTTCCAAGCCCATTGTGAAGGAGGAGTTAAACGCAATACTGATTAAATGGGTTCCCTCTTCGCGGCTTGTCCATACGGAAACCGAAAATGCGGAGGTCTTTAGTTCAGGCTCTGAAGAGCACAATGAGTTCTGGGATCGAATAAATAAAATTGACGAGATTTCCATGCGGATAGGGCTGGAAAGGGTATCGGGTCAGGTGGACGTGTACGAAACCGCGCTGAAATTATTGGTCAAAGAGATTGAGAAATGCTTCAGGAACCTGAACAATTTCCTGGCATCCAATGATATGAACAATTTCAAGATAGAAGTACACAGCATGAAATCTTCTTTGGCAAACCTGGGCGCCATGGATCTCTCATCCAAAGCTTTTGAGCTTGAGAACGCGTCCGGGAAGGGAGATGTTGATTTCTGCGCCTCCGCCCTGCCGCCTTTCACGGACGCTCTCATCGACCTGGGTAATAAAGTAAAAGAAGCTTTTGCCGAAGTCCACCATGATAGCAGCGCGGCTATTCCGCCCGAGCTGAAGCCAATCCTGACCAGGATGAAAGACGCCTTTGGCAGTATGGAATTTGTCGAAATCAACAATGAAATGCAAAACCTGGAAAGCCTGGAAATGAATGAAGAGCTGAAGTACGAGATAGAAGAGATAAAGGACGCGGTCATAGTAATGGACTATGACAACGCCTCGGAAATGATTCAAAAGATGCTCGCTCGTTAGTCGTCAGCAGGCTAATCGTCGATAGCGCTGTAGGCCGTCTGGACAAAACCACGCTGCAGATCGCTGTTGATACCCGAGACGAGCTGGATGAAGAAAAGGGCTGTCATGTCCTCAGCCGGATCAACAAGGTAATAAGTGCCCATCATGCCGTCCCATGCCCATTCGCCCAAAGAACCGTTAAGCCCGGCCTCCGCCGTGTTCAGCATGGTTCTTACGCCCAGGCCATAACCATAACCCGTCATGTGCGGGAAGTACGCAGGCCGCAGAAGGGGAATCTCAACATGGTTGGTGCTTATCAGCTCTATGGTCTTTCTCGAAAGCACGCGCTCGTTCCCCAGCCTGCCGCCGCCGAGCAGCATTTGCGCGTAACGGGCGCAGTCCGGCATTGTGGAGCAGAGGCCCCCGCCGCCTGACTCGAACGCGGGAGGAGTAGGAGAGGCGTTGTCATTGCCGTCGCTTTTTAATTCCTCAAGGCCCTTTGGCCCGAGTATGTAAGGCGTCACGACGCGGTTCTGCTTTTCTTCGGGAACGTAGAAAGCCGTGTCCTTGAGTCCCAGCGGTTCAAAGATCGTTTCCTTAAGGTACTCACCCAGGGTCTTGCCGGAGATGACTTCAATCAGGCGGCCGAGAACGTCATGCGAAAACCCGTACAGCCATTGCTCGCCCGGATGGAAACAGAGCGGCGTCCTGGCCGCCTCGTCTACCATTCTGGCGGTGTTCCAGGGCTTGCCGCTTTTGGCGTCCTTGCCGGCCTTCTTTTGAATTTCCATCATCGCCATTGAGGAGTAACTGCCCTCGCCCGGGTAGGGCAGGCCGGAAGTCATCGTGAAAAGATGCTCAAAGGTAATGGGCCTTTCCGCCGGGACGAGGCTGATTGCGCCGCGCTTGTTATGCTCCGCGACCTTCATATCCTTAAAAGCCGGCAGAAAATCCGCGATTGGCTGGTGAAGCCTGAAAAGCGCCTTCTCATAAAGGGTCATCGCCGCAACGACGGTAAAGGTCTTGCTCATGGACCAGATGCGGTAAATCGCGTCGTTTTTAAGGGGCGCCTTCTCCGCGATGTCCCTCATGCCGAAACTGGCGCAATACGCTTCAACGCCGTGACGCGTGATCATCCCCGCCGCGCCCGCGACCTTGCCCTGTTCCACGATACGCGCCAAATACGCGTCCACGTTGGCCAGCCGCTTCGGACACAGTCCGTGGTTATTTGTTTCGGTTGTTTTCATTGTGATACTCCAATGCTTATAGTTATTATATTCTAGCGGATGCGGAGATTTTCGGCAATATCCGGCGGCAGTTCCTTTTGACAAAAGCCCTTGCATTGCTTATAATATGAGAAAATATGGATAACACATACACACTGGATGAAATTAAAACCAGGGTCTCCGATAAAGCACGGCAATACGGTGTCAAAAAAATATATCTATTTGGTTCCTATGCCCGCGGAGAAGCAAGTCCCGGCAGTGATATTGATATATGCATTGAAAAAGGCAGTATCCGTACCTTATTTGAGCTTTCAGGCTTTTGTCAGGATTTAGAAGAAATCTTGGGAAATAGAGTTGACTTGGTTACCACTATAGGCATGTCAAGAGAGTTTAAAGAGCAGGTAGAAAAGGACATGGTAATTATTTATGGATAAAAATATAAGCATTGTTAAGCATATTCTTGAACATTTGGAAAATATCTTCAAAGCCCAAAAGCGATTTGGTAACGATAGCGCAATATTTTTTTCGGATAAAGACTATTTCAATTCGGTTTGTATGAGTCTGCTTCAAGTTGGAGAATTATCACATCATTTAAATACGGAATTCATCAATGCCCATGCGGAGATTCCCTGGAAAAATATTATTGGGCTGCGTAATGTGGTAGTCCACGGATATGGTCAGTTGGACATGGAAACCATTTGGGCGACAGTGATTAGCGATATTCCTGATTTATACAAGAAATGTCTGGCAATGGTTGATGAATACCGTCAATATAACGACAAGCTCTAACAGCTCCATTTCCTTAACCCAGCCCTCACTCATACATGACAAACGCTGCCCAGTAATACGGATAATTTCCTCGAGGGTCTTGCCTGAATTCGTTCTTTACAAGGTAATACGCTTCCTTAAAAGTCTTCCCTTCGTTCAATACCTTGTCGTATAGCCGGGTCATAAACTCCACTGTAGCTTTATCGCTTATGGGCCAAAGGCTTACTCCCACTTTTTCCACGCTGCTGACCATAAAAGCACGGGCCATTCCCACCATACCATCCCCTCGCTTCAGCGTTCCCAAACCCGTTGAACAGGCGGAGAGCATTACCATACTACTATCCATATTAAGCAGTACTATTTCCGGTATCCTAAGATACCCGTCTTCACCGGTGTCCAATAATCCCGAAACTTCCGACAGCACAATCGCTGAACGCTCGGCATCTTTCTCATCAAAATAGCCGTGGCACGCAAAATGAAGAATGGGGTATTTTATCAATTCTCCCTGTTTGGATAAACTTTTTATATGCGCTTCACTAACATCACTGCCCAAAAAAACCTGAATATCCTCCGGAAACAAAACCAATTTCTCCATATTTTTCACTTCTTTTTCCGTCCACGGAAGATCAGGCAAGTACTGGTCGCTGTTTGAACCATTTCCGGAAAAGCTCATCGTCGACTGCTCTCTGTCCGCGACGGTCTTGCGCTCATCATACCAGGCGCCGCCGAAAGCCATGATGGGGAGATATTGAGGTTCCCCAGCTTTCGCCGCCAGTTTACTTACCGATATAGACGGGGATAAGCTTATACTGTAGGTTTCTCCGAGAACAGGGCATGTCTCGTTTTTCCGCAAAATATCAAAAGGAAGATGACCCAGATTTCCATCCGGAACAATGACAAGTTCTTTTATGCCTGGGGGAATATATTGAAGAACCGGTTTGATAAGGGCATTGTATAGTTCATTACGTTCAGCTTCAAAAGTATCTTCCTGGCTGGGATAGATTTTATCACCGGCGACATAGTAGAGTTTTGAACGCAGATCATTCACTTTGCCGGCATAATCAAAATCTTTATCAAGTCTTACAGGAATAATGTCGGCTTTTGTAATAACAAGGCAGTAGGAGTTTATAGAAGAACGATTCTGGTATGTGGTTAGGGCGCCGGCGGAAACCGGTGGATTAAATACGATGGTAGGATCCCAGATTACATATTCAAGAATAACCCTTGTTTCTCCGCACCACTCTTGAGCCTCTGCAAGGTTCGAAGGCTTCGGGTTACGGAGTTCCCCGTAACGGGGGAACCATTCGCTTATCTGGGCATCCAGAGAGCTAAGTGCGTTTTCTGCCATCGTCAAGGCAAGCGCAGCCTTAGCGTATTTACCAGCTTCTATTTGGGGATCAAGAGAAGCAAGCGACCGCCGAATATTATCTATATCGTTTATTAGTATTTCGATTCTTCCAGCTTCTATTTCCTCGATTTCAGGGAGATTCAGAGCCGCTTTGGTACCGATTTGTTCTAAAAAACCCCGGCTTCTTAATCCTTCCGAATAGTTATAGGCTTTTTCAGGAGAACCAAAACTGGCTTCCAAATTCACCCCCGCATAGTACTGGTAGATAAATGAGGTCATTATATCCACACCCCTGAAGCCCAGTGTGGAGCGCACATTTTCCGCCCTTGAAATGCTGCGGTTAAGGGAATCTCTTACTAAATCGATATATAGTATTCCAAGTATCCCGGGATCATTGGCGGTTTCTCCTTTATTAAAAAGGTGATCAAAATTATGAAAATCCCCTGTCAACTCCCAGGACAGGAGAAAAATGTCCATTAGATTAATGCTCCTGTCCGCGGCTTTAATAGATCGCCTTAAATCCGATATCGCGTTGCTTAATTCACCTTTCTTAATATACGCATGTGCCCGATTATTCCAGGCAAGTACATTTTTTGGATCAATGTCAATGGCAACATTATAGTTATCAATAGCGCTATCATATTCACCTTTATCGTAATAGGCAATACCCAGGTTATTCCAAGCTTGAGATGACTGGGAATCTATAGTAATGGCCTTTGTAAAATCTTCAATTGCTAGATTTAGCTCGCCTTTGGCACGGCGAGCAATACCCCGGTTATTTAAAGCTTGAACGTAATTAGCATCTAACGTTATGGCTTTTGTATAGTCCCTAATAGCCAAGTTAAGATCACCCTTAGCTTGATAAGCAATACCTCGGCTATTAAAAGCAGTTGTAAAATAAGGATCCAGGTCAATGGCTCTACTATGATCTTTAATAGCCTGTTCAAGCTGGTTGTTATCACGGAAAGCTATACCCCTGCTATTATAGGCGTAAGCGAAATTGGGATTCAAGTCAATGGCTTGGGTATAATCATCAATTGCTCGACCAAGCTCCCCTTTTACTCGATAAGCTTCACCCCTGCTATACCAGGCATCAGCGTTGTGATGATTAAGCTCAATTTCTTTGCTAGACTTCTTGATAGCTTTGTTAAGATCATTTTCCGTATAATCACGATATAAAGAAAAATCCATTGGTGAAGTTATAATCGCCATTGAACGCTCTCTACTGACCCAATATTCATTATTTGGATTCAGTGCTATGGCTTTTTTATTATCCTCATCAGCAAGATCAGATTCGCCTTTATTGCGATAAGCCATGCTGCGGTTATTCAAGGCATCAATGTTATTAGGGTCCAAGGCGAGGGCTTTACTAAAATCTTCAATGGCTAGGTCAAGTTCGCCCATAATGCGATAAATAATACCGCGGATATTAAAGGCATCAATGTTATCAGGGTCCAAGGCGAGGGCTTTACTAAAATCTTCAATAGCAAGATCAAGCTTGCCATAATATAGATAAGCATTTCCCCGACTATTCCAGATATTAGCGTTATTGGGGTTACGTCTAATTGCCTCAGTAAAATCCCAAATAGCCAAATCCACTTCCCTAGCCTCGAAATACTTGATGCCCCACTCATAGTAAAACTCCGCGTCCTCAGCTATCAGGGGGAGCGCAACGACAAGTGCAAATAATGCAAAAGCCATTCTTTTCATGATGCTTCCTCACTCATACATCGTAAACGCCGCCCAGTAATACGGATGATTCCATTGCGAGTCTCTCCTGAATTCGTTCTTCACAAGGTAATACGCTTCCTTAAAAGTTTTCCCTTCGTTCAGTACCTTGCCGTATAGCCGCGTCATAAACTCCAATGTCGCGTTGTCGCTTATCGACCAAAGGCTCACCCCCACATTCTCAATCCCGCTCACCAAAAAGGCGCGGGCCATCCCCATCATCCCGTCTCCCCGCTTCAATGTTCCCAAGCCGGTCTCACAGGCGGAAAGCAGTACCATACGGCTGTTCATTTCAAGCAATACTATTTCCGGTATCGTAAGATACCCGTCCTCGCTTGTGTTTATTAACCCGGAAACCTCCGACAGCACGATCCCCGAACGCTCCGCGTCTTCATCGTCAAAATAACCGTGACACGCAAAATGAAGTATGGGGTATTTGAGCAATTCCCCCCGGTTGGATAATCTTTTAATTTGCGCTTCGTTTACATCTCTGCCTGTAAAAACCTGAATATCATAAGAAGATGAAACCAGGGACTGCAGGTTTTTCACTTCTGTTTCCGTCCCCGGAAGATCACGCCAGGACATGATACCGTCTGAGCCTTTTATAGCTGCCCGCTGGCCCCTGTCGGCGGCGGCTTTATCCTTGTTGTACCACGCGCCGCCGAAAGCCATTAGCGGGAGCTTCTGAGGTTCCCCGTCCTTTGCCGCCAGGATGCTTATCGACACGGACGGAGATAAACTTATGATATAGGCCTCTCCAAGATCAGGGCCTCTTTCGTTTATACGCAAAATATCAAAAGGCAGTTGGCCCAGACATCCGTCGGGGACGATAACCAGCTCATATATGCCAGTGGGGATATATTGAAGAACCGGCCTGATGAGCGCATTGTACAGGGCGTTGCGCTCCAGTTCAAAAGCGGCTTCCCTGTTGCGGGGAACGCCATCGTTCCTGACGGTGTGGATTTTGGTGCGAAGATCATTGACCGTATTGGCATAGTCAAAATCGGGATCAAGGCGGACAGGAGTAATGCCGTCTTTGGTGATAACAAGGCAGTAGGAGTTGATGGAAGGACGGTCCTGATATGTTGTTCGCGCGCCTGCGGAAGCCGGAGCTGTAAATTCGACGCCGGAATCCCAGAGCACATATTCGAGAATAACACGAGTCTCTCCGCACCACTCCTGGGCCTGGGCAAGACTCGCCGGCATTGGGTTTCTCAGTTCCCCATAACGGGGGACCCTGGCGGTTAACCGGGTGTCCAATGATGTTAATTCATTTTCCGCCCTGGTCAATTCTACCCCTGCCTCGGAGTATCTTTTCGCGTCATTTTGAGGATTCAAGGTAGACAGCAAATTCTGAAGATTATTTATATCCTTGATTAAATCCTTGACTCTCTGTTCTTCATCAGCGGTAATTCCCGAGAGCTTGAGGGCGGCCTCAGTTCCCATCTGCTCCAAAAATCCCCGGCTTCTGAGTCCTTCCGAATAGTAATAGGCTTTTTCGCAAGAACCAAACCTGACTTCCAAATCCACCCCAGCATAATATTGGTAGATAAGTGAGGTCATTAATTCCACACCACGGACGCCCAGGGTGGAGCGCGCTTTTTCCGCCTTGGCAATGCTGCGGCCAAGGGATTCCCTTACTACAGCCGAATATTGTACCCTCATCTGCTCGAGATCGTTGACGGTTTTCTTTTTTTTAAAAAGAGTATTAAAATTGAATAAATCCCCCGTTAACTCCCAGGACAGGAGAAAAATGTCCAGTATATTGTTACTCCTGTCCGCGGCTTCAATTGATTGCAGATAATCCGGTATTGCCAGATTCATTGCCTCCTGCATCATATAAGCCTGGCCCCGATTATTCCAGGCCAGTGCATTATTGGAATCCAGGGTAATTGCCATGCTATAATCCCTGACAGCCAGGTCAAGCACATCCATATCGTAATAAGCAATACCACGGTTATTCCAGGCGTGAAAAAAAAGGGAATCCAATTCAATGGCTTTGGTATAGTCCTCAATCGCCAGATCAAACTCGCCTTTTGCGCGGTGAGCATTACCCCGGTTGTTCAAGGCATAAATAAAATCGGGCTCCAGGTCGATGGCCCTGTTATAGTCCTTTATGGCCAACTCAAACTCACCCATAGCATGATAAGTAATACCCCGGTCATTATAGGCGTTAGTGAAATAGGGATTCAGGTCTATGGCTTTGGTGTGATCCTTGATTGCCTGTTCAAGCTCACCTCTGGCACGGTGGGCAATGCCCCGGTTGGTATAGGCGCTAGCGAAACCGGGATTCAATGCTATGGCTTGACTATGATCTTCGATTGCCTTTTGAAGTTCACCCTTTATGCGATAAACTATGCCCCGGTTATTCCAGGCATCGGCGTTATTTGGATACAGGTCAATTTCCCTACTATACTCCTCAATGGCATTGTTCAGCTCGCTTTCAATATATAATGACTCCGGCCCGGCAAAAGAATCGATTGCCACAGGCTCAGCAAATAAATCGATTGCCTCAGGCGTAGCAAAAGATTCCAATGCCGCACAACCAGACAAACATGCCACGAAGGACATTACAAAAAGAGTAATAAATACCGTAACCAACTTTTTCATAACTTAATTATAGTATACAAAGAAAGGGGGTGTCAATTTTTCGATTTTATGGTATATTTTACTATAGCACGGAGGCTAAATCATGAAAAAACCGGTTGTGTCTGTATTGGTGTTTGTCCTGATTTGCGGCGGCGTTTTCGCGCAAAACCAGAATTCCATTATCTGGACAATGGGAGTTTACAAATATATAGGCGATTCGGATTATCAGGACTACTCACCACAGCGCTCCTACATTAACATGGAAAGCGGAGATGAGTTCTATATATACATCAGGGCAGATTCGCCCGGATATTACTATATAGTACAGGAAAATACCGACAGAACTTCATCCTTTCATTTCGGTGGTCCTCTTGCGGCGGGGGAGTATAAATATATTCTGGAAGATGGTGAGGATTTTATAGTCCCTGCCGGAACAGGGGTTATTCGCTTTCAGGTGGTGGTTTCATCTTCGCCAATACCAAAGCTGGAACAATATTGGAATCAGGGCGCCGGGCGTAATTTTAGCGGAGCCCAACATACCGATCTTATTAACGAGATAACCAGTATCCGCAATAGCACATCAACGGTTAGCGAAGCCCCTGAAAAACCGGTTGTCCAGGCCGCGGTTGTCAGGGGAAAGGCATGGACGGCATATCAGTATGAAGTAAGGGGTACTTATGTCAGAACCATCTTTATCAGGCATTAAAAAAAGCTTTGGGATACTGTTAAATGGAATAGTATTCTGCTTCATTCTGATTATTGGGTTGGCGGGCTTTTTCCAGTGTATAGATACACCGGTTTATGATCGGGTCCTGAAAATTAAGCTGGAGCATGAGCCTTTAACGATGAACCCAAATATAAAACCTGTGGTTCTCAATGACAGGGCGGAACGCAATCTGGACGTACTCGTTGACACCCGGGAAGCCTTCGCGGATCTTTTTCAGTTTCTTGAGGAAGGTGAAATTCTTGGAAGGCTTGTGGCGGGAGTTGATTTTCTTTTTCCCCGCTTCAGGGATTCCGGGAATGACCAGCGAATGGAAAGAAGCGTGGCTGCCATGCAAAGGCTTGTTCTGTCGGTGACTCCCCTGGACGAAGAAAGCAAATTTTCCGGAGATCAGCTTGATGGGACGGATCTTGAGATTATTCGCAGGCATCTCTGGAAACCTGAAATCAGAAACCCGGAAAAATCCAAAATTCCAAAAGCTGTAACTTTTTTGGTTTCTAACCGGAACCTGAATAAAAATGTATCATCCATGGGACATGTTTACGTGGATCCTGATTCAGACAGTATTTACAGAAAAACCCCTCTTTTCTTCCGATGGGAAGACGGATATATGCCTTCTTTGCCACTTGCTATGGCGGCTGTCTCTTTTGAGTTGGATACCTCCAGGGTAATAATCGACGTCGGGAAAGAGGTTATAATTCCCCATCCTGACGGCCATTTAATAAAGATTCCCATCGACAGATCAGGTTATGCCTGGATACCTTATCCTGCTTTCTGGGAATCAAGCTGGGAGCCAACTCCCCTGGACAAGATAGTTAACGCGGTTCGAGACGATGACATCTTTGAACTGATAACCTTTTTTCAAAATGCCATGATCATAGCTGCCGATACGACAAGCGGGGGAAAAGATTTTGGGATCACTCCTTTCGAGAAAAATTATCCCTTGTTGGGAATTCACGAGAGTATCCTGAATGGAATTCTTACCGGACAGTTTTATCGGACAACCCCTGTCCCGGTCTGCGCCGCGCTTCTTTGTATCGGTCTTGTACTCGTCTGTCTCGCTTTTTACCGGGAAAACGATGTCGCTTTTCATTCGATCTACCTGGCCGCGTTATGCGCTCATACCGCGCTTGTCGGTTTCCTCTGGTTCGTTTTTGGGATGGTTCCCTGGTTCGCGGCGCCGCTTTTCGCAATCATTATTTCCTGGTTTGTGGTGTTTGGTATGCGCCTGTTAAAGGCCAGGGAGAATCGCCTGCTCTTTATCGAGGATATGAGCCGCTATTTACCACGATTCCTGGTGAAAAAAATTCTCGCGGAGCATAAGACGGATCTCATTCCGGCTAACAAGGATATAAGCGTTATGTTCTCGGATATCAAGGGCTTTACCAATTGGAGTTCAGACAAGGAAGCGGAAACCGTACACTCCTTTTTAAGCGATTATCTTGAGTCCATGTCCGCCATCATCTTTGAATGCGGCGGGACGGTGGATAAATTCATGGGCGATGGGATTCTGGCGTTTTTCGGCGATCCCTTTGAACAGCCGGATCATACGGAACGTTGCGTTCGGGCGGCTATTGCCATGCAGCAAAAGGTGCGGGAGCTGGCGGTTAAATGGAAGCCCCTGGTCAATATAGATTTGAAGATACGAATCGGCATAAACACAGGCCATGTGATAGTTGGTAACCTTGGAACAAAGAACAGAATTGAATATACGGTTATCGGCGCGGCGGTAAATCTCGGTCAGCGCATGGAAGGCAACGCGCCGGTGGGAGGTATTCTCGTTACTGCTGCAGTCAGGGAAAAAGTAAAAGACAAGTTTGATTTCACCGAAAAGCTGGATGTTACAGTCAAAGGCTACGATGAAACAATAGAGGCTTATGTTGTTGGAATTAACGCCTAACAGCCCCTCAAAACACCCTGAACAGCAGCGCCGCCAGGATCGCCGTAAAAATCGCCGTGGTGAGTATGTACACCCATAAGGGGAGCCCTGCCACACTTTCTTTTGTGTTTTTCTTTTTCTTTGCCCTGGCCTTAACAGCGACGCTGCCAGCGGCGCCGCTGTCGTCTTCTTCGGGATTAGTGGTATAACCGCACATCGGGCAGCCGGTCATAAAGAGGATCTCATCCCCTACAAAACCGCAGTAGGGACAGCGGACAGAGGAGAAATACCTCCCGCAACTGTGACAGGTTTTTGAGTCCCTTGGAACTTCGGCGCCGCAATTATCACAGTAGAAGCGGGGAATCACGGGGATGTAGGCGTTTTTATTTTGTTTAGGCACTTCTTTCGCCGGCTGATTTAGCCTGCCTTGGGGCAGGTCTCCGAATTCGCGCAGGCCGCACAGGGAGCGCTTGCGGCTGTCTTGGTTTCCGCCGTTTTGGGGCTGTCCGCGGCTTTTCCGCCCGGCTTGCCGCCGCTCCCGCCTTTGTCGGTCACATAAAAACCGCCGCCCTTAAAAATGACGCCCATCCCGCCGTTGATAAGACGACGCACCTCCTTGCCGCATTCCGGGCAGGTCTTTATGGGGTCGTCCTTTATGTTCTGAAAGACATCGAAGTTATGTCCGCAGCTCTTGCATTCGTATTCGTAAGTAGGCATATTTCTCTCTTACTCCGAGTATATCGAAAACATCCGAAAAAGTAAAGCTACACTGGCCGCGTCAATGGGAGCCGTACGGATGATGAGAAAGTCCTCATCCAGCTCCGGTGCGTTGGCGAAAAGCAGGGCGGCGGCTTCCTGCGGGCTCATGAAAGAAGAACTTCCCGCGCCGATTAGCCCGCGCTGGATAAAGAGCCTGGCCACCGAAAAGAGGGCGAGGAGGGAAACTGCGTGGCTGGCCGAAGGGGTCCTTATCTTGAGGACGGGAGTCCATAGCTCCGTATCGGTTGGATTCTCATCAGTCGGATTTTTATCCGTTGGATTATCGGTTGAAGCGGGGTTAGGCGAAAGACGGGACACGCCGAAGAAAAGACCCTCCGCCGGTATCCGCAGCGGAACTCCCATGGAAGAAATTACACTGTCAACGGTTTCGGAAGGATTCGGCATCCATCCGGCGAGCGCAAAGTCCCGGCGGAACTCAACAAAACCCGGCGGAGGGATTTCCGAAGTGAAAGCCGCGAAAGGGTCAGTATTTGAAACCAGGGCCAGCTTTGATCCCAGGGCGAGGGCAATGCCGTCGCTTTTCGAATACCAATAACTGCTTCCGTTAGGCGATTTTTGCTTCTTCCAGTCCCTGCTGAAAGTCATGGAAAAGTTAGCCGCAAACACCGGGAACTTCCCGGTGGCGGCCAGAAAAAACCGCCTGCCCTCCTCCTCGGGAAACACAGCTACCACGGCGGATTCGGTACTGTCAACGATCCGCGCCATGTCCTTGTGGCTTAGGCCCCCAATGGAAAGGACGTCCAGGAGCGGCTTGGCCTCCGCCGTGTCAATCCAGATGTAGGCCTTGCCGCCGGCCGGGAGCATGTAAAGTTCCGGGCTTTCAGCCATGGCCGCGCCCTCGACATTCTCAGGGAGAGAAACCTTTGGAGCAGTGGCGCAGGAAATGAAGACAAATCCCAGTAAGAGAATCGAAAACCGAAGAATTAACCACAAACCACACGAACCAATTATCCGACTTTGTCTTTTTGTTCGTGTCGTGCCGAAGGCACGCTGTTTGTGTTTGTTCGTGGTAGAATTTTCCGAAAAAAACTTATTCATATTAAGCCTTCTCAATTGTCACCTGCCATTTTTCATCCCCGGCTTCTATATCGATCATGGGTTCACGCTCCGCCCACACCATTTTGGAAGAAAGGGTTTCGGACGCGACATAATCGGAAAAAGCTTCCCAGGCGGATTTAAGCCGCCCGGAGCCGTAAATGCTAAGGGTAATCCGGTCGGTTACTTCCAGGCCGGATTCTTTCCGCAGATTCTGCACACCGCGGACAAGATCCCGCACGTCGCCTTCCCTGGAAAGCTCCGCCGTAATCTCAGTGTCCAGTCCCACCGTGAGCGTCCCCTCGTTAAGCACCTTGAGGTTGGCTTTTTCCAGCCGCCTGATATCAAGCTTCTCCGCGGTTATGTCAACGGAGCGGCTGCTCTCCCCCAGTTCTATGGAAAGTGTCGCCCCTTTCAAAAGGCCCTGTATCGCACTCTGGCTGAGGGAAGCGATCTTTTCCGCCGCGGCTTTCATATCCTTTCCGAGTTCCTTGCCCATAACGCGGAAATTGGCCTTCGCCTCGTACTCGACAAGGTCTTCCTCGTTGTCCCGGAAGATCACGTTCTTCACGTTGAGTTCCTCGCGGATGATCTCCTCCATTTCCAGGAGGACTTTTTTTTCTTCGGGATTCAGGGTCACCAGTTCCACGTTTTTCAGGGGCTGCCTCACCTTGATGTTATACTGGGAGCGGAGCGCCCTCCCCATGGAAACCGCGTGTTGAACCACCGCCATCTTAAACTCCAAATCCCGATCCCGCCTTTCCTCCCTTGGTACCGGAAAGTCCGTTAGGTGTACCGATTCCGGGTCAGAGGGTGCACGAAGGTTCTGCCAGATGGCGTCAGTCGTAAAGGGAATAAAAGGCGCCGCCACGGTGATCAGGGTTTTGAGCACCGCGTATAGCGTGCCGTAAGCTTCAGTCTTGTCCGTGTCCAATTGCGGCCCCACGTTCTTCCAGAAGCGGCGGCGTGAGCGGCGGATATACCAGTTGTTGAGGTATTCGATAAATTGCAGTATTGGATCCACAGCCTTTGAGAGATCGTAAACGTCCAGGGCGGCAGCGCATTTTTCAACCAGATTTTCCGCTTCCGAAAGGATCCACTTGTCCAGCGGATTGGACGGATCGTTAGGCGCACGGGTCGGAGTGATCCCGTCGATGTTGGCGTAAGTAACAAAGAAACTGTAGGCGTTCCAGATGGGAAGGAGGATGCTTTTTAAAACATCCCTTACACCGTCGTCACTGAAACGGAGGTCCTCGGCCTTGAGCAGCGCCGAACGAACCAGAAAGAGCCGCACCGCGTCCGCGCCGTAACTGTCCAGCAGTTCCACGGGGTCGGTGTAGTTCTTGAGGCTTTTGCTCATCTTCCTGCCGTCGGAAGCCAGCACGATACCGCTGACGATGCAGTTCTTGAAAGCCGGCCTTTTGAAAAGCGCCGCGGACAGCACGGTAAGCGTGTAGAACCAGCCCCTCGTCTGATCAAGGCTTTCGCTGATAAAATCCGCCGGGAAGTGGCTCTCAAAAAATTCCTTGTTTTCGAACGGATAGTGATTCTGGGCGTACGTCATGGCGCCTGACTCAAACCAGCAGTCAAGCACCTCCGGGATTCGCCTCATAATTCCCTTGCAGTCATTCGTAAAACCGTCGACTGAAACTTTGGAACAGGGAATGGTGATCCTGTCGACAAAGTGCAGATGAAGATCCGTTGGAGCTTCACCGGAATATTCCTTGAGTTCCGCCCTGCTTCCGATGCAGATCGTCTTGCCGCAGTCCGGACATTTCCAGATTGGAATGGGGTTGCCCCAATAGCGGTTGCGGCTGACGGCCCAGTCCCTGGCCCCTTCAAGCCACTTGCCAAAGCGGCCCGTCTTGATGTGATCCGGCACCCAGTAAATCTGGCTGTTGGCGTCGATTATGTCCTGTTTTATTTTCTCGACGCTCACAAACCAGGAACCTACCGCACGGTAAATCAGGGGGCTATCGCATTTCCAGCAATGGGGATAAGCGTGGAGGATTTGATCACGCTTGACGAGTTTGCCCTCGGCCTTCAGGCGATCCATGATCGCCTTGTCCGCGTCCTTGACAAAAAGCCCCTCGTAATCCGGCACATCGGAAGTGAAGCGGCATTCCGCGTCAATGGGACAGAGTACCGGAACGCCCGTTCCCTTCAGCACCTTTGCGTCTTCTTCGCCGAAACCCGGCGCCGTGTGCACGATGCCCGTGCCGTCCTCGGTGGAAACATAGTCGCCGAGGTAAATCCTGAAAGCGTTATTCGCACTTGCCCATGCAAACCAGGGGAAGAGCGGCTCGTACTCAATGCCCTTGAGTTCCGTTCCCTTCCTGCGCCACACAATTTTGTATTCGCTTTCTTTTTTGTAATAGGCAGGAAGCCGCGACTCCGCGAGAATATAGTGTTCGCTGCCCGAAGAGGAAAGATCTTCTACAAGCACATAATCGATCTCCGGCCCCATGGTGAGGGCGAGGTTTGAAGGAAGCGTCCATGGAGTCGTTGTCCAGGCTAAAAAATATGTGTTAGGCGGAATTTCAATTTCCCTAGTCCCTGATCCCTGATCCCTAGTCCCTTTTATTCTGAAGCGGACAGTAATTGCCGGATCGTGGACATCCTTGTAACCGCCCAGATTGAGTTCATGATTTGACAGCACGGTGGAGCAGCGGGGGCAGTAAGGAAGGATATAATGCCCTTCGTACAGGAGGCCCTTTTCCCAGAGGGACTTCACAACCCACCAGATTGTCTCCATGTAACTGCTTTCCATTGTCTTATAGTCGTTGTCGAAATCCACCCAGCGGCCGAGACGCGTGATGGTCTGGCGCCATTCTTTCACATAACGCAAAACGGAGGCGCGGCAGGCCTCGTTGAATTTCGCTATCCCGAACTTTTCGATGTCCGTTTTTGAATTGAGACCGAGCTCCTTTTCAATCAGGTTTTCGACCGGGAGGCCGTGGCAGTCCCAGCCGAAACGGCGCTCAACCTTCTTGCCTTTCATGGTCTTGTAACGGGGAATTATGTCTTTAATGGTGCTGGGAATGAAATGCCCAAAATGCGGCAGCCCTGTCGCGAAGGGGGGGCCGTCGTAGAAAACGAATTCTTCTTTTCCTTCCCTCATGGAGATGGATTTTTTGAAGATCTGATTCTTTTCCCAAAAGGCGAGGATCTCCTCTTCCAGTTTGGGAAAGTT
>JGI24698J34947_10000145_pt1 | contig 26759 bp, 22 predicted proteins | sample TergutMp193P3_FD_34947 | JGI IMG/M metagenome (IMG submission 34947) | reverse complement strand
ATATTACACTGTATGACATTTCATATACTTTCCGCTTCATTTAATAAGTTCCTTATTTAAGTTTATAGAGCGCGGTATCGCCGTGAGCGCCAATAACTTCTTCCTTTCGGGGGTGGACTATCAAATCCATGCCTTCCATTGGCAAAGCGCCAAAAAGAATTTCATCCGCTCCGGGTACGACAAGCGCGGGGCAAACGGTTTTCCTGTTTTGCCAATGGACTTCTACTCCGTCTGTCATTTGATATACAACGGTTGAGCCGTCCGCCAAAACGCCGGGTTCCGGGCCTTCTAACTGCAAGCCTAATTGTTGACAGATGCCCTCGTTAATAACCAGCGTCCATGCGCCGGTATCGGCAAGGGCTTCTACCGTGAGCGCGCGAACCTCCGCGTCCGCCATAAGCCCCCGCCGGGCAATTGCCACATCACCAGCGTTTTTTAAGGTAATCTGTGTTTTTACCGTACCCATACCCCCACTATAACATTTTTACGCGTATTTTGCAACTGGGAAAAAGAAGAATTTAACCACGGAGTTCGCGGAGTTACACGGAGTTGTTGTTTGAAATTTCCTTTTTATCTCTGGACTTCTTGTTGAAACAATTCTAGAAATCAAAGAAATTTAAGATTCTTCCTCCGTGAAACTCCGTGTTACTCCGTGGTTAATCTTCTTCTCTCTCTCCGTGCCCCTGCGCCTCTGTGAGATAATCTTCTTCCTCCGCGGTTAGAAATTCTCAATACGATACTCGCGCCGTTCCCCGGTTGAAGGGTCTTTGAAAAAAAGAGCGCGGGCGCGAAGGGCAAGCAAGTTTGATTCATGTTTGATCGCGGGCGGATACAGCGGGTCGTTTTGTATCGGCTTTCCAATCCAGCAAAGGTGGCAGCGTATCTGGTGGCGGAAACCGCGTTTTATCCGCACCGTAAAAAGATCGCCGTTAAGATATATGATTTCCGTCCTGTAAAAACCGCCCCTGTCTTTTGCAAGTTCGCGGTGTTTTTTTTCATCCGTTACGGGACGAACCTGCTTTCTGCCGGGACCGTAGGGACGGAAGTAACTCATAATTATCAGAGGCTTTTCAGGCGAAGGCCCGCCGATGGTGAGGGACGGAGGCGGAGGGAAACCGGCGGGAAGAGAGTCCCCCGCGCTGACGCATACGGCGGAGTATTCTTTTACAAACTCACCTCTGTCCTGCAAGTTTTTAAAGAAGCCGTAACTTTTTAAATTCTTGGCGATTAGCACAAGGCCGTGAGTTTCAAAATCAAGGCGGTGCATAAGATCGTACTGTCCTCCGCCTGAGACTGAGCTTTCCGTTCTGTACCATTCAAGCAGGGAACCGCCGTCTTTTTGTTGAAGGGGGGCGCTGTGCATTCCCGGCGGTTTAAAGACAACGGCGAAATCTTCGGTTTCATCAAGTATGTAGGGAGCGTTATTTTCCATTATGTGCAACTCCGTCCAGTTTTTTAATTACGGCAAGAAAACGTTCCGGCAGGGAAGATGAAAAAGTACGCTCCTCCGTTTCGCCGGGCAGGATAATCGTAAGGCTTTTGGAGTGCAGCATCAGGCCCGCATCAGGAAAATGTTTGTCGCCGTAACCGTACAGCGGGTCCGCAAGAATTGGAAAGCCAAGGTATTTCATGTGGACGCGAAGTTGATGGGTACGCCCTGTTCTGGGACGAAGTAAGACAAGCGAATAATTTTGCCAGCTTTTTATCACCTTGTAAAAAGTGACGGCGGTTTTTCCGTGAGAGCAAACCGCAAAACGTTTTCGATCCTGCGCGTCCCTGCCGATAAATGTTTCTATATGCCCCTTTCTTTCTTTCGGCGTACCGCAGATGACAGCGATATAATTTTTCCTGACTTTTCGGCTTTTAAACTGTTGTGAAAGAAAAGCATGAGCCTCGTCGTTATATGCGGCGATGATTATGCCCGATGTCTCCTTATCCAAACGGTGAACAATTCCCGGACGCAAACCAGTAGTTTTTTGTTCGCCTCCCCGATTTATTTTTCTGAACAACAGGGCGTTCGCCAGAGTGCCCTGCCTGTTACCCGCTCCCGGATGCACTACCATCCCTTGAGCCTTGTTTATCACAACGCACCTTTCATCCTCATAGATAATATCCAGCGGAATGTTCTGCGGAATTATATTTTCAGGCAAAGCGTCTTTCCAGCACAGTTCAAGACTGTCTCCCCGTTTTACAGCGCGGGAAAGTTTAACATCTTTTCCGTTAATCTTCGCTTTCAGTTCCCTTGCCTTGATCTGCGAACGGGAAAGCAGGCGCAAATTTTCTGACACATAACGATCAAGGCGGATTGGCGGGGAAAGTTGTTCTTCGATGATATGCGAGTAACAGGGCATTATTCCGATTCGCTTTCAACAGCATCATCCGAATCGCCTGAGTCTTCGTTTTCTCCCGTTACGCTATACGGCATCCTGTTAATGAAAACAGAGCCTGAAGGCATACTTTCCACTCTACGGCGTTCCCTGTCTCGTTTTATATGTACAATTATTAAATCTATAATCGCTATTGCCGCCGATATTCCTACGGCAATCCAGATAGTGCGTTCATATTCTTCTCTTGACATTTCAATCGCTCCGGCGGATTTCAACGGCCACGGCGCGTAACGGCGGCCTTCTTCGGTAAAACTCATGCCGTTGGCGCTTCCCCACCGGAAAAGATCGGTAACAAAAGTGGTGGTAAACATCGCGAAGGGAAACGTTCCAAAGGCGACAATATCCCATCGGCGTAAATCTCTCGCCCATTGGGGAAAGCCCGTCATGTCAAATGCCGGAGGAGGCTGTGTATCCGCTCCGCTTTGAGCCGTTACCTGAAGAACAGGCGACAGTAAAAGAGAAGAAAAAATTACCGCGATAAAAAAATTTCTCATCATTCCTTAAAAATCAAACTGCCTATCCTCAGCATTGTCGAACCCTCTTCAATAGCAATTTCAAAATCGTTTGACATCCCCATTGAAAGATGAGCCCAGTTTTCCTTTGGAGGAAAACGCCTTTCAAGCTCCTTTTGCGCTTTTACAAGCTGTCTGAAAGAGAGGCGGATCAACTCCTCGTCCTTCGTAAAGGGAGCCATCGTCATAAGACCGCACGGTTTCAAATTCCCGCTGTTACAAACTAAATCCACCGCCCTGAACAGCGCGTCAAGCTCCGCAAACCCGCTCTTTGATTCTTCGCCCGTGTGAAGCTCAAGCATGACAGCTAACGGCTTCTCCTCAGGCGCGTGTTTGACAAGTTCGCCGATAAGCTCCTGTCTGTCAACAGACTGTATGCAGTCAAAAAAAAGAGCCGCCGCTTTCGCCTTGTTCCGCTGAAGGGAGCCTATCAGGTGAAGGCTCACATCGGGGCGCGCTTCCCTGAAAGTTTCAAACTTGGAAAGCGCTTCCTTAACCCTGCTCTCTCCAAAACAGCGGATACCCGCGTTCAGGGCTTCTTCAATCATTCCGGCTGGAACGAACTTTGACACCCCCATAAGGGTAATCTCATCCCGTTTCCTTCCGGCGCGTTCGCATGCCCTTTGAATCCGCTCCTCAATTTTCGCAATGTTTTCGGCAACAGACATCCCTACCTGTATAATCGCATATTCTCAAGGGATTTTGCAAGAGATAAAAAAACATTCGTTTCCAGGCTTTCGGCGCGTTCCATTCCGTCAAGCCCGCTTTCGCGCAAAACACAGGCGCATACATCCTGCGCTGAAGTTCCTTCTGGAAAATTGCCCGAACGCGAAGCCAAAAAAACCGACAGGTTGTTTTTAACGATCTTCCGCCTTGAAGCGAAAAGGGCGCGTACCAGCGGGTAAAAGATCGAAGGATAGGCGCTACAGTTCCTGTTTTCAAGAAGAACCCCCATGCTGTCAACATTCGGTTTTGGATAAAAAGAAGAGGGGCGGATGAGCATTAACGGTTTTACCTTATAAACCGACGAGCAAAGCACGGAAAACGAAGAATAATCCGGCGTTCCGGCGGACGCAGACATGCGGAGGGCAACTTCCTTTTGCACAGTAACGACAATGCGGGAGAACAGCCGTCCGTTTTCGATCAGATCGGCAAGGAGAGCCGCCGCGACATTGTACGGAAGATTTCCCAAAAGAAAGGAAGCCGTTTTTTGCCCCTTCCATGTTTTCATCACATCGCCTTCGATAAGGGTAAATCTTTCTTCCTGTGCGAACACTCTTTTTAAAATATTGATAAACCCCGGATCAATTTCAAAAGCGCGTACCGCCGTTCCCCTTTCAAGAAGGAGGGCCGTCATCGCGCCAAGCCCGGGACCGACTTCCCACACTTCCTCCCCGCTGTTTGCACCTAACGCATCCGCAAGGGCCTTTCTTGTTTCGGGGTTAATCAAAAAATTCTGGCCGAATTTTTTCCTCATCCCCAGGCCTTCCCCTTCAAGAAAAGAACGCAAGGCGGAGGCGGAATTGTAATTAATCGCGCTTACCATAGATCATTTACCGCACATCATGAAAAAGGCCGAAGGCGTAACAGGACGGCGCGTCGTTTGTTTTCAAAGATGACAATTAACAGCGACAGAACAATGGAGAGAGCGAGGGGTATAAAGGGAGCCGACACGGAAATGTCGGGTACTCTGCCGGCGGCTGAAGCGGTTTTTTCCATTAGCTGATATAACAAAGACATGGGCATATTCAAAAGCGCGGAAAGGGAAAAAGTATCGAGTAACAGGCAAACCATTGAGCCTATCATGAATACCGTCGTAAGCGGAACAAGAACCAGTCCTGTAACAATTCCCATCGGGATAAGAATCCCGAACGCGTAACAGCTAACGCCCGACGTTGCAAGGAACGCCCCGCAGGAAGCGGTAAGAGGCTGTAAAAGAAAATCCGGTATTTTTCCGGCAAGCAGGGAATAAAGAGGCTGGCCAATCACTAAAATACCGGCAAGAGCCAGATACGACAAAATAAAGGAAAGCGAATTTCCCGCCGAGGGAGTAACGGCAATCTGTATTAAAAAAGAAATCGACAAAATAGACATCGGCTCTTTGGGCAACGCTCCGAGTATCACAAGAACTCCCAAAATGTACATGAGGGCGGCTCTGTTAAGACTGGGCATGGGGCCGACAAGGAAGCAGTAAAGGCAGATTAAAAGAGCGCCAATAACCGCCGACACTTTAAGGCCCAGGGGCTTTTTAAGGAGGAACGCGATTAAAGAGGCGATGACCGCAAGGTGCATTCCCGACAGCGCGAGAATGTAGGAACAGCCCGCGTTCCGGTAAAGAACGGAAAGGCTTGTATCGAGGTTGTCCTTTATTCCAAGGAGCAGGGCAAGGGCAAGACCGCCCCAGCTTTTACCGTCAAAACGGTTGATCAAATTCAGCCTGATACCGGTTCGCATTCGCTCAACCACGGAAGCGGTTTTTACAATGTGCATTGACTGTGCGCTGTATGTCCATCCGGTTTGCGAGTAACGCAGTCTTCCCTCAGTAAAAACCGCCGTTCCCCGTCCAAACTCGCGCAGTTTTAAAGCGTTTTCCTCGGGGAAGAAAACCGTTACTTCCCCTTTTGCGCTTACCCTAAGGCCTTCGTCTCCCGCGCTTCTACGCAGGGAAAGAACCGCCATTGCCCTGCCTCCTGAAATGATCCTCGGGTCTTCCAGAAGCACGCCTTCAAGGGCGGTAATTTTTTCTTCGGGGATTCCAAACCTCACGTCGTTTCGCGCCGAACCCGCCGCGCCTATTCCAAAGACGAGCCCCGCAGTAAACGCGGCGCAGAGCGCAACCGTTATCTGCAACAAACGCCTGTCCCGGCACAGCGGAAAAAGAGACTGAAAGAAGCATAATACGACGGCTAACACAACCGTTACCGCGAAAAGCCACAGCGGGGAGGAGGAGCCGGAACAATAAAAACCTGCCGCCGCTCCGCCGGCGGCGCACAAAACAGGGGTAACACGCGGAAAAATTACCATCTTAGGCGATCTAGCGCCTCCTTTGCCGCGGCAATAATGTTATCGGGGTAGGATAAACTGTCAATGTCGAGTAATTGATCAAAAGCCGCCTTATCACCGATAAGGCCGAGAGATTTAACAATCGCAAGGGTAACTTCCGGGTCATAAACGCCGGTCCTCTGCGCCTGCTCGTTTCTAAGACCGAGTTGTAAAACAAGAATCAGAGCCGCGTCCGAATTTCCGACCGCGCCGAGAAAGTCAACCGCCTCAATAAAACGTTCCTTTAAAGCGGGGTTATCCTGAAAATCCTCAAGCACGCGGTAATAGTGCCTGACAGCCAGCGCGTTTGCCCTTGTCCATTTTAGCTGTGTAAGAATCAACACTGCCTCGTAACGCAGATCGGTCAGATCAATATCGTCTTTATCAGCCCATACCGCAAGACTCTGTTCAAGCGCAAGTTCGGCAAGCCCGGCGCGTTCGCTCAAATTCAACCTTTCACCGTAATTTCCCGATCTTAAAGCTGAAAGTTTTTCCGCAGGCGGATTTTTTTCTATCACGTCAAAAAGAAACTGCATGAAGTTTCCCGGGATCAATTCAATCGCTCCATAAGCCTCAAAGGTAATAATTTCAGGATAACCGGCGCAGATGACTTCAAACAGAACGGGATATGATGAGCTGTCGCCCAATTCCATAGCCGCCGAAATACAGGCGGAGATTATCACGTAACTTACGCTTTCTCCCGATTTGTACGCCTGATTCTTTTCCAAAAGATAGTTGTTTACCCTTTCTATTACCGCCCGGTTTCCCCTGCCCTGCCTGCCTATTGTAACCAGAATTTCGGCTCCCGTTTCAGAGTTGGGGTATTTCAAAAAAAGTTCCCATAAAGATTCAAGACTCCCTCTGTAAGCTGTATTTTGAAGGCCGTTTACTGCAACTCCGACAATTCTGGTAAAATCAGGTTCATCCTGTAAAAGCTCAAAATTATCAAGGGCAAATTGCAGGGCATAATCGTAAAACTCACCCGTTGAACCGCCTAGAGAGCGATCATATACCGCTCCTTCAAGAAGCTGAACTTTTGCCGGGAGATCGACCCTTGAAAACTGCTGTTTGTACATCTGCAAAGTATACGAATCGCAGAAAGCGCCTGAACAAAAAACAAAAAAAAACAAAGGAAAAATTACGCGGAACAGGAAGCGTCTGTCAGCCATCCAGCGCCTCCTCGAATTTGCCCGCATCGCCTCCATCGGCCTGAGCCTCGCCTTCTTTTCCCGTTACGCGGAACGGCAGTTCATCATCATCTTCAGGAAGCATGTTAAAAACTTCGCAGAGGATATGGTTTCGCGTAACAATGGGAAGAGCGTCCGCTTCCATGCGCACAAGAGAGGAGTTGGCCTCCTGCCGGTATTCAACGGAGCGGACAGTGCCCGGCATACAGACAGGAACCCTGTCCAGCGAAAATTGCACTTTAAGGCGCAATCCCGCGGTAGCCTGCCCCATCACCCTGAAAGCACAGCCGGTATCTGAAATATCTTCCAGCATACAATTAAGGCCCGGCGCTTTTTCCATTCTGTGCGGGTCAATGTCGCTTACTATATAAACAAAAGCCGGTTTTCTAATTTTAACGCGGAGGGACTTGCGCTTCTGCGTCCTGAAAAGAGCGTCGTTGTGCGCCACTTTCAGAGAGGAAATGCCCTTGGAAAAAACCTCGTCCGTCACCTCGGTATCAAACACATAACCCGCGTCATCTTCCCGCCAGAAGTAAATGGAAATTTTAAGCCCGTACCACTGCATATTGGATGAAACCTTTGAATTTACAGGGCGGGAAATCGTAAGGTAATTGCCAAAATTTTTAACTACCTCCGACTTGAAAACTCCGGAGCCGGGAACCAGAATCCGCAAGGACTGACCTTCGCTTATCTGGCGGGAAGTCGTAATGGTATTTTTTTTATCGGAATTTCTCATTCCCAGTTCTTTACAGTAATCGAAAAGCCGGGAAAGAAAGTCCTGAATGCCGGGATCGTCGCTTTCCCCGGATATCCGCACGGCGTTGACGACAGACCGGATGCAAACTTCAAGGTGACTCTGGGAAGTGAATATTGTTGACGGGTCGCTTATGTTACAGCTTACGACAAGACGGCGCAACTGTTCCATCTCCCTCATGGAAAAGCCCGCTTCTTTGCCCTTGGCGTAAAATTGAATCCAGCTTCCCGAATTTTCCTTCTTTTTACGCATTAAAAAGACAGCGCCGAGGATGATTATCGCCGAGAAAAAGAAAAAGGGTATCAACCGCCCACCTCAATTTTTTTATCAACTATTGTCAAAATAATACTATAATTATAATACAAAATTAATGCCAGGAAAAGTACAAGGACGGAAAAATATGGGTATATATATAGAAGCTCTCCTGTTGTATGTAGTCCTGTTTTTTTCCGGCTCAGCGGGGCCTCTTTCGTATATGGGGGAAGGTTTCTCCATTTCGGCGGTGCTTATCCGCACAGGTTCGTATACCGTCCCCTCGCTTGCCCTGATCTGGTACTTGCTTCTGAGGGCAAGAAAAATGAGGGATTGGGACATCAAGCCCGGCCTAAAAGACCTGATTTCCTGCGTTTTAGCGCTTCCGTGCCTTTTTTTAACGGGTTTTTTCATCGCGGCCGTATCCTACATTATAGACGGATCGTCGGCGCAGGTTCCGCTTAATATCCCCTCCACAACGCCCGGATGGGTAGTCCTCTGCTCCTCCTGCGTCCTTTCCGCCTACCTTGAGGAGAGCTTCTTCCGTTTCTACCTTCTGTCAAGGAGGGATGAGCTCAGGTTGAACGCGGCGGCGGCTCTCCTGGTTTCCGTCGCGCTTTTTTCAATCTGCCACATCTACGAAGGCCCGTGGGGTTTCATGAATTCCGCCATCTCAGGCATGGTACTCTCTTTTATTTTCCTGCGCTACCACTCAATCCACGGAATAGCCATAGCCCACAGCCTGTACAACATCTTCATCTATGTAAATAACGCGATTATATAGTGTCCTGTAATATACAAAAGACACAATGTATAGTTAAGCTAATTCCTTGTGTAATAAGGAATTAGCGCATTTTGTGATTATGGTAACCGAATATTACAGGACACTAGAATTGAAGCCCGATGCCCAAACAGGGCCGGAAACTGCCGAGAACGTTATCCGGGAAAAGGCTTCCGGCGGAATGGATATATTCCATGCCCGCTTCAAGGTAAAGATATTTTATATTTACAAAGAAAGCCGAACCCATATTTATATTGATATTTATATCGGCATCCAGCGGAGGGATACAGCTCACGCCGAGCCTGAAGTTGAAGCCCGCCTTGTCATCCGCCAACCGTTTTTGCATAAGCAGGTTTCCGCCGACAGCTATCATGCCGATCCCAAATGAATACGCCGTCACGGTAAATTCCGGCCCGATATACGCTCTCATGGGAGTCTTGAAAATAACGTTAAGGCCCAGCGAAACCGATGAAGCGCCTTCGTTAAACAAATCTCCGTAAAGGGGCAGTACAGGATTCCAGACTATGTAAGAATTTACGAAAAACAGTTTTTCAGGTACAGGGATGTCCTGTTCCTCCTCACCGCTCTCCGGCTTGTTTTCAGATTCAGGCTCGGCTTCCGGCTCTGAAATAACTTCCGGTTCGGGAACAACTTCCGGCTCTGAAACGATCTCCGGTTCGGGAACAACTTCAAGCTCAGGTTCCTCTTCGGGAAAGCTGATAAAAATTCCCCGCTTGGCTTCAAGTCCGCCGGGATTTCTTACAATGATCTCGTAATCCCCTGACTCCGGCAGGGAACGGGCGAAAAACAGCCGGATATTTTTTTCACCGCCTGAATCAATTTGATCGGGGGAAAACCGCGTTCCCTCATTGTCAAGCAGGAAAATCTCCGCGCCGGGAACAAGATTATTGCCGTCAATGTTCAGTATCAATACCGGATCGTTATCATCATAAACAAAATCCTGCGCAAAATCGTAAAGTTCAGGCTGAAGGGCGAGGCGGACAACGACAGGCATCCACCGCGATCCTTCGCCGGGCTTGTTAAGAACATCGTACGGAATTACGCGAAAACGGTATCCGCCGGGCGCAAGAGAAACTTCAATAAAGAGCGCGGTTGTAAATTCGCGCAGATGACTCCGCCATGTTCCGTTTGCTTCCCTTTCGATAATCACTTCATAGCGAAGGGCGTACTCACCGCCTCTCCACGCAAGCCGTTGAATAAAACGGGTCTCGTCGCTGTCCGGGTCCAAAAACCAGCTTGTCTGCGCTTGCAGAACAGGCGCAAGTACAATGAGAAAGAAAAATATTAACACATATCGCGCCTGTTTAATTGCCATATAGAATTCCCGTATCTTCTACAAGCACAGGGCCTGGAGGCGGGAAATCCAGAATGAAAGTATTTTCCCCTATATTTCCGCGCCGGTCTATAACAACTCCCCTCCTGTTTACCGCTTCCACCTGCCAGACAAAAGTCCCCCTGTCCAAAAGACTGAGGTTGTTCAGCGTATAGCTTGAACCGCTCTGCGGGTCTGTGCGGACAATCAACCGCCTGCCGTCTGAGGTTTGCTGGTACAGGCTGAAGATATACGCGTTTGCATCCTGCACAGCCTGCCAGCTAAAAACAATGTTCCTGCGCGATTGCAATTCCCTCAACCCAAAACTGAACCCCATTGCAGGATGCATATTCAACGGAACAGGAAGCAGGGGGATCAGTTCAGACGGCGTTTCCATTACCAGCCATTCACGCAAGCTGATATTTTCTTCAGCTAACGGATCGGTGTCGCTGTACTCTATGCTGAAAAAAGCAGACGGCGAAAAAGAGGGAACGCCGTTGAAAATATCGGGAAAGACAGCCTGAACCCGCCAGTACCATGTCCCGGGACCGAGGCTTTTATCGCTGTAAAAAGCGGTTGTTGTCTGCCTGCGTCTGGCAGTGCCTGTAAAGTCAGGCGAATCGCTTACTTCAAGAATATAGGATGAAGCGTATTCCGTTTGAGCCCACTGGAAATTCAACACGGGCAGTTCGTCCCTGTAACGGAACACACTGCTTACAACGGGACTCTGCAATTGAGGGCCCGCGCCGTCCGCAACCGTCAGCCGTCCTTCGCTTAACATTGAATTTCCAAGGGACAACCGCCAGTACCAAAGACCCGTCCCAAGAGCCGTTTGCACATAACTTTCCAGATTTTCATAAACATAAAGTATCCTGCTGAAATTTCTGTCCGAGGCGATTTCCAGTCGCAAACGTTCTTCATATTCAAGGTTTACCCTGTTCCACAAAAAACCGACAGCAAGGGGATCACGGCTGTTATTCACATAACGCGCATTGGGAGCGGGATTAAAAATAACAGCCTCTTTTTTCGCAAGCTCAACACCACCCGCGTCCAGTGAAATCGCGCTCCCCGAAGAAATTTCCCGGCTCTGCCCGTCAAAAGTAAAAACAGCGGAGCCTTCGCTGACATACACCGATACTTCTCCTGACGGCGATACCGACGCGTTCAGCGCTGTTCCGTGTCCTGTCTGTACCGTTTTCCCGTTTAATTGCAGGCTGATGCTCCTGCTGTTCGCGCCTGATGCAAGCGAGAGACTTCCCTCGCTCAAAAGAATTTGCGCTCCCCCGCCGTCAGGAGAGCCGGTGATTCGTATTAAAGTATTTTCGTTTAACTCAATGCTGTTGTCTTCTATGAGCAGAGTCGCGGCGGAAACATCGGCGACGCGGATCAAGTCCCCAAGGTATACGGGAGATTCAGGTGCAAGCCTGTCCCATAACACGCGATCCGAATGCCGGCGTTGAACTGTATTCTTCTTTATAATAACAGTACCGGCAGGCTCAACATTCCGTAAACTGATCGTTTGCAGGAGATCCTTCCTGAACAGACTCAGGCTAAAATACGCTATTGAGAGAAACAAAACAATTACAAAAAAATCCGAAAACCGGAAACCGCCGAGATTTTTTACTTTAGAGATCATTTTTGAAATCAGTCCTCTGCTATTTTGTACTTTTTTTCATCCGCGTTGACATCTACTCTTAAAAGATCGGGAACCGCAATACCCAAAAGTTCCCGCACGCCTGCCAAATTACGCGGTCCCTTGTCGTTGTCAATAAAATTGATAACCGCGAATATCCGCACCGGCTTTTCCTTTCCTTTCACCGTTACCGAAGGCATTTCCTGCGTGATGAAAACATCCCTAATCAGATTCCACGTATCTTCGCTGATCAAAATATCCGCGCCCAGCGGTTTGGTCAACGCTTCAATTCTTGACGCGAGATTTACAGGATCGCCGATAACCGTATACTCCATACGCATATCGCTGCCGAGCTGTCCGGCTGTAACAATGCCGGTATTTATACCGCATCCGATTCTGATCGGCGGATTGGCAGGGTCTCCCGCGGCGCGTTCACTGTTCATTGTATAAAGGGCCTTGCGCATCATCAAAGCCGCCTTGACGCAATTGAACGCGTCCCTGCGCGGGCTTCCGGCAGTGTAAGCCGTTCCCCAGTGAGCCATTACCGCGTCTCCGATAAATTTGTCAACAACGCCGTTTGTCTTTTCAATGCAGTCGATCATCTGGGTAAAGTAAGAGTTCAGCCATTGTACAATACGGTCGGAAGCCCCGTCCTTAAAAACTTTTGTAAAATTTTCAGACTTCGCGGTAAACTCCCTTATATCTGAAAAGAAAACAGTGGCGTGTTTTGGAAACCCGCCGGGCTTGATTTCACCGCGCATGGCTTTTACCGCGATTTCCCTGTTTGTAAACCTGCCGAAAATGTTAAGCGCCGCGCACATCTTTTGAAAACTCGCCGTTAAAACGCCGATCTCATCATGCCCCTTTGGACGCAGATCCATTTGAAATACGCCGCCTTCTATGTTACGCGCAACAACAGTCAGCGCTTTCAGCGGAACGGAAATGGTTTTGGAGAAGAACCATATCAAAATAATCGAAATGCTTAAAACGGCAATGGTAAGGTAGATATTGCGCCTTGTGGTGGCGGCTATCCCTTCAAAAACCTTGTCATATTCAATACAGGTGATCACCACGGCTCCTGCGGTGTTTAATTTGGTAAACGCCGTAAATTGACGGAACGGCTCGCTCTCCCCCGAATCGCCCTTCTTAAAAAAAATTATCCTTGGAACATTCCAATCCGGCTCCTGTAAATCAATTTTTACCAGCCTTAAAAATCTTACAACAGCTCCTGCGGTTTTATTTACAACGGGCATAATATCCCGCAAAACATTTTCCAGAGTTGACTCCAAAAGATTCTGGCTTTCGGGCCTTTCCGTTGTGTGCAGTAATTTGAAATCCGATTCGACAAGCCGTTGTTGGTTTCGCTCTGAGCTGTCAAGGATGGAACGGATATAATCCTCGCCTGAAAGATTGACGGCGGAACTTACAAGGGTAAAATCCGTGTGAGAGAGTATGTCGCCGGCTGTGTTGATCATGTACGACTGATTTATCCCGGAACCAAAATTGTTGTTCAGGCTTTCCGATGAAAAAAGGATTCCACCCACTCCATCGCTCTGCCAGGGAAAAAACAGGGCAAGAACGGCTTGTGAAAAAAACGGCGCGGCGTTTAAAAGAACCGTCTCCCCGCGCAAAGCACGCCCCAACGCGCTTCTTTGATCGGCAAAATAGGAATTCGCGAACCCTTCAGGAATTTCACGGGAGGCGAAAAACTGTTTGTTTAACAAAAGCTGTTCCGGTCTTCCGGGGATAACAAAAAAAACAGACGCTATCTGCGGATTTTCCGTAAAGAAAAATTCAGCTAACTCTCTGGCAGACGCACTCTGTATTCCCAATGCGGTTACAGTCTGCATGAGCGTGCGGGAATTGGAAAGCACATTTGAAAGCATCGTTTCTGCCTCCACTGCCGAACGGCGGTTGATTTCAAAGTTGTTTTCTTCCGCGGAAACCCGCAGATCTTCCCGAACAAGCCATGAAACAAGGGCCGTAATGGAGCCAAGGGATATAATTACGATGAGGGATATAATCGTTATCAGCTTTGCGCCTATTGAGAAACGTATTTTTACCGCTGTTTGCCCAGTTTTTTTTGCGTTCATAGTATATTATCGCTATATTTACAGGCTTTATTAAGCGTTACAGGGCACTTTCATCATCGTTATCCGCTTACTGCCCCGCAAAATTCCGTAATTTGGGAAGCCTTTCGGCGTTATCCCACATCCAGACAGAAGTAAAGTCCCACGCCCCTCCCGGCGACCAGTTGCCCACATTCCGCCACCAGCTTTCGCTGTTGTAGTCGCTTACGTCCGCGCCGTCGTTGCTGGTCGGGAGATCGCCGGAAGGCGTTTGCGAACTGCCGCTCGCCGTTAACCTCATGCCGTTCCTTGCGTAGTTGTTGTTCCGCGAACCATAATCGCCTCCCGCAACCCGACCAATATGCTCACCCGCGCCTGTAGCTTTTATCTCCTGATTCAACGCAACGCAGTTCATAATTACACCGTCCGGTAATTCTGTAGACCCCGCCGTGCCTCCAACAAAATCACCGCCTTCAACATTGCCTGTGGAATAACAATTTTGCAAAGTACCGTTGTTGTTCCCTGCCACACCGCCGATACCGTTGTTTCCGCCTCTTACAGTAACTGTCGAATAACAGTTTTGTACTTTTCCGCCGCTGTTGTTGTTCCCCACAACTCCGCCGATATTCCCGCTGCCATAGATACTGCCCGAAACGGAACAGAATCTCACTGTACCATAATTAATCCCTGCCACGCCGCCTGAATTTGTGCCCTGACCAACGCCGATAGAGTAACTAACCAGCGAAAGGTTTTCCACTGTACCATCCCGCCCAATATTACAAAACAAACCCTGGGAATCGATATTTTCCATTACGCTTATAGTAAGGCCGGTAATGTTATACCGGTTGCCGTTAAAAGTTCCGGTGAATTGGGAAAATGAGCCAATCGGAGTCCAACTGTCTATGCCGGACAGGTTGATGTTGGCTATTTGTTCATAGTTCGCGTCCAGTGTCCAGCCGTCTGTGCCTGTACCGACTTTTTGCAATGTTGCCGGATCGTAAACTTTGAACGGATTTCCCCTACCGTCTGCGTATTCGTTAACATCCGTCCACTTCGCGTAGAGGGTAACGTCTCCGTCGGGAACAATGCCGAAGTCCCATTCAATTTCAAAAGTACTATTGTCCAGATACCACTCTTCAAAAATATTTCCGGTTTTTCCTGGACTTGCGGGCTTTTTCACCGTCACGCCCTTTACCACTGTCTGACTCGGGACAGAACTTCCGCCGTTACTGTCGAAGGTTATTGTTTTTGGCTCCAGTATCATCGTCATGAATGGATTTGTGCAGTTCACATTCATCAATGTAAAAACAAATATTGAAAAAACGAAGAACACTTTTTTCTTCCGCAAGACAACCGCTCCTAAAACCTTATTCCGGCGGAAATTCCGCCTCCCGCTATATACGGATACCCGGCACGGACAGACGGCTCTATAAAAAACAGTTTACCGATAAGGAAACGCCACCCAATATCAAGCCCTGCGGAAATCATCCCCAATTTGGCAGGGAGGGAGATGCCGATATCCTTGGGGAAAAATAAAGCAGGGCCTCCTGCAAACTGAACAAAGGGGCCGGAATTTGCCTGAGAGCCGAAAAAATAAAAACGAAAGAGGAAGCATAACTCCAAGGTATTGACTCCCTCGCAAATATAAAACCATGAAGCTTTTAGCCCGATTGACGTTCCGTCTCCATAACCTAACGACAGGCTCCCGCCCCAGGACACGCCTGAATATGTGTACATGGCGGCATCCATGTTTGCGCTTATCCAGAAATCTTCCCGCTCTTGCCCGGATTGCGCAAAACCGTCATAACAGGAAAGAATGCACAATGCAGGCAAGAACAGAAACTTTTTCAACATGAGCATAACTATATTGCATTTTAAACCCGTTAGGAAAGGCGGTTTTTTTGAAATGTACGATTAAAAACGCAAAATCCAATGTCAACTAACGTTTGTTAGAGTCCTTTTAATTGCAGGTACGCTTGTTCCGCAAGGCCGAAACTCGCGTTTTTGGTAAAGTCCTTGGCGTATTCATCGTAAAGCATATCCTCGTAGATTTTGCCCGCAAAACCTTCGTCGATAAGGCCGGATTTTTGTATGGTGTTCCTCATCGTGGTAAGGAGGTTCTTCACCAAAAAAGTTTCCAACTCAAGGCAGAGTTCATAGAGCCTGTCGGTTTTATCAACATTTGTTTTGGAAGTTTGGGAAACGCTCCCTGAAGAATCTCCTGAAGAGCCTCCTGTCGAAGAAGAGGCTCTCCTCAATATTTCCTCAAAATCAGCGGAACTGTGCGCGGCTGACGTTGATGAAAGGCGGTAATCATCCATATTTAAATATCCGGGATTGATCAATCCAGAGCCTGTTAATTCCATTTAATTACCTCTTTAGCGTTGTGGCCGTTCCAAGCATATTGTCGCTGGTTTGAATTACGCGGGAGTTAAATTCATAGGCGCGCTGTGCGATGATAAGGTTGACCATTTCCTGAACTACCTGAACATTGGACATTTCCAGGAATTTGTGAACAATAACGCCCATGCCTTCATAACCGGGCGTGCCGGGAATTGCGTCCCCGGAAGCCTGGCTCACCTTGAACAGATTCTCCCCTACAGCGGTAAGGCCCACAGGGTTTGGAAAGCGGTACAACTCTATCCTGCCCACGTCCACTTCCACTTCTTCGTCGCCGACCGGAACTTTTACGCTGACCAGGCCCTGCTTTGTAATGTTGATTGAATCGGGCAGAAAACGTTCCGGCATGATAATATCGGGCTGTATCCAGTAACCGTTGCTGTCAACCATGCGTCCTGTCTCGTCAACCTTAAAGTTGCCGTTACGCGTATATGCCAGCGAGCCGTCGTACATTTGAACCATGAAAAAGCCCTCACCGGCAATCGCCATGTCGGTGGGCACTTCGGTCTGCTGTAAAGACCCTTGAGTAAAAACCCTCTGAGTGTCGGCTAACTTTACGCCGTGCCCCATCTGAATGCCCACCGGAATGACAGTGTCCTCTGTAGCGGGAGTTCCCGCCACCTTGATTGTCTGGTAGAGAAGGTCCTCAAAATCGGCGCGTTGTTTTTTATACCCGTGCGTATTAACGTTCGCGAGATTGTTCGCAATTACATCCGTATTCGACTGCTGGCCAATCATCCCTGACGCGCCTGTCCATAAACTTCTAACCATACTATCCTACCCTTTATCCAAATTTCGCCACTTGATTAATTAAAGTGCCGAGCGCGGCTTCTTCGGTCTGTATCACTTTCTGATTAGCCTCATAAGCGCGGTTTACTTCGATCATCTGAACCATTTCCACCACAGGGTCAACATTGGACGCTTCGATAAAACCCTGCAAAACCCTCGGACGGCGTTCTTCGCTCATCAGCATGGCGGGGCCTGATGTCTCGCTTTCACGGTAAAGGCTTGAACCCTGTTTTTGCAGATAACGGTCGAGGGTGAACTCGACAATTTTGAGGGTGTCAAGCAGTACCCGCTCCTCCCACTGATTGGATTCCCTTCCCGCAAACACTTCCGGGTCATCAGGATAGGCGGCGTTGACCCACACCCTGCCTTCCTTATCAACCACAAAATTGTTTGCCTTTACCCTGATGGGACCGTTTTCGCCGAGCACCGGATAGCCTTCCTTGGTTTCCAAAAAACCTTCCATGCCAAGAACAAAGGAGCCGTTTCTTGTATAACGTTCGCCCCAGGGAGTGGCTACGGTAAAGAAACCCTTGCCGTCAAGCATAAGATCGAAATCGCTCGAAGTTTCCTTGGGAGCCCCCTGTTCAAAACTGGTGAAAAGCTCGTTAAGTTCAACGCCGGTTCCAATTTTACCGATAATGGGCGCGGCATCCGCAGAACCAAAGGGGTGCAGATAAACCCCGTCATCATTCTGCCGTCTGATCAACAATTCGGGATTAGCCTTAAAAGCCGCCACATCCCGCTTGTAGCCGTCCGTACTCACATTCGCAAGATTATTAGCCACCGCGTCAAGCCGCCACTGCTGCGCCCTCATTCCGCTTGCTCCGGTATACCATCCTCTGATCAAACCAACCCCCCATTTAAAGCCGTGTAAACGGCGGCATATATAGAAGTTACCGCATTGCGGTAACAAAACCTCCCGGTAAGAGGATTTATCCTCCCCTTCTGTATATTTATCGGCATTTGTCGGGGCGGGTTTAGGGGCAGAGACGGTAATCCTGGGAGGGTAAAATTGTTGAATATGACTGGCTTATTATAGAAGCAATTATGAATGTTTTGATAAATTCCAGTTTAATCCACGGCAAAAAAAGACCTGACCGGCGGCAGTCATGCTGTCGCGGTCAGGCCTTTTTAAAATAATTTTTTTTAATAGTTCCAAAAAACCTTTTTCTATATATTATCGGGTTTTTTGGGGGCCGCTTCCTTAACGACCGGTTTTTTGGCGGCGGCTTTTTTCACCGCAGGTTTCTTTGCTGCGGTTTTTTTCGCGGCGGTTTTCTTCGCCCCGGTTTTTTTAGCCGCAGGTTTCCTTCCCGGAGTCTTTTTCACGGTCTTCTTCGCGCCGGTTTTCTTCGCCGCCGGTTTTCTGCCTGCGGGTTTCCTTCCCGGAGTCTTCTTCACGGCTTTTTTAGCCGCCGTTTTCCTTACACCAGGCTTTTTTGCGGCGGTTTTCTTCGCCCCAGTTTTTTTGGCTGCGGGTTTTCTCCCCACAGTTTTCTTTCCCGCGGTTTTTTTCGCGGTGGTCTTCTTCGCTGCCGTCTTTTTTGCAGCGGGCTTCGCAGATGTTACTGCCATCTTTTTATCCCCCTTTAAGGTTTTTTTTCTGCCCTTCACCTTGGCAGAGGCGGGATTACCAGTCTTTGCTGAGTCCCCTCCCATTATATTCTTTCCGGTATTTTTAATTACCGCTTGCGCGCCTGCAAGACGCGCTAACGGAACCCGGAATGGTGAACATGATACATAGCTTAATCCTGCCCTATAACAAAAGTCAATAGTTGCAGGATCGCCGCCGTGTTCGCCGCAGATACCCATTTTGATATCCGGCTTTACAGATCTTCCTTCGCTTATAGCCAGCCTGATCAAACCGCCTACGCCTTCTTCGTCAATCGTTTTAAAAGGATCAACATCAAGAACATGTTTTTCAAGATAGACGGGCAGGAATGATGCGACATCGTCGCGGCTGAAAGCAAAAGTCATCTGTGTAAGATCGTTTGTTCCAAAGCTGAAGAAATCGGCGTACTTCGTGATATGCGCCGAACGAATCGCCGCACGCGGCACTTCGATCATCGTACCGATGGAAACAGGAACCTTTACGCCCGCCGCGCTAAAAACTTTTTCAAGAACTTTTTCGGCGTTGGGACGCAGTAATCTCAATTCTCTGGCTGTAACAACGATAGGAATCATGATTTCAGGATGTACGGGAATTTTTTGCTTCACGCATTCAACCGCGGCAAGAGCGATTGCTTCGACCTGCATATCGTAAATTTCAGGATATGTTACAGCCAAACGGCATCCGCGATGACCAAGCATCGGGTTGCTTTCGACAAGAGTCCCGATTTTTGCGGTTAATTTTTCATGATCAACCTTTAAATGATTGGCAAGTTCGTCAATTTCTTCCTTTGTATGAGGCACAAACTCATGAAGAGGCGGATCAAGGAGCCTTATGACTACAGGGCGGCCTTCCATCGCTTTGAAAATACCGTAAAAATCTTTTTGCTGAAGGGGAAGAATCTTTTTAAGCTGTTCTTTCCGCTCCGCTTCCGTATCCGCGACAATCATCGAGCGGAAGTGAATGAGTTTTTCCTTGTCAAAGAACATGTGTTCCGTACGGCAAAGGCCGATGCCCTGAGCGCCGAAATCAAAAGCGCGTTTCGCGTCTTCCGGCTGATCGGCGTTGGTCCTCACGTCAAACCCTTTAATTTTACCGCGAACCGCTTTGGAACGCACTTCATCGCACCATTTAAGGAACGCGTTCATGTCTTTGGAAATTTCCGCGGCTATCAGAGGCAAACTGCCTTCGTACACTTCGCCCGAAGAACCGTCGATAGTGATCCAGTCGCCTTCCTTGAAGGATTTACCGCCGACCGCTACCGTATTGTTCTCGCTAACGATAACTTCTTTCGCTCCGGCGACGCATGGAGTACCCATTCCCCGCGCTACAACAGCCGCGTGGCTTGTCATTCCGCCTGTGGAAGTAAGAATACCCTGCGAAACAACCATTCCCCCAATGTCTTCAGGGCTTGTATCTTTACGCACCAATAACACTTTTTCGCCTCTTGCGTGCCAGGCTTCCGCGTCTTTCGCGCTAAAAACAATCTTGCCCGACGCGGCTCCCGGAGAAGCGTTCAATCCCTTTGTAAGGGCCTTCGCCTGTTTTTGGGCCTTGGGTTCGATCATCGGGTGAAGAAGCTGGTCAAGATGGGCGGGCGTTACGCGCATAATAGCGGTGTTTTTGTCGATTAAGCCTTCGGCTACCATATCGACGGCGCATTTTACGGCTGCGGTTCCGGTGCGCTTGCCGTTTCGCGTCTGCAAAAGGAAAAGAACGCCCTGCTGGACCGTGAATTCCATATCCTGCATATCTTTGAAGTGTTTTTCAAGGCGGTTTTTAATTCCGACAAGCTGTTTATAAATCGCGGGATTGTCTTTTTCCAGTTTTGAAATTCTTTCCGGCGTTCTGATACCGGCGACAACGTCTTCGCCCTGCGCATTCATCAGATATTCGCCGTAAAATTCATTCTTACCGGTTGAAGGATCGCGGCTGAAACAAACGCCTGTTCCCGAATCATCGCCGAAATTTCCAAACACCATTGACTGAACATTCACCGCAGTTCCTTTAAGATTGCGTATATCCTCGATTTTACGGTATGTAATCGCCCTTTCGCTCATCCATGAACCGAAAACAGCGTTTATAGCGCCCCAAAGTTGATCGAGCGGAGCCTGAGGAAAGTCCTTGCCGGAATGTTTTTTAACGACTTTTTTGTATTCATCAACAAGTTTTTCAAGATCGGAAGGGCCCAGAGCTGTATCAAGCTCAACTTTTTTCTCTTTTTTAACGGCGTGAAGGACTTCTTCAAAATATTCATGCTTAACGCCCATTACTACATCGCCGTACATTTGAATAAAACGCCTGTACGCATCCCACGCAAAACGCGGATTGCCTGTTTTCGCGGCAAGACCTTTCACCGCTTTGTCGCTAATCCCCAGATTGAGGATTGTATCCATCATGCCCGGCATGGATACCGCCGCTCCCGAACGGACAGAAACCAAAAGCGGATCGTTGGGATCGCCAAGTTTCTTTTTCATTACCGACTCAAGTTTTTTAAGACCGGCTTCCACTTCTTCTTTAATGCCCGCCGGATACTTGTTTTTGTTCTCGTAATAAGCGGCGCAGACATCGGTAGAAATAGTAAAGCCGGGCGGAACAGGAATTCCAAGGTTAGTCATTTCGGCAAGATTGGCTCCCTTCCCTCCCAATACAACTTTCATTTTAGCATCACCATCGGCCTTGCCCTGACCGAAGAAGTAAACATTTTTTTGTTTAGCCATTATATACCTCCATGGTTTCTTACAATCAATAATAACAACTTGGAATTATTTGATCAAGTCGTTATGATGAATATTATGAACTATATTGACCTTCCTGTCTATAGAAATAAAGAAAAAATTTTATCAATGCTTGAAAAAAATAAAGCGCTGGTTGTGGAGAGTCCGACGGGTTCCGGCAAGACTACTCAGCTCCCAGTAATACTTTATGAAGCGGGTTTTGCCAAAAGCGGAATCATAGGAGTAACTCAGCCGAGGCGCATTGCGGCGGTCTCCGTAAGCGAATTTATCGCCCGTCAAACGAAAACTTCCATTCCGGGACTCATCGGATACAAGATGCGTTTCGCCGATCACACCAATCACGAAACCAAAATTAAAATAATGACCGACGGAATCCTCTTGCAGGAGATGAAACTCGATCCCTGGCTGTCCAAATACAGCCTGCTTATCGTTGATGAGGCGCATGAACGGAGCCTCAACATTGATTTTGTCCTCGGTCTACTCAAGCGGGTGATGGAAGGGCGCAGTGATTTTAAAGTGATAATATCATCGGCGACCATTAACGCGGAGGTTTTTTCCGAATATTTCGGCGAATGTCCCATTGTAAAAATAGACGCGCAGCATTTTCCCGTTACATTGATCTACGATTCAGTAGAGAATAGGGGAATAGGGAGTGAGGAGTGGGGAGTAGGGAATGGGGAAAGAAGAGAGAGGCACAGAGAACAACGTACAGTAAATAGAGAAAAAAACGCGAATTCCGGCGCAATTGACGAAATTTTAACAAAAACTGAGGCAATTATTACCCGTTTTATCAATGAAGAGCGCGACGGAGATATTTTAGTGTTTCTTTCAGGCGAAAAAATGATCAAGGACTGCATAAAACGCCTTTCGCTTTGTTCTGTCGGCAAATTTTTGCATCTTCTTCCATTATATGGAAGACTGAGCAAGGAAGAACAGGAAAGAGTCTTTGAAAACACGCCGAAAAATAAAACAAAAGTGATCATTTCCACGAATATTGCGGAAACTTCCGTTACTATAGACGGAATCACGGCGGTGATCGATTCGGGACTCGCAAAACTTAACTGGTACAATCCCCGCACATTTACTTCCAGCCTGATAGAAGCGCCGATATCAAAGGCATCCGCCAATCAACGCAAGGGAAGAGCGGGACGAACGCGGGAAGGAACGTGCTACAGACTATACACACGTAAAGATTTTGAAAGCCGGCAGCTCTTTACCACCGAAGAAATTTTCCGCACCGATCTATCCGAAGTGATTTTAAGAATGGCGGATCTTGGAATTACAAACTTTGAAGACTTTGATTTTATCGCCGCTCCCGAAAAAGAAGGCCTTATCGGCGGAATTGAAACGTTAAATCTGCTTGACGCGCTTGAAAATGATCGCAGTCTGTCAAATACGGGCAAATTGATGACTGAATTCCCCCTCGCACCGCGTCATTCGCGGATAATTGTCGAAGCAATACTGCGTTATCCCGATGTTATATACGAAACAATCATCGCAGCCGCTTTTTTATCAACGCAAAGCCCGTATATTCTGCCTTCGGGAGAAGAAACCGACGCACGGCAGGCTCATCACCGCTTCCGCGACGATTGCGGGGATTTTGTTTCGTACTTAAAACTTTTCAAAGCGTACAACGATTCAAACAACAAGTTAAAATTCTGCGATAAAAATTACCTTGACGAGCGGGCAATGGCGGAAATCGTGAATGTAACGGCGCAGTTGGAGGAAATTCTCGCATCTTTAAAGATTCCGGTGCATAGAAGGGCGCATATTCTTGACGGAAATGATATTGACGACTACTTATGCTGTATCGGGCGGGGCTTGATACAGTTCGTCTGCGTGCGCGAAGGGCGCGGAAAAATCGGCTCGTACCGAAGCCTTACGGCGGATAAAATCATTATTCACCCGGGATCGGTAATGTTCCGCGCCGATCCTTCGTTCATTGTCGCCGGAGAAATCGTGCGCACGTCAAGAATGTACGCGATGTCGGTTTCCCCGCTCTCAAAAACGGTGTTGAATCGCATCAAGCCGGGTTTTTTCGCGGAATACGGAAAAAACGGCGAGCAGAGACCGGCAAAATTAAAAAAAGCAAGGGACTTTACCAACAATATCAAAATAGCGGGCGTTGTTTTTGAGATAATATCAATTAAAGGAAAGAAGACAGTCCTGCTTCCGTGGGAAAAATTAAAGTCTTTGCGCGGTAAAATTTCAGAAGAGATCGTTGTTTACAGGGGATTAAAAGGAAAAATTATTGTAAACGATCAGTACAGCCTGCTCGCCGGAGAAAAACTCGATCTTATCCTCTCGCTTTTGCCGATTCTTGACGCGGAAAACGCGTTTTCACGAAAAAAACCGCGCAAGGGGAATTTCAATTCGCTCGAAGACCTTGCAGAACTGTTGAATCATCTGGATGACCTCGTAAAACCCGTCACATACAAAAAGAATTCAAAAGAGTTGGGATTTCTTGGAATGTTCACGGACGGGGAAGGAAATTACTGGTTCAGAGCGTCCAGAGGCTTTCACACAAGCCTTAACGAAAGCCTTTCCAGTCTTGAAACGCTGATCGACGAGCTTGGAGACGAAGTTGATCTTGAGTTAAAGCACATCGTCAATCAGTGTTACCGCAGGCTGTCCGATTATTTAGGTTGAGCGGTTTGTAAAAGATGAACCGCAAATCCCAGAATTTCCTCTTTAAGATACACCGCGATGGTTTTGCCCGATGCGTCTTTCTTTTCGCTTGAGTAATCAACCGCAATGCCGTTGCGTTCAAGATGGGCGGCGGCGCGTACAAGGCTGTTTGTGCCGATTGCGATATGGCCGTGAACGCCTCGGGAAGCGGTTTTTACAAATTCGATTCCCTCTCCCGCAAAAACTGAACTGGTCCCGTCTTTGACGGCAAACCCAAATAACGCGCTAAAAACATTCGCCGTCCGCACGGCTTCTTCTTCATTGCCCGCAATTCCGACATGGGCAAGGCGGAAACCCAGCAAATTTAACACGGCTTCCCTGGACAGGGCGGTAATTTTTTCAAAATTGCCGGAACTGATAAGCTCCGCCGTTACCATCCACGAACCTCCGCACGCGAGAATTTTATCAAAAGCGATGTATTTTGAGATATTGCCGGCGTTGATTCCGCCGGTAGGCATAAATTTAAGCGAAGGATAGGGAGCGGAAACGGCTTTTATATAATCAAGGCCCCCGGCTTGTTCCGCGGGGAAAAATTTTACAACTTCAAGGCCGAATTCAAGGGCCTGTTCTATGTCCGAAGGATTGGCACAGCCGGGGGTAACGGGAATTCCCTTTTTGATGCAGTACGAAACAACTTTTGGATTGAAACCGGGGCTGACAATAAATTTCGCGCCCGCGCCGACAGCCCTGTCAACCTGTTCGCAGGTCAGCACTGTCCCCGCCCCTACAATCATATCCGGCGCTTGGGCGGATACCAGGCGGATGGATTCCTCTCCCTGTTCCGTTCTGAATGTTACTTCCGCGCACGGAATACCGCCTGCTTCCAGTGCCTTCGCAAGCGGAACTGCCTTTTCAACGTCATTAATCGCGATAACCGGAACAATTCCGATTTTTCCTATTTTTTCCAATATCTCGTGCATATTTTCCCCTTTTCTATCATGTCATTATAAAGTATCTGATTTTTTTCAGCAAGGAAAAAATTCCGGCCTCTTTGATTGAAAACGCGGTTGTCAGGGAATGAGTTTCCCTTGTCAATTTCCCGCTTTTCCTGTAACCTGTACCCATGTCTTTTGCCTTTTATAACACTCTTGGACGCAGCCGCCAGCCTTTCAAACCCTTGCATGAAGGAAAAGCGGGCTTTTACGGATGCGGTCCGACGGTTTACAACTACGCACATATCGGTAATTTACGCGCCTACGTTCATCACGATGTTTTAGTACGCTCTTTACGGCGTGCGGGATACGATGTAAACCATGTGATGAACATAACGGATGTGGGCCACCTTTCCGGCGATGCCGACGACGGCGAAGATAAAATGGTAAAAACAGCGGAGGAAAGGGGTAAGAGCGTTCTTGAAATAGCGGATTTTTACACAAAGGCATTTTTTAACGATACGGACAGGATGAATATTACGCGCCCGTCGGTGGTTTGCAGGGCTACCGAACATATCGCCGACATGATTTCTCTTATCGAAAAAATAGAAAAAAACGGCTTTACATATTCTGCGGGGGGCAACCTTTACTTCGATATTACGCGGTTTCCCTCTTACGGGGAACTCGCCCTCCTGCGTCTGGACGATTTAAAGGCGGGAGCGCGTACCGGGCATGATGAAAACAAGCGAAACCCTCACGATTTTGTGCTGTGGTTTACAAAGAGCAAGTTTGAAAATCAGGCGCTTGTGTGGGACAGCCCGTGGGGAAGAGGTTACCCCGGATGGCATATTGAATGTTCGGCGATGAGCATGAAGTATCTGGGAGATAATTTTGATATTCACGCGGGGGGAATCGATCACATTCCAATTCACCACACAAACGAAATAGCCCAGAGCGAAGCCGCCACAGGTAAAAAACCGTGGGTGTCCTATTGGCTTCACAATGAATTTCTTGTGATGGACAGGGGGAAGATGTCCAAATCGTCGGGAGGTTTTCTTACTTTGCAAAATCTCGTTGATGAAGGCTTCGACCCGCTTGATTACCGCTGTTTTTTACTGGGCGGGCACTACCGCAGTCAGCTTCAGTTTTCTTTTGAAAGCCTGAAAGGGGCTAAAAATTCACGCAAGTCGCTGATAGACAAGGTCCGCTCTTTGGCGGATAAGGCCGGCAGCGCCGTCCCCGGTGAGGATGCAAACGTGTATATAGAAGCATTCAACGCCGCTATTGAGGACGACCTTTCCACTCCGAGGGCGCTGGCGGAACTTTGGGGGCTCTTAAAGGAAGGGCCGGCGACACCGGGCGCGCTGGCGGCTGTTTTTGACATGGACAGGGTACTGGGCCTCGGTCTTGAAAACGCCTGCAAGGACGGCGGAAACGGCGGAGATGCGGAATTTACGCGGGAAATCGAGGAACTTGTCGCAAAAAGGGCGCAGGCAAAGAAAGCGAAGGACTATGCCGCCGCGGACAGCATCAGGCAGAGCCTTAAAGAACGCGGTATAATTTTGGAAGACGGACCCGGCGGAACTTCATGGAAGCGCCAATAATCAACACGAATAAAGGCTGTTCCAAAACTTCGGTTTTTGGAATATGCTCAATAATGTAACAAACGGGGAAAAGGCTTGTTTAAAGATATAGAGGAAAGATTGGAAGATG
>JGI24698J34947_10000144_pt1 | contig 26788 bp, 10 predicted proteins | sample TergutMp193P3_FD_34947 | JGI IMG/M metagenome (IMG submission 34947) | reverse complement strand
GTCATTATGTAACCTCTCTATTATAATATACGGATAAAAGATGCAAAATGTCAAGTGGAATTTTTGTGGGGTTTTGTGGGAAGTGTTGTTTGGAATGTTTTGGTGTTTCATTCGTAAGTGCATGTGGTTTCATAAAAAAAGCCGCTGTTGGGGACAGCGGCTTTTGGGTGGCGCTCTTTATGGGGCGCTTATTGCGTAATTGACGGGGCTAAGTCCGGCCGGTTTGAGAAGGTGTGGGAGAAGTTTAATGCGCCGCCGGGGTTGTAGTCGCCGCCAGTTATCCGTACCCAACGGTGTTTGCCCGGGTAAAGGCTGTAACGGTCTTTGAGAACCGACCAGCCGCCGCGCTGATACGCCCACGCTCTGGGGCCGTACTGCCATGCTTGAGCCGCATTCGGCGCCTGAGTAGTAGCGGTGTCGCGGCCCAACACAATGTCGTAGAATGTTTCAACGTTTACTTCCCAGGTTATCCACTTCCATTCCGACGTGGTGCCAAAATTGGTGGTAACCGATTTCATGGTCATTAACCTTATGCCGGCTCTCTTCCCATCTGTTCTGAGGCTGTTAAAGTCATCGCTCCAGGTGAGGGGGAAGCCGGGAACGGACGAGGAGCTTATCGCGTCTCCGCCGCGTATCCACAACTGATCGCCTGAGGCGGGAGGAGCCCCCAGTGAGTTAGTAACCATACCATCCAGTTGAACGGTCAAAACGGTGCGGAACGCGATTTCTTCGGAAGCATCGCCGTAAGTATTTCCGGTTGCATTGTTACGGCTTTTTGTGTAAATACGCCACACGTAGCCATGTTCAGTATTATCGCCGACTTGTATATGCGGCCCCGCGGCATTGGTATTAGTGCCGGTAAAATTAGTATAGTTGGTTCCATTAGTCTGCGGATCGGCGGGTTGGGATAGATAACTGATATTGTTCGCGTTGCCTTCAATATTCTTCCAATAGGTATCAGTACCGGTTTGGCTGGGACGAGGAGGATTACCAGTAGCACCATCACCGGTGGCAGTAGTAGTACCCGTACCCGTGCCGTTGGCCCCTCTTGCGTCAAAACGCTGCTCTGTAACATTGTAACGTACGACAGAATCGGGGGTGCGGCAGTCCAAACGCGCCGTTGTTTGCCGAACATTATCGAGATTAGCGGTAAGCCACGGATTGGTAACGCTTCCATTACCGGTTGTTCGGGCTACGGAGTCCCGGTTGGTTCTTTTATCAATCCTTACAAACGACTTGTTGATACTCGGCGTTGTAAGACGGTTAGTATTAGTGTCGTAAACCTGACCGGCAGCGGCGGTCGGCCATCTGTAGCCCAGACTGTCCTGCACGCAGTTTTGAGGAATGGTAACGGTATATGACGCGCCCAGAACCTGCAGGGCATTGGAGCCGTTCAGGTTTATGGTTAACACGCTTCCGCTTACCGTTACGTCCTGCGAAGTTACCGGAAGCTTAACCGTTTCAAAGTCGTGGAAATCAAATGCCATCTGTTGAATGGCGGTTCCTGTATTGTTGGGAGTTACCACCGTGGTCTCGGCATAATTCAATACAAATTTGGTGGCGGTGTCCGCAGAACCATTGCTAAAGCCGTTGGTTCCCCTGGTATAGTAGGTGTTAAAATTCCGGGCATTTCGGTACCTGGTACTTTGGGCTTCGGTAAGGACTGCGGGCAGACGGTAGCCGGTGGTAATTTGCGCGATGGTAATATTTCCGGTACCATTTCCCTTTGAAATGGTGCGGTTAAATGTAATGCTGATTGTCCCTGTCGCTTCATCGTTAGCTGCGGTGATTGCATAGGTGGGGCCGGAGCTAACCGCCAGCGCGCCGGTCTGCACGATTAAGTCTTTACGCTGGCCTAGCAGGTTTGCGGTGTCTGTGGGAAGGGTGAGATAAGCGCTTGCCGTTGCGTTAGAGTTCGGCACCGCAGCGCCATTAATATCGGTAGAGCCTGTATCTGTTGCGTTTAACGTGAGCGCGGTAACATCAAGGTACTGCGTCCTGTCCGTTGCCGTTGGCGTATTGTCAGTATCTTCGATGGTGTAGGTAAATGAATATTGTGTAACATTAGTGGCTGTCGCAGTTGCTGGTACGGTTATCACCGCGCGTTGATTAAAATTGGTTTGTGTTCCGCGCCGTGCGTTAAGCGTAATTGTCTGATTTCCGCTGAGGTTTAACGCCTTTCTGAAGTACACGGTAACGTTTATCGTGTTTGGGTTTGGGTTGTATGAATACGTGCCGTTAGCCGTTGTGGAGTCTATGCGCGAGATGAGGTTTCCCGGATCCCAGGTAAAGTTGAGCGGCTGCGTAACGGCGGACACATTTCCCGCACGGTCTATCTGGCGGGCGACCAGGCTGTAGGTTCCCGGCTGCGGCAGAACAATCGGCGTATTGGTTTCATTTGCGAACCTTACCCAGTTTGTACTGTCGCCCTGGTTACCCCTTATCGAGTATTCCAGCCGCGCAATCTTATGCTGTCCTGTCGAGGTTCCTCCCACGCTGGTTGTAGCGCCCTGTATCGCCAGATACAGATCGGGATGATAGACATTGGCAAGTGTTTTTGCGGCTGTGTCGGAAAAACCCCGTACATCCGCATTGTTCACCCTGCTGGTGATTGTATTTGCATTAGTAGCCGAAGCAACTTCTGTGGAGAAAAGTCTTACCGTAGGAGGGGCGGGGTCTAACGCATCAATGTATTTGTCGTTTCCAAGAGGTGCGTTGGCATGGCCTGAAATCGCGGTTGTGGAAAGGGCATTCCCCGCAAGATCGGTTATGGTTCCTGAATGGTTATCGGTTATGCGCAACGTATCCTCTCTGGTGGTGTCTCCGGCATTAACGGTGTATAAAAAGGTCAGCGCGTTGGTGGTGTTTCCGCTTACACTGCCGTTCGTCAGCAGCGTCGTATTAGTTCCATTGTTAACCAGCAAGCGAAGCTGCGGAGTGCCAGTGAACTGTACCGGCTCATCGAATGTAACGGTAATGGAGATAACCGCTCCGGTGGTGTAATTCCCCCCTTGAGATGACGTAATGCCCGTTACCGTTGGCGCGGTGGTATCTATTTTAATATTCTTTCCGCTGGCAAGGGTAAATTGCGTATCACCGGCGCCGGATGAGGGAGTGGGCAGTTGGCGGGCGTAGAAAGACTGACCTGTGGGTTTGCCGCCGTTGTGACCGGATTCCGTTGTTATCCTTATTTCTTCATCGCCCCGGTGCCAGGTGAATGGATAGTTAGCGCTAGTCCATGTGATGCCGCTTGCTACTTGAATCCCCGTAACATCCAGACGTGCGGCATTTTGGCTCGCCCCTACCGTATACCTGAAATAGTGGCGGGTGCTCTGGGAATTATAGTTTTGGTATGTAGCAGTGGCGGTGGCCCCTCCGGTGGTGTTCAGGGTCAGTACCGGATCAGCAACGCCGGTTTTAAGCTGCACGGCTTTGTTGAATTCCAGGAAAATATCAATTACTTCGCCGGCATTATATGTCGCGTCGGTTTTTTCGCTGGAAATACGCATCAACTGCAGATGATCGCTTTCTATTAACCATGAAGCGCCCGTTTCGGAACTGTTCCCGCCGATGTCACTTACCTGCGCGTTAACAACCAGAGTATCTTTCAGGCTGTCCGCCGGGAAATTGCCGGCTGGGGCTGTTGTCGTTATTGACGCGGTCCATGTTCCGTTATCATCGGATGTGGCTGCCTGAGTCAGCGTTGGGGTCACTGAAGTCCCGTTTACGGAGACTTTCAAGTTGTTCGTAAAGTATGATGCGATAGGCAGGAATGCCACGGAATCTTCTTTCCATGTTCCGTTTATGGTTATAGTCTGATTGGCGGTGAATTGCTCCACCACACCGTATTGATTGGGTATCAGGGGATCGGTTCTTCCGGTAATGCGCACCTCGGTAATTTTTATCTCAGGCGAAGACTCATCGCCCTGCGGCGCGTAGGTGATTATCGTGCACTTGGTCGGGTCAGTACCTTCCGCCCGCAGCAGGAATACCTGACTCTTTAAGGGCTGGTCGGCGGTTGAGATATTTAAGTCCGTAAGGGGAATTGTCTGCGTATATTCATATTCCTGGCGGTTGTCGGCATTGAGCTCAACATAGTCGAATTTTAGTTTCCACACTTTATTGGGAACGCCTGAGTCATAATCATCCTGCTCGATGAAATCGCCGTCAGCAAGAGCGGGGTCGTGATCAATTGCTTGTCTCCAGCCTATGTAGTTCGAGTCGCGGAAATAGGCAAGCTGGCTCATGCCGGCATAACCTTTTGACTGCGGATTAATCCACACCATGTACACGGACGTAATTGCCGTTGCGTCGGCGACCCTTCCGTGAATTCTTATGCTGTCGGGATCCGCGCCATCCTTGCCTATAAATTCAAAGAGCGGTGTACCGGCGATGGGGTTGGGCGGAGTGGGGAAGTCGGGGAAGGTTATATCCTGCACCCTGAAAGCGGCGTTGTAAAAATCGCCCGCGTTTCCGTTAAAGTCAAAAGCCTGCGCCCTTACGACATAGTAGGCGGACCGCGCCGGAGGCGTAAAGTCCCACGGGAAAATGGTCGAATAATCGCCGCTTTTCCGTTCGGTATTGCGTATAACTACCTTTGTCTGGCCGTCGGTATAATCACCTTCGTTCAGGTTCATATATGCCAAACTTATGGGGGCGCTGTAATCGGGTTCCACACCGACGATGAAACTGTGCAGCGTATACTCTACCCTGCTCACCCCCTGAGCCTGGAAGGCGGTCGCTTTGATGCTTCTGCCCGGATAAATCTTGAATGCCTCCGCTTCAAATTCGGGAGCAGTCATATCCTTGTAGACTTCCGGTTTTTCCATGCCATCGGTAAAGGTTATCCACGGGGCTCTGGCTTCCGGCCAATAGATAAAATAGCCCAACACTTTTTCCTGATTGACATGGTTTGCCGCGTCATAACACAGGCCCACTACCTGGAGTGTCGTTTTTTGGGTAATGGCGTCAAGGACGGGAACGTTTGCGGAACCGTTGGGCATGATGCCCGGCGACGGCGGAGGCAGCCGTTCCTGATACCGGTAAAAGTAAGTGTCGGGAAGCGGAGTATCGGGATAGCCGTCTACGCCGACGTCGAGTCCGTAAAAGCGTATGTCAATCGACGATACGTCGTGATTGTCGATAATCTGCCATTGCAGCAGGAATTCCTGGGTAAGAAATTTCCCCAGCAGTTCAGGTTTTCGCCAATCGGTCTCAGCGCGCAGGTCCTGAAAGTCCTTATCATCAAATGCGTCGGTTGCGGAATCATATTTGAAATATCTTGAGTGCAGGGGAGGGTTGTACACTTCTACTTTGGGCGGTATTTTGTCAAAGATAAGTACGCGCGTTCTGAGGGAGTTATCGTCCGACATGCCGCCTGAATCCCACGCCTGGGCGGTAAACATATATTCGCCCTCTGCGGTTGTGGTATTGGTTCCGTTAATCGTCATGTATACCGGGACAACCCATTCAATAAAGTCTGCGTTTTCGTTCCATTCCGCATTGGGGAGGTCTGTCCAGTTTGCGCCGTTATCTTCGGAAACCTGCCAGCCTGCGGCCCGGGTGTAACGCCAGTATTTGGGGAACTCAGCGGCGCCTCTGGTGGCTGTTATGAGCAGGCTGTCAACGGCGCTTCTATCCGCAACGTTCCCCCGCAAAGTAAACTGTTCGCCAATCGTGCGCGCATCGGGGGATGTAAATTCAAGCACCGGCCCGTCAAGGTCCAGTTTTTCACCCAGACTGAGCGGGTTGTCGCAGGAGAGTACGAGTAACGCCGAGGCGAGTACGATTAAACCGGCAAAAATTATTGTTTGTTTCGTTTTCATGTTTCTCTCCTCCCCTACCAGCTATAGACATTAAAAGCATAGCTTAAGTCGCCATAGCCTGCCGTCATCCAGTCGGTGGCATCCCCCACACGCAGATAGCTGCCGCCGTCATTTCCCCTTCGGTAACTCTGCATATACCATGAGGTTACTATTTCGGTGGAAACCCAATAGTATTGTCTTCGGTTATTGTCACCATCGCCATCAAGCATATGGAACACTTTAAGGTAGCGCGTATCGGTGTTGGCGACACCGTCCTTGGCCGGGAACCCGGCAACGGTGGGAATACCGCTCTTTACATTGGTTCCGCACAACAAAATGTAATTCGCATTACTATTTCCGGTGTTGCCGGTGGCGGCTGCCTGATTCAAGGCTATTACCGTTCTGAATACCCCTTCGTATCCCCTTGGTGAGGTATAAGTCGCGGAATTAAAATTGGCGTTGACATGATCAATTTGCGCGTTCGCCGCAACATAGTTTTTGCTGGCTTGAAGCGCATCATAGCCAAAACTATTGGTATACATATTGATAGTTTCACTGGTAGTGGCAGCCAGTCCAAGGCCGGACAATTCTGTTACCAGAGCGTCCCGGTTAAACGATCTGAAACCATAATAGTTATTGGCAAAAGCGCCTGTAGTATTAGCAGCAACAGCAGTACCATCAGCAGCACGCGGTCCTCCAACTACTTGAGTAACCGTTATTCCATTTTCGGTGACCGTATAGGTTCCGGTTTGGGGATTTGAAACCGAGTTTCCATTGTAATTTCTGAAAATAAGATTGGTACGCACCCATGTTCCAACAGTCTCATTGGCAGTTTTTCTAGCAGCACTCACCGCTGTAACGGTGGTATCACCAGCCCAACCAAGATTAGCAGTGGTGGTTAAGTTAGTACCGGTGGTCAGCGTAGCCCTGCCGGTCCATGCCCCGGTAATGCTGCCGCCTGCAACATCGCTTCCCAACCGGGTGCCGTAGAATATCCTTCCCCCCGGAGTTTCCGTTTCGATACGGTAAGCAACGGTGTTAAAACTGGCAATTGTACCGGAATACGCGTTTGTGTCGCTATACGTTTGGGTCGTATTACTGCCGTCATGTATGAAACTAGTCCCGGTCGCCGCCGCTCTGCCGTCATAGCTCTTGCGGTCTACACGTATCACGGGGGTTTGAACGCCCCTTGACCAGAACCAGTGTGTAGTATCCGCAACTGCCGCCGCGGGGTTTCCCGCAAGGTCGGTAAAGGTTCCCGCGCCGTAGGACAGGTCCCACTGCAAGCCCGGCAATAAGGGTTCGGGCAGCGTTATGGTGACCGTACTGCCGCTTATAGCAACGTTGGCGGTTGACGTAACGGCTATTTGCTGCCTTCTAAATCCTACGTCGGTCAGCGCGGCGCGGATATTGCTTACCGCGCTGTTAGCCGTCGCGTCATGTATCTGGTAGTTATAAGCCAGCACCCATTTGGTAGTGATATCGGGAACCATATACGTCGTCCCCCCTTCAGTACCCGGCGCGTTCGGTGTCGGTAAAGCAGTCATATTGTTGTTATAATTTCCCGTGTAGCCCGCGCCTTGCTTTAATCCGTGGGTCATTTTCTTGTACGGCCCTGTGCTTAGACCGGTACTGGCGTTTAAATCCGGAGCCGCCAGGGTGCCGCCGGTAATTAAATAATTACGCTGGGCGGCGGTCATGTTGTTGAAAACATCGTTCATGCCGGATACATAGGTGCTGTCTCCCGTCGTTGGTTTCGAGGAGGACCTTGTTTCCGTTTGCGTACCGTTGGTGTTGTTGTAAGTGAACGCCAGATAATAGCCTTCGTTTTCAAAGACAGCGGGGATGGCGTAATTGCCGTGCGGCCTTATGGTAATCGTCCCGTTCCCCCTTTGCATGGGTTTGCTGAACGTTATCGTGATTGTTTTATTGTCGCTGGATACCGCTGTGGTTTTATTGTTGCCCAGATTGGCAGCATTTACCGGAGTATATGTTCTTGCCACCGGCGTTATGCCGCTGACGATAACTCCGGTAAGATTGTAAGCGACATCATAAGCCGCTTGACCGCCGCTTGCAGGCATACGGACATTGGTCGATGAATACGTAGTGGCATTGGCAGGGCCGGAGTTTCCAAACTCGTCCCGGAGCCCGCTTAAGTTGAGATCCGTTACTCGCAACCCGGCAAGCATATCTTTTCCGTTAACGCTGCTCCATGTAAAGGTAACGGTTTTGCCGTTTGTTGCTAAAGAAACATTTGCTCCACTGAGTATGATCTGATATGACGGATTTATACCACCATCGGGATTGTTTGTCGTACTGGTTGTGTCCTGAAGCGTTAAGCTGATATTGGCGTTATTATTAATAACGACGGTATCCGCAAAATCAAGGTTAAAGCTGAGGCTATTTCCTATGTTGTAGGTTCCGTTGGGTTTTGTTGAGGTGATACCCAAAAGTCTGGGGAATGCCATGTTCACTTGTATTGGCTTGCTGGTTTGCGCGCCTTCATTGCCCGCGCGATCTACATAGCGGGTGGTAACGTTCCATGTTCCGTTGAGTACATTAAGATATTGGTTGGGGGCCGTACCGGCTACCGTTGTCCAACCGTCCCTTGCGGTGGGGAAAGTAACCCAGTTAAGACCGCCGTCAAGCGAATACTGCCGGACGTTTTCGATGTTTTGCCCTCCCCATACTACCGCGGCTGACTCGGGTATGCGCAGTTGGGGAGATACATTCCATAATGTTGCTGCACCGGCGAACGCGGTGTTGGTCAGCGTTGACACGGGGGCCGCCGGGACTGATTTTTTAATGTAAATATTGTTAAAGTTTTTGGTCAGCGTAAACAGGTTTGATACGCTGGCCGCGGTGACGCCGTTCCCCACTTCGTCTTCGATGGTAGTAACGGTGGCGGCGTCAACCAGGCTTACATCGATCAGTTCACCGTCGGCGGGGCAATTGCCCGCGTTGACTTCAAGGCTGAACACCAGCGCCTGCGACCCTAAGGGCCTGAGGTACGTGAAAGCGGCGCTATGTGGTCCTGATATAGTATTGGCTTGAGGATCCCTTATGAAATACTGCAGGCGCGGAGCCGTGCCGGTGGAAGCGCGGATGTTTTTGCCGCCCGTTGTCGTCAGGGTCAGGAGGATGGTTTCATCGGTTTTGAAGTAGTATACTCCGGTCGAATACGCCGTTTTTCCGCTGACGTCAATGCGGTTAATCGCCGGCCGCGCTCCGTCAAGCGTAATGGTTTTTGACGCCTGCAGCGAGCCCTTGCTGGTGGTCCACTTGGGCATAGACGAGCTGCCGGTTTTGTATCCCGGAACAAAGGCATCCTGATTGCGTATAAAGTCAATAATGCGGGCGTCAACTCCGGCGTTGGTAAGTAGTCTTACCGGGCGTTCGGTGTGAACGGGATTGTTGGGATTGGGTTCAAAAACGCCGCCCAGATTGTCGCCGTCGTACATGGTTATCAGTTGGCCGAAGGCGTTTTCGGGAACCGTAAACCTGAAGTGCAGGGAAAGCACAGAGGTTCCGGCAGTAACCGGTTCGCACTTAATTGATTCATAGATATAATTGCCGGTTCGCGTATAGGTTCTGCCAGCCAAACTTGACACGTCATTGCCATTAAACTGATAGCGTACGTTCAGTTCGGGCGTTCCCTCTATTCTGATCTGCCCTGAAAAATTCGCGTCCAGCATAATTTCGTTGCCAATGCCGTAGGTGCCGTTGCCGCTGGTCGTCGTGATGCTTTCAAGCCGCGCCGTGTTGGTTATCGCTACGGTACGTTGAGCCGTGGCTTCATTGCCCAGCGTGTCTCTCACCGTGAACAGGAACACCCGCTGCGATTCGTCAGGGAACAATTCAACATAGGTAAGGCCGTCAGTCGGGTAGCTGTCGTTCCCCACTTTTCTTGCCGCAGTTCCGCTTGCCGCTTCAACGGTTATATCCTGCATGGTGATACTGGCTATATTAAGGTCGCCGCTTTTGTTCGCCGTAACCCAGTATTTAAGAATGGTATCGCGGGTGTATATCTGGAAGGGAATGGTCTTGTCGTCTTCACTCAGGGGGGGGGAGAGGGTACTGTCTTTCAGGAGGGCATACACGTCGCCTCTTACGTTGTACGTTTTGAGAGCATCGATGTATTGCTGGTTTTCCGCGTTGCCGAGATAGGGAGATACGCTTATATCGGGAATAGCCGGATTGCCAGGCATTGAGGTATCGCTTACTCTGCTCGATATGTCATAAATGGCGAGTTCCGGCGGGGTTCTTTTTCCCAAAAGACGCAGCGTTCTAAACACCACATGTCCCGTGTCTTCGGCGTAGAAAACAAACAGTTTTGTCGAATTTTCCAGTTCACCTTTTTTGTTGATAAAATCTTTCAGAACATTAAACCTTTTTTTGAAAACCTGTTTTTTGTAGTAGCTGCCAATAACTTCGTCCAGCACCTGATCGGTTCCGTTGAGCAGCGTTCCTTCAATGTAGTCGTCAGTGTCAGAAACCAAATCGCCCGGAATAAAATCCCAGTGCTTTACGCCGAATTCTTCTTCGAGGCTGTTCATGCTGGGTACGGTGGTTCCGTCAGGCTTATTGTAGCCCGATGAGGGATACCCAATGGACTGCAGCGCGTCCTGAACCTCTTTGATGATGGCGCCTTCCGTTTTGCCGGAGGGGGCGGAGGTGATCATGTCCATAGGAATCCACGCCATGCGGAAGTTCTTTACCCTGATATCCTGCTCTCCCCGGTTTACGCGCAGCGTGTAGCCGTTAAGCGAAAAATGTTCTCCGTCGGCTTCCAGTTTGGGGAAGGTGTTTTCTTCGGGGCTGTTGCCGGTCTGGGCTGCCTTGATAGGCTCATTGTAGGGGCTGCCAAAGTGCAGGTCCTCGCGGTAATTTTCTTCGCTGGTGTCTACCGTGTCAAAGACAATCAAGGGCTCGTTTTCGTCGATAACGTCAACACGTTCCACGGAAAGTTTCTCCCTGGTCATGTTGGTAATTTGCGGGCCAGTTCCCGTGTGCGGCGCAAGTTTTACATCCGCTGCCAGGGTAAACAGAACGTACTGCCCGTTGTCATCCGCCTCGTTGCCCGCCTGGACATAGACGAACTTTTCATCGAGCGGTTTGCCGTCGATTTCGTCCAGTATTATCAGCTTGGCGCGTTCGTTAGCCGGAAGGGTCGCCAGATTGTCATACTCGCTGGTGTACCGGTCATATCTCCAGTTGTACACATCGCCTTGGGCAACGCCATTTTCGCCTCTCAGCCGGTTCCTCAGCCATGTCAGTTTCTTTTGGTCTCTGGCTTTGGAGTCGGTTTCTTCCGTGTATTGCGGAATTGTTATGTTGCCGCTGGCTATGTTCGCGGTTCCTTCCCATTGTTCGAGGGTCAGCAGGCCCGCATACGCCCATAACAACTGGTCGTCGTCAAAGAACACCACCGGGAGCGACCCGCCTTTTTGCACGAATATCGGGTTGCGTGTTTTGGTTACCGGGTCATTGGGATCAAGCGTGTCCTTGGGTATGTCGGCGTTCTGCCACATGACAAACCAACCCTCTTCTTCTTTTTTAACTTTGTTGGTTTCATCACCGCTTTCGTTGTTGCTTCGGTCGTAGGCGACAATGACCACCTGATAATAGTAGCGCACATTGGTATTGTAATAATCACTCTTGTAATTCGGCCATTTCCCTGACGCCTCTCCCGCGTCAAGCAGGGCTTCTTCGCTTACCAGCCAGCGCGGTTTGTAAGGTGAAAAATCGGCGGATTCCTGTTCGGTGATGTGGACCAGTTCCAACAGCGGCGTAGACAGATCGCGTTTGTCGTAAATGTTAAGCGAAACGATATCGATTCTTGTTTCGGTCTCGGCAACTTTTCCCTCGATGGTGAAAAAGCCGTTCTGGTACCGGTTCACATAGTCGCTTTTTTCGCCGAGCGGGTCGTCCGTTGTTTCAAGCGCGAGCAGCGTGCTGTACGGTTCAAGATCGGCTCTCTTTATGTCGGTTCTCTGAATCCAAATATCCTCAACAATGGGAGGGCCGGTGTCAATAATAATCGTGATGGCGACCATGGAGCGGTCATCCGAATTGCCGGCTCTGTCGTAGGCGACAATTTCAATGGGTACCTGCGTGTTATTATCGGCTTCGGTGAAGTTCATTACCACTTGCCACCGGTCGCCGGATAAGGTCACCTCGAAGAGCTCCATCTCCTCGCCCGTTTTGGCATTGCGCACTATTACGCGGTCTACGCCGATGTTGTCGGTAACATATCCCTCAAGAATTGCTCCGCCTCTGACATGCAGGGGAGGCTGGGGTTCCGGATCAAACCACAGACGGGGAGGCTCCCAGTCGATGGGGTTTCCGAAGCCAAGCGGGGAGTCGCACGTAGAGAGAGACACGGCGAGCAGAAGCACCGCCGCGAACGCCGCAAACAGCGTAAGGGTTCGCATTTTTACCGACATAACAGCCTCCCGTTAATAAACGGTTTAGAAAATATAGAGTCTCAACCCCATGATGATATGGGGGATGACCGTCTCAATACCGAGTTTCTCCGCATCAACGTCGGTGGGAACAAACCACAGCTGGCCTTCAGTGAACATGCTGAAGGTGCGCAGCTTGGTGCGTTTCGGGATGGTGACTTTGGGGAACTCCATCTGCAGCAGCAGCGCACTCATCCACGTAGATTTACCCGACTGCGTGTAAGTGGCGGGCGAGCCGTCCTTGTTGGTGTATTTCGGGGTGCCGTCCGAATTGTACGAGTCGATGACGGTGTTGCCCATGTCGAAAAGCGAGAAGTTGGCGCCAAGCGCGAATGAAGCGTACAGCCACTCGAAATCCGGGCCCAGCAGAACGGCGAAGGGATACGAGTAGACGTTTGCCAAAAGTTTGATGCCGAAAACGTGCCCGCCGTAGCGCACCGCCCCTACGCCGCCGAGCGACTCGTAAATGTTCTGGAACATGAAGCCGTACTGGGCCTGAATTTTAACGTTGTCATCGAAGAAGGAGAGGCCCATGCCGACGTCCATGTACGTTGCGCCGCCGCCAAACGGCATGGACGGCGCGCCATTTGCCGCCTGCCGTATAAACGGCGGGATGATGCTTTCGAAATACAGCCCCTGCAGGAAGCCGGGTATCTCATACGCCGCCTTGTCGCCGATGCGCAGGTGGTATTGTAAATCCGCCAGCGCGACATCGTCCGAGGCGATTGCGGTGAATTCCAGATCGGTGTTATAGCGTCCGCCCGGTTCGGGGGCGATAACGCGGACGCGCGGCGGCGTTTTGTCGACCTGCAGAACGGTGCGGGTAATGGCGAGTTCGCCGTTTTTCATTTTTGCGCGAACCAGAATGTAGTGCAAGCCTTCCTTCATTTCGCCGGTTTCCAGGCGGTAGCTCCAGTCGCTGTTCGCGTCTCTGCCTCTTTTGGTTTTGATAAAGGTGTTGCCGTTGTCAAAACTCAGGTCGATGTACTCCACCTTTTTGCCGCTGACATCGTCCCATATTTCTTTCTCGATATTTTTGCTGCCCTGCGCGAGAATCTCATAGTCTTCTTCGCTCAGGTTGTAACCCGCGCGGCCTACGAACCACGGCCGCTCAAAGGCAAAATCGCCCATGGTCAGGCTGTCAATGGTGACCCAGCCGCCGCTGCCCTGATAGTGCAGGCTGCGCACCGGGGACAACACCAGATTGTCAGTGCCAAAGTCGCTGTGCACCACAATCTCATTCAGCCCGTTCTCTAAAAATTCTTCGTTCAGCGCGAAACAGTAGTAGCCGGTCCAGGTAACCTCGGTTGTCGTTACGTCGACGCCGTTTATCCGCAGGGTGACGGTTTCCGCCTTGTCGGAGCCGCCGGTATTGCCGTACAGGTTAAAATTACCCTGGACATGTTCGCCATTCAGGGGGTACAGAATATCCACCGAATTGGTTTTGGATTCGCGGCTCAGCACGACGTTACGCGACACGCTGGTTTCATTTCCCGCCTTGTCCGTAGCGGTGACTTCAATATTGTAGACGCCGTCCCTCAGCGCGGACAGGTCAAATTCTTCCCGCAGCATGGGGGTCTGCCCGACGCGGTGGCGCAAAAATCCCTGGGGTATGGGGCGGCCTTCCAGACTGCGCAGCTGCAGGGTTTTTTCCTCCAGGTTAACGTCAACGATCTGCCCCAGAATGTTGACGATGCCGGTTGTGGCGACTCCGTCCATGGGGGAGTCCAGCGTGATTACCGGCAGGGTATTGTCAACGTTGAGCAGGCTTGCGTAGATCGCGGAAATGTCGTACTTATCGGTGGCGCGCAGGAATACGACGTTGGGCCCGTCCGGCAGTATGACCGTGTTAAAGGTAAAGAACCATTCGGCGGTGCCGCCGTAGGCGTTAAGCCGCGCGTCGCTCCAACTGTTGCTGCTGTCCAGCGACACCTGAATCTTTGCAATGCCGTTGTCGTCATAGGCGCCGCCGCTCATCTCGATTAAACCGCCGGCCAGAATGTCAAACGCCGGGGCCGTTACAACCGCTACCGGTTCCGACAGGGAGACGCGGAAATTGCGCGTAACAGGTTCGCTTTTGACGCCGTAAATGTCCTCGGCGACAATCGTTACCTTGTGTTCGTTATCGGTCAGGCTGGCAAGGGGTATGGCGATGGAAAAACCGTTGCCCGTTTCCAGTGTCTGCTCCGCGTTGTTGTCAATGCGCCAGTAAATCTGCTTGATGGCGTCGTCGTCAAACATGACGCCGGACACTTCAAAATCGGAGGTGATGGTTTCGCCTTCCAGCGGCAGGGTGATGTGCGCCACGGGAATATCCATCTCGTTATCAATGACGAACGGCCAGGCGGTCAGTTCCGAACGGTTGCCCGCCGCGTCTTCAAACGCAAAGCGCATGTTTTCGCGCAATGGCATTTCAACAAAATCAAGCAGGACATCAAAGAAGCGGGGGAGGGCGTAACCCTGATCCGCTTCCGGTTCAACGTACACCTGCCGCCGGTTGGCGCCCTGCAGGTAGTTTATCTGCGAGAGAGCGCCCGCTTCCTCTACGGCTATGGCCAGGCGTATGGTTCCGTTTACGCTGGCGTCCGCGATGGGCATAATAAGCCGCGGCTGCGGAGCCTGGGTGTCTTTTTGCACCATAACATTGGCGACCGCGACATTGTTTATTTTGTCGGTGGCGCGGATAAGTATGGTGATTGTCCCGTCGTCAAGGGGGGATAAGTCCAGCGTGCGCTCAATAAAATTGGCAAAGTTGCGGGCCCTGAGGCTGGCTACTTCGCTTGAGTTCAACAGGTGCGTCCATGAATCGCCCAGATCGGTGGAATACTCCACCGAGGCAATGCCGTTGGCGTCGGCGACGGTAAATTGCACGGGAACGGCGTTTTGCACCCAGCGGGGCGGCTTTTGCAGTTCAACGGACGGGCCGCCAAAATCCGCCAAAGCGCGGAATTCCCTGGTCTGGTTGCCGCCGTTGACGTTCAGGGTCAGCGGGCCAAAGTCGCCTTCCGCGAGGATGGTCAACTGGACGCGCCCGTAGGCGTCAACCTCGGTGCGGAAATTTTCCGCCCCATAGCCGGTCAGGCGCGCGCTGGTGACCGTGGTGCCGGTCAGGGCGAGCAGGGTTTCTCCGGCGGTGGTAAATTGAATCTGCCCGGCGGCGTTTTGATTGGGTCTGACCCACCGGAAGTCGGGAATGCGCGTTGAGCCGATGTAGGCGTACTCAACATACACGCCCTCGCCGCCGTTGCGGTCGATTGCCCGCAGTTCAATTTCGGTCAGCCCCTCGCGCATATTCGCGGGAACGGGAACATCGGCGCGGGCAACGCCCTCACGGTCGGCCCGGACGTTCACCGTGGTCGCGGGCTGCCCCGCAAAGCTGATGGTGGCGCTGGTGATGGGCGCGGCGGCGGTAACGGCGAATTCCACCACCGCCGGTACGCCCTGCGTTATCTCAATGCCGGCATAAAAATCGCGGGTATCCTGGGCTCTGCCCGATCCTGAACGGAGGACGGTAAGCCGGGGTTCGGGAAGCTGCCCGGGAACGGCAATCCCCCGCACGCTCACTTTGGAACCTTCAATGTTTGAAATGCTTTTTGCCCATACGTCCAGCGTGTGGGTTCCGGGCGCGAGGTCAGCAACCATGATATCAAAGTTTCCGGCGCTGGGGACTTCTGTCGCGGGGCCGGAATCGATGGAGTACAGCACCGAGGCGACAGGATCGCCGTTGGCGGTACGGGCGACGCCCCTGATCGCCAGGCCGCCGCTGTTGCTGTCCACGACCGTATTTGCCGCAGGGAGTTCCAGCCGGACGACCGGCATCGTCGCGTTTTGATCGACGACCATCTTCCGTTTGGCGACGGTCACGTTGCCGGTGAGGTCTTCCGCCCGGATTTCAAGGTCAACGGTGGGGGTTCGCAGGGCGCGGATGTCAAATTCCTGCACATACCACGAATTCCCGATAATCAGGGGAATTTCGCCCTGCTCCTTGCCCAGTTTCCAGGTCAGGGACTTCAGCCCGACCGGATGCGCCGCATAAACCGCGAGGGAAAAAAGGCCGCCGACCGAGGCGCTGGCATCGGGGTACAGTATTTGCACTTCAGGACTGGTATTGTTGACAAAGAGCAGGTGGGCGTCGAGCCCCATGGTTCCCATGCCGTCATAAGACTTGAGCCAGACCACATTCGGGCCTTCTTCCAGGGGTTTGGTGTCGATAGCGAGGCTCCAACTGGAAGTGTGGGTTCTTCTATCGTGTTTGAGGGAGATCGGGGAGTAGCGTTTTCCCCCGTCAAGCGAGTAACTGAGGGATTTTACCCCGTTACCGTCATAAACTGAGCCCTTCAGGTTTATCTTTCCCGCGACCAATGCCCCCACATCATGGCTGGCAATCCGCGCTTTGGGCTTTTTGCGGTCTAAATTCCAGGAAACCGAGTGTTTTTTGTGGACGCGCGGGCTGAAATTTTCGGAAATTCCCGACAAACCGTTAATATCGACGCCCCAGGCGGTAATGGTATACACGCCGTCGGGCCATTCTTCCTCATCCGTGGTGTCCAGATAGTACAACCAGAACGCCCCGCCCGATGCGCGGGCGCGGATCAACTCTTCCCCCTTCTCGCCGGGGCCGCGGGTAACGACCAATTCTACGTGGTCAACACCGTCATCGTCCGAACAGATACCGACAACGCTCACGTTTCCCTGAATGTGCATGTTCAGCTTGGGGTTGATAATGGTGACTACGGGGAGGTCGGACACGGGATCATTGTATATATTATGGGGGCCGAATCTGACAGAATTGCCGCCTTTGTCAAAAGCCTCCATAAAAAAGTTCCATTTGCCGGTTTTTTTGCTTTCAATAGGGACTGAACCGGTGAATCCTTCCGGACTATCAGCGCTATGAGACTCATTTTCCTGTCTGCCCGCTCCATGGATAGCCGTAATAGTTACTAACCACAAAATGCTCAGTACCGCAATCCGTCTGTTCATAAAAAGGCCTCCGACTTGGCATTATCTTGGGAAGAACAGCTTAAATGGAGTTTAGCGCCAACTTATAATATACTCCTTTTTGGTGCTTTCCGTCAACATTTTGTCGCATATTATGCTCAAATTTGCCCCGGCTGGGCGGGTGCGGGGGCTAAAGATAGTATTCGATGTCGATGTTGGAGTATTGAAAGAATTGCCGGTAGATTTTACGGCGTATGGCGATAAAATCAGGGCTGCTGCGGTCGCGCGGACGGGGCAGGTTGACCTCGATGGTTTCGCTGATTTTTCCCGGGCGTTCGGACATAATGACAATGGTATCGCTCAGGAAAATCGCCTCGTCAATGTCGTGGGTGACTAAAATCATCGTGGTACGCTGGGTTTGCCAGATGCGCATAATCTCGTTTTGCATTTGAATCCGCGTCAGGGCGTCAAGCGCGCCGAACGGCTCGTCCAAAAGCAGGATTTCTGGCTGATTGATCAGCGCCCTGGCGATGCTTACGCGCTGCTGCATGCCGCCGGAGAGCTGTTTGGGCAGCGCATTCATAAAAAATTCAAGCCCAACGAGCTGGGCGTACCTTTTGACCAGGTTTTCATCGTCGGGCGACGCATTCAGTATCCCGAATTTAATGTTGTCGCTGACATTCAGCCAGGGAAAAAGCCGCGATTCCTGAAAAATAAACCCAATGTTAATTGAGGGTTCGGTAATGGGGATGCCGTGGAACAGCGCCTCGCCGGTGGTGGTGGTTTCAAGCCCCGCGATGATGCGCAATAAGGTGCTTTTACCGCAGCCGCTTACGCCGACAATGCCGGTAAAACTGCCCGCTTCAATGTCGAGTGAGATGTCTTCCAGCACCGCCAACTCTTTGTCGGGCAGCGAAAACGTTTTGCCGGCATGGTTCATCTGTACTATGCCCATTTCAGCAGCCTGCCTTGCGCGCGTTTCAGCAAAATGTCAATGACAATACCGACGAAGCCTATAATAAAAAGCCCCATGAACATTACCGCCGGTTGCGAAAGTTCCCGGGAATAGGTGATAAGATAGCCGACGCCCCGCGTCGCCCCGATCAATTCCGCCGCCACAATGCCGCGCCATCCGTTGCTTAACCCCAGGCGCAGTCCGGTGAGGAGATAGGGAACCGACGACGGCAGGACTATCCTGGTCAGCACCGTCCACTTGTCCTTTTTGAGAATCCGCGCCACCTCCAGGTGTTTTTTATCCACGCTTTGCAGGCCGGTTTCGATATTGAGCAGCACCGGCCACAGGGAGCCGATGGCGATAACGAGCACTTTTGACAGTTCGCCTATGCCGAACCACAAAACAAACAGCGGGGACAACCCGACCATGGGAATTGGACGCAAGATGCCGAAGATGGCGCTGGTTGACGCGCGGAACTTGGGAAACATCCCCGCCAGCAGCCCAAACACCAACCCGCTTCCCGCGCCGATACCGAAGCCGATTAAGACGCGCTGAAAGCTCGCCAACAGATGTCTTTTCAGCAGCCCCTTCTGGGCATAGGAAACAAAAGATTCCAAAACATTTCGGGGCGATGAGAGGATCGAATGGTTAATCAGACCATTGTCGCTTAACCGCTGCCATACCAGCAGCACCAGAACCGGCACCGCGAAAAAAAGGAGCGTTTCGATCATCCTGTTTTCCGATTTCATAATACACCCGCCTCTTTTACGTATGAGTCGTTCACCAGGTTTTGGGCGTCCAGGTCATAGTGCGCGATCAGTTTCTGCTCGCGGCAGAACTTAATCGTGTCGTTAAGCCGGTCAATTAACCCCTGATCCGCGCCAACCGGCCAAATGCGGTCGGTGAGGTACTTTTTTGTCCCCTCAAAGTCGCCGGAACCCATGAATTGCATCACTATTCGCGTCGCTTCTGCGGTATTATGCACAATCCAGTCGTTGGCCTTTTTGATCACCTTCAGGTACCGGGAAACGATGTGCGGGTTTTCCCGTGCGTATGCGGTTCGGACAAACGCGACACAATACACGCCGCCGTAATCCCTGGACGTTGTTATTTCGGCAATGTTGTCATCTCTGAGCGCCTCGGAAATAAACGGCTCATCGGTCGCGGCGGCGTCGACCGCCCCCTGCTTCAGGGCGATGAGGGCTTCCGGTCTTTTCAGGTGTATCAGTTCCGCATCGCTTGCGCCAAGACCCCGTGCGGCAAGAATGGTCAGTACCAGCTTGTAGGCGCTGGAACCAAATTCAGACGTGATCTTTTTGCCTTTAAGATCGGCCACCGTTGTAATGCCGGATCGCTTATTCGCTATCAGGCTGTGTCCGGCGGGGGCGTCCCACAAATAGGAGATGACCTGAATATCCACGCCGCTTGCCCACAGTTGAATCGTGGGAAGGTCGCCCGCATTAACAATATCGATCCTGCCCGCCATAAAAGCCTCGTTTTGCACGGGCCCGTTGGCGAAATACGGTATCTCAATGTTAAGCGCGCCGCCGAACTCATCCCTTAAAAAACCTTTTTCATAGGCGACGATAACGGGAAAATAGTTAAGGTTGTGACCAATCGCCAGTCTTGCATTGCCCATAACTTATAAACCCGCTTGTTTTACATAGGTGTCGTTCACCAAATTTTTGGCGTCAAGGTCGTCGCGCGTGATCAGTTCCTGCTCGCGGCAGAATCTAATCGTGTCGTTGAGCCGGTCGATGAGCTCCTGATCCGCGGCGACCGGCCAAGTGCGGGTTACGAGAATTTTTTTGGTCGCCTCAAGGTCATCGGAACCCATGAATTTTGCCATGATGCGCGTTGCCTCATCGGGGTTTTGCGCCATCCAGTCATTATTTTTTTTGATAGCTTTCAGATAACGGGCGACGATCTGCGGATTCTTTTGCGCAAATTCGGTTCGCACAAAGGTAACGCCGAAAATTTTATCGTAACCCCTTGCCGTAGCTATTTCGACAATGTTGTCGTCCTCCAGCGTTTGGGAAACAAACGGCTCATCAAGAACGGTCGCGTCTATAACCCCCTGTTTCAGCGCGATGCTCGATTCCAGTTTTTGCAGATGCACCAGTTCCACATCGTTGACATCAAGCCCCTGAGAGGAAAGAAACTTCAGCGCCAGTTTGTGTTGATTGGCGCCGAATTGAACGGCGATCCTTTTGCCTTTCAGGTCGGCCACGGTTTTGATTCCGGATCGCTTGTTCGCCAGCAGACTGTATCCGTCCGGGGCGTCATATAAATAAGAGATGACCTGAATGTCCGCGCCGCTTGCCCACAGCTGAATCGCGGGCAGTTCACCCATGTTGCCAATGTCGAGCTGCCCCGCCTTAAAAGCCTCGTTTTGCGCGGGCCCGTTGGCGAAATGCGGTATCTCGATTTTGAAGTCATCGCCGAACTCTTCTTTTAAGAAGCCGTTTTCATAAGAGACCGGAATCGGGAAAAAATTGAGATTGTGGCCGATCACCAGTTTTTCCGCCTTGTTGAGCTCGCCCGCTGCGCCGGTTTTTTTGGCGGCGCATCCCCCCGCCGCCAGCATCGTAACGGCGAACAGCAGCAGGCTTACATTTCCCCAAAACTTTTTCATGATGGTATCCTCCTTGGTTTAATACCTTTATATCATATCAACTTACTATGTATTATGTGAAAATCGCCTGCCTTTGTCAAGCCTTTATAAAAAAAAATAATTTTTTTTGCGGCAGCGCGCCCCAGCGCCCCCCATTGCCGATTACCCCTGTTTTTGCTACAATTCTCCCATGACTGCCAACGAACTTCGCGCTAAATACATTGAATTCTTTGTGGCAAAGGGCCACGTTCAGATTCAGGGCAAGTCCCTGCTGCCCGATAACGACCCCACGGTGCTTTTTACCACCGCGGGGATGCATCCGCTGGTTCCCTACCTGCTGGGAGAGCCGCATCCGGCGGGAAACCGCCTGGTTGACTACCAAAAGTGCATACGAACCGGCGATATTGACAGCGTGGGCGACACCAGCCACCTGACTTTCTTTGAAATGCTCGGTAATTGGTCGCTGGGCGACTATTTTAAGACCGGGGCTATCGAAATGAGCTTTGAATTCCTCACTTCGCCCCGCTGGCTGGGGATTCCCATCGAAAAACTGGGAATTACCGTGTTTGAAGGCGATGAAGGCGTGCCCCGCGATGACGAATCCGTGGCGGCATGGCGCAAAATGGGCATACCCGAGAACCGAATCGCCTATCTGCCCCGCGCCGACAACTGGTGGGGGCCTGCCGGCAGCACCGGCCCCTGCGGGCCTGATTCGGAGATGTTCTATTATATTGGCGACCAGCCCTGCGGGCCGGATTGCAAGCCGGGCTGTTCCTGCGGGAAATGGCTGGAAATTTGGAACGACGTGTTCATGCAGTACAACAAAAACGCCGAGGGCGCGTATATCCCGCTGGCCCGCACCTGCGTTGATACGGGCATGGGCATTGAGCGCACGGTTACGATCCTCAACGGCAAGCGGTCGGTGTACGATACCGAAATTTTTGCCCCCACCCGGGGCGCGGTGGAGCAGGCGGCGAACTATACCTACGGCACGGACAGCGAAAAAGATAAATCCGTGCGGATAATCTGCGACCATGTGCGCGCCTCGACCTTTATTTTGGGTGATCCCAAGGCGGTCAGCCCCTCAAATGTGGGGGCGGGCTATGTATTGCGCCGTCTTATCCGCCGCGCGGTGCGCCACGGCAAAAAATTGGGCATAATGACGGATTTGCTCCTTTCGCCCCTTGCGGCGGTGTTAATTGAGCAAATGCAGGGGCCGTATCCCGAATTGCAGGAGAATAAAGCCCGCATTATCGAAGAATTGGACCGCGAAGAGCAAAAATTCATGGAAACCCTCCAAAAAGGCGAGCATGAATTCGAAAAATTGCTCCCCAATCTGCTCAAAGACCCCCGCAAAATCATGTCGGGGCGGCTGGCGTTCAAATTGTACGACACTTACGGCTTCCCCATTGAATTAACCGAGGAATTGGCCGGCGAAAACGGCATGACCATCAACCGTGAGGAATTTGACGAGGCGTCCAAAAAGCACCAGGAACTGTCCCGCGCCGGCGGTGAGCAGGTTTTCAAGGGCGGTTTGCAGGATCACGGCGAAACGGCGACCCGCTACCACACCGCCACCCACCTGCTCCACCAGGCGTTACGCCTCGTGCTGGGCGGCCATATTGCCCAAAAAGGGAGCAATATCACCGCCGAGCGGATGCGTTTTGACTTTGCGCACCCTTCTCCCATGACGGCGGACGAAATTTCCCGCGTCGAAGCCATTGTCAACGAGCAAATTCAGAAAGATTTGCCGGTTTCAGTCGTGGTGATGCCCTTAGACGACGCAAAAGCCGCCGGAGCCATCGCCCTTTTCGGCGAAAAGTACGAATCGCAGGTGAAAGTATACACCATTGGCCCGCCGGACGGCTTCTTTTCCAAGGAAGTTTGCGGCGGACCCCATGTTGAACGCATCGGAACCCTCGGAAAATTCAAAATTCAGAAAGAACAGTCCTCCTCGGCAGGCGTCCGGCGTATCCGCGCGGTGCTGGAATGATAAACCCGCTATGTTAGACGAATTTCAAAATTCGTCTAATTTATAGATAATTCGCCAAGACATATTGACAAAATATAATTTTTGCGATATATGTATGTTTATGAGCGGAAAATTTCCTCCGGCATTATTGATCCTCGCGTTCTTGTTCGCCGCGTGTGCGGTGGAGCCCGGCCCCCTGTACGGAACATGGGCGGACAACAAGGGCAATACCCTCTCGTTCTTTGACGATAACACCTTCAATGCAAAAATAACCGGGCCGGCCGGTTCGTCTGCGCTCAATTACAGCGGGAACTATTCCCTCCTGCTCAATTCCCTGACGCTGAACTGTACCGAAATTGAACTGCGGATAGTTACCGAGTGGGATATCCGGGGCAATATTCTCTATCTGAACTGGGTAACGCCCGATGGCGATACGGTGCCCCTGACTCTGTTCAAAGTTTCAAACTAGGGGGCGCGGTGAAAACATTTGCTTGTGGTGCGGCGCTTATTATGGTAACTCTGGCATTAAGCCCGGCGCTGTACGCGCAGGATGAAGAAATACCCCCCCCCTCCCCCCCTGATCAATCAAATAATATCTTTTTTACGTTTAATCAGGGGGCGTCCGCCGCGTGGCTTACCCGCGTCATCAACCAGAACGAACGGAGCAACTTTGTATTCAGGGATTTTTTGCCCGGCCTGTATTTTGGCGCGGAACTGCGCAGCCTGCCGTATATTATTCCCATGGCGCGGCTGGCGGCATATTATCCCCTCACGACAACCTTTAACGATATGCCGCAGAAGCCCGTTACGCCGCTGCACTTTGCCGCCGATATGGTTATCGGACTGCGGTTTGAACCCTTCACGATAAAGTATGTGCGTATCAATGCCGGCCCGGGCCTGCATCTGTTTTTTTTGAACGCCGACCGCTGGAACTACTTTAATGTGGGCGCGGCGGCGGCGGCGGGCGTTGAACTGCCGCTGGTGACCCGCTGGACGCTGCTCGTTGACGGCTATGCTTCAATAGATAACGGCAATTGGGGCAGCAACCGCCAGATGGAGCCTTTTGATATTGCCTGGCAGTATCAAATCAATGTGGGATTCCGCTACAGCAGGAAAAAAGAGAATAGTTCCCCGCTGTTTGGAAAACAAAGAGAAGAAAGTTTCTCTGATGAATATTTACTGAGATGAAAGAGGAGATATGAGGAGGCACTATATGAAAAAACTATTTTTTGCCGTTATTGCGGTTGGCTGTATTTTATCCGCGTGTTTGAACCCCCTGGTTGACGAGCCGTTTTTACCGGGAGATGGCGCGGCGGAGAGCAGGTCAAGCAGCGCCCCCGACAATATTACCGCGACCCAGGGCGGGAAGCGCAGCATAGAACTGAGTTGGAGCGAGGTTTCCGGCGCGATCCGGTACTATATTTACAAAGCGGACAGCCCGCTGACGCCTTTTGTGCAATGCGCAGAAACAACCGGAACGCGGTTTACCTTTTCCACCGCGGCGGGAAGCACGGTCTATTACCGCGTCAGTTCAGTTGCGTATAACGAACAGGAATCGGCGCAGAGTTTTTACGTTATGGGCTCAAGCCTTGCCCAGCCGGTCATAACCGATATTACCGATATTACCGAAGCAAGCGCCACCGTTACGTGGTACATGGAAAATGCGACCGACGCCACCTACCGGGCCCATTTGCGGTACACGGTTTATTGTTTTAACAAGGCGGACGGAACCGAAGTCGCCCAGCTTGCGATAGACGGTTCTCAAATTACCGCTAACCGGGCGGTCTTTACCGGCTTACTGGCGGAGAAGGAATATGAATACCAGGTTGAAGCGTATCTGGTCAGCGATCAATCCAATTCAGAAAAAAGCGACATCGTGGATAAAAAGACCGCCCGCCGCCTGATACCCGGCGCGCCGGAAAAACTCACCGCTTCGCGGGGAACATCAACCGATACCATTACCTTGTCGTTTGAACTGCCCGAAAAAATTAAAATTGCGCTGGGCGAGGATAAAATCGAAGAACATGAAATATACTTTGTCATTTCCAAACGGTTTCATGGCGAACATCCCAACAATGATTATAAGATAGTATGCTCCTTTTTGGGTTCCCAACAGGAAAACGATCTCAGGCCCACCAGCAGCGCTGGTTCGGCGGTTCTGTTTGACAAATACGAGTTGGGCAAAACGGTGACATGGACGGACACCTCCAGCGATACCAACAGCATCATCAGGGGTGTCGAGTACGAATATCAGGTGCAGTCCTACGTGGATCGTACGCCCGATGAGGAACGTAAATCCAAAAACCATACGCCCAAAACGATTACGGCTGATACGTCAAAAGCGGCGGTGACCGGCTGGGCATTGACCGTGGGAACCGTGTCCGCCGGTAAGCCGGTGTACACCCCCAATGAGGAGGGCGCATTGTATGTAAGCGCCACTGTGCCGCTTACCTTTACCTTTGATCGCAAAGGCGAAGAGTACCGCTACAAGGTGCTGGAAACGATTAACCCCATCGGGGATGAATATGAATTCGATCCTGCCGGAAAGATCGAGCGGGAAAGCGCGCTGCTCAGCTATGAACAGGTAACCGCCTATACCGCGGCAATGAACCTTACCCAACAAACCACCGCCGCAACTCCCGGACGCGGATTATATGCGTATCAGGTGAGTATCCACCTGCCCGATGGCGGAACCGAGATCGACACCGTCATCGCCATTGGCTATGTGTTTGTTTCGGAAGAAATCGCCCCGATTGTGGTGGAGAGATTTGCCGTTCAGGATGGATACCCCAGTCAATTCATGGTCAGTTGGGATTCCGTTGACAATACACAATATAAACTGTATAGCTCCATAAATAAAACAACATGGAATGAAGTTGCGACGTATAGTGCTCCTGTGGCATCCGCGACCGTGCCCGTGGGGAACGTAACGGGGTACCATGCCGACGCTACCGTCTATTTTGCCATGCAGCCGATAAGAGGAAAAAATGGGCAGCGGGAATTTCTGGACGAAGGTTTCCAGACTCTGGGCGTGCCGAAATTGCAGACGGCGACGGGCTCCTACAGCGCCATTACCGCCGCGTGGACGGCAGCGCAAAAAGCCGATACTTACCGGATTAAATACCAATATACCGGCGGAAACTGGATTGACGCGGCGGAAATTGCGCATGACAATTTGTCCCCCGATCTGGAAGGAAGATTGTACTACTCGTTCAAACCAAATGGTTACGATGACCCCACCCAGTCGGGCAAGGCAATAAAGATAGAGGTGGTCGCCCTGAACGAAGGACTGCGGGCAAAGATAGAGAGCAGCAATGAAATTGCCACCACCTCCGCAGAGGATGTCCAGGCGCGGCTGATAGGGCCGGCGGAACTGGCGGCGCAGGCAAGCAAAGCGGAGTCGGCGAATGCTATTGAACTTTCGTGGAACAAGGTTGCCGGCGCGGGCGGCTATTATGTGTTCAGGCGGCAGTTCAACATGAACAATGGAACCGAAGAAAGCGGGGCCGTTGTGTATTATATCCCTGCGCAGGAAAACGCCCCATTCACCGTTACCGGCAAAGAATTAACCATATCTGAGGGAACCAAAATTGATACCTCCATCGTAAAAGCGGCGGTTTCGTTTACCGCTTCACGTTATACGTTAACAGACGAATACATGATCGACCACGAATACTCAGGCGGTTATGCCCTGTATGTTGAAAACTACCGGAATCAGCAAAACGAACTGGCGTGGGGTTTCCCCTACCGTTACTTTATTGTTCCGGTACTCAGCGACGAGCCGCTCGATTCCATTGCATTTGCGTATGGCCAGGATGCTATCACCAATAAAAATACCGGTGTTGCTGCATATACCCTGACGAAAGGCAGCGAAACCATTGTGTATAACAATGCCGCTTCACTGGAACAAACCGGTTTTACCATCGGCTTTGGGCAGAATGTTACCGCGACCAAGGGGACGTATACCGCTAACGGAAGCGCCAATTACCCGGTCAATGACGGGGTAAGCATTACCTGGAGCGCGCCGCCGCTTCTTGNCGG
>JGI24698J34947_10000143_pt1 | contig 26859 bp, 25 predicted proteins | sample TergutMp193P3_FD_34947 | JGI IMG/M metagenome (IMG submission 34947) | reverse complement strand
TTCCGCCAATTATTATTACAGCGAAGAACGCTTGCCCAATTTCGGATTCAATCCCGTGCTGACAGTGGCTGGCGGAACAGCGCTTTCGAGATGGCACGGCCTGGAATTGGGCAGGTCGTCGTTCAACAAGCCTGTTTCTCATCGAACTGCAGCCGGCGGCTACAAGCATCACAATTTCGGCGAAGTCTCCGAAAAACTGGCTTTGTGGAACTTGATTCCGGCAGGAACCGCCATGCCCACGACAGCTGACTTGCTGGCTGACAACTCTGACGGAGAATCTCTCAGGCATTTGATACGGGAAAGCGGCGGCGGATTCCTCGTAGCCGACAATTTCACCGGCTTCTTGTACATGACAGGCCGAGGCGAGGGCTACGAGAAAGGCAAGCCCGGAGCCGCGAATTCGCACGCTTTCGGCAATTCAGTAGGATATGTGCTTGGCGGCTCGTATGACAACACTCCAGACGGCTTCGGGCCGATACCGTGGAAAGGAGCCAGTTTCTACAAGATTCCCCGTCCCGTCGACTCCATATCTAGCATTGCTGCAGTATCGAGAGAATCTTCTGTTTCAATGATATTGGGCAGATTCTTCAAGCTTTTGTGGCTAAACGCAGACAAAGATGACGCAGCCCCGGCCCTGTATTGGCTGAACCAAATCCTTACCAACGTGCCGATGACATGCCCCTGGGAGAAAACCGGCTTAGTAGAACACCAGCATACAGGCACTCTGCTTGAGAAATGCAACATTGACTTGCCGCCCGGCGGATGGTGGGCAGATTTGCCTGTGTAAATACAAGAGAGGCGATTATTTATGACTATTGACCAGTTTTTGAAAAGCGAGAAGCCAGTCACCGGGATGACCGACCAGGCTTGCGACACCTACGGCGTCCATTCCCACGCGTTCATAATCGATTTGTTCGGCAACGGCAAGACAAGCACGAATGCCGGGCATTTCCACGTCATACACAACGGAATTGTGGGAGACGTGGCGGATGACGCCCGGACAGTCCACAACCACAATCTTCTCAGAGTTCCGCAGGCTCCCAATACGCCTTCCTACGGCTTGGAATTGACAAATCCTTTGTCCAAGGACAAAGACGGCTTGCCGAATCCTCTCGGCACTGACAAATACGGCTATCCGGAAGGATGGCAAGGAGTGCCTTGCTCCAAGCCAGCTCTGTTCATAGGGCTTGGCGAAAGCCTAGACGACATTTTGAGCGGCGACCCCAGCCTTGCTTGGTCCAAGATAATGGCCCAGGCTTCCCCGGAGGAAATCGAGGTGCTTGACGCAGGGCTGGCCGGCAAGATAGAGGATTTCAGGGCCAAGTTCAACAATCTGATTGACGATATATTGAAGATTGTTCCAGACGGCAGATATGCCAGTCAACTGAAAAGCAAAGCTATGGAGTTTGGCGGCCAGCCATTGTCTCCCGCTCTGATATTGTCTCCGGAGGAGTTCGCGTCCGCGTTCAGGGGCAATCCGGCTGCTTCCATGCTTGAAAGCGAATACGCTGAGAAAGCCAAGGAGTATATGAGCGAATTGGGGAACGAGCTTCAAATCATCATTCTCATGAACGAAGGCAAAGAATATTCCAAGTGGGCCGAGGAAAACAGAGAAGACGATGACGTTTCGGAAAGCGCGAAGTTCGACAACGCTTCCATTCGCAATCTTGACATGACGGCTCAGAAATTCTATGGCAAAAACTTTTTCGACCTCGGTGAATCAGGGCAGAAGACAGTCATGGACATATGCGGTTCTTCGAGCTCCGACAGACGAGCCATCGGCCAAATCAATAGAAAAAGCAAGGAATTGTCAGCGCATCGCGACCGGGCATCCAAATTGCCGGATGACTTCCTATCCGAAGTCGTTGACGAAGATGATGGCAAATACTCAAAAGAAGAATGGAGCAAAGACAAGAAAGCTGTCGAAGGAGCCGTTTCATCCGTGAGCATGCTGCTTGGCGACATAAAGGAATCCACGCTGGAATGTCTCAGAGTTTCGGCGAATGAAATGAAAGACGTAAATCCTGAGTTCAAAAAGCGTCTTTCGGAATTGGGAGGCCTGGTTTTCAAGGTTCAGCTTTTGGCGAGAACCTTGAAGGATAATTTGAAAAGCGGGCTTGAAATGCTCAAACAAGGCAAAAAGCCCATATGATAAATAAGGGAGAGGTGAACCGATGACGCAAGAAGAAATCAAGAACGCTTTGAAGAGCTTTGTAAGCTCCAAAGCCAATTTCCCCGCAAAATACAACGAATTTCTGGATGGCCTGGGCAAAATCGGCGACAAAGGAATGCGATGGAAAACAGGCTACGGTACGATTGAATACTTTCCTTTGGCCAGAATTGAAGCGAGCGACGGCCATCGATTGTTGGCTTGGAACGCGATAGCGACTGGCAAAAGCAACGGAAAACTGGAAGTCGTGCCGGGAGCGGCCTATTACGGAAAAAACTACGACAAGAACTCCACTGTTGCGTTCGATTTGAAAGCGGTCCAGAAAGAAGGGGAGTCATTCGACGTCTTGGCGAAGAGGGCTTTGGAGGAGTTCGTCAATCACGAAAAGTTCGGCAAGCTGCTAGCTGCCGTCAAAGGAGCGAGCGGCGAAAACAAAACAGGAGAGACTTTGTCCACGGAATCGTTCAAGGATGCTTTGATGAAATCATTGAGGGAGAAAGCGGAACTCAATCAAAAAGGGCTTCTGAATGAAGAATACGAGAACAACAATTTGATTCAGTTCAATACTGACGTTGAGAAAACGGTTTCGTTTGACTCTTTGAAGTTCCACGTGTTCACTCAGCTTGATAAAGTCAATATCGCGAAAGGCAAAACCGTCAAGCCGAGTTTAAAAGACAAAGAAATGGCTTTTGATGCGGCTTTGGATAATTTCTCCAATTCTATTTCCGACAAAAACGCCATTGACTGCAAAACGGCCAACAATATCATAAAGGTATCGCTCGACAAAATCATATCTCAGGAATTGGCCAAGAAGAGAGCTTTGAATTCCGAACCCGTGAGCGAGAAGTCTGAAGGAAAGTCTTGCGAGCGATGGGACGAGGAAGACGATGAATTGAAAGAATCGCATTCCGTCAACGAAGACGAATCTTGGTCCGATAAAAAAGAAGCAGTTTTGAAAATAATCAAAAACAAATTCAAATGCAGCAATTTTGAAGCCAGAATGTGGTATGACAAAGCTCAAATCGGATGGAACTATGCCGAGCCGGATGTCGGCAAGCTGCGAGACGAAATACTGGATATGTGGGAGGAAGGCCAGCCTTCCGCATTCAAAGACGAAGGCAAGGCCGAAGCTGTGGCGAAGGCTTTCTCGCATGTTTACAACGAGGACGTGAACGAATCGGGTTCTTTCATGGAACGCATCAAAGACTTGGAGAAAAAAATATCGGATGCTTTGAGTCTTCGCAAGCATGAAGCCAGACATTTTGCAAACTTGGCTAATATTGCTTGGCACGGAAGCCCGTCCACCGTCAAAGAATTTGAGAACGCGATATTGACATTGATGGATGACCGAGAAAAGAATGAAATCGTGGCCAGGAAAGTGGCCAGGCTCTATTTGGAAACCATGGATTGCGGAACTTTGAAAGAAAATGAGAACGTCAATGAAATCTCGAATATACCTTTGGATGATAGAATATCTCATTATTCAGCCAACGGAATCATTGAATTCTTAAAAAAACACGGCTTCAAGCTGAAATCCAAAGACGGCAGTGATGACCCGACAAAAAAAGAGTATTGCGTCAAATATGATTTCGGCGATTTTGTTTTAGCCAATCACATCAATCTTGGCAAGTATTCCATCAGAGGCAACGAATTTCCCATAACAGGGAAGACAGTGGGCGATTTAATCAAGTTCTGCGAGAAGAACGAGGGCAAGCCGCTTGAATATGCCAATGAGGAGTTCAACTTCCGCAAGCAAGGCGGCCCTGACGCCCAGACCGTGCTTGCCAACATGATTTTAAGCCTTGGCGAGCGATACAGGTTCGCCAAGAACATGACCGTGAACGAGAAATGCGACTTGTGCGTCAAGGAATTGTACGCCATGGGCTTGAAAAACATGCAATACAGCAATCTCAACGAGGCTGCCATCGACGCGAAAGCGTGGGCCAAGTTTGACCTCAGAGAGCAAGAATACATGTCCAAGATTTACTCTCCCAAATTGAATCTCAGGGAAGCTTTGGCTGAAGCCGGGATAGTGCTTGAATCCAGCGGTCCCCAGAAAGGCGACAAAAGGCTCGAATCACTCAAGGATTACGACGAATCCGACATAGAGGCTCAAAAAAACAAGAATGCTGTGTATCTCAACAAGCTGAACGGAATCCTGAAAGCCAAGATAGACCAGAAAGCCGAGGCTGTCGGCGAAGACTTCGTGTGGAGCTTTTTCGCTGAGGGAATGAACGTTCCGATATTGACAATCGCTTTCAAGCTGAACAACGGCTTGCTGAGCTGGAAGGCTACCATGAACGGAAGGGAGATAAGCTCCGGCGAACTCAAGACTACCGAGTGGAACGTCGCCAAGGACATGGATAGCGCATTGAAGAAAGTGCTTGAAGGCCTGGAAGTCGGCAATCCGGTCGAAGACATATCCAAGAAATTCGGCTTGGAGCGTCATGAGTTCGGCAAGCCGACCAATGAATCCGTTTCCTTGGAAACTTTGCTTGACAGAGCCAAGGAAAAACGCAAAGGCGACCGCGAAAGCAAGTACAGTAACAGCAGAGAATGGTTCGAACACACTTACAAGAATATGTCCAATGAAGACTTGGTCAGAGAATGGGTCAGGCAGTTGAGCGGGCTATGGCTTGGACGTTTTTCGGACACGGAAAGCGTCATGCAAGCAAGAGGCTTGAAGAAAGCAAACGGCGACTTGACTGACAGCGGCGAGGAACTGGTCAAGGCGGAACTGGCCAAGCCGGACAAGCTGGTTGGCAGAGTCGCCAAGAGCTGCCGTTAAATAACAAAGGAGAATTCGGAAATGTCAATTTGCTTGGTGAATGAGATGAAAACGGCGATTAGAAAAACTGACGCCAAGCCTTTTCCGTGGAAAGGCTCGAACAACACTGCTCTGGGATTCGCCCTGAGCGTCAAAATCCCGAAATACGGCTACCATCGCTGCGAGGAAATAGGAAAAAAAGTTCTGGGCAAGGAATTGCTGGATGACACTCCCATGACGGATGAGCAGGCTTGGGACTTGTTCGACAGAATGGGCTTTCAAGGCAAGGATTTGAGGGAAGCCGCCGAGCTGAAGCCGTTTCCGTGGAAAGACCAGAATCTCAAAAACACAGTGCTTGGATTTGCGAGAAGCATCAAGACGAAGTTTGACTTCGACGAGTTCGAAGACCGCTACAAGGAAATGTCCGGCGAGACTCCGTATGACGACGACCCTATATCGGACGTGTTCGCATGGGACATTCTGGGGCACTTGGGCAAAAGCAGAAAAGATTTGTTTGAAAACAGAGCTGACATTCACAATGATTTGGAAAAAGAAATTGACAATCGCCTCTCTAAAGGCGAAGGAGGCAATTGATTATGGGAAGGATGATAACTGGCGGCTTGCCGGGCATTTTCATGAGAGAAGTGGATTTGAGCGAGACTCTTGCTCCCGTAGGCTCCAACGACGGAGCCATCATTCTCAGCGGAAGAAGCGGGCCGGTCAATCAAAGAATCATAATCCATACTCCGAGCGAGCTGGAGCAAGTGCTTGGAGTTCCTTTTTCCGAGGACGACATCAGCCTGACGGCTGGCTATTACGGAGCTTTGGAGGCACTGAAGCAAAGCAGCAAGCTAACTGTGGTCAGGGTCAGTGACGGAAACGAAAGGTACGCCAACGTGAACGCTGGCGACGTCAATTACAAATTGAATGATTCCGGGGAATTGGACGTTTTGCCGGTGGTTTACACCCCGAATCCGACCGAAGTCCAAAGAAAGCAAGCTTCGGAGGCGATATACAATTCAATAAAAGAATCCACGTGGAATGACGGAATTCCGGCCATGGACACTGCCGAGGCTGTTTCCCGATGCCCTGAAGGATTCACTTTCTCCACCACCAAGGGAAAGCCCGGCATCTTGGACATAATGGAAGCCGAAGGCGGAAGCGTGGTTCCCGGCGCGTTGCTGGCAGCTTCCATATCTCCCGACAATTACGGCAACAACAACGCCATTTCCATAGTGGCTCCGCCCAATCTGACAAACGACCCGGACTGGCCGAGCAAAGACGGTCTTGGCGAAGCGCTGACTGAAAGCGAATGGGCTGTGATATCATACTATATTTCGCAGAAAGACGGACGGTTTCTGGAAAGCTCCGTTTATTTCGGGGACAAGCCCAACTCTCTGAAAGAGAGGCTGACCGAGTCTTTCGCTGACGCCAAGGCCAATCCGGAAACCGGAAGCATGACTCCGAGAGCCGACTGGATTCCGGGCAGCAACGGATTCAATTGGTTTTACCAATACGACTCCAACCCGGTGGTTCCGACGGACAGCGACAGTCCTTTGATTGACGTGTTTGGATGCCGCGACCCGCAAACCGGCGGCATACTGCCCGGCAAGAAGGCGGGAGCCGACTATCCGGCTTACGACGTCCCCAGGGATTCGAGAGGACGCTCCACTGCCATCTGGAGCAAGATTGTCAAAATCAATTTTTACAAGAAGCCATCCAAGAGCGACATCTCGTACTGGGAACCGCTCGGAAACGAGATAGGAGTTCGCAGCAGCCAGGGCAGCGTGTCTCATTACGTGGTCGGAGTGGAGCCAGGCGGCAAGGATTTGATAATGGTGGGGAAATCCGGCAATTCCGGCAATCCCGACATTTCCATAGCAGGATGGGCGAGCGAGGCCGATTTCGTCAACGGAGCCGACTACGATTCCAGCAAATCCTTTGTAGGCAATCTGATTTTGCTGGCTGTCAGCGACGACTCACCCGGATATTCGGAGTTCTCCAACGGCTACAGCGTGCTGAGATGGCGCGAAATAGTCTGGAGCGAGAACAACGGCAACTGGGCAGCTGACGGAGCCAATACGGGAGTTTCGGTGTCGGACGGCAATCCTTTCTGGAAGAATTTCGGCGATGCTCAGAATCCCGACTGGTCATGGGGTTTCGCCGCTGACGATGACGCCCGATATGACGGAGCCAAGGAATTCGCGGCTGTCCTGAGAACGGAGATGCCGGGCCAGAACATGCCGGCTGTGCCTGTGAGAGGGAATTACTCTCTGGCTTTGATGACTGAGGCCATTCCTTATCTTTCGCAGACTTACTGGGACAGAATAAGGCCGGAAGAGACATTCGCGTGCTCGCTGAGCAGAATATCCGACGAAGGAGGCAACAGCCTTTACATAGAGGACGTCGTCAACGGGCAGAGCGCGATAGCGGCTGTGAATGCGAAGCAAGCCGGTTCCGCCCAGATAACAAGAAGCACTCCTATAATATTGTCTTTCTTCGGAGGATTCAGCCCTGAAAACTACATAGTTTCCAAGATTTACGCTTTGAAGGCCCAGGCTGTCCAATTGTTCTCTAACAGGAAGACTTCCGGGTTCGGATTGTTCTATGTATGCGAAGCTCCGAGCAAAGCCAATGTCAACACATACGCTGCCTATGCCAAGAATGTGAGCGATTTATGCTCCAACGAGCTGAAGCGCGGCGACGCCATGGTGATGGAGCAATTGAGCTGCGTGGACAGCGGAACCGAGAACAAGATATACGATGACGTGATGACCATGCACGGCTCCAAAGTTCCTTCCTACACGGCTGGCTACGCTGGCTACGTTTACATGGCCGACACCCGCCTGAGAAGAGAGATTCTGATACCTGCTGTCAATGCCGGGATTTCAGCGCTGCTTGCTGGCGGAAAGCCTTGGTCGGCTCCCATGGGCGTGACCAGAGGAGTCGTCCCGTGGAGCCTTGGCGTATGGCCGAGGCTTGACGACGACGCCTGGGGGAGGCTTTATGACGTGAATGCCAATCCTGTGGTCAACGAGCCTCCTTACGGTGATTGCGTGTGGGGCCAGAAGACCATGCAAATCAAAGCTACCGCTCTTTCCAGAATCAACGTGCGAAGAGTGATGCTGCACATTAAGAGAAATGTTAGGCCGTTCTTGGTTCCGTGGCTTGGCGAGCAGTATGACGACAGAATGCATAATTCCATCTCTACCAACCTGAAGAGGTTCCTGGATGGAGTGGCTCTGGAAGGGGGCATATACCCTGACGCTGAAGTCATCATTGACAACAGTGACGATTTGATAGCCAACAACCAGCTCAATGTCATATTGTCGTTTGTTCCAAGATACGTGATTGAGAAAATCCAAGTGACCACAGCTGTGCTGAGAGTAGGCATGACTCCGAGCTCAATAAGTTTCGAGGAAGCATATTCGTAAATAACAGGGAGATTGAATTATGGCAGAAAGTTTTTCAAGAAACGAGTATTTGGTGTCAAGCTTCGACGCAAAGCCTCTGGGTCTCAAAGACCCGGTTAAGCCTTGGCTTTTTGACATCGAATTCCATCCCAACAACGAATCCGCTCTGAACGTGGTCAGCGGATTGTGGAAAGGGTGGCCGCAAGCCAACCATTTGAGAGGATATTACAAAAAAGCATCCACTCACGGCAGAGGATTCGGAAAGCAGACAGTTCCGTTCTTCGGCATAAACCATTATTATCCCGGAAAGCCGGTGGTGACTCAGGAATTCACAATTGAATGCGTGGAGCATGAAAATCTGGTAATGATGAACCTGGTGGAAAGATGGATGAACTTGATTACCAACGTGGACAACAGTCACGGCGACAGAAACAGTTCCATGTTTTCGTCGGCTGAGACAATCTATGATTTGTCTTGCATAGTCGACATCAGGAATCGCGGCTTCAACGGCAAGTATTTGAGCAGGCACACCACTTACACAAGCGCGTGGCCGATAGAGATTTCAGCCGGAACCATGGCTGACATGGACCAAGAGAAAGCTCCCACCAAGGCAATAAAATTCGCTTGCTTGCTGGCGCTGGCGTCAAAAAAATAGGAGGTATGAAATGAAAAATTTCTTGGCAGAAATGAGAAAAGCGATAGCAGAGAACGTCGACGGCTTCCCGGCCAAAGGACCGAAGGCTATACCGGAAGCAAACGACAAGAGACTCACACTGAAGGAGTCGATGGCCGAATGGACGAAAACAGGGCCCGGGCAAAAGAATCCTTTGAATGAGACGACTTCCAAGGAATACGCGGCCAAGGCTTTTGTCGACAACAAGATTCGCTCCAGCATGCAAGGCATGTTCAAGGAGGAGAATTGGGTTTTCGAACCCAACGGGATGCTGAGAGCCGAAATGAAGTCGAACAGCGGGGGAGCTCCCTACAAGCTGTCCCTCTTTCCTTTCGCCTTGCCGGACGTGCTTGACAAGATTGAGAAAGGCGACACGGACTATTCGGCTTTGGCTACCCAGGTTGTCCGGGGCGATATCGCTCCATTCTGCTCGTGCCCGAACTTCATATACCAGAACGCGGGACCGAGAGGAGCTGGCAAGCAATTGCTGAATCCGGGCAGCGACCCTTCCAAGAAGTCCAATTGGGGCTTGTGCAAGCATTTGTATTTCCCGGTGGAGATGTTTCCTTTCGTCCAGAAGCAGATTGCCAAAAGACTGAAGGACGGATTCTTCAACAAGGAATTGGTGAGCAAGCAAGCCAACGACGGACGCACAAGAGCATTCCTGAATGAAGGATGGGTCATAGTGGAAGCCGACGGCATGATAAAAGCTGCCATTGACAATGAAGCTCTCTACGAGAAGCTGGACAACGATGAGGTTGCCGGCAAGATATTCGATGCAGTCATTGAATCGGTGTCCAAGGCTTGCCCGGACTACGACATCCCTCAGAAAATGCTTGAGAAGATTAACGGCTTTTCGCTGAAAATAGCTGAAGAAGCATCCGGCGATGTGAACGAGGACGGCAAAAAAGCAGCCGATGCGAAAAGCGTGAACGAAGGCAAGTCGGGCGAGGACAGAAAGAACCAGCCCGAATCGTCGTTCACTGACCACAACGACAAGCACTGGAAGGTTGGCAAGGGCAGGTTCGGAGTGAACGCGACCGGGGCATTTGTTTTTACTTAGTTGCCGTGGGTGAGCAACGGGGCTTGGCGTTTAGGAGTTTTTCGCCAAGCCCTTTTTTATTTTCGGTGAAAGACTGACAAATTCTATATTGCCGTTATATTAAGCCAAGGAGAATTCATGGAATCAAGCTCGTTTTTGACCGATATGCGTCGGATGATAGCCGAGAACGCCGAGATAAGCGAAGGGATAGAGAAACTGGACCGGCTTTATCCGGCTGTGACCATAGAGCAAGCCTTCGACAAAGGACTGGAATCTTTGAAATTCGCTTTGAATAAATTTCACGAGTTAGGCCTTGGTATCCATATGCAAACGATAAACGAAGACAACATCAATATTCAAAGCGAATTGAATCTGATAAAGTCCCGTTTGACAGTAGCCGAGAGATATTTCGAAGCTATCTCCAAATACAACAAACTCAATCCGAATTTGAAGGTTGACGGCATAGTCAAAAATCTGTCCATTCATTGCGGCACTATCGACAACTATGTCAAGCTATGCAACGACACCATTTATCTTTTGATAAAAGAAAATAAATGGATTGACAATGAAGCTTTGCAATACAAGGCTTTGTACACGAAATTAATAGCAGCGGTTATAAAATTTTACTGGATAATTCCTATTCAAGTCGAAAACGGAGAGTCTTATATTCGCAAAACGAAAAACATACAAGGCAAATTACTGTTTGACAAAGCCACTATGCCTTCTGCCACCGATTTGTCTCCAAATGATTGGCTGAATGACCATCAATGGCTTCTAGCCATGAAGCCGAGCGAATTGAAACGCAAGGATTTGCCGTAACGCTCAAACTGAGAATTGTCATATTTGATTTATATTGCAACCAAGGAGAATTTTATGCCAAGAAATGAAAATCTTAACGCTTTGACGAAAGAGCATCTGGCGAGAAAGTTTCTTGCGAACGTGCAAAAAATAGCCTATTTGTTCGCTCAAATGAGAACGATGGTCATGCCTTTGTCCAACCAAATAATTGGATGGCAGAACGTAGGCGAAAACTACATGTCCGAGGACGACAAGCTTTCGGTTTCCGAAAAAAGAGACACGATTGTCGCTTACGTGAATGAGATGAATAAAATCACGCAGACGTATGCGAAAGCCAAAAGCACGAATGCGTTGGACAAAAGAGGGGTCTATAACGTAATCCATTCCGAAAAAGGAGTCGCTTACTACGTTAAATTCATCAACGGCGAAGTGGCTGAGGAGAAATGGTTTGATTCCGTCAAAACCGGCAAGCCGGACGAATATTCAAAAATGAAAGAATGCTATGATTTGTTCATGGAAAAGGTCAAAGGCTTTTACTTGGCCGTGGAGAAAGACAACGTGTCCCATCCTTCTCTTGTCAATTACAAAGAAACGGAACTGCTTCCGAAATACGAAGCCGAGAAAGAAGCTACCAAGCGCGAATCTTCGCGCGCGATTGACAAATTATTGCAAGAAGGCGTCATAAACGTAGGCTCGGCCAAACTAGCCGCACTAAACGAGGATTACAGAAACGGCATGTTCGACGGTTTGCTTGAGAAATTCAAAGATGAGCATCATTAAAACTAACTGAGAATTTCTACATTTTTATTATATTGAAATTAAGAATCCTATTTTCATCATTGCGGATAAGGAGCGTTTATGGAAAGCAACATATCGGAGCAAAACGACCCGTGGATTCAAGCCTTGGAGAAAGCTGTCATGGCTTTCTCCAAGGCAGTCGACACGTTCAATCAAATAGGAATGGAAATAAACCCGACCGACAGGTCGTTCCAGGGATTGCCTGTTTTGAAAGAGAGCATAGAGCAAGCCAAGCTCAAATTGCCTCAATTGGAAAGAGACGTGGATTTGGCGAAAAAGATTGTGACAGGCTTTCATCATACTCAGCCGCCTAAAACAAGAAATTCTAAAAACGTCAATCATTTGCTTAGTTACATATCTAATCAAATTAAATCTATGAATGACGTGCTGGCCATATCCAATCCTGACGATTCTCAAAGCGAAAACGAAACCATGCAAAAGTTCATAGCTTTGTACAATGAATTAATCAAGCAAGCGATTATCATGTTTGAAACGGCCATGAAAGAAGGCTTTATTCCTCCGCCAACCAAGGATGCCGGAGGAACGGATTTGATTTCCGAAGAAAGGAGAAACCGAATTGTCAATGACAAAAACAATCCAAGAAACAGTAACGAAAACGATTCGTTTTCAATAATTGACAAATTAATGTTCGAAGGAAAAATAAACGTAGGGCAAGCCAAACTAGCTGCTCTCAACGAGGACTATAGAAATTGCTTGCTTGACAAGCTCAAGAATGAAATTTAATATTTCCTCGAAAATCCTCTCTTTTTCATTTCCTTGTCAAAATCTCTTTTTATTTCATCTTTCTTCTTCTGGCTTTTCCTGAACATGCTTCTGACTGCCGGAACTGCTATGTCCGAGCAAGCAAGCACATCCATCAAGAGATACCCGTCAAGCAATCCGGAAGCTCCCCTGTAATGGGTGCTTGATATGCGTGCGTCCTTGCTGACGAGAATTCTTACATCGGTGGCGGCTTCCAATAGTCGCGCGGCTTCTTTTCTCTTCGAAGATTCCACGGCGGAAGCTTGCTCCATAAAGACCCAGTTGCTCTTGAATTTTTCTATTTCCTCGCTATCGAATGTCAAATATCTTGCGTTTCCCCTTGTCCGGCATTTCTTTGCTTTGAGCATCGACGTTTTGAAGCCTTGGAACGTCTGGAACAAAATGCCGTTTTTGCTTATTTTTATAGCTCTCCCTTTGAATGCCGAGCCAAACAATTTCACCTCGTCGGACATGGACAGATAATTAGACCGGCTGCATTCTATGACAATTTCTTCCATAGCGGAAATATAAATAATATTTTGCGAATAGCAGCTGATAATTTGCTAGTTTTGTTTATGTTGCAATCATGAAGAAACCCAATGCTTATTTTCGCCAAGAATTCATCGCCCAAACCGAGAACGGAAGGCGGCTGAAAACCAAGTGCGTCAAAAGCAAGAAGATTTACAACCGCAAAAGGAGATTTGAACTATGAGCTTTGCTCCCCATGACAAGATATGTCCGCCGCCGAGAGTGCTATTCGCAGCCAGGCAGAGTATCATAAAGCAAGCAACATTGTTTGTTTGGAGGCAGACTGATGGAAGATTGCGAAGCTTTTACGCAAAATGAAAGACATATGAAATACTATGTAAGCGAAACCTTTTTAAATAGCAACTGCTATTTGCAGATTCGCTCGAAAGGAGAATGGGTTATATGGAGTTTTAACGGCAAAGGCAAAGCATCCGCAAACGTCGGGATTGAATCCTTCGGAGAATGGCCATGACGAAAACGAGTTTATAGGAAGATTAGTCTATGTCTCAAAACTTCAAGCAGTTTGCTAAATAACGTCATGATAGCATTTTTCGAAACATTGAATCGCATCAATCCGGCTCTATGCGAGAGCTTGAGCCTCAACGAGTCGCAAGACAATCATATCTGGGCTGGCGACATAGTGACTTATCCTTCGAGAAGCGGAAGCGGAAACGAGACCGGCTTTGTCTTGGCTGGATTCGAATCATTCAAAGACGATGACGAGATTAGAACCGACACCGACGGCATGATACCCGTAGCCGAAGTAAAATCCGTCAAGCGTCCAAAAAACAAAGCCGTGACCTCTCTTTTGGCGACATGGTACTATTCCGAAGACCGAGGATGCAACGCGACAGACAAATATGAAATCATACAGATGTTACGAAAAGCCATAGACGACGGCTATATTACTTCGAATATCATCAATATGAAGAACTAGATTGGTTTCGCAATCGCGGACTGATGATTCCTGAATTTTGATTATATTCTCCTAAAACGGGAGATTATTATGAGCAATTTGGCTGACGTCATACGAAGAGAAGCCGGTCTTCTTGAACCGGAAGAGCTTACCGAGCAGGAGCTTCACGGCAACAGGACGTATTGGCACGGAAGCCATACCGACAAAGAAGACTCTAGCGTCAAAACCATAGACAAGCTCAATCCTTATTCCCAAGGCGACTACGAATGCATCTTTTTCTCAAGCTATTTCGGATATTCCTTGGCCTACGCCTTGGAGCTGAAGAACAAGAGGACGTTCGCCGGAATCAAGGAATTCACCGACAAGATTCTCATCGAAGGTAAGAACATAGAGAACAACGGCAAAAATTGGTGGATGATTCCTTTCAAAATAACTCCGTACTCAAACATATTCCATCCTGGCCACGAAAAGGACATTCGCGTGCTGTGGGGATTGATGGGTTCTTCCAGCGTCCCAGAAATAACGAAATGGTTTTATTCTATTTCTCATGAAGGAATAGACAGCTTCAAAGAGCGGATGAAAGTTCTGAAAACGATAGACTGGTACGATGAAATTCCCCGAATATTCCCTTTCGATAGAACGCACTTGCTTAAAGTGATATATGAAGCCAACAATCACGGCCATTCCGTCTATTGCGGATTTTGCAATTACGAGAAAGGTGATTTCTCCTCAATAGGCTTGTTCAAGGACAAAATAAGCAGCAATCTCAAAATAGGGCCTTCTTACAAGGCGGCTGTGGAATTAGATGAAAAGAACGAGCCGAAATGGCTGAGCATTTCAAGATAGACGAGAGTGTGGCTGAGAATTCCTATATTTCCGTTATGTTCATGAAATAGGAGACTTTTTATGAATTTCAAAGACGAATTGACTAAAGCATTGCTAGAAGAAGGCTTGCTGCCTGACCCGATGAACGAATCAGCTGGGCAGCCGACGATTTTATCTTTAATATTTAAAACATTAGTTGTTCCATATCTATTCAAAACCGTTTGAATAGTTTTATTCTTTTTGTCTATGTCGCCATTTGCGCATTTTACAGAACAATATGTTTTGTATTGATTAGTTGCACAGTCAAATGATGTGAAATTGGAACACATTTTGCATTTTTTAATTGAAATTCCCAATAAGTTCAAACTGTTTTCTTTTGACAATCTATGGGAACTCGTATGATGAGAACGAATGTAATTGAAAGAACTAAATTTGCGACCGCAAATAGAACATTGATATATTTTCATCTTTCGTGAACTCCGTGAGGGCCATACGGACACCCTTTTCCGATGGAAGACGACCCGCACCAACGGCATTTAGGAATTGTTCCGTGTCCGTGTTTGTGCTTTCCTTTGATGTTTGAATAAACGCACGAATTTCCATAAACGTTGCGGGTGCAAAACACACATTTATTCCAGTCTGTGATGAATACGTGGTTTCCTGAAGGAGAATAAACGCATTTTCCTGGAGCGGCTTCCAAACCACAGTAACGGCATTTGACAATGATACCCATGACATTATTTAGTCAATCCGCAAAAAAAGATGTAATTTCGGTTCTTGATATATGCTTTATGAAGGAAAACTACAATATCGTGATAATCGGGGCTGCCATTGCGCAGAAAGCGCATTTGAGAACGTTGGACGCTATGCTCATAACAATATTTTACGAAGCTGCCCTGTGGCTGGCGGTTTCAGTTCTTAATATATGACATATGAAGGAAAACCGCGATATCATGATTGCCGGACGCGAAGCGAGGAATTCGCCTTGAAGCAGATTCAAAACGACGTGATTCGGAAACTGGCCAGCATGACCGAGCTTGGCATACTGAAATGGAAAAGACGGGATGAAGACAATTTGCGCTGGATAAAAATGAAAAGCCTCAAGATAGTGATGCCCATGGACGAAGGAGCCGATGAAATGCTCATAGAAACCAAGGACGGAGCCATGATTGTCAAAGGCGGGACTCCTGCCTTGAAAGAAGCAATATCGGGAGTCGAGAGGGAGGTTGAATGACAGAAGACAAATTCGCCGAGTTCCCGGAAACTCACTGGGTGGGAATGAAATGCGTGTACAAGCATCAGAAAGTGGACAGATACATGCCTGAGTCGCTGAGCAAGCACGACAAGGCCTTGTGCAAGATAACCGAGATAGGCTTCTGGGCTTTGAACGCCGGAAGGTTTTGCTGCAAAATCGCATTCTCCGGCGGCAAGGACAAAGGCGAATACTGGACGACTATCGCTCATCTCATTCCTTTGGAGAAACCAAAATTCAAGCCTCCATTCATTGACGTCGCCATGTCTGGCACCAACTGCTCCGAGGACTTGGAGCGGCTGATGATATTGCTTGAAGGATTGGAGGAGAGCTGGAATTTGCTGCAAAAACAGAAAAAACTGGAAAAAGGGAAAAACCAGCCGCCTGGCTCTTAAATAAGGATAGAAAAGTCAAACCTTATTGGAGAATTCAATTATGGCCAAAACGCTGAATTGGGAAGAATATTTGGGAAAAGCCGGCTTCGGGGAAAAGGAGATTTCCGCCGTCAACGAAGTGGTGAAAATGTTTCAGAAAGAGTCCGAGGACGCAATGGCGGCTTTCAAGAAGAAAGTCGAGGATTCCAACGACAAAATCATCAAGCAGGAAGCAGCCAAGCTAGCCGAAAACATCGCCAAGCTCGGAAAAGAGAAATACATAGCCGATTTGGAAAAGGCCAAAGACGAAATCAAAAAAGAATGCGAAGCCGAGGCCGGCGAGGAAGCAGCCAAAAAAATGGAGGCTTTCAAGGAATCTCTCGAAAAGAACACTGCCCTGGTCCTCGCCGAAAACGAGAAAGCATTCAAGGAGAAAGCCTTGGCCGAGGCGGAACTCGCAGCCAACGCCAAAATAGAGAAAGCCATACAAGTGGCAAACGAACGCTTTGACTCCACTCTGGCCGAATCCTTGTCCATGTACAAGGCGGAAATAAAGCTGGACGCCACTGACAAGCTCAATCTTGTAGAAAACAGGATAACTGGATGGCTGGACCCGATGATAAAAGAATATTTGCAGGAAGGGCTTTCCTCGCACGACATAAAGAATTACGTCGTCAGCAATGTCAACGGCAAGGCTTTGGCAGCTGTGATGGAAGCTCTCGAAAGCAATCTTGTGGCTCCCAACACGGACGGGCATAGATTGCTGATGGAGAAAGACAGCCAGATAGCCAAATTGCAGGAAAGTCTCGGCAAAGCCGAGGAAAAATACGCGGCTTTCAAGGAAGCGGCTGAGAAAACAGCCAAGAAGTCCTTGATAAACGACGAACTGAAAAATTTCCCGGATGAAGTGAAAGCCAAGATTGAAAAAATAACCGAGAACGACAGCTTCGAAAGCTCTTTGTCGACCGTCCGAGCCATGAGCGAGGCTATAATGGCATCCCTCAACGAAGCAGCCAGTCTGCCAGCCGGCACTCAGATTGGCTCTCCCTTGAATTATGTCGACGAAGAAGATGCCAGGCTCTCATCCCAGCACAAAGAGGAATTGGCCAAAGCCAGGAAGATAAACGAGATGTTCGCCGAGAAGCCGGACGGCGATTCCGGAATCGTGCAGGAATGCAATGACTCAAGCAATTGCGACGAAACCGGGAAAAAGCAGAAGCCCGTCGCGGAAACAGTAAGCCCGAAGACTTTCGGCAAGATGCTGATTGAAAACTTGAAGACGAAATCCAACGCCGTCTGATTGCTAGCCAAGCCTTCTCCAATGACCGCTTTTCAGGCCAGGAATTCCAAGCCTGGCCTTTTTTGTCCAAAAAAAGCACTCTAATATCGGCAAATGGGGGTGTGTTTTGCTCAGTCAGCCGCTGCTGTAAATAATTGCGAAACGAACCAATACCTTGAGGTGTTTATTATGGCTAAAAATTATGTAGAAGATTTGACTGAGGAATACAGTAAAATGGAACCGGCTCTGCAAGAGCAAATGGCCATTTTGCTCAACAATCAGCTCAAAGCTTGCGGCGGTGACGACGTTCCTATCGAAAAATTGAGCGAGAGCTATTTTTCTTCAGGATTGGCGAATACCGGTTACAACGCTCCCTTTTCCAACAGCACAGCTCCCAAGTTCGCTGAATTGGAAGCTCAGTTCCCGTTCATGGCATTGAACCTTATGAGGACTGCAGGCCCTCAACTGTTCACTCATCAGCTTTGCGCTACCCAGGCGATTGACAGGCCTGACGGCTCGGCCTATGTCATGAAGTTCAAGTACGCAGAGCGCGGAGTGGACGCGAAAAACTGGAAAGAAGCGAACTTCCATAACGTTCCTGAATTCGCTGGCTCCACCGGAAGGCAGAATTCGCCGACAGGAGTCAGAAATTTCATGGTTTCCGGCGAAGTGGCCAACGGCGTGAACGGAACCTGGTACGACCTTTCCGGCAAACTCCGCGAGACCAAGGACCCCAACGCAAGCGGCTACGGAGCGGGCAGAACCTATGCCGAGGCATGGTCTTTCAATCCCGAAGACGACGAATTCACGTTCCCTGAGCTGAGCATCAGTGTTTCAAGGCAGTCCGTCAACGCGATATCAAGAAAGAACGGAGCTACATTCAGCACTGAGTTCCTTGAAGACGCCGCCGCTAATGGCTTGAACATAATTCCCATCATGATGAGAGCTCTCAAAAAGAATCTCATACTGGCAACCGAGCGCGAAACTCTTGCTCGCGTCAGAACCCTTGCTTTCCGCAACGGCTCTCCGACAGCCATTGACCGCCCTGACCTTGTCGGCGAATACGGCTCAAGCGACTATTTCACCTATTACTTCAATTGCGCCAAAGCCGGAGGCTTGTGGCAGCAGCAAAAATTCGGAGCTGTAGCCAACATCATAGTGTCGGCTGCCAACGACTTGCTCATGAGAAATCACGCCGGAGCCGGCAACATAGCTGTCGTCTCCCCGATGATTGCCTCGATTCTGCAATGCAGCGGCTCTCAGTTCAGAGGAATAGACGTCAAAGTCAACGTCGGAGGCACAGGCGTTCCCGAAATAGGAACTCTCAACGGCGGAACAATAAGAGTGTTCGTGGACAGCCAGGCACGCGACAACGTGGCTGTGGTCGCTTACAAAGGAACAGACTTGGCGGACGCTGGCTTGATTTACTGCCCGTACAAAATCAACCTGGAATACGAGGCTGTAGATTCCGGCAACTTCGGCAAGCGCATCGGAGTGGCAAACCGCTACGCGTGGTGCATAAACAGGCTCGGAGCCGACCTCTATTATTCAACCATCTATTTCGATGGTGTTAAGGAACTTTTGCGCGATGGAGACTCTCCGATTCTCATACAGCAAGCGGGTCCAAAGCCTTCAGCTCCTGCTCCGGATAACGATTAATTTGATTTGAATCAAAGGCCGCATGCGAAAGCATGCGGCTTTTTTATTTTGAATAATGGAACTGTTCCGGATAGCCTGCATATTATATTAATAGCATGACAAACGAGATATGCGTTAGTTTGACTTTGGAAGAAGGCAAAGTCAGGAAAGTGAATTACGTCAAAAACGAAAAAATAGTCGCTATTTCAACGGATGGCGAGGCTGTGAAACTGACAGACAGCAAATTCAACGAAATCTACGAAGGGATTTCCACGAAAGACATAATGATAGACTTGAACGAGCTGGCTCGCAAGGAAGGCTTTGCCGGAATAGACCCCGATTCCATACCCCGAATCATGGTTGACAAGAAATCCATAGAAATAAGCTTTCTGGCGACAAACGAGGCTTTTGTCAACGTAATTGGCTGACTGAGACGCCGCGGACTGAGAAAAGACATATTTTGCTTATGATAATTGCATGATGGAACTTACAAACGACCAAAAGCGAGTGCTTGTCGAATTGCTCAACGGCAACGATTATTGCGTATCCGTGCTAGGCTCTGCCGGCACGGGCAAAACAGCCTTGATAAGGGAATACGTCAAGCAGTGTCCTCACGACGTGAAGGTGTGCGCTTACACGGGAGTGGCTGCTGCCTTGCACGACGAAGGGATGACTTTGCACAGTATGCTGGCTCAATTGCCGAAAAACATCAGCAAGGCGTTGGCCATTGAAGACTTCCGCAAGTTCTTGGAAGCAAAAGGATTCGGCTTCTTCCAAGCAGGGCGGCTGTCGCCGAAGCAGCATTCGCTTCTGTCTTACAAATACCAGGAATACCTGGATTCGCTTGGAACCGAGAACGACAATCGTTTCTACGAGTTCATTGAAATGGTGAGCGTGCGAGGATTCCACAATTTCGTCCTGGTCATAGACGAAAGCAGCATGATTCCGAAGAGAATGATGGAGATGATGCTGAGGCTGTTCAAGTTCAAGAAGCTTGTTCTGGTAGGCGACAAATACCAGATTGCCCCGGTGAGCGAAGACAAAGGCTATTGCTACAGCATCCTGCCTACGGAGACGATTCATCTGGAAATGAGCGAGGTTGTCAGGCAGAAAGACTCTGACGTATTGACCGCTTTGAGAAACGCGGCTGAAGGCACTGACCAGGAAGAAAACATAAAATTTCTCAACAGATACTTCGTCAGGAACTTCGACCCGTTCAAAAAAGAAGACATCCGAATCTACTACACCAACGCCGACAAGGACGCTGCCAACGAGCGCTGGCTGAGAAACAGTCCGACTGTGAGCTATTACCCCAAGGTTCATTTTTGCATGAAATGGGATGAGATTGTCCCCAATGTCAAATGGCTGTCCAAGTGCCAGAGCCATGACGAAGCCAAGGAGGAAATCATAAAGCATTATCACAAGTCGCTGAGAGCTGGCATAGTCACCGTTCCCGCCAGCGGCTCGGTCATGTGCCTGAGAAATCAGAGAGACAGAGACTCCGGCGAAATGCTGGCCAACGGCCACATAGCCGAATTGAGGGATGCCAAAGGCGGCAAGGCCAGTCTTTGGACCAGCGAGAACGGCGTCCAGTACCGCTACGACGACAATTTCCATTACAAGGACTTGAAGTTTCCCGTGATGGCATCCATGAAGCCTTTCCATCAATCCACAGCCCCGTATTTCCTCATGGTTTACCCAGCGCTGCAGCCGGCTTACGCCTTCACGTACCACAAAACCCAGGGAATGACCATAGAGCCTCCGAGAATCATCGGCGTGTATGTTCCAAGCCAGGCCTTGGATTTCAGCGGCTTGATGTACGTGGCATTGACAAGATGCCGGGATTTCGCCCAGATTAATCTGCACGGGAAACTGGCGAAAGAGCATTTTCAATACAATCATGACGAATTGGACGCTGACAGAATGGTCGACAACACAATTGCCCTTTTGGAAGAAGTCAAGGCAGGGTAACCGTTTTATAATTTTCATGGTTTTGAGGATTTTAACTGGAAATTGCCATATTTTGCGTATATTGCATCAAAATAGGAATTTGCTATGAAAAGTTTGAAAGAGCTATTAAGTCAAGGGTTGGAACTTCCTCTATCCGAGCAAAAGTTCCTGGCTAGAGCAGTAACCGGCTCGTACATAGCCGAGCAAGAGATGTACGGCAACAGGACGTATTGGCACGGAAGCCACACTTCTAAAATGGATGGAAACGATAATCCGACTGTCATAGACAAACTGAATCCCGACACGAATTACAAGGAGACATATTTCTCCATCCATTTCGGCTACGCCTTGACTTACGCCTTGCGGCTTGACGATTTCAACTTGTTCAGTTCAGTAGCCAACGGGACTGAGCTAATCGGCAACAAGACGCAAACAGTGCCTCTCAACGACAGAGCCAAGCAATTGGTATTGAACTCTATGAAAAATAGACCAGCAAACTGGTGGATGATTCCGTTCAAGATAAAACCAAATACAAAATTGTTTTACGCCTTGGACATTAGCGATGTGCGAGCTTTGTTTGATTCAATGGTGGGTTCTAAAAATCCTAAAATATATCATTTCACCAGGCAATTTCATACTTTGGAGGATTTCGTTGACGCAATGAGACCTTTGGGCAAAATAGACTGGCTTGCCGGAATCCCTAGCAATTACCCATTCGATAGAAACGAATTGCTGACCGAAATACGGAATAGAGTGGCTAACGGGCATCATTGCTGGCATGGCTACATAAACTATGAGAAAGGCAGCTATTCTTCCATCGGCTTGTTCAATGAGCAATTGGAGCAATTATCTGTTGGCCCGCTGTACCAAGTCAATCTTATAGACAATCTATTGGAAATAAAGCGTTACGGAACGTCTGTGAACGCTTCCATACCGCCTGACGTGCCTCCCAACAAGCCCTTGAATGAAACCTTTGACAGGGAAGAGCAAATACGAAAACTATTTGAATCCGAGTGAAATAATATGAGTTTTTTAGCGGCATGAATCCTTTGCTCAATCCGGCTGACCGCTGAAATAAATTCTAGCTTTCGATTCGAGAATTAAATAAAGGCATGACCAATTCTCGCATATTCAAACTCGTAGGCGGCTTCAGCGAAAAAGCAAAGCAGTCCGCCATAATCATAGCCGATTCCAATGACAAAAGAACAGGAGCATTCATGGAAATCACGGAAGAAGCTCGCCAGTCCATGGGAGCGGAAGGCAAGCAAGTCCGGTCTTCCGACAGCACTGTCTCCGTGGCGGAAAGCGCGGATGATTTCGATTTGTCCGTGCAGCCGGCCTTGAATGACGTCTATACCGAGCTTGAAGCCGAAATTCTCAGAAGCGAGTATAATCATCAGGAGCAGATGGCCGCATTGAGCGAAAGGATAACCGGAATAGAGAATCTGGGAGATTACTCAGGAGCTTTCAACACCTATGCAGCCTTGCCGAAGAACATTTCGGGATTCCTCCCGAAATCGGTCACCGTGAACGATTTCGCCACGATACGGCAAGACGAGCTTCATGGCAACGCCGTAACCAGATACGTCATTTCCGGCATATCCTCTGACGGCGCTATAGCCTGGACTTACGACCTCACCTATTCCACCGACATCTCAGGCAAGCAGGACAAGCTCAACCGCACTGTCGGCGGCAACGACAACGCCACAGGCACAGTCAACGACGCGGGCGGGAATTTGAGCATTCCCGTTCCGGTGGCATTGGCCGCTCCTGCCGCGCAAAACAACATTACTGCTCAGGCAGCTGAGACAGTTAGCTTGCGGACGGCTATTCAAAGGGCTTACAACAATATTCTTCATCTGTTCAGCAACAAGGCGGACAAGGCTGCTGGCTTGGCGGCAGCCACAAAGACCAAGATAACCTACAACGCCCAGGGCATAGTGACGGCGGGAGCAGACTTGGCCGCTTCGGACATACCCAATTTGGATGCCGCCAAGATAACCAGCGGGACATTCGCCGATGCGAGGATAGCGAGCGCAAGCGCATGGAACAGCAAGGTAGCCCGAACAGGCGACACGATGACAGGGAATTTGACAGTTCCCGCGATATTGCCCCAGGCCAACAATTTGTTACAATTTGGCAGTTCCGATTCGCATTCTATTCTTGTCAAAGGCAACATCAATGTAACCGATTCAGGCGGAACTGACAGGCTTATTGTTGAGAATGACGACTACTCATGGCGGGGGCGGATAAGACCTACCGGAGCAAACAGCAACTCTGCGGGCTTTCTGAAGGTTGATGTCTATGGAAATGTAAGCGTGAATTCCCCGCTAATCTTTACTTTCGAAGCAGTTTCCGGCATAACAAATTATGCCGTCGGCAATATCCGCATTGAGCTTCAAAACGGAATCGCAATAGGTGCTTTGGATTTTGAAAATTCACAGTCAGTCGCATGGGGAGCCAGCCTTCTAAAAATACCTAATGCGGCACTCTTGCCAGTTGCCGGAACGTTTGGAATTGTGTGCGATACTAGCGGAGCAACGCGGACTGTCTATCTTCCTTATAATGGCAATTATATTGAAGCAGTCGGAGCTTTTCCGGCGTCAAGATGGAGAGGGAATATTGCATGGAAAGTTGCTTTGTAACGAAATCTTTTGTTAAATAACATAAAATTGCTTAATGGAGAATAGTCATGGCTTTGGCGGATTTGATTAAAAGAGAGAGCGGCATTCTGGAAGAAGGCAGAAAGCCGGCTGTGGATGAAAGCAAGGAGCTGGACGCAGGCCTTGCCTTCAGAGACAAAAAGTTTTCGAAGGGGACAGGCAAGGAGGGAGTGGACGAGGTCGGAGCCATCTACAAGCCGTTCATGCTGTCCAAGAAAGGCAATCCTTTGGGCGACAAGCTCAAATACGTGCTGCCCATAGCGTTCACGAGAGGCAATTATCTTTATTTTTACTTGCTTGCCGAGCAGCCGAACTCCAAGACTGGTGTCAAAGTGGACACTTTGTACAATGAACTGACAGGCAGCGCTGCCACAGTGGCTGCCTTGAACAATGTCAGAAACTCGGCCAATGCTCAATACGTGGACATGGAAGGGAATTTCCTGACTGGCGAGAAGCATTTTGCCAGATTCGACTTGGGAGACGACTCCGGCTTGGCGAAATACAAGGACGTGGAGCATCAGCTTTACAAATGGGGTTCATCGCCCAAGCCTTCCAAAATCATAGTCGGGTGGAAGAACGAGGAAGATTTGCTGGACCAGAAGGACGCCGGGACGATGAGCGCGAAAATTCTCCTGAATCTGGCAACCGATGACGGGAAGATAGGAACCACGTCATACGTAGTCAGGCTTTCGAACGCCAAGGACGGCGGGAAGCCGAAAGTAAGCTCGGTCCATTACACCACCAAGACGATAGGAGCCGGGCAGGAATTCCCGGAAGCGGCTTCGGCAATCCAAACTTTCGTGCAGAATCAGTGGAGCGGAACCGACTACACGAAGGTGGAGGGAGGCTCCAGGGTCAAATCGGCTCTCACTGGCAAGAATTCGGGCAATTACGTGGCGGTCGCTGGCAATATCGTCAATTTCAAGGGATTGCTTGACACTGGGATTTACAAGAAAGGCAGCAGTTCGTGGCAGAATATAGTTGACTGGATAGTTGATTCCGTGGACAAGGCCAATGCCAGCGAGTCGTTTTCTCCGGGATTGCTGAAATTGTTCGAGCATTGGAAATTCTTTGACTGGAAAGACGACTGGAAATACACGAAATGGCTGCTCAGCGAGTGCGCCCGCGGAAACATCCAGGTGGATGAGGCTATGAACGAGATTGGAGTGCCGAGCTTCTCGGATGGATTGAGCAGGAAGCCGTCCGGCCAGGCTTCGGAGCAATGCAAGAAAGTCATGAAGGAGGCTCTCAAAGTGATTCAGGAATGCGTAGCTGCCATTGATGAAGCCAATGGCGAGCAATCGCTCCAGGAAGGCTTCCTTGACACGCTGAAGGGCAAACTGAGGCAGAAATTGGGCAAGGCGGCTGGAACAGGCAACTGGCTTGAGGATTACACCAACAAGAATCTGAGAAACACTTCCAATTGGCTGGCAGCGAACTTGGTCAAAGGGACTCTGGAGAAGATACTCGGAGACGAGAATCTGAACATGGCCGAGCTGTTCAAGGGCATATTCGGCTCGGACATAAGGTTCGGGAAGATTAAGGAGGCTCTCAAAGGCCAGGATTCGGGACTGAAGCCGGTAGGCCAGATTCTGGCCCAGATGTACAACGCGGGAGCGAAAATCAATCTCAATTCCAACAGCACCGACGAGCAGCTGAACAAAGGCCTGAATATCCAGGGATATGTCGGGAAAGTGGCTGACGCCATCAAGAACACTGCTTTCGGCAAGGCTGCCGCTGAGATAGACAAGCAGCTCGCGGCAGGAGGCACTTTGGGAGGAGCTCAACGAAAAGGCACTGTGGCTGACATTTCGTCCGACCCGTTCAGTGACTTCACTCCGGCTGAGCAAGCCAAGAACAATCAATTCATTCAGTCAATGGTAGCCGAGAGCGAAAGCGACCCGATTGCCGCTCTCTTCAGACAGGCTTGAAATTGAAGGATTTCAAAGGGGCTTGCCTGAAGACTGGCAAGCCTTGCTTGTTTATTGAAGGCTTCAAATCAGTGGATTTCATGCCGAACTGAAACTGCTCGTACGTAATCCAATCGTAAGTTCTGTCTAATTCGGTAGCCGACGCTCGTTTCAAGGCTTGTTGGGAAGCGTATTCGGAGGAATGGAAGCGTTCACGGAATGACCGTAACGAGCAATTTCCAAAGCGTCGCCTACAAGTTTGACTTGGTAAAGCGGCCCGACCAATAATCGTTCCAGATGCTCGTTGAACAAGCCGATGGATGAATAGTTGCCTTTCTCGCAATTCACATAGCCATCCCAATAGCTATGCCCGTTGACAAAGCGATTCCGAATTTCTGTTAACAGTTCTTCCCTATTGAATGGATAATTCTCAGGAATGCCGGCAAACCAGTCTATTTTGGCTAAAGGTTTCATGAGTTCGAAAAAATGTTCCAAACTATTGGTTTGTCTGACAAAATTATACGTTTTGGGATTTTTGGAGCTTTGCATGGATGCGTATAAAACTCGCAAATCGCTGATGTCATTCGCATGAAACAGTCTGGTGTCGGGTTTTATCTTGAACGGAATCATCCACCAATTCGACGGTTTTTCTTCCATAGATTTCAATACCAATCGCTTGGCTCTGTCGTCAAGAGGCGCAATTTGATGGCCTGAACCGGTTAAATCCTTCCCTGTAGCCACTGAACTGAACAAGCTGAAATCATCAAGCCGCAAGGCGTATGTCAATGCGTAGCCGAAATGGACGGAGAAGTAAGTCTCCTCATATCCGCCTTTGGGATTGACTTTGTCTATTATGGACGGATTCTCTCTATCAATCTTGGGAGTGTGGCTCCCATGCCAATACGTTCTGTTGCCGTAAAAGACTTGCTCGGTCACGTATTGCTCGGCCATAGCAAGAAATTCCTGCTCGGACAGGGGACTGCTGAGTCTGTCGAGCAAGCCTATTCTCATGGCAGTTTGCTTGAATACGCTTGCTTCGTTTTCTGTCATGGCGAAATCTCCTGTTTTGGCATAATATAAGTTGAATTTATAAATTGCCAG
>JGI24698J34947_10000142_pt1 | contig 26887 bp, 37 predicted proteins | sample TergutMp193P3_FD_34947 | JGI IMG/M metagenome (IMG submission 34947) | reverse complement strand
CTCCACCAACTGCCGCTGCCGCCAACATTGTCGAAACTGCCAAACGAATAGCCGTAGCCGCCCGGCAGGGCAGAAAAGCCGTATTCGTCAGTCCCGTTGCCGTTGCAGTCTTTGTGCCAGCCGGTCTTGGCTTTCAGCTTCTTTCCCTCAACGCCATCTCCTCCGATGAAAGCAGTCATTCTCTCCCACTCTTCCTTGGTAGGCAGATGCCATCCTTCCGGAGCTATGGTCAAGGCTTCCACCCAGTCGTACAATCTGCCGTATTTTTTATACTTTTCGTCATTCTCGTAATAGCAGCCTATGGCGTTATCGATAGTGAATGACAAGTTCTCAGCCATCCAGACTTGACCGCCTATCTTCGCAGTCCGGTAGGTACGACCGTCGCGTGGGTCAGTGAAATGCTCAATTTTCATGATTCTAACATAAAGAAAATTCAGAGATGCTCAGTCTCATTCAGAATATTTCGGGTTCTTCGTCTTCGCCCGTCATCGGAGGCGAGCTATATCCTTCGAAAACGGAAGAGCAAGGCTTGAGCCTCAAAAGCCTCTTGTCTTGCTTGTTCAATTCCGCGATTTTGCCTCTTCGCTTTATTTTAATCCCGTTGTGCTCCAGCACGTCCTTTTTCGCTCGGTCCGGCAATCGCTCCCATTCAAGCAGCCGTTTCAGTTGAGTCTCCTCGCTCAGCGTGAGAAACCATTTATGGCTTCGCTTCATGGCTTTTCTATAGCATCCCAGGCCGTCGTAGGGAAAATCGTCATAGCTGCCGGGATGCCTTTGATATTGATATATTTCGCCCAGCCAGCTTTCGTATTCATTCAATAATTCAATGCGGCGTTCATCGTCTTTTTTCTGCAATCTGTTCGGCTTCATCGGGTGTTTTCCTGTTTCATGCCTGCTCAATTTCCAACGGTCCCACCAATTTCCGTCTTTAAGCCGTTTCTCGTATTCCATGTCGCTGATATCGGTTTCAGGCTTGGGCTGCATAGCCTGCTCTTTCTCGGCTTTGGCCATTTCTGCTTTCAATTCCGCGTATCTGTCTTTGAGGACTGGCATGAAGGCGAATATAGCTTTTTTGAATCGAAACTGGAAATCTGACTGACAATCCGAATATCCGGCTTATTTTGTTTTGGCGCCGCAGTTGCGCGTCGGAGTTTATTATGGAAAAAATCAAGAGCAAGCCAGAAAACGGAAGCAAGAACAATCACAGACATGAGCAAGACAGCCTGGAATCGATGTCCAAAATGAAAAACATAAACAGTCTGCATAACGTTCATCCATTCAGCGTAATTGTCGGCGATATCGTTTTTGACGGAATCATAGTCGTTTTCGAAGAAACCGGCATGTTCGCAGTCTGCCTGAATGAATGGAAGCAAGCCAGCAAAGACCTGATGCCTCACGGCTTTCAATGCCATTTGGGATTTTTCGAATTGAACGGAATGTCCAGCGAGGACATAGACGCGGCCGGCATTGTCAAAGAATGCTTCGAAAGAAAAGCTGCCAAGCGAATCGCTCAGATAGCGAGACTGATGGAAGCCAAGCCTTCAAGACGAAACCGCTAAATAAACAGTTTTATATACGAAAGTTGCCATTGTCCCTAAATAGCATTATGTTCGTTCACGACGACCGCCAATACAAAAAGCAAGCCGAGGTCAATTTAATCTCCATCGAGTTCCATAACATAGTGAACGGAATTCTCGCCAACGGAAAATACAGAGGAACCGCGTCAGAAAAAGACGTAGTCGGAGCGGACAGCACCCCCATAAACACGATACGGGGAATTTTGAAAGACCAGTTCAAAGTGTCTTTGAGTTCTTCATGGGGACTGGATTCCATGCCCACCAAAGGCTTGCAAAAACTGGCTCAGGCCCAGGATTTTATCAATGTCAACACGGTGCTTGACATGGCGGACGACACTGGCAGGATGAGCGGCAATCATAGCGAAGCCTACAAAGCCGGGCCTTTTTCGTCTCAGAAATACAAAGGAGTGGGAAACGGATTCAATTACAAGCTGAGTTTCACGGCATACGCCGACGCCGAAGAAATGCTTGGATTCGAGATGGACGAGGGCTGCAGATTGAGCTCGCCTCTGGAAGCTTTTTACTGGCTGTGCATAAATCAGTTGCCGAAAGAAGGCCGGGGATTCGCGTCAAACATATGGAACCAAGCCACAGGTACAGCGAAGGGATTGCTGACCGGAATAGCGCAATGGATAAAAGATGAAAAACAAAAAGACGAGGCATTTTATGAAACATTGGACCACGGACTGGGAACATTGAACGCGAATCCCGGAAACTGGATTTCAAGGATTGCGATAGGCAATTATTTGGCAGGATGGTTTGTGGTGAAAAGCTTCGAAGCTTCTTTCTCGAAGCAAAGATACTATGACAACACTCCTTTGTACATAGATTTCAATCTTGACATCGAAAACTACATGATTCCCGACAAAGCCAACTTGATTGGAAGCAAAGCGGAAATTGTCTCGTACAAGGGAGCAGCTGTCAAAGACGTCTCGCCTTTCGCCAACATATACATCGAAAACAAGCAAGACCCTGGCATGAAGCAAAAACTGCAAGCCGGAGCCAAAGGCGTAAAAGAAGAGGAAAAGAAGTGAAAAGATTCCGAAAACCTAGGATTTGTAATTGACCTTAAGCGCAATCTCGGATTCCTGCAAACCCCGCTTGCTTTCCCAATAGTCAGCAAGGAACTCGTCTATGGAGGCATAAGATTCTTTCATGCCGTTATTTAGCCTTTCCAGCATTGCTTGTAAAACGTATATATCCCGAATTCGCTTTCACCGGTTTTGAGCAGCAGTTCTTTGTTCTTGACCACCCAAGTCTTCAGTTTGTCCAAGTCTTCCTCGGTGAGATTATGTTTTATATGTTTATGCGAGTCCGGGATGTACGGCTCGTCGCATATCATAAAAGGGATATAGTTGATTTCATAATTATCAGCCGGGCTTTTCATGTTTCTATCAGCGCAGAACTTAATCCTTGGATGGTTTTCTCTCGGTTGTTCCTCGCCGCATTCGACAAGAATGATGAATGGCAAACCCACGCTATCGGGACTTTGCCACGACATCTCCGAGTAATTGCCGCAATACGTGCCTCTGCCAAAGCATCCGTCTTCCAAAGTCTCAGTTATTTCCATAGCCATAATATAATTAAAAAACGGAGAAACTCAGTCTCATGCTTGATTTCATCCATCCGGAATTGTCATTCTCCCAGAGGCCTTATTTCTCCCACAACTCCCCAGCACCCGTTATGCTCGGCCAAATCGTCGACTACGTAGCAAGCTCTCTCCACTCTAAGCTTGGACGGGAATTTGCACCACATGCCCTTTCCCTTCCATTCGGCGTAAGCTCGGTATTTGCGCTTGCTGTCATCATACAGGATTCTCACCACCGGCTTGCCGTCGGACAGTTCGCTGACCGCGTTGGCTGTTGAATTTCCAGAAGTTCCTATCGCTTCGTGGATGTCCGACAATTCCTTGACTATTTTGTTCGTGTTTTCGGCTTTTATGGAAGAAATCTCGTAAACCTTGATTTCGTCAAGCAATTTCAGAATATGCTTTTCAAGCTCGCCCAAAGTTCCCTTCCATGAGCATATCCTGTTGGTTTTGCGATAAACCTCATGAATGTATTCGCAGTCATAAAGAAACAATGCCATGACGTAAACGCCGTCGGCAGGGTCAATCCTGAACAATGAATTTCCTTTGTATTTGACTATAAAAGAAGCTCCGTCTTCTCGAAAATCGAAAGACACGCCTTCTATTTGAGAAATTCTGGGCATATTTCTTTTGATTGCCTCAGACTTGTTCACCGCTTTCTTCGCTATATTTCTTGCCATTCCGGAACTCCTATGGTTATGGGTTTATCTTCAATATAAAGGGAATTTTCGGTTTGTCAGTCGCATGCCGCAAGTTCCATTCTTTTTCTCGCAAAAAAAGAATGAATCTGTCTATCAATCTTCTTCTTTTTTTGAAAAACTCCTGCTTGCTCAAAAACTTCACGCGGGCCACGTAATATGCTTTTCCGTCGCTCATGAATCCGTATATGGTAAAGGCGTGGTCTCCGGAACCGATTGTTTCCAGTTCCAAGGCGAAATGGCCATTTTCCACTGTCACTGACGTTCTGGCCATTCCTCGGATTTGAGCAGTCGTCAGTGCCTTGTCGCTTGGAACGAATTCGGAGTCGCATTCGGGGAAATGAAGCCTTGCCGTTTTGCGATACCAAGGCAATACAGTCTCTGTCATGAAATCGGCATGGTCTTGCTGATTCCATGCTTTGAATTGAATGATTCTTTCATCGCTCCATTTGACAGGGCTTCTCAGCAATCCGTAATCTTCAAAGCCCAGAAGCCATTCTCCGGCGATTACAGGATAGCGTTCCAGCAGATTGCTCAATATGGCTCTTTGCTCGTCGAGCACGGCACGCTCGTCCAGACTAAGAAAAAAAGGCAAGTCTCTCCAGGCCAAGCCTATGAACTGATTGTTGCGCATGTATTGCATTATTTTGAAGTCACCGTCTTTATTCCGGCTTGCTATGCACAAGTAACTGTTTATTATTTGAATGGTAGGGCTTTCGCCCGAAGAAGCGATGCCGAGAAGATTTATGAATTTTCGAAGTATGCTTTCGGCAGCCCTCTTGACGTCAGACCAATGTCGGCACGACCTTTTGACAAAAAACATTTTGTCGTTTTCGGCGTGAATATTGATTGCTTCAAACCAATGCTTGTTTGATAGACGATTGAGTTCCGTGCCATAGATTGCCATGCTATTCTCAATATAATCAAAACATGGAATTTTTCAGCTGAAAAGCATAGATTGATTTTTATATTGCCTGCAATGACGGACACTGAATATCAAATAGAAAAGGAATCCGCTGTCATACTGGAAGAACTGCATGGCATAACGCCCATCTCTATGCTAAGAAGTTCTCAATTCATTTTCGCCAACACGCATTTCAAGACCGACATGACTCCGAGCGAATTGCTGGTCAGCGATTTCGTGGAAGAAGAGAACCTCGACCAGGTAAGGTATTTGGCGGAATCAGCCAATAAAAACAGCGCTTATTCTTGGAAGCAAAGAGCCGAATTGAGGGAATTATGCGGCAAATTCGAAATCGTTCCCTTAATAGCCGAAAATTGAGATTCTTGGAAGGATTGATGACTGAGAAAGGCCGGTTTTAGTTTATATTGACAAGCATGAGTTTCAGTATGCATGAGATGAGCAATGAGAATTTGATTCGCTTGATAAAAAGGCACGAGGTGCTTGATTCGGCATTGGTTGTCAAAGAATTTTTGCTCAAATTCAACCCGAAAAGGTCGTTGCTGAATTTGGCTGAGAAGTCGTCCAATCTCATGGGATTCAATTTGCATCTTGACACGCATCCGGAAGCCAAGGGACTGTCTTTGAAAAGACTTGGATTTCCGGACAGGCACGCTCTCGTCAGTAAATCTACAATCAACGGAAGGCTTAATATAGGATTGACTCAGCACGACGTAATGTGCTTGCTTGAAGACGACGAGAAACATCGCATGAAAGAATTGAGAGGCATCATCAAAGAAGTTACTGAAACCGAGCCTCTTTGCGTTCCCGATTGGCTGCTCGGATGGGAAAGCGGAGGAAGATACAGACGTCCGTTTTGGATTAAGCCTATTCCGCTGACTAGAGAGAAGGTAACCGATTTCAGAAAATGGACGCATGCCGAAATGGAGGCTTTCGTCAGAGAAAACGTGATTCCGATGGTGGAAAAGCACTTCGGGCGCGAATGCGAATGGAAATTCCAGTTCAGCGGGAGCAACGAAATCTATTACGACGCGCTCGCATGCGAAGCTGAAGCATCATTGAACGGCAATGCATTCAAAATAACAGTTTCCAATCAGATTTGCTTTTACAAGCAAGTTCGCATAGGATTCAATGTCAAAAACATTAGCATAATAGCAGCCGATGATTTCAAGAGGCATAAAAAAGAAGTCATCCACGAGCTTGATTATTGGAACTATAGAATTAGAGAAATGGAATTGAGTCATTCCAATCCAACCAGCTCTATTCCATGCGGGTCCAGATAAAGTTCCCTCATTGTTTCCAGGCATGCCATGTACAGCGGATGCCTGGGAATGAGAAGCCGGCTGTTCCCGGCTGACTGCATTTGCCTCGCTAGACTGTAAATCTCGTCAATGTTTTTGAAAAAGCAGTCAGCCGTCAGCAAATCGGATATATGGAATCCTTCTTTCATTTTCAAGACAGCGATATAAGCCGCTTGAAAACTCCGCTGCGCCTTATTTTGAAAGAATCGACTCCGGGGCAATCGCCGTATTTCATTAATATCAAATCCGTTATTTCTTTGTACATTTCCTTGTTGCTCTGCCATTCGTTCTCTTCTTTCGCAATCAGACATCTTCGCAAATCTTCGAGCAGGCCTTCTTCTGTTTCATCCGAGTCCATATTTGAAACTTAAAGAGAAGAATCTTCAAATTTCATCAGCCCGTCGGGTTTCGGCAAGGCTGGGAAAGGCTCTGGCTTGATTTCGCCTATCGGAGACATATTGCCGGTTTCATGCCAGAAATCGTCTTTGCCCTCTCTTTTCCCCCAGTCTCTGGCTTCCGGCGGCAGTTCATCGACATTCAGCAAATGATGCAGCACTGCTCCCTCGTCTCTGGCTGCGAATCCTATTTTCTTGATTACGGAGCCTTCCCTCACTGGCTTGTACATATATCCGTTCACTGTCAGGTTGAACGAGGCGTTGTACACAGTGTCCCTTGCTTCCGGGGACAGGTCTTTTTCGTTGTCGTATGTGATTGAATTCATGTGCATAGGCAAATCTCTTTCAATCTTGAGAAAAGAAATCTCGTACACTCTCAGCATCACTCCGGGATTGAAGTAAGGCAGAATCTGCTCCATTATCTGGCATTGGTCGTCAGGATGGCGGCAGAGTATCTGGCAAGCATAGGAATAGTCGTAAGGAGCAGGCTCCAAATCCTGCCACATCTTGCCAGCCAGTTCAGGGTCGCCGATTCTGTCGGAGAACAAATTCCGGGCCTCGTTCACGGCGGCAGCCCTGCCTTGCGCGTAGGTGTGGCCTGTGAACTGGAGAGTGATGCTCGGCATCACGGGATAGCTTCTTGAGCCGCTGTCCAATTCCTTGCGGAACATCCATGACTTCGTGCATTGCCCGAACATGGATTCCACTTTCACTTTCTGGGTCTGCCCGGTGGCAGAGTCTTCCCGCTGTATGACGATATCGGAAAAATAATTCAGCACGGCTGCGTTGACTTGCCTCATTGTACGCGGATAATACCAAAATCTCGCCATTGAAGATTATTTACGGGAATTGTCTATTTCAAATATCTCGCACGAGCATGCAAGGCAATGCTCGACCTTGTCCCAGCTATTGTCTTTCCAATGCTCGCTTTCGCCATGACCGCACAGGCATCTTCTTTCAATATGCTCCAACTGGCGTGAGTCGGGCGGATGGTTTGATGATTTCATATTGTTTATTATAACAAGAGCAACAGAGATATGATTGAAATTCAGCAATTCTATGTTCAGTCTCTATGGCATTTCTTTGTACCAGTCCGTTATGAATTCGTCGATGGAAGAATAGGATTCTTTCATGCCGACGACTGGAGCATTCGGCCCAGACGAGACATCCTTCATTAGTCTCACTTGAATTTTCGTCTTCGGCTGGACGTGCTTGATTTCACTGTCGGGGTTGTGTCTGGCTTTTAGAAATGCTTGAAAATCCAATTTATTTTCACATATCTTCCTTAGATTCTCCCAGTTGTCTCCGACCCATCGCTTGACGCATTCTAGCTCATGAGACGTTATGTTAAGCCTATGCAAGTCTGGCTGCGTCTTGGGAAACGTGGGATTCGGGTCTATTGTCATTTCGATTCCGTCTCCTTGAACAGTATGCGGACGTTTGGGATATATTTTGACGTAATATTTGGAGTGGTTTTTGGCAGTGTCGGAGTTGTCTATCCATATCTTGATAGGCAAGCCGGTCTTCTCAGGTATTAAATTGGGAGTTTCGTTCAGCATATCCTTATTTAACATCGCATTTTTCGTGAAACGAAATTATGTCTATTTTTCCCTCGCCGGCTTCGAAAAGAGATTCTTTGTTCTTCACCACCCATATCTTCAAAAAATCAAATTCTTCCTCGGTCAAATTATGCTTTATATGCTTGTGGGATTCCGGGATGTATGGCTCGTCGCATATCATAAGGGGAATGTAGTCTATTTCGTAATTCTCGGCAGGGCATTCCATATTTTTATCAGCGCAAAACTTGATTCTTGGATGATTCTCACGAGGCTGCTCCTCGCCGCATTCGACTAACACAATGCATGGCAAGCCGGAATCTTTGCTCCGCCACGACATTTCCGAGTAATTCCCGCAGTAAATTCCTCTGCCGAAGCTCCCTTCATTCAAAGTCTCAGTTATTTCCATAGCCATAATATAATTAAAATACGGAGAAACTCAGTCTCAGACATGGCTTCCAATCAAAAGGCTCTTGGCGGGCTATGTTCAGTCTCTATGGCATTTCTTTGTACCAGTCCGTTATGAATTCGTCGATGGAAGAATAGGATTCTTTCATGCCGACGACAGGAACGTCGGGACTAGCCGAGACGTCTCTCATCAGCTTCACTTGAATTTTTGTTTTTGGCGGGACGTGCTTGATTTCACTGTTGGGGTCGTTTCTGGCATTAAGAAACGCTTTCAAATCCAAGTCATTTTCGCATATCTTTCTCAAGTTCACCCAATTATCTCTCACCCATTGCTTGACGCATTCGAGTTCGTGAGGAGTTACATTGAACTTGCGCAAGTCCGGCTGAGTTTTGGGAAACGTAGGATTAGGGTCTATGGTCATTTCCACGCCGTCTCCTTGCTTCGTGTGCGGACGCTTGGGATATATCTTTATATAATACTTGGAATGATTCTTGGCAGCATCGGTGTTGTCTATCCATAATTTGACAGGCAAGCCTGATTCAGCAGGACTAACGTTAGGAGTTTCGTTCAATAGCATATCATTATTTACCCTTTCCAGCATTCGTCGAGAAAAGTTATTACGCCAAAATCGCTTTCGCCGGTTTTAAGCAGAAATTCTTTGTTCTTCACAATCCATTCTTTGAAAATGGCCAAATCTTCATCGGTCAAATTGTGTTTTATGTGCTTATGGGAATCGGGAATATACGGTTCGTCGCATATCATCATGGGTATGCGGTCGACGGTCCGGTTCTCGGCCAACACTTTCATATTCCGGTCAGCGCAAAACTTAATTCTGGGGTGATTGGCTCTCGGCTGCTCCTCTCCGCATTCGATAAATACGATGAACGGCAAACCAGTGCTTTGGGAGCCGTGCCATGACATCTCGGAGTAATTGCCACAATAAGTACCTCTTGAGAGGCATCCTTCTTCGAATGTTTCGGTTATTTCCATAGTCATAATATAATTAAAATACGGAGAAACTCAGTCTTAGACATGGCTTCCAATCAAACGGTTCTTGACTGAAATTCTCATTGTGTTGTTTATAATAACGTCATGAGCAAATTCGAAAGCGAGAGAAACGTCTATGGCAAGCCGGAATTGTGTTTCAATGAGGCTGTCAGAATAGGCATGGGCGCAATGAGAGAACATGGCTTGATGCATGACGATGAATTCAATGAGTCCGTGGCATCTGCCGAATATTTCGCGAACCGTTCCAAGCAATTGCTCAAATCCAAGACGGTTTCGAGCAAAAATAAATCCAGATTCCAGTTGCAGCACGCGATTCTAGACATGGACTTATATTGGTCAGGATTCAAAGTCTTCAAACAGAAAAAAGCCAAGCCCAAGATTCACGCCGGTTTCAAAAGAATAGGCAATACTTTGGCTTCAGTTCTCAAGACGTGGATAAAAAGATTGGATTTGGAGAACAAGACTGGCAGAACGAAAGAAGAGCAATGGAACGCTTTGTTCGAAGGCGACGAGGTTAGAACACGTCTGTCGTTTTTTTACGCGTCTTACATAAGAGAGATGGACAAGGACGGAGTCCCTGTTTTCAATTAGGAGGGTGGTTATGAGCAATCTGACGGAAGAGATGCATAAAGCTATAGGCGATGCCCAAATTGAAATCGTGAGAAAATCTTTTTGCAAAGCTGCTCGCCAGGCCGTCGGCATAGCCAACATGGTTTTGGCCAAAACCGAGCCTTCTAAAAAAGACATGTGCGAGAACACGCTGGCTTATTTCAGAGAAGCTGTGAGAATAGGATTGGAGTTGGCCGAAAACATAGAATTGATGACCGATGACGAAATTGTCGGGGCCGTGTCGAACTTTGAATCTTTCATAGAAGACGCCAAAAGAACTTTGCTTGCTTTCAGGCAATCTGAAGATTTCAATTTAGAATCCTTGAAATTCAATTTGAAACTGGCGGCCAAGGACTTGAACGACTATCATGAAGTTTTTCAGAAACTGAAAAAGAGAATTCCCAATCATAAAGATTTTCCGCGTTTCAAGAAAATCGGGAAAACACTGGCCGGGATTTTGAAGCAATGGATATACATAGCCGGATTGGAAAACAAAGCAGGCAGAACGAAGATGGAGCAATGGGACAAATTGTTTGAAAACTGCTCAATGGGGCTGCTTTCGTTTTTGTACGAAGATTATATAGAAAAATTGGACAATGACGGAGTCCCCGTTTTTGATTAGAGGATGGCATGGCGGATGAATGGGTGCAGGGGACGTACATTCCCGAAAGCAAGGAGAAGTGGGTATTCCCCAACGGGAAATACCCTACTTACCGCTCGTCGTGGGAATTGAGATTCATGAACTGGATTTCCATGTCCCGCAACGTCGTCAAAGCTTCTTCCGAGCCTTTCGCCATAGAATATCAGGACTTGAGCGACAAAAACAGGCCTGTGAGAAGATACTTCCCGGATTTCTTCATTGAAGTAGTGGATGTCGAAGGCAAGTCGACTAAGTACGTAGTCGAGATAAAGCCTTCCAAGCAATGCCCTCAATACTCTCCGGAAGGCAAGCTGGCATTGCCTCCCAAGCCCAAGAAGCAAAGCCAGAAAGCTATGGCGAACTGGCAAGCCAAGGCGAAGACTTTGGTGATGAATCATTGCAAATGGCAAGCAGCCAAAGCCTTTTGCGCCAAGAAAGGATTCGTCTTCAAAGTCATAACGGAAAAGAGCGTGTTTTAGACTGGCAAATTCTAAATTTTACTTATGTTATGATTTGAGATATAATATGGAAAGTTTTGGAAAAGAGTTGCTTGAACATTTGCAATACGTGGCTAGAAGCAAAGCCACGTTAGTTCCGGTTTCGTCTTTGGAAGAATTGAACGAGATGCAACTTAGTGGAGAGCGGCTGTATTGGCACGGGAGCGTAAGACCCTCTCTCGATTTAAGCGAAAACGCCAAAAATTTTGGAAGATACCCTTGTTTCTTCTTTACGACCCATTTTGGCTATGCGCTGAGTTTCGCATTTCGCGTGTACGATGACGAATTGCCTTTTTACAAGCAATTTCCCAAGATGCAAAATGAGATAGACGTAACCGGAGTTAGATTTTCTGGAACAAATGAACACACGGGATATATGTTCCCTTTGAAAATAAAATCGGGAGGCAACATCTACGATTCCAATTTGCACGGAGATGTCCATTATCTGTTTACGCTGATAGGACGAGACAAACGATTGAATGACATATTTGAAAAACACAAAATAGACAAAATGAAATTTTGCGACAGATTATCCACGACAGACTGGTTCAACGTGGAAAAAGAAAGCAGCAATATGTATCTATACGGAATCAAAAGAGACGACATAATAGAGCTATTGCACAAAAACACCGATGGCATCGTGTTTCACGGTTTTTCGAACTATGAGTACGAAAAATTTCATTCAATAGGCCTTTTCAAAGACAAAGTTCCCAGCCATCTGAAACAAATAAAGCCTTACACGGTGACTTTCCACAAAGACATCAACAAGAAAAAGATTGTAAATGGAAAGATAGAAATCATGAAAGACGTGATACGCATAGGATATGATGAAAATAAGACTATGCTCGACTGGCAAATTCTAAATTTTAATTATGTTATAATTTGAGGCGCATTATGGAAAGTTTTGTAAATGAAATACTCAGAATAGCACGAGAGAAGGCTAGGCAAAAGGCCACAATGACACCAGTGCCTTTGGAAGAATTGAATGAAGTCTATCTTAGCGGGGACAGGCTATACTGGCACGGCAGCTTTAACCCGAAATTGGATTTGAGCGAGAACGTCAAAAAGTTCGGAGACTACCATTGCTTTTTCTTCACAACTCATTTTGGTTACGCTTTGCATTTCATATACCGGGTTTACACGGATGAATTGCCTTTTTACAAGCAATTCCCCAAAATGCAAAACGAAATAGATGCCACCGGCGTTAAATTCACCGGGACCAACAAACACACCGGCTATCTATATCCTTTGAAAATAAAATCCGGAGCGAACATATTTGAACCTCATTCTGCGGGAGATGCTCGCCATTTGTTTTCCCTCTTGGGAACAGACCCAAAAATAGAGAAAGCCTTGCACGACGCCCGAAAAGACAAAATGGAATTCGTGGACGACTTGGCCAGGCATGACTGGTTCAACGTGGAAAAGGAATTTACGAATCAATATTTATATGGAATCAAAAGAGACGACATTATTGAATTGCTGCATAAAAACATGGACGGCATCGTGTTTCATGGTTTTTCGAATTTTGAATACGACGCTTTTCATTCCATCGGCTTGTTCAAGGACAAGCTGCCGGATTATTTGAAGCAAGCGAAGCCTTACACGGTAACCTTCCATAAAGACTTCAACAAAAAGAAGATTGTCAACGGGAAGATAGAAATCATGAAAGACGTAATACGCATAGGATATGATGAAAAATAAGGGGATGCTTAACTGACAAATTTTTGAAAACGCTTTTTCAGGAAGCGAAAAGGCGATTTCTTCGTTCCGGCAAAACTTCCAAAGTTCCATGCGAAAAAAGCTATATTATCCAAAATTATGATTTTGCGATAAAACGAGGTTTTCGCATGGACAAAAAAATCACATCAAAACTGGATGCGTTGCATTACGTCCTCCATCACGGATTGTTTCTCTGCAACGTCCCCAAGCAATTCGTAACAACCGAAGTATGCCTGGCTGCCATTTACTGCAATCCCCACGCTCTCCAGCACGTTCCTAGCTGGCTCATGAGCGAGCATCTGTGCTATGTGGCTGTCAACCTTAACGGAGCGGCTCTGGAACACGTCCCTAAAGAATTCATGAGCGAGCATCTCTGCCATCTTGCCATAGAGACGGAGCGATGCCAAGGCGAAGATTATACGCAAGCTTTGTCATTCGTTCCGAGAGAATTCATGTCCAGGAGCCTGTGCCTGAAGGCCGTGGAAAGAAACAGCATGTCCCTCAAACACGTCCCTTATGAGTTTCAGTTTCCGGAAATATGCCTGGCAGCGGTGAGAAACTGCGAGCCTCACATGCTAGGCGAATTGCTGGGATACGTGGAGGACAAGGACCGGAGCTTCTGGCTCAGCGCTCTTTTGGGAGACGTCGGCGGACTGAAGAACAATCCTCTCGAATTCCTTCCGGAACCCATGAGAAGCAAGAAAATGTGCATGGCAGCGGTGAAAGCCTGCGGGCTGGCTCTTGAATTTGTTCCGAGCAAACTCAAAACCAGGGAAATGTGCATAGCCGCCTTGAATCGGGACGGCAGGGCTTTGGAGTTCGTTCCGAAAAAACTTCAGTCGGAGATGAGAAAACTTTTCGGATGGGTAGGACGCGACAATGAAGCTCCGTGACATAATCCATCCGACATCAAGAATTCCGCCATGTCGGCGCGAATCGAAGCCGCTTGTTTTCTGTTTGAAGCGGCTTTCGCATCACCCAGTCAAACAGAATGGAGAGCATGATTATGGCTATAACATTGGCAAAGCAAGACGGCAAGTGGATTCGAGCTTACGACGGAAATCGAGAGCTGTGGAGCAAAGACGTCGGCAAGCTGCATGGTTACACGAGCGGCAGCGTGAACATACATGAAGGCTCATTTATAAGGAGCTATGACGAAAAAGGATGGAACATAAGCACTGTAAGCGCGTGACACGTCATGGCTTAAATGTTTCCCTGAGCGGCAAGGATGGTTTCGCATCCTTGCCGCTTTTGTCCGTTTTTCAGATGATTGAATATGGAATTCATGGATTTGACTGGCAAATTCCGCATTTTGGTTATTATAAGCAAAAAAACAAAGCAGGAGTTTTGTCATGGAAGAAGATTTGTCAGGCATTCCGTTCATGCAAGGCCTGAAAAGGCTTCGCCCGAACTTGTTCGAAGATTTGAAAAACAGATTGAACGAAAACAAGACAGACGTCGGAGATTTGCTTAAGAAAGCGTCTGATGAAATAATTGCCATTGCCGGAAATTTTGCCAAGATAATAGATATTTTGAATCCGCCGGAAAGCATGATTGAAGGATTTGTCTTCGTTTTGGATGAAACAGTCGAAGCCTCTTTGAAACCGCTCAGATTGGAAATAGAAGCTCGCTCAGAAAATGTCTTTGAAATAATAGAGGCATTGAGAAAAATTTTGCGAAATCCGCAAACTCTCAAACTAAACGTTGACGAAGCCAACTCGGCTGTAAAAAAGGTATGCTCTTCTGTGGAATATGCGAATAAGATGTTGGAAGATGAAAAATGGTTCAGTCAATCCCAGCCTAGCGGAGAATACAAAGAGATACAAGATTCATACAAGAAATTTGCTTATGCCGTGAATGAGTTGCTCACTGTAGCAAGAAGCATAAAACTATTGAATCAGCCACCTGAAATTAAATTCATTCAAATTGAATAGCAATCAGTCTCCTGTCACTGTGTAAGTTTTGCTTTGATTGTTGACTATTTTCTGCCCTCTGACAGCTTGGGCTATGTCTTTCAGTATGGCTGCCATGTCGTCGAAATGATACTCGCTCAAACTGGAGACTCCGTCCTGCTCCATGGCTTTCTGAACGCGCTCTCTCATGATATTGGCTTCGGTTTCGCTGAAGTCTTTGGTCAGGCCGAGCATTTCCTCGGCGAATGCTTTTTCGCGCTCAGCTTGAAACTCGTCGACGGGATTCGATATCACAGCCGCTTTTTCCTGCAAATGCGAATATTTGCCGTAATCCTCCGGCTTGATTAAGTTTCCGAACATGTCGTATTCGTTCCCTTGCTCGTCCTTGGCGTACAAGGAACTGCCGTGGAATTGCACGTTTTTAGCACCGGGGTTGTTTTTCTGGATGGCGGCCATCGCTTTGGATTGCTGGCTCTGGGAGGAGCCGCTTCCTCCGGGCGAGCTTGACGGCGATGATGATTCGCTCGGAGAGCCGGCGTCGGAGGAGCCTTCCTCTTCAGTCCCTGAATGGTCTTCCAATCCTTCAGGAGGGCGTTTGCCGTATTCGTAGCCCATCATCTCGCGGAACATTCTGGCCACGTTCTCCTCGCTCGGCGACACTCCCGACATTTTGAGAAACTCGCACATGGACATGTCGTCTTCCACTGCGCCGTCCGGTATTCGCTTGATTGATTCCTCGTAATTGATTTTCGTGCCGTTCACCGCCAAGTATTTGTACACGTTTCTCTTGGCGTTGTCGCATTCCTGAGACATGCAATAGAACAGCCATGCGTCGTCTTCCTTGAATACGTAGTCCTTCGGGAAGTTTTCTTTCATCTTGGACGGCATGGCGTCCCTTCCGTCCTTGCCGTCCCGCAGCTTCTCGAATATTCTCATGCAAACCTTGCCTTGAGTGTGAATGTTGTTGGCATGATTAGCCAAGGCACTGGCCAATTTCTTCTTTTTCCACGACACAGGCTTCAGCCAGTCGACTAGGTATTTGACTATTTGGTCTATCAGAACCGTCACTACCAGCCCAATGACAATCCCTATCGCAATTCCCGCCAGCGTGCCTAGTCCTGGGCAGAGAAAGCTTCCGGCTATTGCTCCAATCTTGCCTCCGGCAGCCATTCCGACTGCCGCGGAAGCAATTTGGGTTTTGCTTTCGTCGTATGCTTGCATCTTGATTGCGCTCGCTTCCAGAGAAGCCTCGTTCTTGGTGCTTTGAGACACAGCTGACACTTTCAGGCTGTCCGCTTTTCCGCCGGGACTGGAGTTCTGCGGAACCGCGGGAAGATTGTTGTCGCTTTTGCTGTCCGGCGCGTTGCCTGAATCGCCGCCGGAGACATTTGCCTCGGCTTCTTTTTTCTCGTCGCCGGAGGAGTCTTCCGAGTCGTCGCCTTTGTCGACCCAGTCCGTCTCTTCCACGGCCTTCAAGTCCTGCACGATTCCGTTCACGACGATGGCTCCGTAGGCTATTCCGGCAATCATCATGATGCCGCCGCCTACTTTCAGCCATTTTATGCTTTGCGCCAGTCTCGTGCCCATTTTTCCTTTCGCAAGGAGCTTCCCTGTTTTGTCGAATCTGCTGTATTCCCCGGTTTTCGAGTTGTAAGTTACTTTATTGCCTTTGTGGGTGCCTTCCCATATTTCCGAGCTTGTGTTTCCTGCGTTGGCTTTTCTGAGCTTGTTGATGTCCTTGGACATTTTGTTGTATTTGCCTGCTTTTTTCAAGAGTTTCATGCTGGAAGCCCCCAAGCCAAACCCAGCAGCCGCCTTTCCGAGATAGCCGTCGCCGCTGTCGGCTCCGTCCTCGTCCACGTTGTTGTCGCCGCCGTATCTGCCCGCTCCGGAGCCTGGCGAGTCGGAGCCTTCGTCAGCCATTTTGATATCGGATTTTTCGCGCGCGTTTCTTTGCTTGTCCGACAGGTATTGCAGATTGGCGTCTATGTTGGCGATGGGATTGGCAATCATGCTCATGTAATTGGACATTGCTCCGTAAAACATAGCTTGCTCTTTGGGCAGCTTGGAGTTGGCTATGATTTCGGCGTAGGCTCCTGTTCCCATAGCCTCTGTTTCCCTTTCCTCTGTTTCGGCGTCCTTGAAATTGTTTCTGCCTGGAGGGACGTACGGAACCAAAGCCGTGGAGATTGAAGATTCCACGTTGTCGCCTTGCTTTTCTATGGCTTTTTTCAGTTCGTCGAAAGCCTCTTTCTGCTCGCTCCGGAAATCTTCTCTCTGCTCTTCCCCGGATTCCGCTATCTTGGCGAAATCCATCCTGTCCTCTTTCAGTTCCTTGACCATTTCGGCCATGCCTTCGTAGGCTTCCACGGCTGACACGTCTCCGCTGCCGCCTTTGGAATCGGCTCCGTGTTCCCAAGCGGAAGGATTGGCTTCCCGGTGAGCTTGCATTTCAGCCAATATCTTTTCAAGCAAGGCGTTGTTTTGGTCCAGCTTTCGAGCCATAAGCATTATTTATGATAAATAATAGAAAATTGCCGTTACGTTCCCTAAATAACATTATGTCATTCTACGCATATAAGGTTAGAATCTATCCGAATAAGACTCAAAAAGAGCTTATAAACCGGACTTTAGGCTGTACACGTAAAATGTGGAATCTTATGTTGAACGAGAGGAAAGAGGTGTATGAGAAGTTGAAGCATGACAAACAAGCATTGAAAAATTACAAATATAAAACAGTGGAGGAATACAAAGAAGAATATCCATATATGAAAGAATGCGACGCTCAAGCATTCAAATATATGCTTTTGGATTTAAATTCAGCGCACAAACGTTTTTTCAATAAAACTTCTCAATTCCCCAAATTCAAAAAGAAATTCATAGAAGAATCCTATTCTAGCTTTCAGTCCACCATTAAATTGAACAGAAACGACAAAACGATTCAATTGGTTAAATTGGGAAACGTCAAATATAGAAATAGCAACGATAAAAATATAATCGGCAAAATCAAACGAGCTACTATTTCACGAGACGCATCCGGAAATTATTTTTGCTCGTTGTTGTTCGATGTAGGCGATGTGGCGAAAACTCCTAAAATCGCAATACATAATGAAAACCAAATCATTGGATTGGACATGAGCCTTGGGAAGTTTTACGTAGATTCCAATGGAAAAAGTCCGAATTATGAGAAATTGTACAGAAAATCCGAGCAACGGCTAAAATACTTGAACAAAATGAAGTCAAGAAAAAAGAAAGGAAGCCGCGAGTATAAGAAGATTGCGCGTTCCATAGCCAGAGTCAACGTGAATATTAAGAACAAACGCAATGACTTCATATTGAAAACCGCACAACGATTAACTACCGACTATGATAAAATAGTAGTTGAAGACTTGAACATGAAAGGCATGAGCCAATGCTTGAACCTCGGCAAGTCAGTCCACGACGTAGGATGGGGAACGTTCATATCCAAGTTGGAGTATTATTGTAACAAGAAAGGAAAGAAGTTGGAGAAAGCTGATAGATTCTTCCCTAGCTCCAAGACTTGCAGTAGCTGCGGAAAGATTAAAAAAGAATTGACGTTGAACGAAAGGATATTTATTTGCGATTGCGGCCTCTCCATAGACAGAGACCGCAACGCTGCGTTGAACTTACTAAAATTCGGACTGAAAGGCAGCCCGTCAATGCTCGTCGAGCCACTGGGTTACCAGAACTATGAAGCGAGTAATGGAATTTCATACGTCCAACAAACTATGAAAAACGTATTTTGATAAAGGACCGCTGCTTCTATTTCGCCAAGACTCAAAACGAATGCGATTTGGCCTCATTCCGCCTGGACGAGAAGGCAGTGAAGAAATCCGTCGCCTCTTTCGCATCCGACAGGCACGTCGGAAGGCCTGACCTTCTGAGCAATGAGCTGACAGGCGACTGGGAGCTATGGTGGGCTGTTTTGAGAATGAACGGCGTCGAAGACCCGTTCAACGACATAGAGCGAGGCCTGGCCGTGGAGACTCCGAGCATAGAATTCCTGCCTGACTACTTCAACTCGGCAAAACATCAATCATGATAGTCGAAGAGAACACATACGACTTCTTCTTGCTGATTGCGATAGGCGATTTAGCCATTCCTTCCCAGAACATAGAGCTGATGGTGATATCGATGGATTTGGAAACCAAGCTTCCTGTGATGAGACTGATTTTCGACACTGGCTCCGTCATTCAGCGAAATGCTCCCATACAGGACGGAAGCACAATAAACGTTGTTTACGGAATCAACGAAAACACGTTCAAGAAAACATCGTTCACTGTGCGAACATGCGTGTTCGCGCAAAGCCCCGGCTCGTCGACATCCTACATATACACCATATCCGCCGTGCTGAACGTCAACGACCACAAAGCTGAAACGTCAGTGTTCGAGTCCATGTCCAGCGACAAAGTCGCCGAGTCGATAGCCCTGAAGCATGATTTCGAATTCATAAACGAAACCGACGGAAACGACGAGATGACCTGGCTTCAAGCCAGCCAGGACGACTGGTCTTTCCTCAAGGACGTGGAGGAGCACGCATACGCCAAAGACTACGACAGCGTGGTCATCTTTCCCGACATATGGGGAACTCTGACTTATTCCACGCTGAAAACTCAATTGAGCAATTCCGAGAAAACTGCTTTTGTGACTGAAGGCAATGAAGCGAATCTTGAGGAATTCCGGAAGCAGAACTTTCTCGTATGCTCAAACTACAAAATGGTTTCCGAGTCAGGATTGATGAATTCAATATCGGCTTACGGCAGCCGAGTTTCCATGCATGACGACGCCATGGAGCTTGATTTGCAGTTGAGAGACTTGTCTTCTCCGGCGAAGAACATCAACAGAAAAGCTGATTTCGCCAAAGATTTGGCCGCCAATTTCCATTACGGATATCAGCCTACCAGCGTCCACGGCTATTATCTTTACGCGAAAGCCGTGAACGATTATCTCAGGCTTTCTTTTTTCACTGAATTGATTGAGATTCAATGCTCCTTAGTCAACCACACGGAAGAGCAAACGCAGATGCTGCTGGACATGAAGCCGTCGGATTGCGTGCATTTCCTTCCTGCTATCCAGAGCGAGGATGCCGACCCCGTCATAGCAGGGAAATACGTCATTAAAAGAACTGACATTCATTACAGCCGCCAGGACGGACTGAATTTTTATTTTTTGATTGGGCGCAACGGACTGAATCTGACTGACGAATACCAAGGGGTTCCTTCCACCTCCCAGGAGAAAGGCGAGGAAGAGCCTTCGGGAGTGCAAGCCATGGGAAGCAATCCGACAGAAGAATTGAACGGCAAGCAAGGGCCTTTGGCTGTCGTGGCGGAAGCAGCTCCATCCAAAAACCAGAGCCAGGAAGACGAGGAGCCTCCGCCGGACACAGTTCCCGCGTCAAGAACCGAGATTGAGGAGAGAGATGCCAGACTGAAGGAGCATGGAGCTCCCACAAGCACGGATTTCAACAAAGGCACAGGGAATCTGGCAGACGAGCTTGGCCTATGAATTTAAATATCAGTCTCAAATTTTCACCACTCGCGGCATTCTAGCCGGCGGGCACTTTGCTATTTTTTCAATGGAAACCCAAATCAGTCCGGGTTCTGTTCCGGGTTCTGTCGAACCGCCGATTTGCTCGCCGTTTTTCAATTCTGGCTTTTCATCAATATCTCTTTCTTCAGCGTTCTCTTTCAAAGGCATTGTTTTCTCCTTGATTTAAGTTCTTAATATAAAGATTATGAATTGTAAAGCGTGTCGAAATCCGGCACGGTCGGGTCTATTTCTCGCATAAATCCAATTATGTACTTGGCTTTCGCCATGAATTCGCAATACGTGTTCTTTATTTTTTCGAAAAAGTCCTTGACTGCTTGACTTTCCGGCGGTTTGAGAATATGACGCATTTGCTTTCTGACATCAGGGATGTATTCAAAAAACATTTCAGTCAACGACTTGTCGAAAACTATTTCAGCCTTGTCGTTTTTCATTTTTTTGTATTTCGCAATCACAATGTCCAAATGATGAAGTCGTTGGACTATTTCATCATATAGAGCATGCTTTGCCGGGTCTTCTTTCTTCAATCTTTCGACCCAGTCGTCGTCGCTTTCCAGCAAAGCCTTGGACATCGACACGCCAAGCCGGTCCAAGCAAGAAGCCACGGCATTCGCCGCCCTAATCATCTCGTTGAAAACGTCGCTTATGCTTTCTGTTTTGTTCACGACATTTTTTTCGTCTTCTTCCCTAAGAAGGTCTTTCAAAGGCATTGTTTTCTCCTTGGCTTAAATTCTTAATATAAGATTATGAATTGTAAAGAGCATCGAAAGATGGATGAGTCTATTTCTTTTAGAGAGCTGACTATGTATTTTGCTTTCGCCATGAACTCATAGTAGGTATTCTTGATTTTCTCAAAGAATTCTTTAATAGATGGATTTTCAGGCGGCGCTAAAATATCAGTCATCTGCCTCTTAACATCAGGCACGTAGTCAAGAAGTCTTTCCACGATTCTTTTATTGAGATATATTTTTTTGACATCGCCTTTGTTTTCATTTTTTAATTTTTCGTAGTTCGCTATTATATCATTCAAATGAGACAGGCGTTTCACTATTTCATCATACAATTCGAAAGTTTCAGGGGACTTTTCTTTGAGCCTGTCAATCCAGTCGTTTTCGCTTTCAAACAAAACTTGAGACACGGACACTCCAATTCTGTCAAGGCACGACGCAATAGAGCAAGCCTCTCTCAAAATGTTGTTGAAAGCTATGCTCAACGGGTCGTTTTTCAAAACAACAGTGTTTTCGTGGATTCTTTTGCTCATTTCGGGCAAGAATGTTTCGATGAAAGGTTTTTCCATGACAGTCTCCTAAAGATATGCTATGAATATAATCAAAATCCGAAGAATCCCAGTCAGCGCCGGGCTTTACCACAGGAATTCTTTCTCGGAGACGTCTCTCAATTTTTCGACTACCCTGTCGTAGCATGCTTGAACGCTTTGATAGGAAACTCCTTTCGCTCTTTCCTCCTGGGTTTTCGCCGAATCGTCTCTCCACCATATTTTCGCTATCTGGGGAATTGACATTCCGGCGAACACGTGCTTCATGACTTTAAGCTCGTTGGAGTTGGTGATGTATTTGCTCACCATGAGGCGAACATGCCTGTTGACGTCTATTCTCTCTTCCAGCCGCTCGTCCAGATTTTTAATCGTTATCACGTCGCCGTAAGTGGAATCGCTTTCTTCTCCGTGAGGCCCGGTCATTGGAGCATTCAAGGAAACTCCTCTGTTGAGGCTTCTTTCCAGTTTCTTCGCCTTGGCGGAAAGCTTGAATTCGTCTTCTTCCTCTTTCACTCCGGGAATGGAGTTCATTACCAAGGCTTTTCCGATGGTGAATCCTTTTCGGTTCTCTTTTTTGAGGGCATTGATTATGAATCCTTCTATGGAGTTGTAGAGCAAAGTTCCTTTGGTTGCCTCAGCTCCCTCCCTGCTCGGATTGTATGACAAAACGCCTGACATCAAGCCCAGCTTTCCGATGGTGACCAGGTCTCCCCATGCGATGCCCATTCCTTTGAATTTGTGGATGACGGAATAGACAAGATTCATGTTGCAAACAATCATTTCTTGCTGTTCCTTGCTGAGCCTTTTCACTCTCTCTTCGCTTTTCATGAACCTCATCTTGCTCTCCTTTTTTCCGCATAGTCATAGTCTCTAATGAGCTTGGCCGCCAAGCGAGCAAAACGGGCATATCTGAGATAATGCAGCTTTATCTCGGAAATCGCGCTCCTCGGCTCCATTTCGTAGGATTCTTCAAAAGACCTGACTGCAAAAAACAACTGCTTTTTCACGGCATCGAAAGCTCTTTTCGCAGCCTCGCTTCCCGCAAAATCATTAATGGCTTTCATCTCTTCCAGTATTCCTATGGCTCTCAGAGCAAGGCGAATCCGCTTGCTCAAAAAAGAATGGGCTTCGCAAGCTGTCTTGGCAAGACGAAAGCCGTTCTTTTCAGAGAATGCGAATTCGCGCTTGGCTGCTTGAGAGAATTCAAGCAAGCATGCTTCAATGGAATGCTTCAAATCATTCAATTGCATGGATGCGAACTTGGCCAATTCCTCGGCTCCGTTCTTGCAATCCGACATGCCGCTTTTGACTTTGTTCCAAAAGGCCAATTCAGCGGATTCCGCTTTAATCTTGCTCGCCAGCTCCTCTTCGCTCAAAGATTCGAGTTCGCGTTTTTTGGACTCGGAACTATACCACGGAATGAAATCGGCGTCGTTTCTGGCAGCCAGAGAAGTCAATCCGTCATTGATTCCGGCAATCAGCGCGTCTATGGTTCTGCCAGTGAATTCGGCAATCTCTTCTTCGGTCAAAGACGGATTGCCGGATTTGCTTCTGTTTTCCGCTTCAGCCATGACTTGCTTGAATTTCGCCAAGATGGATTCCGCCCTGTCCGCCAATTCGTCTTCTCCGCAGCAAGACGTCGATGGCATGGCATCCAATTCGCAATCGTCCATGCAAGCCAGCTTGGATAATTCAGCCAGTCTGTCCTTGCTCTCCTTGGCTTCAAATTCGCCGAATCTGAAAAATCGGGAGTCTTTCTCTATTTTGGCTTCCAATTCAGCGTTTCTTCGCAAAGCGAAGTCCGTCAATTGAGAGTCGCTTGACTCAGCGAGCTTTTCAAGCTCGTCGGATTCTTCCTGGCGTTTCAATTCGAGGCTTTCCTCGAATTTGCGAGTTTCCTCGTTCTGCTCCGACTCTTTGTCTTTGGCGAAGCATTCCAGCTCTCGCAACGCTTCCTCAGCCGCCTCCGAAAACTGAGAGCGGCTGAGCGGTTCGGCATTCGCGCCGGATTTTATGTATGCTAGGTCGTCGAATGGGAATATTGTTTTCAAAAGCCTTTGTTCCGGGCTTGCTTTTTCAAGCGGTTTTGATTCAGTCATGTCATGCCTGCTTTGTTGAAGGTTTCTGATTGCAATATGGCTAAAATTTTCAAAATCCCAGTCTTCTGCAAATAAAAAATCATTTCGTCTTAATATATAAAAATATTTCCGCGGTTTATGCGGAAACATGCGGAGATTTTGCGAAACTCCATCGGAGCCGGATGCTTCAATATTCTTCGTCTGCCGATTGCAGGCGAGCCTTGATTTGCTTCAAATACTTGGCCGGCAAGCACCTGACTTCCAATCCTTGCGCAATCGGATTTTGCGAGCTCATGGCTTTTTCGAAAGCCTGGTCGAAATCCATCTTGCCGAAATCCATGTCGCGCTCTATTGCTCTCTTCATGGTCGGAGCGCTGAATCTCCAGAAATCATCCAGGAATTCGCCGACCGTCAATCCCCAGGCTCTTTCGTGTTTTATTTTGCCGTCCGCTCCCACCGGAATGGAACGTCCCTCCATTATGCGAGCGTTCTCCTTGACGTACAATTCCAAGGGGTCTATCTTGGATTCTTTCAAGTCATTGAGAATTTTCACGAAAGCCGGCCTCATCCTTTGAAGCCTGGCGTCCACGCTTTGCGCCGTCATGCCTAGCTCCTTGGCTACATCGGCTTTGTTGGTGTCGCCGTCGAAAGCCTGAGAATACAGCATGGTCAGAAGCCTTTTGTCTGTAGGGTCTTTCATGTCGCTGATGTATTGCTTGAACTTTTTCCGCATGGCATCCTCTCTGCGTTCGTCGCCTGGAATGTCAGCGTTCTTGTCGGCCACGAAGTCTTGCATCGAGCTGTCGGTGTCGGAGCCGTCTTTGTCTTTCATTGTCTTGTTGAGGGAAGCCAGGCTTCCTATTTTCAAGTCGTCGGCTTTCGCCTCGATGCCGAAGCCTTTGCCGATTGTGAATCCTTTCTTCACGGCTTTGTCCAGCCAGTTCTTTATTTCGCCGTCTATGCATTTGGACAAGAACACAGACCTCTTTTTCTGCCGTTCTTCGGGATTCAAATCCTCGTCGGGAGCGAAATGGTCGAAAGCATAGAACAATCCTGTTTTCCCCGCGCTGAAAGCGTCATCGTAATTCTTTTGCCTTTCCGAGCCTTTCGGCCCGACTCGAATGCCGTTCTTTTTCAGGAAATAATAAATCAGATTTTTGTTGTCTCTGAAAAATTCGGCTTTCTCGCTTTCCTCCGTTTCGCACACCGGATGCCGCACGCTGGATTCCAATAGCGAAAGTATGAGCTCAACAGTTGCTATATCCAAGTCCCTCTCTTCCTTCGCCTCAGCGAGAAGCCTGTCGTATTCAGCCAAAAGCATAATGTCTCTCCTTTTGATTCATGCCTTTATTTAGGAGCAAGAGCCCTTTCTTTCAGGGCATTGCCAAGAATATTGTCGAACTCCGAAAGCCTCATATGTTTTATTTAGAGTTTCAGGTTAGTATTCAAACGGCTTCTCAGCCAGCTTTCCGCAATATATGTCGTCGTCAGGGGATATGATTCGGGAATGGCCGGATGGATGCCTTAATTCAATGCTGAAATCTCGTTTGCGTATGACGGTGGGGTCAAGCATCAAGCCGCCGTTTCTGGCGTTCGAAGCCCATTTGTTCTTTTCCTTGCAATGCTTGGTCCTCATTCTGTCGTCATGGGGAATATGCTCTATGATGTTTCCGTCCAATTGGAGCTTGAGGCCTATCTTGGTCATTCCCTCGAAAAACTTCAAATCCTCGCGTCCCCATCCTTCCATGCTTTCGTCGCAGCCGCCTGCTTTGAGAAACTTGCCTATGGTATGGACCGAAGTTCCGGTGGAATGAGGCATCCATCCGTTGACCACTCCGCCGAAAATATACAAAGCGTCCCTGGACTGCCATTTTTCCTCTATTTCAGCCATCGGGTCTCTGCGAACCTTGATGTCGGAATCTATTGAGAAAACGAATTGGCTCTCGGCTTCCTCCGGCGGAACCAGAAGCGAGCATAAAGCTGTTTTTATGTTTCTGCATCTTGAATGCTCGTACAGCGGGCGGCACTTGGCCAAAGCCAAATGAACAGTCCCGTCCTGCGCCGATTCGACGAATTTGGCAACTTCCTCCTGGTCCGGGCTGTCCCAGTCCAGAACCAATATCGCTTTGTGAGGCTGCTTCATCCATGTCGGCAAGGCTTGCCTGAGCATGCTCAGGCGGTCTTTGAGCGAAGTGGCGTAAATCGCTGATTCAATCATGTCAAGCCATCTCCGGAGGTTCTTCGAAATCGGGATTCTTTTCCGTTTTTTCTTTCTTGGCATTGCATTCAGCCTTGCTTGCGTCATCCTTTGATTCATGGGCGGCTTCTTCCAAGTTCTTGGAAAAATCGGTTTTGCAGTTTGCGAAAAAGCCCATTTCAGCCTCCTTTGCCGCTTTCCGGCTCGGACGATGCTTGCTCGCCGGCTTGCTTTTCTTCTTTTTTCTCGGTTTTCTCAGGAATCTTGTACAAATCCAGATTTTCCTTTATGAACATGTCCATGGGAGCTATGTCCACGTTTTCAGGCACTTTGTCCAATTCTATCGGGAACACTTCGTATTCCTCTTCCACATGCAATATTTCCATGGCCTCGTTCAGTTGGGTCTCGTAAGCGGTAATCATTTCCTTGTGCTTGGCATTCCATCCCCTGACCTCTTCGTCCCGGGCTTTGGCGTTGCCGCATATCGGCCAGCCGTTTGTGCTTTTGATTATTTCGCCGTCCTCCTTCTTGGCTGCCCATTTGACATGAATGTTTCTGATTCCTTGCTGAAATTCCTCATATTCCTGGCTTCTGGTTCCTTCATGGATGCTTACTGCCGATTCGAAATGGTTTCTGAGCATTTTCGTGTTCCTGTTGAGGAAATACGAAAAATCCCTGGACCTTTTGATTTCCATGCTGTTGAGCAGCTGAAGCATGTAGCCTATGGATTCCAGCAATCGCAGCCGCGAAAATTTTATTTTTTCCAACATGCTTGTATTATAACAATATCAAAGCAGCGCTGACTGGAAAAATTTTGAATTTTGTTAGTTTAATGATTCAGACTGGCAATTTATAAATTCAACTTATATTATGCCAAAACAGGAGATTTCGCCATGACAGAAAACGAAGCAAGCGTATTCAAGCAAACTGCCATGA